>Ga0182013_10005542_pt1 | contig 14630 bp, 5 predicted proteins | sample 612S2MmetaG_FD_120487 | JGI IMG/M metagenome (GOLD analysis project Ga0182013, IMG submission 120487) | Permafrost microbial communities from Stordalen Mire, Sweden - 612S2M metaG | ecosystem: Environmental > Terrestrial > Soil > Wetlands > Permafrost | place: Sweden: Stordalen | collected... | reverse complement strand
CTGGCCGGCGGTTGGAAGAGCAGCGCGGGCGCGGGCGGGTACACACTTGGCCCGCCGATCTTATCGGTGAGCAAGCCGCTAGCGGCGAGGGCGATGTCGCGCACCACTTCGGCATCCACGCGGTAACGCGGGCCGCGCGCGATCAGGCGATTGTCGGGGTCTTTGGCCAGCAACTCCGGCGTGACGTTCGACGATTGGCGATACGCCGCCGATGTCGCGATCAGGCGCTGCAGCTTCTTTAAGCTCCAGCCGGAATCCATGAACTCCACGGCCAGCCAATCCAGCAACTCCTGATTAGAAGGCGTCTCGGCCTGCGTCCCGAGATTCTCCACGGTCGCCACGATGCCGGTGCCGAAGTACGCCTGCCACACGCGGTTCACAATCGACCGCGCCGAGGTGGGCGACTGCCGGTCTACCAGCCATCGGGCGAAGGTCAGCCGGTTGAGCGGCCCGGCAGGTAACGGGTTGAGGAACGACGGCACGCCCGGGGTGACGGCGCGATCCGGCTGCAGGAAATCGCCGCGTTTCAGGATGTGGGTGACGCGCGAATCTTCGGTGCGCTCGGCGAGCACAAGTTGCCGCGACCCTTCCGGATGCTCGCGCCATAACTGTGCGATGGCATCGTTCTCCGCACTCCATTGCGGGACGGTGGTACGCCAGTAGCTGAAGATGGTCAGCTGCTGCGCGGCGGTGCGCTGCCCGCGAGGCGTCTTCAGAATTTCGCGGACAGCCTCAGGCAGTGGATCGGCCGTGGCGCCCGGCGCATCGGTTATTGACAATCGGATGCGCCCCAAATTGTTGCTCTCGTTGTCGTCGGAATTCGCGCCGCCGTGGTTCTGCGCCAGGTAGAAATTGAGCACGGCGCCGCTGCTCTCAAGGGGCTTTTCGAAATCGAACACGGCCTTGCGCGGCTGATTGCGCAATCCCGGACCGGCGTCGATGCCCCACGCAGTATCGTCGCGCCCGTCGATGGCGAACTGAATCGGTCCGGTGACGCGGCGATTGCCGCTCTTGTCGTCGAACTTCTTCTCGAGGACCGTCTCAGGCGGATTGAAATCGGCGGTCGCGGTGGCGATCTTGACCTTTGTGAAAGTCTCCGGTGCCGCTGGCGACGCTGCCTCCACGCGGAACTCCGTGAGCGCGCCAGTCCCCTTAATCGAGCGTCCCGGACCGCCGGCCGGCAGGTTGGGATCCATCAACAGCTCCAGCCGAACGGCCGTAATCCGCGCCAGGTCGGTCTTCGCCGTGAACTTCACGGTGTGCTTGGTGGGCGCATACCCCAGCGCGAGCATGGAGCCGTCTTTCATGGGCAGTTCACGCTCACCGCCAGTGGAAATATCGTCCGTGGTGAGCTGGAGGGCTTGCCATGCGGGTTGCGCCGGGAGCGCGCCCTCCCACGCCGCCATGCGGCCGCGCCAATCGGGATTGCGCCGCTGCAATCCGGCTTCGATCTCCGTAGTACGGCGAACGATCTCGTCGCGCTCGGCCTGTTCGGCGGGCGTGTAGACGGCGATGTCCGACTCGTGCGCGTTGTTGAGGAACGCGAAAATGCGGTAATACTCCTCCTGCGTCAGCGGATCGTATTTGTGGTTGTGGCACTGCGCGCACTGAATAGTGACGCCCAGAATTCCTTTCCCGATGGCGTCAATGCGGTCATACATCGCCTCCATGCGGAACTGCTCCGGATCGACGCCGCCCTCTTCGTTCACCATGGAATTACGCAGGAATCCGGTGGCGATTCTTCCATCCTGCGTGGCGTTGGGCAGCAGGTCGCCGGCGATCTGGTCGATGACGAACTGGTCGTACGGCAGGTCGCTATTCAGCGAGTGGATCACCCAATCGCGGTAGAACCAGACCAGGCGGGGCGCGTCCTTTTCGTAGCCATTGGAGTCCGCGTAACGCGCGGCGTCGAGCCAGACGCGGGCCCAGCGTTCGCCATAATGCGCCGACGCGAGCAGTCGATCCACTTGCTTCTCGTAAGCATTGGGACTGGAATCGGCGAGGAATGCGTCGAGCTCGGCGGGTGTGGGCGGAAGTCCGGTGAGATCGAGGCTGGCGCGGCGCAGCAGAGTCGCGCGGTCCGCTTCGGGAGAAGGCTTCAACCCTTCGCGATCGAGACGCGCGAGCAGGAAAGCATCGATGGGATTGCGCACCCAGGCCGCGCGACTCACTGCAGGCACCGCAGGGCGGACCGGCGGCACGAACGCCCAATGGCGTCCCGGGGCCGGAAGCACCGCACCTGCGTCGATCCATTTCGCCAGCGTGGCGATCTTGTCCGCGGAGAGGGCGGCAGCGCCCATCGGCATGCGCGGCAGCCCGTCCGTACCGGTTACGCGTTTGATGAGCAGGCTGTCGGCCGAATGGTGGGGGGTGACGGCCGCCGCGGCGCCGGTATCGAGCCGCAGGCCCGCCATCTGCTGGCCGGAGCCGTGGCAACCGTAGCAGGATTCAGCCAGAATCGCCTGCGCCTGGCGAGCTAATGCATCGTCCTGCGCAGGGGCCCTCCACTGAAGGACCAGGGCGGCGACACAGCCGGCTAAAACTACGTGCTTGAGGTTCACAGACATCCCCAGTTAGCGCTAATCGTATCAAATCCCGAGCGCGTCAGCGGCGTAGACTTGTGATGTATGCGGACAGTCCGAGAAGCGCTAGCCCTCGCCGGGCTAGCGTTACAGATCGCGATCGTGGGGCACTTCTGGAGCGTGTTGCCGCCCCAGGTACCCATGCATTTCGGCGCCAGCGGAGCGGTCGACTCCTACGGCGACAAATCGACCCTCATCATCTTGCCCGCCATTACGTTTGGCCTGTATGTCCTTCTGACCGTGATCGGCTTCTTCCCGCGGTCGTTCAATTACCCGGTTGAAGTCACGGAGGAAAACCGCGGCCGATTGCAGGCTACCGCCCTCACCATGATGGGGTGGCTCAAAGTGGAGCTGGTCTGGCTCTTCGTCTACATCAGCTGGGCGGTCATCCGAGTGGCTTTGGGACACGGGCACGGTCTGGGATGGGCGTTCTTACCGGTGACGCTCGGGGCGGTGGGTCTCACCCTCGTCCTCGGTATCGTTCACATGCGCCGAACAGCGGCGTAGGACATGCTTCAGCTTGTCCAGGCGAGCGCAGCTCGCCCGCGACGAGCGCCAGCGCCACCGTCCGCGAGAAGTCAGAGGTCAGCTCTGCCGCCGGAGGAGCCCCGGATTGACAATCGCTGACTGAAAAACCGGCGCGCTCCGCTCGCCTGGACAAGCTGAAGCATGTCCTACGCGGAAATGACGCGTCGCTTACTACCTATGTGTCTTCGGCGGCCGCGTCGAACTATTCCGCGATGTGCTCGCCTGGAAGTTCGTGTCGCCGGAATAGACCGCCTCCACCGGATTGGCCACGGAACTCAAGGTGACCGTAGCGCTGCCTGCGCTTAAATTCGCCGTCGCTAGCACTGCCTGCGTCACGGTATCGACAAACAGCACGCTACCCGTCGGTGTACCTTCGCCAGGAGGTAAGGCAATCACCTCGACCGTCCACACAGTCCCGAAATTTGTGAGCGTAGTAACTGTAGCGGCGCGATTGACGGTCACCTTGACGACAACCGATTGCGCAGCCGGCCAATTGGAGTCTCCAGGCCAACTGGCGGAGATCTGGTGCAGGCCTACAGCGAGCGTGACCACAATGTACGCGGAACTCTGCGAGAACGTCCCCGTCCCGAGGATCGTCGAAGCGTCGAGGAAGGTGACCGTGCCAGTGGGCGGTGTGCTGACGTTCCCTGACAACTGTGCGAAAAGGACAACGTGTTGGCCGAAGACCGCCGTAGACGCGCTGACCGTCAGCTTCAAGGTGTCAGTCGGGATCGTCGACCCATTAACCACCTGCGTGTAGGCCGCGGAAGTAGAGGCCTGATAGTTCGCATCGCCGCTGTACTTGGCAGTGAGCGAGTGCGAACCGGCAGTGTTGAAGGTGGCGGTGAGCGTCGCCGCGCCGCCGGAGATAGTCGCGCTGCCGAGCAGTGTTGTGCCGTCCAGGAAATTCACTTTGCCGGTAAGCGCCGGAGTAGTCGATGCGGACGAGACGGTCGCCGTAAGCGTGACGGATTGACCGGTGGTGCTGGGGTTCGGACTTGCCGTGAGGCTCACGCTGGTGGCCGCGCCCAACGAACTGCTGCTGCCTTGGAAATTCGCGTCGCCGACATACGTCGCCAAGAAGTTCGGCCCGTCGTTGGTGTTGTCGATGCCCGCCGTTGAGGTCACGTTGGCGGAGGAGTTGGGGGTCAGCGATGCTGTTCCAATCTGGGTTGTACCGCCATGAAATTGCACGTTGCCGGTAGGATTGCCATCCACGAGGCCCGTAGAGCTCATCACCAGGAAATGGTAGGGACCGCCGGCCGGCGCTTGGGAATCGGCCACCGTCGCCACAATACCGGATACCGAAGGGAGCCCAAAGACCTCGGCGAATTCCGAAATCGTGGTGTTGGTGGGCGCTTTGGTGATCTGCTCCGCCACCGAACTTGCGGACGTCGCGGAGGCGTAATTCACGTCGCCGCTGTACTGCGCCGTGATGATATTCGTTCCCGCGCCGAGAACCATCACATTGGCGGCCGGCGGACAGGTCAGGAGACACACGAGGGGAGTAGCAAGCGGTACCGGAATCGGTAACGTTCCCTTGCCGCTGCTATCGAGTGTCGCAGTCCAGCCGAGATTCTTTGACCCATCGAAGAATTGCAGGGAGCCGGTCGGAGTCGGACCGCCGGTAGTCTGCGGTGTCACAATAGCGAGAATCGTAAACGGCGCTCCGTAGGTGGTGGGGTTGGCGCTTGAAGTCAGGGTAATGGTGACTTGGCCGTTACCAAGGCCGGTGCTCGGCGAACTGCTGCCGTTGTAATCCGTGTCCCCGTAGTAGACCGCACGAATAGACGAAGGTATGGGACTGGCCGTAAAGGTCGCAGTGGACTGGAACAACGAACCGGGAGTCAGCTTGACGGTCCCGAGGAGCGTGGCGCCATCGAAGAAATCGACGTTGCCGGTCGGGCTGGTGCTCAGATTGCCGCCCGCGGGGAGACGGAAGCCGGTCTTCGACACGGAAGGCTCATTGATGTTTACGGTGGCCAGATAGACGGAAGTGTTGGTTGGAGTGGGCACCGGGTCCAGAGCCACGGTGGTGACGGTATCCGCCTGCTTCACCAGTTGATTGAATGTCGACTGCCCCGGGGCAAACGTGGAGTCGCCAGAATACGTTACAGTGACGCTGTTCGCCCCGGTTGCCAGGCCCGTTAGCAGAGCCGGAACCCCGGATGGACTCTGCGGCGGCACCGTGATGGTGGCGCTGCCGGTAGAGTCCAGTATGGCGCCTCCCAGAAGGTCCGATCCAAACAGCGTAGCCCGCACCGTACCGGTGGGAATCGCATTGCCCGCTGTCGCCGGCGTCACCTTGATGGAGAACGTCACGGGCTCGGCGAAAGTCGCTGCGTTTACGTTGGACGTTACTCCCACGGTGACTGCGGCGAGCGTGGGGACGGTCGCCGCTGGGGACGTGCTGCCGTTATAGTTGGCGTCTCCGCCGTACACCGCGATGAGGTCGGCGGAAGACGGAAAGGGCTTTTGCATATTGAACGTAGCCACCGACTGGAAACGGCCGCTGGGGCTCAGCGAAGCTGTGCCGATGACTGTGGCGCCGTTCATGAATTGCACGGTGCCGGAGGGGTTACTAGCCTGGCCACTGGGGCCCGGAAGGACAAATGCAAGGGAGGAGACCGACGGCTCGCTGATGCTTACCGTGGCAGTGATGCTGGTATCCGATGGCGACACGGTTGCCGCGGTGGTTGTCGCGGCTTTGTCCACCGTCTGCGTAAACGCGGTCTGTGCGCCGGAATAGTTCGCATCGCCGCTGTAGCTAAATGTGATGGAGTAGGACCCTGCCGGCAGGCCCCACGGCGTGGACGTCACAGCCGCGGAACTCATCGGCACCGTCAAAGAACCGTGTCCGCTCGAGTCCAGGGTCACAATGCCAAGGTTGAACAGTCCCAGCAGACTGGCGCTCACCTTACCCGTGGGAGTCACCCCTCCCGAGTTTGCCGGTGCGACGGCGATCATGAAGGTGACAGGCTGGGCAAAGGTGGCAGGATTGACACTTGACGAAATCGTGAGATTGGCCGTACCGGTTCCACCGCCTCCCACAGTGGGCGAAGTACTGCCGTTGTAGTTGGTGTCGCCCTGGTAAATGGCGGTTAGCGAGGCAGGCACAATTACTGTGGATAGGACTGCGGTGGCGGTGAACAGTCCCTCTGGCACCAGCGTGGCCGTTCCTAGCAGGGTGGTGCCGTTGAAGAATTGCACGGAGCCGCTCGGGGCGCTGCTGCTGAGATTGCCGGGAAGTGAAAAGTCACCGGTGACAACCACGGGCTCGTCAATCTTCACTGTGGCTGTGAGGTGCATCGGCTGGGCGCTCCCGCTCACCCCTGCCGTCGTGGTAGTGTCGGCCTTATTGACGAACTGGCTGAACGTGGATTGCGCCGACGTATACGTCTTGTCCCCGGAATAGGTGAACGTGATGCTGTTCGATCCTGCTGGCAAGCTAAATGGCGCCGGCAGATACAGGGCCGCCCCGACCGGTATGGTGATCGAGCCCTTGCCATTGCCATCCAGCGTGGCGGCTCCCAAGAGGATGGGGCCCAGCAACGTGGCGCTGACCGTTCCCGTAGGCACGGGTCCGGCAGAGGTAGGCGCGGCGACGGCAACGTTGAAAGTAAGCGGAGCGGCGAATGTCGAAGGATTCGCGCTGGAGGTCACGGTAACAGTGACGACGCCTGCGGTAGTAGTTTGCGCGTGCAGGGGCAACCAAGCGGCCGAAAAGAGCAGAGCGGCAACCGGGACGATGAGCTTACAACTGAAGTGGAACACTGGGTCTCCTTACCGTAACGAACGGATCGGGACGCGGCGGGAACTCCAAGGTAGCGCGCGGTACAAATTCGTTCAAGCCTCAATTTGGATTGCATGGTACGAAAGCTTACAGATCGAGCGCCGAAGGGTTGGCCACGGTCGACACGTCGCCCAATGGCTCGCCCAAATACTTCATGCGGATCAGACGGCGGACAATCTTCCCGCTCTGCGTCTTCGGCAGCTCGCGGACCATCAGCACTTCGCGGGGGCGGAACATCTGCCCCAGCACCCGCGCCACCGTGGCGCAAACCGCGCCGCCCTCCACCACCGCGTCCGGCCGTGCGACTGCGTAACCCACGATCGCTTCGCCCTTCACGTCGTCCGGCACGCCGATGACCGCTGCTTCCGTCACCCCGGGATGCTGCAGCATGGCCTCTTCCACTTCCGCAGGGCCCACTTTGCGGCCGGCCACGTTCATGGATTCGTCGGCGCGACCGTGGAGCATCCAGTGGCCATCCTCATCGACGCTGGCCCAGTCGCCGTGGTACCACATGCCGGGAAATCGCGACCAGTAGGTCTCGATGTAGCGCCGCGGATCGTTCCAGATGCCACGCGTCATGGAGGGCGATGGCGCGGTGCAAACCAGGTAGCCCTTGCGCCCGCGCACCGGAATACCATTCTCGTCGACCACTTCGGTGGCCATGCCTGGCGCCGGTCCGCCGAGCGTGCAGGGCTTCAACGGCTGAATGGGCAGTGGGAAGAGGAAGCTGCCGACGATCTCCGTGCCGCCCGAAATGTTGATGATCGGGCAGCGCCGGTGGCCCACCCGATCGAAGAACCAAAGCCACGCGGCATCGTCCCAAGGTTCGCCGGTCGACCCGAGCAGGCGCAACGACGGCATGGCCGGCGGTGGGGTGTCCGCTTTGCTCAACACGCGGATGGCGGTCGGCGAAACACCGAAGGTCGTAATGCCGTGGCGCTCGATCGTCTCCCAGAGACGCATCGGCGTGGGGAAATCGGGCGCGCCGTCATACATGAAGATGGTGCCGCCGAACAGGTGGTTGCCCAGGATGGTCCACGGGCCCATCATCCAGCCGATGTCGGAGAGCCAGAAGAAGCGGTCGTTTGGTTGGTGGTCGAAACCGAGCCAGATTTCCTTGCCCATCTGCGCCAGGCACCCGGCGTGGGTGTGGACAGCTCCCTTGGGCTTGCCGGTGGTGCCGGAGGTGTACAGGATGAAGGCGCGCGCTTCCGACTCGAGCGAGAGCGTGGGTGCGTCCTCCAGCTGATCGGGGAAGAGCGGGCCGTCGCCCACCGTCACGGTGCGGATGCCGGCGGGAATCTTCTCGGCCGAAATCTTCTCAAGCAATGGAAGCTTTCTGCCGCGGCGCTCCAGGTGGGGGGCGGTGAAGACTACTCGCGCGCCGGAATCTTCCAGGCGGGAGGCGATGGCGCCCGCGCCGAAGCCCGCGAAGATCGGGACTACGGTCAATCCGGCCTTGAAACATCCATAGAGGATGGAGAGGATTTCGGGAACCATGGGAAGGCACAAAGCCACCCGGTCGCCAGGTTCCAACCCCATGGCGCGCAGACCGTTCGCCACTCGGTTGGCTTCGTTTCGTACTTCGCGGAAAGTCACCTCGCGCGTGGCGCCGTTTTCCGCCTCCCAGATGCAGGCAATGCGGCCGGAATCTGCCCAACGGTCGAGACAATTGTGGGCGATGTTGAGCCTGCCTCCCACGAACCATTGCGCCCACTCGGGGCCGCGGCTGGCATCGAGCACCTGGCGGTAGGGTTCAAACCACTCGACCCCCATTTCGCGCATCGACTCATCCCAGAAGCGCTCAGGATTTTCGCGGCTGAAATGCAAAAACGCCTCGCGGTCCGAAAACCCGAGGCGTTGCATAAAGCGCCAGACGTTGGTCCGTTCGACGAACTCGCGCGAGGGCTCCCAAATCATGACGGGGCAGGTCCCATGCCTAGGTCAATGCCTGCCCCACCATTCTAGCGTTTCGGTTTACCGCCTCGGAGCCCAGCCGACGGTGAAGGTCATCATGACGCTGCGTCCGGGAAGGAGATTCAGCAGGTCATTGGGGCTCTGGACATAATGCGCACTCGCCGTCGGGGCGATACCGGGCGTTATGCCGACCAGATTGTGGCTGTCGGCCAGATTGTTGACCGCCAGGCCGATTTTGCTCCCGCGCAACCACGAACTGCCTTTGATCTCGTAATTCGCGAAGACGTTCACGACGTTGAATGGATTGATGGTGTAGGCCTGATCGACCGGGAACGGGATGGTAAGCCCGTTTACGTTGTAGTTGAGTGTGGCGTTGTCGTTGTACAGCATGCCCACGCGCTTGTCGACGAAGCCGAGGCTCCAGTCGGCGTGGTGCCACAGCAAGCTCACGGTCTCGACGTTCTTGGGTGCGTTTGCTACCCAGAGGCCGCCGTTGGGATAGTTGGCGCCCGTCTGATATTTTGCCGAACCCATGGTGCCGTTGGCATACAGTGAGAGTCCATAAGGCAGCACGAAGCTCGCTTCCGCTTCGATTCCCTTTGTGTTGCTGGGCCCAGTCGCGACATAGACGGGTTCGTTGGTAGTCGGATCGGTGTAGGTGTCGAAGCCGTTCTGGAAGTGAATGTAATAGGCGTCGGCATCCAGAGTCCAGCGGCGATACTTCATCACGGAGCCGGTCTGATAAGTCTTTGCCAGCGTCGGCTTGGGTGGCGTCAGAACATTCGCGCCGGGAACGTCGAAGACGCTGCTCAGCGGAATAATGCTGCCCTCGGCGAATTGGCCATAAACCGACCAGTTGCTCTTGAGGCTATAGCGGGCCGCGATATTCGGCAGCCAATTGTTGTAGTTGATGGAGTGTCTGACAAACTGGGCTCCGCCGAAACAGAAGGGCGCTCCCGTGCCCGGATCTTTCCCCAGCGTTCCGCCCAGGCAACCGACCGTCTTTCCATTATCCTGGTATTGATTGAGCGACATGCCGTAATCGGCAGCTTTGATTCCAGCCGTGAGCACGAATTTCGGCGCCGCATGCCATTCGTACTCGGCAAACGGCTGCGCGGACGTAGTGATGAAATGCTCGTGGAAGTTCCCGAACGGCGTGTCGAGCTGGGTAATAATATTGGACGGAACCTGATAACGGTCCGTGTAGGCCCAGTCGAACCACATGCCGACCCGGAAGATACCATACTTGGACTCATTGGTCAGGATCGCGGTGTCGCCGGCGTGCCGATAGCCGTTGAGCTTGTCGACGCCGCTCGGTTTGGCGGAACTGAGGCTGACCGTAGCACCATTCTGGTAGAACTGTTTATTCCAGTAGCGCGTGGTATACGCCTTGGTGTCGAACTTCCAACCGTGCCCCAAATCGGCGTTGTAGGCGAGGTATTCGAAATCGGTTTGCACGTGATAGGTGTTGTAACCGTAATAATAAGGATCGGGAGTGCCGTCCGAAAGGAGCGGTGTGCCGTCCAACAGGTAGTTATCGCCGTACTGCGCCACTTGCGCGCGCGTGGGGTTGGTGGTGTTCGGGGTGTTGGTCCAGATGTCCACCAGTCCACCGTAAGCCGTGAAGGAGCTGCGATCGGAGATCCGGTATTGGTACTTGCCGTAGCCCGCTACTCGCTTCTGCCGATTATAGGTTTGATAACCGTCAGAGAGGAGCTGCTGGATGTCCGTCAGGAAGCTATTCTTACTGCCTTTTCCAAAAAACCCGCTGTCGGCGTCCAATTGGAGAACGCGTGTATTGAACGAGCCGTAGTCGAACGTCGCGCGGATGTCCGGGTCGGGAAACAAGGGCGGGGACTTCAGATTAATCGATCCGCCGAAGTTCGTGGGGCCAAAGGTTGAGGCAAGGCCCGGACTGCGGTCGAAATCGACGGAGTCGGTCCAGCCACTCGGAAAGTTCGCCCAGGAGTGGTGCGTCGGAGAATTGGTATCTTCGAACGGAATGCCATCGAAAGTCATGGTGTATTGTCCGTCCGAGAAGCCGCGAAAGAACGTCTTGCCTTGGCCGAGCCCGATTCCGTTGGGATTCAGGCTAAACGTACCCGGCGCATAATTAATGTACTCGGAGTAGTCGGCCACCGGCGACATGAAATTCTTGATGAAGTCGGAACTGACCTCGGTTTTGGCTGAAGTCGCCTCCAGCAGATTGCCGGACGGTGCTGTGGCCGCCGCCAGCGACATCGTTTCGCTGACCGTGATCGAAGTCGTAACTGTTTCCACCGACATGGTAATGGGCGTGTCCAGTGTGGTGCCGGCGGTGACTACTCCGCCGGACCGCGTAGCTAAGGCGAACCCAGGCGCTGTAATGTAGATGGAGTACTTCCCGGGCGCGAGATCGGGAGCGGTGAACTTTCCCTCGGCATCGCTTTTCACGCTGCTGGAAGCCCCCGTCGACTCGTTCCTGACCTCCAACGCCGCATCCTGGATCGGCTTTCCTGACTGGTCCACAACCGTCCCGGAAATCGTTCCGGCCGTTTGCGCCTGGAGTGGCCGCGAAGCCACGCCGCAGAGCAGCAGCCCTAGGGAAAATACAATTGCCGTCGTCGAAAGTCGTTTCATGTTTTGTTTCAATTGCGCGCAAGTGGGCAAAGTGAGCCTGCTCAAAGTTGACTCCTTAAAATGTCGTTGGGGTGTTGAAATAGGGTACCAGCGAAAGGTTACAAGCGCATGACTTGGTGCCACGCCTATCGAAACACTCGATGCGCAGTGAACACAACGCCTGTATTCGCTTCCTAAGAACAGCCCCTGGATTGTTTCACACAGACTACCAACGCAGTATTACAACTGCATGACTGTGACGTTAGGATTTCCACAGGAAATGAGCCGCGATTGTGACCGAACTGTAACCGAACAGTAGCTCGACGGTGACAATCCGCTGATATACTCGGCGTCTTTGCACTGAAAAAACGCCACGAAAAAGGAACCAACTATGTTACAGCCCTTGCGCTCCACGCTGCTCTCTGTCACGGCTGCGGCCCTACTTTCTACCGCGGCTTACAGCCAAACCAGCTTTCCGGGATTCACTGCCGGGAACCTGGTGATTTCGCGATCCGTCTATACCGGCGATGCCACCACTGTCATTGCGGGACAGGGTCTGCCGCCGATTTGCCCGTCCACCGCGGCTTGTGCCACTGCGCCCGCGGCGAGCAACGGCCAGTACCCCAACACCGGCAACAGCAACAACGTCTGGAGCAACAATACGGTAGACGGAAGCTTCGGAGTCACCGCGCCCGTCTTCCTGGACCAGATCACCCCCACGGGCACGCTGGTCAACACTCTCCCAATCCCTCCCGGCATGATCACGTCGAGTTTCAGCTCGAAATCCGAGCTTGCTTTAACGCTCTCGACAGATGGCACTGCGATGACGTTCATGGGCTATGAGGCGCCGCCCAACACTCTTGACGTTTCCAACTCCAACACGCCCATGGTGTATGACCCCACGAATCCCGCGGGCGGCAGCTATTTTCGCGCGGTGGCTCAGATAGGCGCCAACGGGGCGATTCAAATTACCAAGACCAACGCATACAACGGCAACAACGGCCGTTCCGCCATTCTGTCGAACGGCTTGTACTACATTTCCGGGAACTCCAACAACGGTGGCGGGACCCCCGCAAACGTAGTCGCCGCCGGCGGCGTGCAGGTGGCGACGCCCGGCCAGGCGGATACCACGCTGCCCACTAAGGTGGGAAGCTTTTCGATCACGCAGATCACGAATCCCGCGACCGGCCAACCATACGCCGCCGACAAACTCGGTAAGGACGACAACTACCGTGGCATAACGATTTTCAACAACACCCTCTACGTCACCAAAGGTAGCGGCGGCAATGGCATCGACACGGTCTACCAGGTGGGCACCGCCGGTACGTTGCCGACGCTCGCCACCGCAGCCACCACGCCCATCGCCATTCTGCCCGGTTTTCCCACCGCGCTGGCCAAGACCGCCACAGCCGCTTCCGACTATCCATTCGGAATCTGGTTCGCCAACGCCACCACCCTCTACGTGGCCGATGAAGGCGACGGCGTCCTCGCCGATGCTGCCGCCAGCAAGACCGCTGGCTTGCAGAAGTGGACCCTGGCGAACGGCACCTGGACAATGCAGTACGTGCTCCAGAACGGCCTGAATCTCGGCGTGGCGTACAGCGTCGCGAACTATCCGACGTCCCTCAATCCCGCTACTGACGGCCTGCGCAATATCACCGGCAAGGTGAATGGCGATGGCACTGTGACCATCTGGGCGACCACATCCACCGTGAGCGCCAACGGCGATCAAGGCGCAGACCCCAATTTCGTGGTGACCATCACCGATACGCTGGCGAACACCACCGCGGCCGCCAGCGAGAAATTCACGGTCGTCAAAGCAGCTAACGCCGGCGAAGTACTGCGCGGCGTTTGCTTCGCTCCCACCGCCGGCACCACGCCGATGAACAATGTGCCGTCGGTCATTTCCGCCGCCACCTCGAGCGTCGCGACCATCGCCCCTGGTGAACTGGCGACGGCGTTCGGACAGAATCTGTCTGCCGGCACGCCGCCCGAAATCTTCGGACCGCTGCCCACGCTCTACTACGGCAACTCGGTCTCGATCGTGGATTCCGCCAGCAAGACTTGGGCTGCTCCGCTGAACTTTGTCTCGCCGAACGAGGTCACGTTCACGGTTCCGAGCGGCGTCGCCGCGGGAGCCGCTACCGTCAACCTGATGAGCAGCAACGGTACGCAGACTGCCGGCAATATTCAAGTTGCCGCCGCGGCTCCCGCCCTCTTTACGCTTAACGGGAGCAGCCTTGCCGCCGCTGAGACCATCACTGTCGCGGCCAACGGCACGCAGACCTACGGATCGACCTATCAGACTACCGCTGGCGCCTCGCTCGCCTCCAGCCCGATCAATCTGTCCAACGGCGCTGTGTACCTGGTGCTCTACGCCACGGGAATGGATGCCGCCACGGCGGCGAACACTACGGTGACCATCGGTGGGGCAACCGCCCAGGTGCTGTACGCCGGTACCCAGAACCTCTTCGCCGGCCTGGACCAGATCAACGTCCTGCTCCCCGCTTCCCTCGCCGGCAAGGGTACCGTCGAGGTGCAGGTTACGGTCAACGGTGCGGCGGCAAACGCTGCGCAGATCGTGGTTCAGTAGTCGATAGCGAAAGGGGCTTGTCGGGAAATGACCGCTCCCTTTGGTCGCGGCTCGGAAACGTTCGGAAAGGTTCACCGCCGATTCCGAGCCGTGACCAGAGGGAGCGGTTTTCACAAACTGGCGCTGTTATTTCTTGACGAGTCTTACCTCATCAACTTCTCAATCATCCCCAGCGCGCCATGCAGTTCCTGCGGCGCATGCAAGACTCCCGCAAACAAATCTCCCCGTTCCGCAAATCGATCCAGCGCATTCGTAATATTGAACTGCGTGGGATGAATCCCGCGGCGCACCTCCGACCACTCCAAAGGTGTCGCCACCGGCGCGCCCGCATACGCGCGCAATACGTACGGCGCGGCGATCGTCTTTGAGCGGCCATTCTGCAGGTAATCGAAATACACGCGATTTTTTTGCCGCTTGGCCACCGTGCGCGGAGTGGTGAACAGGCTGGGATCTTCCGCGATGGTCAGCCGCGAAATGAGCTCGGCGAAGGTACGCGTTTCCTCGTAGGAATAAATCGGCTCGACGGGTACGTACACGTGCATGCCGTCGCCGCCGGTCGTCTTGGGGTATCCCACGAGCCCGATGCGGTCGAGTACGCGCTTCACCAGCAGCGCCGCGT
>Ga0182013_10005541_pt1 | contig 14631 bp, 18 predicted proteins | sample 612S2MmetaG_FD_120487 | JGI IMG/M metagenome (GOLD analysis project Ga0182013, IMG submission 120487) | Permafrost microbial communities from Stordalen Mire, Sweden - 612S2M metaG | ecosystem: Environmental > Terrestrial > Soil > Wetlands > Permafrost | place: Sweden: Stordalen | collected... | reverse complement strand
GAACATCGCACGGTAGTACACCTCCGCGTTGCGCACCGTCTGAGCATTTTGCTGGGCGTAGAACAGTTCGTCCTCGGCGAGCAATCCGTCCCTGCGCGCATAGCCAAGTGCATTTCGCTGGAAGTCAACCAGTTGCTCGATCGCTTGATTTTCGCACGATGGGCCGGCGCCGAACGCCGCCGAAAATCCATAAGCCTGACCATCGTCGGCCGACGCGTGGTCGAAGCAGGCATAACGGGCCTGGGCCCGTGTCGCCGCCTTCGGGTCGACCTTCTCTAGGAAGGTGATCACTTCGTTCATCGACCGGTGCAGGCTGTAGAGATCCAGTCCATAGAAGCCAGCCTGCCGTTGACCGTTTGACTGCTGGCGTTGGTTGCGGGTGCGTAGCCAGTCGACAAAGTCACGGACGACGGTGTTGCGCCACATCCAGGCCGGAAAGCGTTCGAATCCGCTCAACGCCTCATCGGCGTTCTTGTCCTCGCCGAGACCACGAACGTACCGATTCACTCGGTAGGCGTCTGGCCAGTCCGCTTCCGCGGCGACGGCGCAGAATCCCTTTTCCTCGATCAGCCATTTGGTGATGGCGGCCCGAGCATCGTAGAACTCGTGCGTCCCGTGCGAACTCTCACCGATCAATACGATGCGCGCATCGCCAATCAGCTCCTCCAACGTCTCGCGCGGCGGGACACCCGCAGGAGCATCGATAGCAACGCTGCTGACGATCTCGGCCGCTGTCCGTACGGCGGGTCTGCTCGTCGAGCCGTTTGTCGTCGGGGTGGCGAGCAGCTTGCGGACTTCTTCGTCAGTGACCTGGCGGAAGTCCCAGAACGACTCTCCGACTGCGAAAAATGGGGTGGGCATGGTGGCGCATACAACGTCGTCGACGAGGCCGGCGAATTCCCGGCAGGTGGACTCCGGCGCTGCTGGCACCGCAATCACGATGTGCGCGGGCTCGGCTTCGCGTAACGCCTGCACCGCGGCGAACATGCTTGAGCCGGTGGCCAAACCGTCGTCGACAAGGACGACCGTCTTGCCGGTCAGATCGATGGGCGGGCGTCCGCCGCGATAGGCGGCCTCCCGCCGGACCAGCTCCCGGCCTTCACGCTCGGCGATGTCGCGCAGTTGCTGCGGACTGATCCGCAATCCCCGCACGACATCATCGTTGACTACGACGCGGCCCCCACTTGCCAACGCTCCGACCGCAAACTCTTCATGGCCGGGGGCACCGAGTTTGCGGACGATGAAGGCATCCAGCGGGGCGTGCAGCGCGACTGCCACTTCCCATGCAACAGGCACTCCACCCCTGGCCAACCCCAGGACAATCACATCCTGTCGATCACGATAGGCGCTCAGGAGGTCCGCCAACACCCTGCCGGCCTCGCGGCGGTCGCGGAACACGCGCCGCGGTGAGTGCCGGGTTACATCGGCTGCCCTAGTCATCTTGCGCCACTGTCACGGTCATTTGTCAGTTGACAGACTGGACCTGGACATGGCGCTCAGCTGGTTTCGGCTCCGAAACCGCTACCGAGACAGAGAGGATGCCTTTGTCGTACGTGGCCTCGATGTTGTCTTCGTCAGCGCCGGCCGGCAGCGACACGGTGCGAACGAATGAGCCGTAGGAGAATTCCGAGCGCCCATCGAAGTCTTTCTTCTCGGTACGCTCAGCCTTGATGTTCAGTTGTCCATCGCGCACTGTGATGTCGATGTCCTTCGCCGGGTCGATTCCCGGCATTTCCGCGCGCACCAGGTAGCGGCCATCCTTCATCTCGTCCTCGAGCCGCATCACGCGGGTGTCTAAGGCGGGACGGAGTCCGGTCAAGGCAGGAAAGCTGGCGAATAGCTCGGAAAACTCAGGGAAGAGCGACCTCGGGTGATGACGGCGAACGGGAAGGGTGCTCATGATGTCTCCTGAATCTTGCAGTTGGTCCCAACGGATAATGTCCATCCGACCAGCCCGCCACACTCGGCGATAGGGACCGAAGTCCCCGGCGCGAGGGCCGTTCGTCGGATCTCTCGGCTATTCAAAGCCTGAGTGGGACGCCATGCCGACGTGCCTCATGACACGGTCGAGGACGAGGTCGTATGCATCGCCGTCTTCGGCGATACGGAACATGCCCCGGCGACGGAGAAACCCGTCGAGGCGTCGATCCAGCGGCCAATCCGCATACGTCTTTTCGGCGTAGGCGGAGTCCAGGAATTGCGACACCAGCACATCTAAATCGGAGTTAGAGAACAGAGCCGAATCGCCTGACATAGCACCCATTCCACGTCCTTTGCGTAAGCGACCAGCACTCTAGCTGAGTCCCTGCGTTGTCCCATGGTCTCGGCGGTGAACAGCTCGGCATAGAGTCTGAAGTCACCTATTGACGCGCTCATTTGCCCATCGACGCTGGTGGGCTCCACTACGCATCACACGATCTGGCGAGAAAGGCTGGCCGGACCCCCGGATCCGGTCCACGAGTGAGGGTCATTTATTGGTGGCTAAGGGTGGCAGCGTTGCGGGCTAGGGGTTTCGGGCGCGGCGGCTGGTGCCTGACGAGAAAAGGATGAGCGTCGCCGGCGCATTCGGCGTCAGCCACAACGACTGCGGGGCTCCGGGGCCACCAGCACAGGGTGATGGGCAGGGACCGGTTGATCGGCGGCATCGAGCACTCGAGGCCTCGGCAGTTCTCGAATGATCAAGAGGCCGCCCCTCAGCCGGCGGCCCACTCTTTGGCGCGGTCGAACTCGTCGAGGGCGAACAGGGCGAGCTCGCCGGGAACCATCCACGCCAGCGCATGTAGCGTATGGGCGACCCACTCCTTGTCAGTCACTATCGCGATTCGCTTGAGGGCCGAATGACGGGCCAAGAGGGTACCGAAGCCCAGCTTCATGTCCTCGACGAACCCGCCTGGCCCGAAGCCCTCGTAATTGGATGCGATGACCTCCACGATCCTGATTTCCTCGCCGTTTTTCAGTGACTCCTCTATGACCGGCTTGAACTTGCGCAGGTCGGCACCAAGCAGGCGGCCAGACACGCGGATGCCGGTCACCCCCTCCGGCATGTCTGGCAGTAGTTCGATCATCGATTCCATCCCTTTCTCATCGGCCGAAGCCCCGTCCCGAATGAAATACTGCGCCGGCGTTAGAGACGGACGAGCAACATCGAGAAACCGCTATTACGCAGGACCAGAGCGCCAGGACCGCCGAGGAGCTGTTGGACTTCGCCAGACCGATCAGAGCCGACCACGACCAGCTGGATTGACGTTGCATGCTCGGCGAGATAGTCGAGAAAGGAGCCTCCGAGAAGAACGATGTCGATTTCGACATCGGGATAGTTGTCTTTGCAGCGCCTCAGGTGAATGTTGCTGGCTATGAAACCCCGATCATCCCGAAGGGTATTGGACAGCGACTGTGCTGTTGTCAGCACCCGCAGCGGAGCGCGTCTCCGTAAGGCCTCGTTGAACGCTAGATCCAGAACGTCGATGTCATCTGGTGAGTCATCAACGCGCGCAACAATACAACCGCGGCCCCTGGTGCCCGTATCGTGGGGGTCGCCTCGGACGATAGCAACCGAGCAATGGGCAGATTGCGCCACTTCCTTTGCAGTGGAACCTATCCAGCTCTTTGGGTGCTGCGCGGAACCGGTGTCGCCGACACATAGCAATGACGTGGAACGCGAAGCAGCAATCAGCGCTGGCACCGGTTGTCCCTCAATGACTTCCATCTCAACCTTCAATGGCTTGCCCATGACATCGATGGCGGTGTAGGCGTCGTGCACAACCTCTTCGGCCGCTGCCAGTGCCGCCCTTGATTCGCTCGGGCTGGCACCTGGGTTGGCTTTGGTGATGTAGAGCAGACGAAGCGGAATGTCGGTTCCGGCTATCTCGTCGACGGCCCACCGGGCGGCGCGAATTGCCGCCTGCGACCCGTCAACCCCAACGACTACTGACTTCGGTGGATACCGATCGAACATCGCGAACTCCCAGCAACGAAGGACATTAGTGACACTATGCAGAACGGTACGGATGACACCGGCGATCGATCAGAGGCCTTGGTCCTCGCCTCAAGGTCCTTATGCCCTCTCACGAAGCTCGAGAAGGGTTCGGCTTCAGTGTCTGGCTGCTGCGGGAAGCAAGGAGGACTAACAGTGGCGAGTGGTGCGACCCGAGGTCATCTGCGCAGAAGTGGCTGCCCCGCAGCTTCGGCCTGAGGGGGGACGGACCTATGACCTGTTCGGGGTGAAGAATTATCTTCAAGTGTGGTCGTCACGCGGTCCCCCGCTGGTGTGATTCGCGACGACCGGCGGTTGCTAGGTTCCGTTGGACTTCTTCAGATGTGCGATTTCGTTGCCCCATACCGACTGGGCTCCGGCATCACCGATGCGGTAAATCTGAACCATCGACGAGACCCCAACGGCCAGAACCACAATCGCCACGAGTATTCTAGTTACTAATCCGGACTTGTGAGCTCGGCGTTCGGCATAGCGAAATCCCACAAGTGCGATCGCGACGACCAGTAGCGCGAGAGAAAAATAGATCATTGTGTCGCCCCGCTCGGCGTGCTCGCGCAAGATCGGATCAGGGTTGCGCCTTAGGTCATATAACCATCCGCCGGCGTCTGTGGTGATTGGCGTCAATACGGTGACGACGATGGCTAGGATCAGCGTGAGCCACACTAGCTGGCCCCGGCGCGCGGCGGCCCATAGCGCGCAAGCGATCTCAAGCAGAGCAGTCAGTGGTGCGAGTACAACCATGAAGTGCACGAGGAGGACATGGGCCGGCAGGCCGTTGACAACATTCATGGGACTCCCTGGCAGATGGTGGCGGCGGCCTGCGGTCGCGATCGTAACGCATGGTGAAGCCACGTCTGTGTCTAATCAGCTGCGGCTGGCTGGAGTCATCTCGCGTGCAGCAGCGCCATGAATCCGTAGTCCATGTGCAGTTGTTGGTGGCAGTGAAACAGTGACAAGCCCGCTTGGTCGGCGAGGAAGTCGATGTCCATGCTCTGGTAACCGCCGAGCATTGCGACGTCCTTGAGCACCCCGGCGGTGGGTGTTCCGGCGACATGGGTGATTTCGAAGGTGTGCCGGTGCAGGTGGATGGGGTGGATGTCGTCGGTGGCGTTGCGCAAACGGATCCGGTAGCGCTTGCCCAGCTGGATGTCGTAGACGGGTTGATTGGTGTCCATGTCGAACGGTTTGTCGTTGAGCGTCCACACGTTGAAACCATTGTCGGCGGCGTTGCGTTTCTCGATGAGCATGTCGATGCTGTGATCGGGAGTGGCCGGCGGAGCCGGGTTGGGTGTGGCGAACAAGCGATAGTCCCATTTGAACGGCGGCGGTGGGGCCCACTGCGGATCGCCGCTGCGGCCGGTGTATTCGACCACGATGCCCATGCCGTTCTGGCGGTCAGAGTCGGCAAGATCCCCGAGTACCCAAACCCCAGGGTTGCTCATTTGCACGATCGCCGAGATCCGTTCGGCGGCACCAAGCCACAGCACCGGCACCGGCGCGGGGTGCGGAACCGGGTTGCCGTCCAACGCAACAACGGTGAAACTGTGTCCGGGCAGGGCCAGGCTGCGGTTCTCACCGGCGCTGCCGTTGAGCACGTGCAGCAGCACCCGCTGGCCGGTTTGCACGCGGATCGGCTCGCCGTGGCCGAGCATGCGTCCGTTGATCGCGAATGCGTCGTAGCCCACCTCGTAGCCGTGCGGCATGCCCCGCGCGAGTGAGGCGGCCATCGCCGACTCCCCCTTGGTCTTCAGGTCGGGGTCCTGGTCGCCGGCCAGGAAATCGGCGTCCATGTCGCCCTGGATGCTAAAAGAGGGTTGAAACTCCTTGAGGGCGAGGAAGATTTCTTGGTCATAAGCCCCGAGGTTCTGCTTCGGCTCGATATAGACCGGACCAACTTGGCCGCTGTATTGGCCCCGCGCCAAGTCGGCGCGTGCGGCGAGGTGGGTGTGATAGAAGCGGAATCCTGGCGGCCCGGGTGTAAACGAGATGCGTCGCATGCCGTGGGCGGGGATGTACGGGGTGCCTTCTTCGGCGGCGCCGTCGACCTCTACCGGAATCTGCTGGCCGTGCCAATGCAGCTGTTCAGGGGTGTCGGTGTCGTTGTGGATGTCTACCCAGGCGGTCTGGCCTTGCTTGAACCGCAGCAGCGGCCCTGGGAACTGCCCGTTGTAGACGACGGTTGAGACCACACGATCCGGCGCCAACTCGACGGTGCCGGTGCCGATGCGCAGCGTGTAGTCGGGTTTGCCGTTCGGCGGCGACGGCGATGGCGATGGCGGCGAACACCCGACCACGGTGCCCAGACCACCGGCGGCGATACCGCCCCATTTCAACAAATCGCGCCGGCTCACCAGCATGACGCGACCCCCGTAGCAGTGGTTCGACTCACGTGTGGGGTGAACAGCTCGATCGGATTGCCGGCCGCGCCATCCAGCAGCTCCAGGTCAAACCTGCTTCCCGGCTGAGTCTCCTGGTCTTTGCGCACGCCCGCCGCTTTGGTGCCGATCCGCCCGTACGTCGGGCTGGGGATTGCCCGCGAAAGCGTGTTGAGATTCATGCGGATCACCTCACTGGCCACCGCCCGGTCTTATTAGGCCGGCTCCGCGCACCGACATTCTTACGGTGCGCTGTGGCAGTGGTCAAGCGAGACGGACACCAAACCCATGGAGCTCAGCGGCGAATCTCCAATACGTCGCTCAATGGCCGCCGTGGCGTCGGCTCGGAAACGAACTCGTCCTCGGGTTCGATACCTACGCGGATCAAAACCTGAGGCACGGCCGCGGGCCCGCTGGTGAAATCCCGAACAATGTCGCGGCTCGCCTCCAGCTCCGTGATGTGCGTAACCGGGCACGATGCCAGTCCAGCCACCGTGCACTCCAGCAGGATCGCCGAAAGCGCCTGGCCGCAATTCAGGGCATCGACGCGCGTATCCCTGAGTGTGGACAGCACGAGGATCTTCGCTTGGTCGTAGGTACCCGCAGAACTCCGCTCATCGGAGGGGTCAGTGGGGAACCGACGGTTCACGTCCACCCTGCGGCCGTCCGACTCCGACACCAGGGCGCTTTGCGGTATCCCTTCTGACCCCTTCAACGGCGCTGTCCACCAATCTAATTCACGGTGATAATGGTCGTCATAGCGGCGCAGGGCTTCGGTGAGCCGCGACGCCTCCGCCAGGCGCGAGCGCACATTATCGGATAGTACGTCAAGGGTCACCAATTCGTTTTCCAATGAGCTGCGCAGCACTACTTCGAACGACGACCAGTGCTTTGGCGCACGAAACGGTAGCCGGTTAGTCCGGCGACGCACTATCGCGTCGACGCGGTCGCGCCGGGCCTGCGTCACATGGTCGACCGAAGCGAAGTCGATCGATGCCAGGTGGTCAAGATTGTTCGGGTTGGGAAATTGCTCCACCTTGACGTCCCACCCCACCGCGGCCATGGCCACCCGGAAGTGATCGAGCGAGGCGCCACAACTGATGATCGCTTCGCGACCTGACTTGTCAGTCGATGTCAGCGTTCGCTGTGGATCGACGAATAGGTCGACACTCGTGGTGCTGGCAACCCACCGCCACGGCTGGCTGTTATGCAGCGAGGGAGCACGACACGCCAACTCCACTGCCGTCGTGATCAACTCGATGTCCAACGTTGTTTGGGTCATCGTCCCCACCTGCCACTTGACATAGCCACAAGCCTCGGGCATGCGCATACAGGAGACGAGAGTCCTTGGTCCCCGGATGTCAATGACAAACCGCCCGTTGGCGCCGAATGGCCCTGTCGACGAAGACACCTGACCCTAGTCGCAAACGCTAATGTCTCATAGCGTCGTCAGCGAACCGTAAAACTCGGCAAGGGGCTGTGACATCGTGCCTGCGACACCGGAAACGCAAGTTCTCAAGAACGCGGTGCTACTGGCTTGCCGGGCTCCATCTGTGCACAACAGCCAGCCGTGGCTGTGGGTGGCCGAGGGCGGCGTTCTGCGCCTCTTCGTCGATCGTCACCGCACAGTTCCGGGCACCGACGACTCGGGCCGAGAAGCGATCATCAGTTGTGGCGCAGTGCTCGATCACCTTCGTGTCGCGATGCTGGTGGCGGGTTGGCACGCGAGCATCAAACGGCTTCCCAACCCGGAGGACCCCGACCAGCTGGCATCGATCGAATTCAGCGCCGTTGACCACGTCACCGACGAACAGCGCGACCGCGCCACAGCGATTCTGCAACGCAGAACCGATCGGCTGCCGCTGGGTCGGCCTACCTACTGGGATACTTTCGAACCCGTCCTACGCAGCGCGATCGATGACAGCCCCGTGACACTACATGTGCTCTCCGATGACGCGCGACCGCAGCTAGTCAAGGCCTCACAGCTCGCCGAAGCAGTTCGCCGCGATGATTTGTCATATCAACTCGAATTAGATTGGTGGACTTCACCGTTCGTAGCAAACGAGGGTGTACCCCCCAGCGCGCTGGCGTCTGATGAAGAACACCGCCGCGTCGATGTGGGGCGGCAGTTTCCGGTCAGAAGCCACCTGGAACGGCGTCCTGAGGTCACCGTGGACTGGTCGAAAATCCTCGTGTTGTCGACCGCGAAAGACACCAGAGCGGATGCGTTGAGGTGTGGCGAGGTTCTGTCGACCGTCTTGCTGGAATGCGCCGCGGCCGGCATGGCGGCCTGCACGCTGACCCATCTGATCGAGATTGATGAAAGCCGCGATGTCGTGCGCAGCCTTATCGAACAGCGCGGCGAGCCACAGGTACTGATCCGTGCCGGGATAGCACCGTCAATGGAAGGTCATCAGGCACCTACACCGCAGAATCCGTTGGCCGATGTCCTTAAGATCCGTTAGCAATCCGCGAGCTACACCACTCGCACGAACGCACGGCCAAGCGGTCGGGCCACAATTCCCTGTCACTGTGGGGCCTATTTTACCTTGACACAGCCACATTCGGGGAGTGTGCGCAGCGATCTGACAGACCAGGCATTTTCGCGGCGCTGGTATTGATGGAGAGATGCAGATCGCGATAGTCGGGCCGGGCGGTATCGGTAGCACTTTCGCTTTTCAGCTGTCCGAGGCCGGTCACGATGTGACTGTCATCGCGCGTGGCACCCGACTCGAGCAGTTGCGCCACGCTGGGGCGATCGTCACCGTCGAGGGAGAGCGTGCGGCCGTCCACGTCAGTGGCGAATTTGATACGACAACGGACTGGGATCTGGTGCTGGTCACGGTCCTGGTGTCGCAGGTTGACATGTTGCTGCCCGCGCTGAGCGCCAGCGCGGCCAAGTCCGTGATGTTCATGTTCAACACCTTCCAATCGCTGGATCGGCTGCGCGACGCCGTCGGACCGCAACGCTTCGCGTTTGGCTTCCCAGCGGTCGCCGCAGGCCTCAACGACGGCCGGCTGTCATCGACGATCCTTCGCCGAGGAATGCTGACGACGGTTTCAGATCCCATCTGGGCCAAGGCTTTTACCGACGCGGGCCTTCCCGCGACAGTGCATCCGGACATGGAGAGCTGGTTGCGCACCCATGCCGCGGTAGCCGTGCCGATGGTTATCGCCGGCAGCACCGCGCTCCGACGTGGGACCGGTATCTCCCGGGCAGAAGCGGTCAGGTTGGCACGCGCGATGAGGGAAGGGTTTCAGCTGGTGCGCCACCTCGGTAACTCCGTCACCCCCGCACCTATCGCCATCATCAGCCGCTCGCCGGTACCGGTGTTGGCCACGTTGCTCTGGACCCTCACAAGGCTCGACGCGTTCACCAGAACGATTGCCGTTGCGCCCGCCGACGAGTCGCGCACGCTGATCGATGAGATGGCCTCCGCATGGCCGGGGCGCACCCCCGCGCTGCTCGCGGTCAGACCTTGAGACTCAAACGCGCCCTCGCCGCCAAGCATTCCGACAACCACAGGGCCTACACGGCAGCGAAGAGCGACTTCATCCGAACTGTCCTTGATCGATCGACATAGCTCCCACTACACGATCCCGCGACACAGGCCAGAACCTCACTGGCAGCTCACGCCGGGGCCAAATTTGTCGCAGATCCCCGGGGCCAGATCACTTGACGAAACGCACACAACTTTGGTCCCTGCGAGGCAGGACCTTTGGCGGGCGCAATTCACGGCTTCCTTCAGTAGCCTTATCGCTATGACGTACCAAATCCAAAACGATGATGGGGTCACCATCCTGGCGGTGCACGAATGCTGGGATCTAATGGCAGGTGTGACGCTGGGGCGACTGGTCACAAGCGTTGGCGGCCGGCCCGAGATCTTTCCGGTGAACTACGTCGTTGATAGCCACACGATCCTGTTTCGCACCGCGGAGGGCACCAAGTTGGTCAGCACTGCGATCAACAATCAAGTGGTGTTCGAGGCCGACGATCATAATGTCGCCGAGGGCTGGAGCGTGATCATCAAAGGCCACGCGCGGTCGCTTCGTACCAATGAGGAGATCGCGAACGCGGAGCGTGCCCAGGTATTGCCGTGGACGGCGTCTGACAATAAGACGCACTATGTGCGGGTGATTCCTGAAACAGTCACGGGCCGACGGTTCCAATTCGGCTCGCCGCCGATGGAGCAATCCATTCACGCCTGACCGCACGCTGCGACCGCTCGTCGGACAGGAGCTATCTGGCGCCCCGCTGCAGTGGGCGTCGGCGCGGCATGAACTCTAGCGACAACAACACCATCAGCGCTGCCGGGATGTGGTGGGCACATAACACTACGTAGCGCCGTTCGGCCAGCGAGTGGTACTTGCGGAGGTAACGGTACAGGGACTCAAGCCGGATAAACGGATCCAGCAGGTGGATCATCCGATACGCGACACGCTGCAACGGGCCTGGGTGGATGGCATCGAAGATCTCTGGAAAAGCTGCGAACGCCAGGGAAAGCCTGAGTGCATTGCCGCTTTTCGCCTCGTTGATCATGTCGACGCTAAGCCGCTCGTCAACGCCGTTCGGGGCGTTTGGACGACGAAACGGCACATCGAGTGTGATATCCGAACCTTCCCCGGCTGTTGCGTATCGGTGAAATGCCACCACTTGCCCGCACCGGTCACGCGCGATGACCAGCTTGATGCCGGGAATTCGCCCCTGAAGAACGCTGTCAAGATTCATGCAAAACCCGCGTTCGGTGCGCGCGGCGCGATGCGCCGCGTACAACACCTCCCCCAGTTCGGACATCAACACGCTGTCGAGGTCCCGCTCGTCAACAACCTCAGTTGTGACTCCGCAGTTGTGGCTGCGCTGCACGGCTTGGCGCAAGTTGCGATTACGGCGCCCGGCCAGGGTGAAGTGGCGAACATCCACGACGACATCGCGCCCGAACGGCACCGCCAGCATCGGCTGCCCGACGGTCTCGTAGCGCCACAGCCCCAAGTGCCGCTGGCCGCCGGCCAGTACGATGATCTGCCAACCCCGACTGTGGCACATGCCGACGAAATCGGCTACCAGAGCAACGAATTGGGTTACGTCGCCGATCGGGTCGCCACTGACTACCGCGAACCCAAGCCGGGTACGGTAGGCAATCGCAGCAGTCTTGTCAGTGTTGAAGTGATAACTCTTGCCGGAATGCATGGCAAAAGGCGCCAGCGGATCCCCGCGCGTGGCGTTGACCAGCGCCCACACCTGGTCCAGCACTTCTGGTTGCGGTTGCGCTGTGGTCGGCAACATCAGCGCGAACCCGCTGACGGCCACCAGAACGTTGCCGAGCATCCCGAGCGCCAGGAAGTGCGCAAACAGCCCAGCGCATGCCGCGGCCGCTGCGGCCGCGGCATGCCCAGTTGTCACCGGCCTGCCAAGAAAAACGCCGCGCGCAATCAGAGCCACTGCGGCAAGTAACGCCACCGACCACCCGAACCGGCCTGGGGCGGTCCGGTAGTAGCCAAGTTGCTCGCGTACGACCAGTACCGTCAAGCAGGCCAAGACGCACAGCACCATAAGCGCGCCGATGAAGCGGACGGCACGGACATCAACTCTGAGCAGGATTCGTTCGCGACCGCGCGCCGTGGCGGCGCCGCCGTATCTCTGACTAACCTTCACGGCGCGCAAGCCTCCCGCGTCCGCTCGTGCGCAGACAACAGCCGCACATTCACACCCACCGCCCGGTCGGTCTGCGGCGCTTGCACGAACGAGAGCTCGGAACCCAGACCAACAGCCGAATCACCCCGTTGGTCGACGCCGTTCGGGTGACTCGAGCACGTCCTTCCTTTGCTCGTCCGGCTTGGCATCACGGCCGATTGCCGGGTACCAGCAGGAGCGTGGTCAGACACGGGTCAACCTATTTCTGGATAATTTTGAGGACAGTCGCAAGCGGTCATCCTGACCATAATTGGCGCCGCCGAGCACCGTCGAGAGCCGTTTGTCCTCGGCTTACGGCATAAGGTCCCTTAGCGTCGATCACGATGAATCGGCGCGTAACGTGGTCTAACACTGTCTGATGATCCGGGCCGGGCTGACGAATGTGTCAACCGATGAACGGCTCTGGCCTCGCGGGCCAGGTCTGGCGTCCCATCATTCTCGTTGGCCGGGATCGACCCTGAACGCATCGCTCTGCTGCCGCCGGCACATTCGTCTGCTGTGCGACCATTCGGTCTGCCAGGATTCGCCATTCCCGATGCCGCAACGCGAGTCGCCGGGCGCGATCGGTGCCACGATTGTCACTACCTCGCCGATATCGGCCCCACCTGACCGGGACCCCGTGAACTAGTCCACGGTCGTTGAGAGTCGTTCAGCTGTAGCGCGATGCAGCGTAGCGGAGCTATTCCAGGGGCGACGAGTCGGCTGGCAACAAATTCGTGCTCCGCGTCCTCGTCCACCCTGACGACACCGCATCGAGCCCGCGGAGCTGGCCAGCCTGTGTGACCGATGGGCGGCCACCGTGGGGGTTCTCATTAGTGGCTGGGCGCAAGGGCCGGAGGCACCAACACGATTGTTTGTTTCGTTGGCTGGGCCCCTGCGACGCTGGGACCTAGTGCCCTAGCCGGCTCCGCCTCATCTGAGCAGGGTCGGTATGCATGCCAACCTATAAGAACGCCCATGTTCGAGACTCGGTCCGCAGCTTTAACAAGCATGTCATCAACCCGGCCATGACGCCCCTGGCTGGCCGGCGACACTGGTATGCGGCGCAAATCCGGCACACCGGACGCAAATCAGGAAAGAACTATTCCACCCCGGTAGTTGCAGTCAAAGTCTCCGATGGCATCGTCGTGCCACTGCCATACGGCACCGATGTCGACTGGTTGCGCAACGTGCTAGCCGCCGGAGACGCGACAATCACGAACAACGGGCGCACCTATCACGTTGTCGAGCCGAAGATTATCGACGCAACTACAGCCGAACCGCAGCTCTCGGCGTGGAGGCGCTGGACCTACCACGCGGCGAACGTTGACAGCTACGTCAAATTTTCAACGGCCGAGTAGCCGCCGGCAAGAGGCGCCGGACGTCGATGCCGACATGACCGTGGCACGCCAGCACGTGCACGGTGCACCGGCCAAACGGGCGATGGAGTTTCCCCGCGCGATCTCCTTAAGTGCAGCCTTCTCCAGCTCGGCGTCGTCCAGCAGCCGTTCAAGCGTGGCGTTCTCACGTTCGAGATCCTTAAGCCGCTTGGCGTCCTCAGCCGTGAGGCCTTTCGTGCAGCCATACGAAGTCCCGTATACCGGCGAGCTGAAACAGGACGCGATCGCGTATCGGCCACGCTCGCCTCGCCTCGGGCCCGGAAATGAGCTCGGGGCGCTCTAGGTGATGGATATGCCCTTTCCAGGCAAGCTCGCAAGTCCCGGCGGCCATCAGGTTTTGGTACCAGTCGGTCTGAGTGCCATAACCCAACGGCAGCAGGACACCATCACCGTAATCGCATGTGCCCAGCGATGTCTGGTAGGTACGTCCGCTTCGTCGCCCTACATGGGTCAGTAGCCCCCAAGGCGACCGGTCAGTCCCTGAGACTTTGCGAGTCATGTTGTTTGTACGTTGTCAAAAACCTCTTGAATGGGCCATGCATGTCAGGCTCACGCCACTGAGAGCCAACGCAGCCACGAGGATGCTGCGGGCTACCCGGTGTCCCCCGGTTCCCTTATCACTCTCCACGATCGCCTCCCTCAACCGCCATCATTTGCTAAGACCCTTCTGGAACCGGCGCGCTCAGCTGGTTGATCGACAACTCCCCGGCGGCACGCCGATCTCGCCGCATCGGGGCGGCCGGTGAACCGCCCCCGGTTTGCGGGCACTTATTCTTGGTCTTCAGCAATCCAATCGCGTGCCTTGCTGGCTTCAGCTTCTGGGAACGCCCGGTATTCCCCGGGCCATAGAAAGCCAAAGAACTCACTGAATTTCGCAATGTGTTTCGCCCAGGCGACGTCAGTGACCACTGCGCAGCGCTCCCAGTCGAAGAAGTGTTTCCAGCCGAGCTTCTGATCCTCCCAGACTGCTCCCGGATCGAAGCCCTCCAAATCAGGGGCGATGTCAATGTAGATGCGCAGCTTTTTGTGACGAGTCAGCCGATTTTCAAAGTCGGGTATCAGCACCCGGTCGTAATCGTCCTTCGTCACATGCCCGTGTAACGCGAACGCTGCGACGTTGTCGGGAAAGCCTTTCAGCAGTTCGATCATGAGCTCCTCCTCAAAATGGGGTCTGCTCTCTCGTCGCGTCAT
>Ga0182013_10005540_pt1 | contig 14632 bp, 13 predicted proteins | sample 612S2MmetaG_FD_120487 | JGI IMG/M metagenome (GOLD analysis project Ga0182013, IMG submission 120487) | Permafrost microbial communities from Stordalen Mire, Sweden - 612S2M metaG | ecosystem: Environmental > Terrestrial > Soil > Wetlands > Permafrost | place: Sweden: Stordalen | collected... | reverse complement strand
TCCCACATGCGGTGCAGGCCGCGGAAGAACGGCGCGCCCCAGGCTCCGACGCAAAGCAGGCTGCCGAACAGGATGACGGCGTCGATGTTGAGCCGCCCGGCGCTCGACCAGTAGGCGTCCGGCTCGAGATCCAGCCAGATGGCGAATTCGTCCAGGGTCAGCGCCGCGCCGACGCCGTAGCTGACGGCCATCAGCCGGCTGAAAAAAATGGAAAGCGGCGAATGGTTTCGTCCCAGGTCCAACAGCCAGCCGTAACCGACCAGCAGCAGGATGAGAATCCCCCAGACCAGGTGGTGAATGTGCGTTCCGCGGATCACCACCCACTGGAAATGGCCCTGATGATTCACGATCCGGTGAACGAGGATGCGGACTCCCACAAACGTGAACAGAAAGGCGACCGAGGCGATGAACATGCGCTGGCGCGGGCGGTCGGGGATGGTGGTGCGGATGAGATACCCCAGCCTGGTCAACTGGAGGAGCACCAGCAGCGTGATGACGACCAGGCTGGCGAAGGCCAGCAACAACAGCGCTCCAGTTCCGGGCATACCCTATTGAATCATCCCTGCCTCTTCTCAACAAGGGAGCAGCCGCCGGGCAAGCCCATCCGGCGCGCCCGATGCGGGCTCGAGGAGCGGATGAAGCCGCCCCTGCGCACGCCGGCCGGGCCGTCTCTCTATTTTTTTGGCCAAGGCGCGGGCTGCGGGCTTCAATCAGCAAACCGGCTTGCGGGCAAGGGGGCATCCTGCCCTGGAGATGGATTTTTGCCGAACGCCCGCCGTAGAGTTGGATTGTGAATTTACGCCCTTACGTTTGCGCGGATTTTGAGGCGCTCTACGCGGTCGAGGAGCTGTGTTTTGAGTTGCTTTTTCGGTTTGGGCGCAGATATATGCGGCAGCTTGTGAGCCGTTTCGATGTGGCGGCGTGGATTGCGGAGGAGGATGGACGCATGACCGGCTTTGCGGTCGTCGAATGGGCGCGGCGAAAGAGCGGAGTGACGGCCTACATTCAGACCATCGAGGTGGTTCCGGAGGCGCGCGGCCGGGGCGTTGGCCGCCAACTGCTGGGCCGCATCGAGGACTCGGCGCGCGCGGCCGGCGCCGGCCCGATCTGGCTGCACGTGGAGGCCGCCAACGTGGGCGCCATCCGGCTCTACGAAACGCAGGGCTACAGCTGCTTGGGCAGGCAGGAGAATTACTACCCGCTGGGCCGCGCCGCGCTCATTTACAAGAAACGGCTGGACGCTGGAAGAGCTGATCCAATGGGAGTTCTACCGGCTTTGCCGGGGAGGCAGTAGCAGTTTGACATTTCGACGGAGTCGATCCAGACGTTCTTCGCTGTGAACCGCCAGGCACACATCCTGTTCTTTGTTTTCAATTGATCGCAACATTCCCCAAGCTGAATGTCACCGGTTCGATCCCGGTTTCCCGCTCCAATACAATCAACAATTTAGAGAAGTTTCAATCCAGGCGCGAAAGTTCCCTGTCCGTTTTCTTTGCCCTCGCCAAAAATCGCTGCAAATTGGTCCCGTTTGTTCTCCCACGTTGCCGTCAACGGGCGTTTGCAGGCCTTGCATGGGATTGCAAATCGACTCAGGCGCTCCTGCGAGATAAATATTTTTTAATTCAACACAACCTTTTCGGCTTTCGTGCATCTATAACAATAATTAGCAGAGGCTTCCCCGAAACACCGCCCGCCCAAGAAAGGTATCCAATCCTTCTTGAAGGTTCTTCATGGACCTCTTCGCAACATCCCTTCTGGACCCTCCTTCCTCAAACTGCCTCTCAAGCGGGCCTGCCGGAAGGCAGGCCCATAAGTTTGTTCGCCACCAGATAGAATGAGAGCCAGATGCGCTCTTCTTCCACTTCCAAACCGCACCCGAAAACGGAGATCAAGACTCCGCAGATTCAGGCTCGCCAGATTCAGGCAATCGACGCGCTTTTCGAGCAGGCTGGTCTGGTGCGCAGCCTGCGCGGAAAGGCTGCGGGCGTAACCCTGCGCATGCGTTTCGAGCGCGCGGAGCAGCAGGAACTGACGCCCTCCGCGCCGGTTGCCCGCCTGGCCCCGAACGGCGTCGAGTGGCTGGCGGTTCCAGCCTGGGAAAAAATGAACTGGCTCTGGCACGGCTTCAGCACGCGCCGCGGCGGCCGCAGCCGGGCCTATTGCGCCGAGGACGTGCCGGGCGAGTTGAATCTTGGGTTTACAGCCGCGGACGAGCGCGAAACCGTCGCCGAAAATCGCCATCTCTGGACCGAGGCGATCAGCGGTAGCACGGAGACGCCGCTGGTCACGCTCCGCCAGATTCATTCCCATCTTTTGGTGATTCCCGATGCCTCGGCTGCCGGCTCCGAGCGGCCACCGGAAGCCGCCCACCTCAGCAGCAGTTCTTCGTCGCCGGTCTCGAAAGGCGACGGGCTGATGACCGATCGGCCGGGCCTGCTGCTCGGCATTCAGACCGCGGACTGCATCCCGGTCCTGGTGGCCGACCGCAAGCGGCGCGCGGTGGCTGCCTTCCATGCCGGCTGGCGCGGAACCGTGCAGCGCATCGTCGAATCCGGCATTGGCCGCATGAGAATGGAATTCGGCTCGCGGCCTGAAGATTTGGTGGCCGCCATCGGTCCCGGCATCGGCCTCTGCTGCTACGCCGTGGGCGAAGAGGTGTTCTCCGAGTTTGAATCCCAGTTCACCTATGCCCGCGAACTCTTCCGCGAGGTGTACGACTCCGACCCGGTGAGAACCCGCTACCCCATGCTGTTTTTGACCCAGCGCGCTCCGGGCCACTCGCCCATCGGCCCCAGCCTGCACCTCGATTTAGCCGAGGCCAACCGCCGCCAGTTGCTAGCCGCCGGTCTCAGGCCCAGGGCGATCCAGGTCGTGGGCGGCTGTACAAGCTGTCATCGGGAGCTGTTTTTCTCGCATCGCGGCTCCGATGGCCATGCGGGGCGCATGATGAGCGTGATCGGCATCCGGCCGGATGCGGATTGAAGAGAAAGGCTCAACCGGAAAAGCGGCCGGAAGGGCTTTGAATCGTATGCCTCCAGCCGCATTCTGAATTGGAACCCGCTTCGGAATGCGGCCTTCGGAAGAGAAAAATTCAAACTCCCGGTTTGTGAGACTTGAGACGGAAAAGCCGGTAACCGCTGCTTCCAAGGGGGGAAGCGTGCTTGCTTACGAGACGCGAGCCGCCTCGCCGGGGTTCACCAGGTCACGCAACTCCTTGGAAGGCTTGAAGTAGGGCACCTTCTTGGCTGGCACATCGACGCGTTCGCCGGTCTTGGGGTTGCGGCCGATGCGCGGATTGCGCTGGCGGATGCGGAACGATCCAAAACCTCGAATCTCAATCTTGTCCCCGCTTTTGAGGGCGGCGATCACCGAATCGAAGATGGTCTCGACGATCACCTCGCTGTCGCGGCGCGTCAGGTCGCCCACTCCGGTCACCTTGTCCACCAGTTCTGCCTTTGTCATAATTCTCCGGACCTCCGTTCCAAGAATACCCGGATTCGGCTGCTTGGGGCACGAAAAAGAGAGCTTCCCGCTGAATTTTATCCTTTTCTCCTCAATAGCTTGACGGAAAATGAACCGGACGAAGAGGAGGCGGGCAAAGTGTGCTCGGCGGGGTTATCATGACCAGAGTCACTCCCTGAGATTGCCGCCTCGGCCCGGAGCCGGATTTGAGGAACAAGGAGCAGGGATTTGAGGAATGGGACGCAGAGATGACGGACAATTCAAAAAGCGGCATCGGGCCACAGAATCCTGCCAGCCCGAAGTACAGCATTGTGATTCCAGCTTTCAACGAGAGCGCCCGCATTCCCGCCACGCTCGCGTCTGTGGTGAGCTGCATCCGTGCTCGGAGCTGGGATGCCGAAATCATCGTGGTCAACGACGGTTCAACCGACACGACGGCCGCGGTGGTGGAGGCTTTTGCTCAGAGCGCGCCTGAAATCCGACTAATCGAGAACCCCGGCAACCGCGGCAAGGGCTACAGCGTGCGCGCCGGAATGCTGGCTGCGCGGGGCGAAGTGGCGCTGTTTACCGACGCCGACCTCTCCTCGCCCATCGCCGAGGCTGAGCGGCTCTTTGCCGCCATCGACGCGGGCGCCGACATCGCCATAGGCTCCCGGTGGCTGGAAAGCGGCCGCCAGACCCAGCGCCAGCCGCTCTACCGTCAGTTCTTCGGCCGCTGCTTCAACGCCGTCACCCGCGCCGTGATGCGTTTGCCCTTTGCCGACACCCAATGCGGCCTGAAAGCCTTTACCCGCGAAGCCGCGCAGACCGTCTTCCAGCTTCAGACCATCGAGCGCTGGGGCTTCGATCCGGAGATTCTGTTCATCGCCCTCCAGCGCGGCTTGCGCGTCGTCGAGGTGCCCGTCAGCTGGGCTCACGACGAGCGCACCCGCATGAGCTATCTCCGCGACGGAATCCGGATGCTCGAGGAGATCGCCCAGATCCGCTGGAACTCGCTCACCGGACGCTACCGGCGGGCAGTTTAGGGAAGTTCCTTTGTCTTGATTTCGAAAATGATACAATGTATCTACAGGAGGCGCCATGCAGGCACAGGTGCTGAAGTGGGGAAACAGCCTGGCTGTCAGGATTCCGAAGCCCGTTGCGGACGAAGCACACTTGCAGGTGGGCGACCCTCTGGAGATCGCTATCGGCGCCGATGGGGTTGTCGAGATGCACCGCATCGGAGAGATTCCGACCTTGGCCCAATTGGTGGCTCAAATCACCCCCGAAAACCGCTATACCGAAATCTCTCTTGGGCCGGAGATCGGACGGGAAGCCGTCGAATGGTGAACCCATACGTCCCGGACACCGGAGACATCGTCTTCCTGGACTTCGATCCCCAGGTTGGCCGGGAGCAAGCCAAGCGCAGGCCCGCCCTGGTCTTGACCGATCTGCGCTACAACCGGGCCAGCGGTTTGGCGGTCGTTTGTCCCTTGACGACCAAGATCAAGCCCTACCCCTTCACCCTGCCGGTTACTGTTGGGAACGTGGAAGGCGCCGTGCTGGTCGATCAACTGAAGAGCATGGATTGGGCCGGGCGCGGTGCGGAGTTTCATTCCAAAGCTCCGGCCATCCTGATCGCCAGGGTGCGCCAGTACATTGCGGTACTGCTGCAAATCCCAATCAGGTGATGGCGGGCGGTTGAGGTTTGTGGGTTTTCGGGTCCGAAAATCCGGACCTGGGTCACCCATTCGTGAGTTGGCTGAACCTGCGCCACGCGCCAATGAGCGCGCGCAGCAATCGGCAGCAACAAAGAGGTGCTCAGTTTTTATGATCTACACGCATCCCGGTCTGCACATCGAGGTCGCCGCGAGGAATTTTGCAGGCTTCTTCGCGCTGGCGTTCAGTGCGCTGTTCCCGGTCATCAATCCGCTTGGCTCGTCGCTGGTCTTCCTGGGGATGGTGGGAGACGCTCCGGAAAAAACTTTCCGGTCGCTGGCCAGAAAGATTGCCATCAACACCGCGCTGTTTCTGCTGGCGATGGATTTGGTGGGCGCGGCGGTTCTCAATCTTTTCGGCATTTCGCTGCCGGTGGTGCAGCTAGCCGGCGGGCTGGTGTTGGCGGCAATGGGCTGGCGGCTGCTGAACGAGAAGGAAGAAGACGATAAAGAGAACTCACCGTCCCCCCACCTTGCGAATCACTACGACCTACAGCGCAAGGCCTTCTATCCGTTCACGTTTCCCGTGACGGCTGGCCCCGGCGTGCTGGTTGTGATGCTGACCTTGAGCGCGCACGCCTCGAAAGGCACTCCTCTGGAGGCCATCGTCGCTCATCTTGGGGTTCTGTCCGGGATGGTGCTGATGTGCGTGGCGGTTTTTATCTCTTATGCCTACGCGCCCAAGATTACAGCCAAAATCTCGCCCGCGACCGCGCACGGAATTCTGCGCGTCATCGCCTTTGTTCTGCTCTGCATCGGGGTGCAGATCGCCTGGAACGGGCTTTACGCGCTGGTGTCGAGCGCTCTGGCCCACCCCGCATAGTACGGCAGTTTTACCTGGACGAGGTTACCGCAAAAATGCAGACGGTCCGGGCCTGAAGGCCTTGCAAATTGGCCCTTTTTCCGGGGGGTGAAGCCCCCGGCTCCCTCCGAAACCCGCGATCCACAACTCGATTGCGTAGCGGCCGGGTGCCCCATCCTTTTCGCGTTCTCTGCGAAAAGGGTGGGAGATTACGCACTCGACTCGTCAATTGTTACGCGGTAGCCGCCTCGGCCAGCGATTGCAAGCCGCGCGCCTCGATCTCGAACGCGCGCATCTTGTACTTCTGAATCTTGCCCGAGAGCGTGGCCGGAAACTCGCTGACGAAGCGCACGTGCTCGGGAATCTTGTAGTAGGCGATCTGCCCCTGGCAGAAGGCGCGAATCTCTTCTTCTGTGGCCTCGACTCCGGGCTTGAGCCGCACCCAGGCGACGACAATCTCGCCCAGCCGCGCGTTGGGAATGCCCACCACCTGCGCCTCGTCCACCTTGGGGTGGGTGTAAAGAAACTCCTCGACCTCGCGGGGATAGATGTTTTCGCCCCCGCGGATGATCACGTCGCGCGAGCGGCCGGTGAGATGGATGCAGCCGTCCTCGCGCAAGATGCCCAGGTCGCCGGTATGCAGCCAGCCGTCGGCGTGGATCACGTCGGCCGTGCCCTCGGGGTCGCCGTCGTAGCCCTTCATCAACGCATAGCCGCGAATGCAGAGCTCGCCCTGCTCGCCGATGGGCAGCCTCTGGCCGGTGACCGTGGAGGCAATCTGAATCTCGGTCTGGGGCATGGCGCGGCCCACGGTCGAGACGCGAATCTCGATGCTGTCGTCGGCGTCGCTCATGGTGGTGACCGGCGAGGTTTCCGTCTGGCCGTAAGCGATCACCAGCTCCCGGCAATACATCTCGTTCAGAACGCGCTTCATCAGCTCGACCGGGCAGGGCGCGCCGCTCATCATGCCGGTGCGCAGGCTCGTCAGGTTGTAGCTGGAGAACTCCGGCAGCGCCATCTCCGCCACGTACATGGCCGGAACGCCGTAGACCGAGGTGGCCCGCTCGTCGTGAACGGCCTTCAGCGTGGCGCGCGGGTCGAAGGTCCAGCTGGGCAGCAGGATGGCCGCGCCGGTATTGAGCGCCGTCATCGTCCCGATCACGCAGCCGTAGCAGTGAAACAGGGGCACCGGGACGACAATCTTGTCCTGCTCGGTGTAGTGAAAGCCCTGGGCCAGAAACTGCCCGTTGTTCACGATGTTATGGTGCGTCAGCATCACGCCCTTGGGCAATCCCGTGGTACCCGAGGTGTACTGGATGTTGGCCACGTCGTCAACGGCCACCCGATCGGGCAACTTTCCTTCGGCGTCCAACAGCGCCGGCCACTCGGGCGAGTCGAAGCAGACCGTGTGTTCGAGCGCGAGCGTCAGCCCTTGCCGAGCCCGGCCCAGAATCTCCTCGTAGTCCGCGCGCCTGTCCTTGCTCCACAGAAACAGAGCCTTCATGCGCGACTTCTGGAGCGTGTACCGCAGCTCGTGCGAGCGGTAAGCCGGGTTCACGTTCACCAGCGCCGCTCCGGCCCGCGCACACCCCATGTGCATCACGATCCACTCGATGCAGTTGGTGGACCACAGGCCCACACGGTCGCCGCGGCGAATACCCAGCGCCCACAGCCCCCGCGCCACGCGGTCCGCCTCGGCGCTCAGCTCGGTCCAGCTGAGGCGCTTGGACTGGTGGCACGAGGCAACGGCCAGCCGCTCGGGAAAGCGGCTGGCCGTGCGGTCAAGCAAAGCGCCGATGGTCAGTTCGAGGAGGGGGCGGCTGGGGCCGCGCGCGTAGCTCAGAGTACAAAGGTCTTCTTCAACAGGCATAGTTCTCTATTCGAAATGACTCACTCAGTTTACACCCGCGCACCAAAACAGAATGTGTGATCCAGCCCACAATGCTCTTGTCCGCTACCCGATCGCGCCGGGGTGGCAAGACCCGCAAATCGTTCTGTTCATCGTGTAAACCTGCAATCGATTGTTTGCGTCTAATTCCGTGGGGGGAAAGTTGTGGAAAATCGTTTTCGCTGCCCGTGTTGCGGATTCAAGACGCTGGACGCGCCCGATGTGATGGCCTTGTGCCCGGTTTGCTGGTGGGAGGACGACGGCCAGGAAGACGGCGACGCCGGCGATGTCCGGCTGACGGTGAACGGCGCTCTCAGCCTGGTCGAGGCCCGCGCGTCGTATGCCCGCTGCGGCGCCGCCCATTCACGCTTTCTGCCCTACGTCCGCAAGCCGACGGGGTCTGAATCCTAAGTACCTTGACTTGGTGAATTCGTAATTTAACCACAAGCGTTCGGGTGCCCCAGGTCTCGCTTTTGAGACCTGGGAAACGACGAAATTACGGGGTCTGAGTCCTAGTCCTACAGTTGTAGATCGTCTTTGCGGAGGGAGCAGGGGGCTTCAGCCCCCTGAAAAGCTGCCGAAAAAGCGGGGCCTTCAGGCCCGGAGCAGGGTAATCCGCTGCAAATACAACTGTAGTCCTAGGAGCTTGTTGAAATACTCCCGTCGGGTGAAGGGTACGGGCTTTAGCTGAAGGGTACGGGCTTTAGCTGAAGGGTACGGGCTTTAGCCCGTACATAACCACTGCAAAATCAGAGGGGCTTTAGCCCCTGAGGGCCACATTCCGGGATACTCAATCGATTTTCAACAAGTTACTTAGGTCTCTGACAGTATGTCGTTGTACCAACGATGAGTGCCCCTGGTCCGGATTTTGGGATCTGGGACTGACCATCGCAAAGAACGAATCCATGCGGTCACAGACCTGGAATTCCAGCGCCAGCGCCGGGAGCCGTCCACTCCTTCCCAGCGCGCCCCGCCGCCAGCCCTGAAGCTGCCCGCTGTCCCTCCGGTTTGACCCTATCCCGAAGTTCCACTTACTATGCTGGTTAATCCTTATCCCCGCCGCCACGATTCCCTATTCATCCGTGGAGGCAAGCCTTCCGTCGGGGCGGCTGGCGTTTTCTTTCATTCTTCGCGGGTTTTTTGCGTGTCCTTTTTCAGGAATCGGAATTAGGGCCTGTTCACACTACCCCGGTGGGCGGCGACGGGAGCCAATTTTCACCAGATCGAGGAGTGAGGAGCGACGGATACCGGGTGTATCCTAGCGACGATCGACGAAGAGATGGGGAAAATTGGCCCCGTCCCTTCGGGCTGCGAAGAAAATCGGGCCATACTGCGTTGTCGGCCTCGACTTTGGAACCACCAAAGCCTTCAACCTCCGCCTTGTCTGGCCCGATTTTCGCCAGCAGCGCCACCCGCCGGGGTAGTGTGAACAGGCCCTGGCTCCTGCTGGGAGACGTGCATCTCAGCCTGATCGGTTGTACAGCCGCGCAGGAAAAACCGGCTGTTCAGGAAAGGCGGACCCATGCCCCAGAGCATCGCAATCGGACTATTGGTGTTGGGCGGCGTACTGCTGCTGGTCGCCGTCACCGGCGGAAAATTCAAGATCTTCGGCGCGGAGGTCGATTCGGCTGTATCGAGCGCCCCGGTGCGGCTCACCGCGGGATTGCTGGGAATCGCGTTTGTCTTGACCTCTCTCGCCCAGGCCAGGCTGACGGGAACTTCCCCCAGCCAGGCGCCTGCAAACAGCCAGCCCACGCCCTCTTCGTCGCCGGACTCCGGCAGCGCCGGCCAGCTGGCCGCAGGTTCCGAGAGCTTATCCACGCCCAGTCGGAAGCCGAAATCCGCCACCTCGAACGATGAATATGCCGTCGTCTTCGACCCGCCCAGCAATGTCCGGGTTGCGCCCGCGAAAACATCCGATGTGCTCTGCTCCGTCACCGCCAAGACCTCGATCCGCATTCTCGGCGCGGAGGGCGACTGGTACCAGACCGACATTTGCGATGGAAGGCCGGGCTACATTTATCGCAATCAGGTCAAATTCTGAGCGCGAAGTGAACGCCAGGAGCGAGCACGTTACTAAAAGAGTGCCCCATCAGGGGCTGGAAACCCCTGAAAGCAGCCTTCCCGGTTTGACCCTATCGGCAAACCCTCTTACCATGAGACAAGGTGGTTGCCCGGCCGAGCGGATTTGTTCGCGCCGAAAGCGGCGGCCTGAGGTAAAGCCCTGCCGCGCAAGCTGGCGGTTTCTTGCATTGAGCGGTTTTGTGGCCCGAAACGAGCGTTCGTTTCCCATTCTGGCAATTTGTTCGGCGCACCGCGCCTGGAAGGCAAAACGTTGAGTCCTACCGATACCGTCGAAAACAATCCCCAACCTGACGCGGCCGAGGCTGCGCACCAGAGCCTCGAACACAGCCACGATCATGAAGGCCACGAGGGCCACTCGCACGAAGGCCACGATCACGAGGGCCACGATCACGAGCACGCGCACGGCCCGGCTCTCAACCCGGACTGCACCCGCGAACTGGTGCTCGATGTCCCCGCCGAAGAGGTCTCCAAAGCGTATCGGACCGTGACGGGAAACTTCCGGAAATTTGCCAAGATTCCCGGTTTCCGCGCCGGAAAAGTGCCGGAAACGGTCGTTCGCAAGCGCTTTGCCGACCAGATTCGCAAGGAAGTGATTGACACCCTGCTGCCGGAGCGGTTCAACAAGGCGGTTCTCGAATCTGGAATCAAGCCCGTCGGGCAGCCGCACGTGACCGAGCTGACCGTCGAAGATGGCCAGCCGCTGCACGTGAAGGCGGCCTTCGAATTCATTCCGGAGTTCTCCATCGAGGGCTATCGGACGGTTACCGTGGAAAAGCCACCGGTGGCGGTCACCGAAGAGGAGTTCCAGCGCGAGATCGAGCAATTGCGCGAGTCGCGCGCCGTGGTCGAGCCGGTCGAGGAAGACCGGCCGCTGGTGGACGGCGACTGGGCCGAGATCAGCTACAAGGGCCAGATCGAGGGCGACGCCGACGGCGGCGCGGTGAGCGGTGAAGACACCCTGGTCGAAGTGGGCGGCAAGGAGACGGTCGAGGCTTTCTCGACCATCCTGCGCGGCGCCAAACCGGGCCAGGAACTCAAGGCTGAGGTCATCTATCCCGCGGACTTTGCCGAACCCAAGCTGGCCGGCAAGACCGTCCCCTACGAGGTAGAGGTCAAGGCCATCAAGAAACGCACGCTGCCCGAGCTGAACGACGATTTTGCCCGGGAACTGGGCCAGTACGAGAACGCGGCGGAGTTGGAAGCCAGGGTTCGCGAGCACATGGCCATCCGCAAGCGCCGCGGCGTCGAAGGCGAGACCAAGGACCGGCTCTTCGCCGCGCTCATCGAGCGCTACCCGTTCGCAGTGCCCGAGTCGCTGGTCGAGGAGCAGATTGACGCCCGCCTGGAGCGCGGCCTGCGCGCCCTGGCGGCTCAAGGCATGGAGACCGAGCAGATGCGCAAGCTGGACTTCGCCCGCCTGAGGGCCGCTCAGCGCGACGGCGCCTTAGCCGAGGTGAAGACATCGATTCTGCTGGACCGCATCGCGGGTGAGGAAAATATCACCATCAGCGACGAGGAACTGGACAACGAATTGCAAATGGCAGCACTGCAAGCCAGGGAATCTCTCGAGACGCTGCGCGCGCGTTTGACTCAGGACGGCGGATTGGCTAGAATCCGTGAGCAATTGCGGCACGAAAAAGCCGCGAGCCTGCTGTATGAACGGCTGCCTGCGTAAGGCGGCAAGAGAAGTGGAAATTGCCGACCGGACTGGAGATTGAGACTCTCGACCGGGCGGCCACCAAAAAGCAGGGGCAACAGCTCCTCACAGAAGATCGGGAAGAAGACCTAATGGCATTGGTTCCCATGGTGGTAGAGCAGACGAGCCGGGGCGAGCGCGCCTACGACATTTACTCCCGTCTGCTGCGCGATAACATTATTTTTCTGGGCACGCCCATCGACGATCAGGTAGCCAACCTCATTGTGGCGCAGATGCTCTTTCTCTCCGGCGAAGACCCGGAGAAGGACGTGCATCTGTACATCAACTCTCCCGGCGGCTCCATCACCGCGGGCCTGGCCATCTACGACACCATGCAGTTCATCAAGAACAAGGTTGAAACCATCTGCATCGGCCAGGCGGCCAGTATGGGCGCGTTTCTGCTGCTGGCCGGCGCCAAGGGCAAGCGGTTTGCCCTGCCCAATTCGAGGATTCTCATCCATCAGCCCTCCATGGGCGGCTTGAGCGGACAGGCCACGGACATCGATATTCATGCCCGCGAGATCCTGCGCATCCGCGAGATTACCAACAACCTCATTGCCAGGCACACCGATCAGCCTCTGGACCGCATCGAGCGCGACGTCGAGCGGGACTTTATCATGAACGCGCAACAGGCCAAGGAATACGGCATCGTCGACGAAATCATCGACCGGCCGCGCACTTAACTCGCGTGCGCCGCGTGCCGGTTTGTTCCGCGCGCGACGCCCGCACAACAGAGAACGCCAGCATCGCCCAAGGGGGGCAGTATGATGAAAACGCGCGCAGGGTCCGAAGAAGCATTGCGCTGCTCGTTCTGTCACAAGCTGCAGGACGCCGTGGCCAAGCTAATCTCGTCGCCTAGCGACTATCCTCGCGCCTACATCTGCGACGAGTGCGTGGCCGTTTGCAACTCGATCCTCGAAGACGACCGCGGCGCGGATGCCGCTCACCCGGCCACTGCCTCCGGCCACCTGCCCAAGCCGCAGGAGGTCAAGAGCTTTCTCGACGACTTTGTAATCGGCCAGGACCAGACCAAGAAGAAACTGGCCGTCGCCGTCTACAACCACTACAAACGCATCCAGATGAACAAGATGCGCAATAACGAAGTCGAGCTGACCAAGTCCAACATCCTGCTCATCGGCCCCACCGGCTCGGGCAAGACGCTCTTGGCGCACACCCTGGCCAAGATGCTCGACGTGCCTTTCGCCATTGTGGACGCGACCACGCTGACCGAGGCCGGCTATGTGGGCGAGGATGTGGAGAACATCATCCTCAAGCTGCTGCAGGCCGCCGACGGCGACGTGACGCGCGCTCAGCAGGGCATTATCTACATCGACGAGATCGACAAGATCGGCCGCAAGGACGAGAACCCCTCGATCACCCGCGACGTCTCGGGCGAGGGCGTGCAGCAGGCGCTCTTGAAGATTCTCGAAGGCACCGTGGCCAACGTGCCGCCGCAGGGCGGACGCAAGCATCCGCACCAGGAATTCACCGCGGTCGACACCACCAACATCCTGTTCATCTGCGGCGGGGCGTTTGTGGGTCTGGAGCGCGTGGTGGGCCGTCGCGTGGGCAAGAAGGCGCTGGGCTTCAAGGCCATCGACGCCTCCGATGGCGATGCCGCCACCACCCGTTCGCACCGCGACACCGAACTGCTGCGCAAGACCGAACCGCAGGATCTGATCAAGTACGGCCTGATTCCCGAATTCGTCGGCCGGTTGCCGGTCATGGGCATTCTCGACGAACTGGACGAACCCGCGCTGATCGAGATTCTCTCCAAGCCCCGCAACGCCATCCTCAAGCAGTATCAGAGGCTGTTCGAGTTCGAGAATGTCCGCCTGCACTTTACCCCGGAGGCAACAGCCGCTGTGGCCAAGGAAGCCCTGGCGCGCAAGGTCGGAGCGCGCGGCTTGCGGATGATCCTCGAAGAGCTGATGCTTGACCTGATGTACCACCTACCCAACAACAAGCGCGTCCGCGACCTGGAAATCACCTGCGAAATGGTCGAACGGCGCGATTTGTCGCTCTGTCTGCTGGAAAAAGCGGGCTGACGTCCAACTGGCCTGACCGCGACGCTCGTCGCAGTCAGGCCGGCAAGCAGTACGCAGCGCGCACCTGGTATTCCTTCCGCACTGCATCCATCGACAATCCTTCTCCTGTGTTCGCGTGCCCCGCGGCGTGCGGCGTCTCGCAATTCCCTGCTCAGTTGCGGCCCTCCACCTTCGCCCTCCCACGTCAGCACCTGACCAAACCCGCCAGAGCAAATTCCCTTTTGGTGTAGAGCGGTTTTGAAAGGGCACGGCTTCAGCCGTGCCGCAAAGTACAGCAAAATCAGCAGGCTTTATCCCCTGAGGGATGTTTCTTCCTCTATACCAATAGGAAATTTGCTCTAAAAGCTTCCTCTTCCGGCGGGCAGTATGCCGACTTGACTGAATTCCAGCCATAAATTCCATTTTCCCAAGCGGTTGGAGAGGATCATCCCAGCTATATTGTTGTTTTGACCGCAAAAAGAAGGCCCGGAGTCGAACTCCGGGCCTTCTTTTTGTGGCTCATTTGGGACGAGTTGTTTAAGCCTGACCGCCACCGCCGCCAGGACCGCGACCACCCCCACCCGTACCTGGGCGGCGACGGCGACGACGGGATTTGTTGTCGGTCTTCGCCCTCGCAGCGCCAGCCGCAACCGCAACTTGCCCAGCCGGGACCGGAGCGCCGTCGACACGATTGAAGTTCGGCTCGCTCTCCTCGTCGAACTCTTCTCCGCCCTCGTCATCGTCCAAGTCGTCTCCACCCTCGATCAGAATGGTGCTCTGGTTCGACTTGGGCTGACGCTCGTCGAACTCATTGCGGGGCCGGACGGGCGCGACAGCAGAGGCAGGAGATTCGGAGGCGGAAATTTCCACCTCTTCAGGTTCAGCCGCCGCCGGAGCCGATTGGTCCAGCCTGGCGCGCTGCTCCTTGATGAGGGCCTTGCGGCTGAGCTTGATGCGATTGCCCTCGATGGCCAG
>Ga0182013_10005539_pt1 | contig 14632 bp, 9 predicted proteins | sample 612S2MmetaG_FD_120487 | JGI IMG/M metagenome (GOLD analysis project Ga0182013, IMG submission 120487) | Permafrost microbial communities from Stordalen Mire, Sweden - 612S2M metaG | ecosystem: Environmental > Terrestrial > Soil > Wetlands > Permafrost | place: Sweden: Stordalen | collected... | reverse complement strand
ATCGTACCTTTTCCCTCATGACCGGTTCCTTTCCGCTTGTGGCTCTGAACTGTGCGTCCTTCTGAACTCACAGCTTAACCCACGAACAGCGCATCGGCGCCGGTCACTCCATGTTGACTGTTCCACTGTCTGCGTAGCGAGAGGCGCGGTGCGCTTCCAGAAGGCGTTGGAGTGAGCGCATCGACATTGCATCGTGTTTCAAAAAAGAGGTATACCAGTTGTAAGAGGGTAGCGCATCGTCAGGTGTTCCAGACAAACGGCATCTTTTGAATTCGCTTGAGATTCGCTCCCCCAGGAAAGCGCGTCTCCAAAATGAATGAGCCGAAGCTAGTTGTCGGCAGAGAAGGCCGAAATGCCCCTTCAAGCGGAAGCGAATCTTTTGGCCTTGATCGAAAGCACCGAAGACCTGATCTGGTCGGTGGACCTCGATTATCGCTTGATTACATTCAATAGGGCGTTGCAGCGGCACATCCAGAGCGTGTTTGGCGTCCAGCCCGCGGCGGGGATGCTTCCCAAGGATTTGGTTTCGCCAGGGAGGGAGGGATTCATGCCTCCGCTCTATGAGCGTGCGCTTGCCGAAGGCTCCTTCAAGGAAGAGTTCTCCCTTGCCGACGGCCGCACCCTGGAGTTGGCTCTCAACCCCATCGTTGTCGGTGGCAAAATGACGGGCGTTTCCGTCTTCGGCAAGGACATCACGAAGCGGAAGGCGGCCGAGGAGTCGATTCGTTTTCTTGCCAAGGTGGTGGAGAACTGCGAGGAAGCCATCATCACCAACGCGCCGTCTGGCGCCATCCTCACATGGAACCACGGCGCGGAAGCCATCTACGGCTACTCTGCCGACGAAGCAATCGGAAGACCCTTGTCCATGATCATCGCGCCGGAACGAAGGGAACGTGCGGATCTGGCTATAGGGCAGCTCCTTGCGGGCGCACCCCTGATGCAAGATGATGGTTTGGCCCTTCGCAAGGGTGGGAAAAAGGTTCATGTCACTGTGGCCTCATGGCCTATCCGGAATTCAGCCGGCGAAGTGAAGGCAATTTGCACCATTGTTCGCGATGTTTCCGTACGCCATGAAGCGGAGGAGACTCGGGCCTTGCTGGCTTCGATCGTGAATTCCTCAACGGACGCGATTCATGCCGTCAACCTGGATGGTACTGTCATCGGTTGGAACCATGGCGCAGAGGCCCTGTTCGGGTACACAAGCGAGGAAATCATCGGCAAAAGCGTCGCCATGCTTGCGCCGCCCGGCCGCGGCCAAGAGGTGGCTTTCTTCATGGGGGTGGTTGCGAAGGGAGACATCGTCGCCCCGTTCGACACATTGCTTTGCAGCAAGGACGGAGTCGAGATTGAGGTCTCGCTCTCCATATCGCCGATGCGGAATCCGGACGGCGAGGTGGTGGGCGCTGGCGCCATCGCCCGCGACATCCGCCAGCGCAAGCTGGCCGAGCGGGCGCTTCAACAGGCCGAGAAAAAGTACCGAGATATCTTCGAAGGGGCGCTGGAAGGAATGTGCCAGGTTTCCCCCGAAGGAAAATTCCTGACTGCAAATCTCGCCATGTCAAGGATGCTTGGCTACGATTCAGCCGAGGAGCTTATCTCCCTTGCTGGCGACCTTGCCAATGACGTGTGGGCGGACCCGGATGAACGCGAAAAGTACTTGAGGAAGTTAGAAGAGCAAGGGTACGCCTGGGGGTACGAGTGCCAGTTCAAGCGCAGGGACGGCACACTCATCTGGGCTTCGCTGAATGACCGCCGCGTTTGCGGAGCCGACGGGAGCTTGCTCTATCTTGAAGGCTTCATGGAAGACATCACCGAGCAAAAGCGGGCGGAGGGGGCGCTGCTCGAAAGCCTGGAATCCCTGAAAGAAGCGCAGATCATCGGATGCATTGGCAGCTATGTTCTGGATTTTCCCAGCGGGATATGGACAAGCTCTGATGTCCTGGATGGGCTGTTCGGAATCGGCCAGGAGTATAACCGCACGGTGACCGGATGGACGGCCTTGATCCATCCAGATGACCGCGCCATGATGGCTGCCTATCTCGCGGAAGAAGTAGTCGGCAAAGGCCAGAACTTCAATAAAGAGTACCGCATTGTCCGCCAGACAGACCACGCGGTGCGCTGGCTCCATGGAGCGGGCAGGCTGGAGTTTGACGCGCAGGGGCAGCCCCTTAAGATGCGCGGCGTCATTAAGGACATCACCGACAGCAAGCTTTCAGAGATGCAACTCCGCGATAGCGAGGAGCGTTACCGCGCGACCTTCGAGCAGGCTCCGGTCGGCATCATTCATGTGTCTTTTGAAGGGACGATTCTACGATGCAACGCGCGTTTCGCCCAGATCATCGGTTATCCCGCCGACGAAGTTCCCGGCCTCACCGTCCATCAGATCACGGCGCCGGGGGATATTGTCATAGGCATTGAGTCGAAGGAGCGCATCTCCAGTGGAACCGGCGCTGAAACTATCGAGAAGCGATATATCCGCAAGGACGGAAGCCTGGTGTGGGTTAGGACGTCCGTCGCCATTCAGCGTGACGGCGAGGGCCGGCCGCTTCACTTCTGCGCCTTCGTTGAAGACGTCAATGCGCGCAAGGAGGCGGAAGAACTTCTTGCTCAGGCTTCACAAGCGCTGCAGGTCTCCGAAGAGCGCTACCGCACGGTATTCGAGACCTGCCCGGATGCGGTCATGATCACGCGTATGAGCGATGGTGTAATTCTCGATGTTAATCAGGCATCTCTCGATTCGGCCGGGTTCGTGCGCGACGAAGTCATCGGGCGCACGGCGACCGAACTTGGCGCCTGGGTAAACGATCGCGATAAGCAGACATTTGTTGACACGCTGCTCAGGGACTCAAGGTGTCGAGATATGGAGGTCGAGTCCAGAAAAAAGAACGGAGAGAATTTTTGGATGCGGTTGTCTGCATCGCTGATTGAAATTGGCGGGTGCCAATGCGGGCTTACATTCGCGCATGACATCTCTGATGCCAAGGCGGCTGCTGAAGCGTTGCGACTGAGCGAGGAACGCTATCGCTTGGCCTTCCAGTTGAATTTCGATTCAATAGATATTTGCGATAAGGAAAATGGGAGATTCATCGACGTCAACGAAGCATTCCTTAAGAACTTAGGATACAAGCGCGAGGAGGTCATCGGGCGTACCTCGCTGGAGCTCGGCCTCTGGGATAATCCCGTCGACCGGCAGAGGCTAATGGAAGAGATACGTGAGAATTCGGTCTGCCGCAGTTTTGAGACTCGGTATCGAATCTCGAACGGATCTTTGCGCTGGGGTTTGCTGTCGGTGTCGACTATCGAAATGAACGGCGTGCCCTGCGTCCTATCCGTCACGCGGGACATCACTGAAGCTAAGTTAGCGGAAGAGCGCTTGGCTTCGGCCGCCGAAGCGCTGCGATTAAGCGAGGAACGCTATCGCATTGTATTCCAGACCAGTCTCGACGGCATCAGCATCGCCCGCTTAAGCGATATGAGGTTCATCGATGTCAACCAGGCCCTTCTCGACAACTTGGGATACGAACGCGAAGAAGTCATTGGGAAGACCTCCGCGGAGCTGGGATTCTTCGCCGATGACCGCGATCGTGATGCCATGCTCGAAGCCGTGCGCCAGAATTCTGGTTGCCTTGCTTTGGAAGCGCAGTTCAGAAAAAAGAACCAGGAGATTGTGTGGGGAGAGCTTACGGCGTCCATTATCGAGATTGAAGGTGTTCTCTGCATCCTTTCCATTGCGAGGGACATAACCGCTGCCAAAGCAGCGGAAGAGCGCTTGGCTGCGGCCGCCGAAGCGCTGCGGTTAAGCGAAGAACGCTATCGCACCGCCTTCCAAACCAGCATCGACTCCATCGTTATCAACCGCCTGAGCGATGGAAGCTATATCGACTGCAATCAGGCCTTCCTCAATATTTTGGGATATGAACGCGAAGAGGTCATTGGGCGAACATCACTGGAACTCGGGATATGGGCGGATATCAGCGACCGGCAAGCCATGGTGGAAATGGTGCGCCAGAACTCGAGTTGTCGCGGTTTTGAGGCGCAGTTCAGAAAAAAGAACGGAGAGATTATGTGGGGGCAGATGTTCGCATCTATTGTAGAGATTGACAGCGTTCCATGCATCCTCTCCACTGTCCGCGATCTCTCCAGTGCCAAAGCAGCGGAAAAAACGATCCGGAACCTGGCCTTCTACGACCCGCTGACGGGACTGCCCAACCGCCGGCAGTTGTTGGAGAGATTGCGCGAGCTTCCTGCAGCGGATGTACCAAAGGGCCGCTCGATTGCGCTGCTCCTGGTCGATCTCGATAATTTCAAGATCTTCAACGACACCCTCGGCCATCAAAAAGGCGATCTTCTGCTCATGGATGTCGCGCGGCGCGCCGCAGGTGCGGTCCACGAGGGCGACACTGTGTGCCGGTTGGGCGGAGATGAGTTTGTTGTGATGCTAGAAGACCTCAGCGAAATTGCCGAGGAAGCCGCAGCGCAAGCCAAGGCCGTAGGGGAGCATATTCTGGCTGCGCTAGGCCGGCCCTACTCCATCGAGAACCGCGAATATCATTTAACCGCCAGCATCGGAATCACTATTTTTGGGGACCGGCAAGAGAGCACCGGAGACGTCTTGCAGCAGGCTGATATTGCCATGGATCAATCCAAGGCGGCAGGCGGAAACACCATGCGCTTTTTCTCGCCCGCCCTGCAGGCTGCCGTCAACGACCGCGCCGCCTTGGAGGTGGAGCTCCGCCACGCCATCAGGACAAATCAGTTCCAGCTTTATTACCAGGCCCAGGTGGAGTGTGGAACCATCACGGGCGTCGAAGCCCTGATCCGCTGGAACCACCCGGCGCGTGGCCTCGTGATGCCGGACGACTTTATTTCCATCGCCGAGGAATCCAGGCTGATTCTGCCCATAGGGAATTGGGTTCTGGAGACCGCTTGCGCGCAGGTTGCAGCCTGGGCTGACCGGAAACTGACCTCAAGCCTCTCGATTGCGGTCAACATCAGCGCTCTGCAGTTCCGTCAACCGGAATTTGTCGAAGAAGTACTCTCGGCCCTCAGCACAACTGGCGCCAACCCAAGAAACCTGAGACTCGAGCTCACCGAGAGCATGTTGGTAGAGGATATCGACGATGTCATCGCCAAGATGACCGAACTCAGGTCCCATGGGCTGCGATTCTCCCTGGATGACTTTGGCACAGGCTATTCCTCGCTCGCCTACCTGAAACGCCTGTCCCTGGACCGCCTTAAGATCGACCGTTCATTCGTCCGCGACATTCTGGCGGATTCGACCAGCGGCGCCATCGCGCAGACCATCCTGTCACTCGGCAAGGCCATGGGCTTGTCGGTGATCGCCGAAGGCGTAGAGACCGAAGAACAGCGGGTATTCCTCGCCGATCTCGGCTGCCATTCCTTCCAGGGGTACCTGTTCAGTCGCCCGATACCGCTGAAGCAGTTTGAGTTATTGCTTGATCTCGAAGCCAAGCCCTTGAGACAGTGTTGAACCTCTTGCACTGGACGCCAAACCGTCATCAGAGAGTCCCCGGCAAACTTCGGGACTCTCCGCCGAATCGCTGAACGGCTGATTCGCTAAATCAATGAAGTGTGACCGGAGTCACAGTGCGGGGTGAATGATGTCACTGCTTTGACCTTTGGCTGGGGCGCACACTCGGTATCCAATAGGCATTAATAAATAGCTGGCGCTCGGCGCCGGGAGGCAACCATGAGCTTTGCAAGCGGTTTGAAGACCATCGTCGTGGCCACGGACCTGAGCGGACGGTCGGAAGCGGCTTTGGAGTATGCCCGCAAGCTGGCTACGGCTTATGGCGCCCGGATCGTGCTCGCCCATGGCATCGATCCAATGGAATATGCCCAGGTGGATACCATTCCCGATGGGGTTCTGGCGGGGTTGAACGGGCAGGCGCGCTCGGTGCTCGATAAATTGTCAGGCGACCTGCTTCAAGAGGGCATCCATAGCCATTCGGAGATTCGCCAGGGCGCGGTCGCGCAAATGCTTTTGGATGTGGTCCAGCAATATGAAGCCGGACTGATCGTAATTGGCACCAAGGGCATGGAGGGCGCCGGTCCTGTGATTGTCGGCGCCATCGCCGAGGAACTGGTCCGGCTATCGCCGTGCCCAGTGCTGGCGGTGGCGGCGGATTGGAATGCAGGCGCGTTTCGCCCCACGCCTGGTGGGCCGGTGTTGCTGGCCATGGAGCGCAACGAGGCATCGGCGGCGGCCGTAGTCACGGCCTGTTCGCTGGCCAAGACCTTTGAGCGCCCATTGCTGCTTCTTCATGCGCGCACGGCCGCCGAAGTCGCGGCTTTCTTGAATCCCTGCGGCACCACTCTCGAGGAGTTTGGCGTCCAGTGCGGGGGGCAGTTCCCGGTGCGTTCCCTGGTAAAGGACGGCAATCCGGTAGACGCAATCGTCGAAGCAATTGCGCAAAATCATCCGTGTATCCTCGTGGCCGGAGTCAAGCGCGCCAGCGGCACACCGGGGCCGCATGGTACGGCTTTCGCCTTGCTGGCCCGCTCTCGTGTACCGGTCTTGTGCGTACCGCCGGAACAGGCGGCGCGCCTGGCGCGCGAGGCAGAACCTTCCGCATACGCTGAGACCCGGTAAAAGGGCTGTCGTCTGAGGCGCAGCTGAATTTTTTACGCGAAATAGGCGCGGCGGCGAGCAAAGTTCAACCGCCCTGCTTCAATCTTCAGAATCAACGGACTCTTTGCATTTGGAGCGATTTGCCTTTATGGAATTTGGCTCGCCGCAAACCCGTATCACCAAACGTACTCGCCCGCAAGCGGCTGGCAGGCGCGATCACGCTTTGTCCTCCCGCAAGACTGTGGCTCGCGCGGAGATAGAAGGAGATAGAACAATGCAACTTGAGGCAAGATCCAGGAGCATCGAGGCGGTCCAGGCGCGTCCTGTGGCAGAGCTGCTGGAGTGTCCCCCGGCTGTCGGGCTCCTGCTCAACCGCTCGGCCCAGTGCCTCAGTTTTGAAGCCGGACAGGTCGTCTTTCGCCAGGCCGGGATCTGCCGCGGGCTCTACCTCGTAATCTCAGGCCAGTTTCTGCGCAGGGCCGATCGCATGCAGACGCACCTGACGCTCGGTCCCGCTCACGCCGGAGAACTGGTCGAACTGGCTGCCGCCCTGGGCGACGGCCGCCACACTTATACGCTTGTTGCCCAAACTCCCGGCTCTGTCCTCATTCTTTCCAGTGAGGCGCTCAACCAGGCCTTTCAGAGCTATCCGCCCCTGCGCATGAAGCTTCTGGAGGAGCTTGCACGCGAGGTTTCACGCGCCTATAGCACCTGCTGCTTCAGCCGTGCGCTCAGGCAGAGACGCGTAAGCCCCGCAGCATAGGGGGCGCAGTTTGTGTTTTTGACTAAGCCTCGCTGAAGGGACTTTTCCCGGAGGTAATGAGGCTGAAGGATAATCCTGCCTTGCACTCCGCCCAAGTGCGCTATACTTCAAATTGCACAGCAGCGGACCCATGGCCACTTTTCATCCTCATCACCCCCCGGAAGATTGCGTTAACTGCGAGCACCGCCATTTGCGGATGTTCTGCAACCTCACGCCTGAAGCGCTTACCGATTACGACGGGATTGGGATCATGATGAGCCACGCCCGCGGCGCCAAGCTGTTTTCCGAGGGCGACCCGGCCCGCAACGTCTTTGTTATCTGCTTTGGACAGGTAAAAATTTCCTCCACTTCCCGCGACGGCAAAACCATGATTCTCAAGATTGCCGGTCCAGGTGACGTGATGGGCCTGAGCGCCGTTCTGGCCAACGTGCCTCACGAAGTGACCGCCGAGGCCATCGAACCCTGCCAGGTCAAAACCGTGCGCAAACAGGAGTTTGTAGACTTCCTCGGTCGCCACGGAATCGCCAGCATGCACGCAGCGCAGTCGCTCTCCGGCGAATACCTGACGGTTTTCCACGATGCCAAGCGGCTGGCGCTCTCCGGCTCCGCCGCGGGACGCCTTGCTCGCCTCTTGCTCGATTGGGGTCGCGCCGCGGGCAACGGCAAGCATGAGATCCGCTTCACCATGGCGCTCACTCACGAAGAGATAGCCAATATGGCCGGTACCTCGCGCGAAACCGTCACCCGGCTGCTCAACCAGTTCCGCCGTGACCAGTGGATCACCATCAAAGGCTCCAGCCTGACCATCACCCAGCCCGATCAGCTGGAACGGCTCACTGCCTAAAACCTCTCCTCAAGAAATCTCCCTGAAAATATTCCTAGCCCGTACCTGCGCCTTCTTAGCTGCCTTATGGTTCTCCTATTCCCTTTTCCCTAGTCCCTAGTCCCTATTTCACCGGTTCCAGCGTCAGCCTTGCCGTCAGCACCACCAGTGCAACCCACAGCGCATCGGCCCCCAGCAGATGAGCCACCTGCACCCATAACGGCGCCAGCAGAATCACGTCCATCAGACCCAGCACATAGACCGTGGCCAGCAGAAACAGAACCAGTGCAGACAATCCGCGATTGTCCCATTCTGTTCTGTGCCGCGCAGCGCGCACCAGCAGCGAGATCAAGAAGAAGCTGGCCACAAATGCAATCGTCGGATGCATCCAGCGCCAGTGCACCAGCCAGCCACTGGTTGCGGAGAAATCCTGCGCCAACGCCTGTCCCAGCGAACTGGCTGGGAAGAGCGTATCGCCCAACGCGGCCAGCGAGCCGGTAACGCCCACAATCATCACCGCAAAAACAGCGCCTGCAGCGCCGAAGGGCGCAACCAGGCGAATGTCTCTGCGCAAATAGCCGCGATTCCGGCTGAGCAGGTGCGCGGTCAACGCAAGTGCGGCCAGCAACAGCAGTGTGTTGGTCAGGTGCAGCGCCAGGTAAGCCGGCCGCAGCGGCGACAGGCTCTGCGCCGTCAATCCCAGCTTCACCAGCAACGCTCCCAGGATTGCCTCAATCAGCGTGAGGACAACCGAAGCCACGGCAGCCGCACGCGCCAGGTGTCCGCGCACCGTGCCGGCAAAAGTCCACGCCAGCAGGCCCAGGACCGCGAACAACGAGAGGCCGCTGGTGAGCCGGTGCGTAAACTCAATCATCGTATTCACGCTGGCCGAGTGCTGCAGGAGCGTGCCGTTGCAAAGCGGCCAATGGTTGCCGCAGCCGGCGCCAGCGCCGGTAGCGCGCACCAGCGTTCCCCAAAGAATGACGGCGATGAAGTACGCCAGCACGCCCCACGCAAAGCGGCGCAGGGCAGGCGAAGGCAGGCGTTGAGCTGTGACAGAAGCAGCGGCAAAAGACATAGAGGAAGGCTCCATATAGAACCCACCAGTGTAGAACAAGCAAGCGGCGAATGCGGAAATCGATATTCGCCCCCTCGCCAGTTACTCGCTCAACAGTCGCACCACGTGGTTCACAATCATCAGATCCTCGGCGGGCGGAATTACGCGCACAGTAACCGGCGAGTTTTCAGCGGAGATGACCGCTGCCCCGCGAACATTGTTGCGTTTAGCATCGACTACGATGCCCAACGCGCCCAACCCCGCACAGATCTCCGCGCGCGCGTTGATGTCGTTCTCGCCAATCCCGCCGGTGAAGACCAGCATATCCAACCCATTCAGCTCAGCCACGTAACTGCCAATCCACCTGGCGATAGTCCAAGTGAATTTGTCCACCGCCAGCTGCGCCTTGGCGTTGCCTGCGTTGATGGCCTCGCGCAGATCGCGCATGTCGTTCGAGAGCTCGCTTACGCCCAACAGGCCTGATTTCTTGCTGACCACGGTTTCCAGCTTGTCGGCGGCTTCTAAGGCGCCCGGCGTCGTCTCGGCAATCTTTTTGAGAATAAATATGACCACGCCGGGATCGATGTCGCCCGTGCGCGATCCGCTGATAATGCCGCCGGTCGGCGTCAGGCCCATCGAGGTGTCCAGGCACTTGCCATTGCGAATTGCGGAGATGGACGCGCCGTTGCCCAGGTGAGCCACGATCAATTTTTCCGGCACGTTGGGCTGTAGCTGGTAGACGATAGATTCATACGAAATGCCGTGATAACCGTAGCGCCGAACTCCCATCGCGGCATACTCGGCGGGGATGGGCATACGCGTCACCACTTCAGGCATCGTACGATGGAAATAGGTGTCAAGAACAGCGAAATTGGGAACACCGGGAAATAGTTTCAATGCCTCCCGCATGATGTAAACAGCAATCGGCGTATGCAGCGGCGCCAGAGCCTCGTAGCTCTCGATCTCGTCGATTAGCTGGGGCGTAATGCGCTGGTTTTCGTTCACCGTCGGCCCGCCGCAGACGGTGCGATGGCCGATAGCCGCCGGGGCAGGGAAGTCGCCGGAGTGAAGCGCGTCGGCAACCATCTTGAAGGCCACGGAACGGTTGGGCAACGCGGGAGTCAGATCGACCAGCTTCTTGCCGTCGGCATCCTTGATCCAGAACTTGCCCAGATCGGTGCCAATGCCGTCGACCGCACCTTCGAAGAGCTTGCGCCGCTCGTCGCCACCGGCCTCATAGACAGAAAACTTGATAGAAGAAGAACCGCTGTTCAAAACCAATACGGGCAATGAAGCCATGAATGAAAACCTTTCAGGTTGGAGCTGAATCAATCAGCAAGTTAGTAAGTCAGTAACTCCGAAAACTATTCGGAAAGTCAAAACTCTGAGTACCAAAACTCGTGTACGAGAACTTCGGGTACAAGAACTCTGGGTGCCCCATCCTTCGCGCACTATGCGAAGGGTGGGATGCCACTGAGTCAGTTCTACGACCACCGCCAGTTCTTGATCTCTGGCAAATCGTCGCCGTTCTCCGACACATACAGCCGATGCCGCTGGATCGCCTCGGAGTACCATTGCTCAGCCGCGTCAACCTGGCCTGCCATTCGCGGCACGCGCTTGATGGCGTCCAGCGCCAACTGGAAGCGGTCGATGTTGTTGAGCACGCACATGTCGAAGGGCGTCGTCGTCGTGCCCTCTTCCTTGTAGCCGCGCACGTGAAGGTTGTCGTGGTTGTGCCGCCGATACGTAAGCCGGTGAATCAGCCAGGGATAACCGTGAAATGCAAAAACGGTTGGCGTTTTGGGCGGAAATATCTGGTCGTAATCCTCGTCGGCCAGCCCGTGCGGATGCTCCGACGGCGGTTCCATCGCCATGAGGTCCACAACATTGACCACGCGAACTCGAAGATCCGGCGCCAACCCGCGCAACAGTGTGACAGCGGCCAGCGTCTCTAGCGTGGGCACATCACCCGAGCACGCCATCACCACATCTGGCTTGCCCTCGTCGTTCGAGGCCCACTTCCAAACACCCATCCCCGTGGTGCAATGCGCCACAGCCTCGTCAATCGAGAGCCACTGCGGCGCCGGTTGTTTGCCGGCGACAATCAAATTGATATAGTTCTTGCTGCGCAAACAATGATCGGCCACGGAGAGTAAGGTGTTCGCGTCAGGAGGCAGATAAACACGCACCACCTCGGCCTTCTTATTTATCAGGTGGTCGATGAAGCCGGGATCCTGATGGCTGAATCCGTTATGGTCCTGCCGCCACACCAGCGAACTCAAAAGATAATTCAGGCTCGCAATCGGCTTGCGCCACGGAATCTGTCGCGTCACCTACAACCACTTCGCATGCTGGTTCACCATCGAATCGACAATGTGAATGAACGCCTCATAGCAACTGAAAAAGCCATGGCGACCAGTGAGCAGATAGCCTTCCAGCCAGCCCTGGCACATATGCTCGCTAAGGATTTCCATCACCCGGCCCGTCTGTGACAGGTTCTCGTCCACAGGCAGTGTCGCAGCCATCCACTCCTTGCCGGTTCCAGTGATCACGTCGCCGAGGCGGTTGGATGCAGTCTCATCCGGCCCAAAGACGCGAAAATTCTTCTGCGCCTTGTTGGCTTCCATCACCGCATGCAGCAGTTGCCCCAGGATGCGCGTGGACTCGACATCTTCCTGGCCGCGGCCTTCGATCTTCACCGCGAACTCGCGAAAGTTGGGCATCTTCAGCGCTTCCAGCAGCAGGCCGCCGTTCGCGTGAGCGTTCATCCCCATGCGCCGCCGCCCCTTCGGCGCTATCGCAGCCAGTTCCGCGCGGAACGCGCCTTTTTCGTCGAACAACTCTTCAGGCTTGTAGCTGCGCATCCACTCTTCCAGCAGCCGCAGATGGTCGGGCTTTTCGCGTAACTCGGCGAAAGGAACCTGGTGCGCGCGCCAAGTATTTTCCACCGGCTTGCCGTCTACGAATTTCGGCCCCGTCCAACCCTTGGGCGTGCGCATAATCAGCATCGGCCACGCCGGACGCTCCACGGCGTCACCCTTCGCCATAGCCTCGCGCGCCGCTTTCTGGATCTCGGCGATGCGGTCGAAGATTTTGTCGAAGACCGCCGCGGCCTGCTGGTGCATCGTCAGCGGATCGTTGCCCTCCAGCGTGAACGGCTCGTAGCCGTAGCCGCGCATCAGGCTCTCCAACTCTGCGTGCGGAATCCGCGCGAGCACCGTAGGGTTCGCAATCTTGTAGCCATTCAAATGCAGAATGGGAAGCACCGCTCCGTCAGTCGCGGGATTGAGAAACTTGTTCGAGTGCCAGCTCGTGGCCAGCGGCCCGGTCTCGGCCTCGCCGTCGCCCACCACGCAAGCCACAATCAGATTCGGATTGTCGAACGCCGCGCCGTAAGCGTGAACCAGCGAGTAGCCCAGCTCGCCGCCTTCGTGAATCGAGCCCGGTGTCTCCGGCGCCACATGGCTGGGAATTCCATATGGCCAACTGAACTGTCTGAACAAGCGCTTGATGCCATCCCGGTTCTGCTCGATGTGGGGATATATCTCGGAGTACGAACCCTCCAGGTACGTGTTCGCAACAAGCCCTGGGCCGCCGTGTCCCGGCCCGATCACGTAGAGCATGTCCAGGTTGCGTTCGTTAATCAGTCGATTCCAGTGCACGTAGAGAAAGTTCAGCCCCGGCGTCGTGCCCCAATGGCCCAGCAGGCGCGGCTTCACGTCGTCCAAAGTCAGCGGCCGCTCCAGCAGAGGGTTGTCTTTCAGATAAATCTGGCCAACGGAGAGATAGTTGGCCGCGCGCCAGTAGGCGTTCATCTTGGCCAGCACTTCAGGGCCCAAGGGACCTTTGCTCGTAGCTTCGCTCATTTTGACCTCATAAGAAAAACATCCGGTGACTCTTAAAAGCCTAGCAGTTGCCGGTCACAGACTTGGGTGATTGATGTCACAACCACGCGAGACGCCGGTCCACACTGTGGAACGAGACAGAGCCGTCCCATGTACGGCGAGCCGCGGAGACTCTAGAAATACCGCTTCAATTTCAGGATTTGCGATTCAAAGCCGTACCACAGCGCGGCAGCCAGCGCGGTGGAAACCGCCAGCCGGACAGCCACAACCGCCAGGTTTCCGGTAATCCCATATGGCTTCATCCACAGGTCAAACCACCCGAAAAAGATGAATGCCATGATGTGCGTCATGTAAAGGCCATAGCTGATGCGCCCATAAAATGCTAACGGCCCGCGGCGCAGCAGCGCACTCAACGAATTGTGCGCGCCGGTCGAAGTCATCAGGGCTAGCATCGCGCCGGCAAAGCCCACAACGAGCGCTGAATCAAGAAAAGCGGTTCCGCCGGCGACGGTGGCCGCGGCGGCAATTCCCAGCGCGAACGCTCCCAGGCCGATCCAGAACCAAACGCGTTGGCTGAATCTGATCGTGTAAATTCCCAACGCAAGCAAGCTGCCCAGCGCGATTCCGTCCAGCTTGATAAGCGTGTGGTTTGGCAATCCCCACATCCAGACGGGGTTCAGGTGGCGCACCAGCGGCGAGCAGACCAGCGCCGCCGTGAGAACGCTCGCCAGCATCCACGGCCGGCGCAGCCAGCGAACCAGCGGCGCCCACGCAAAGTAATACTGCTCTTCAACAGCCAGTGCCCATGTCGGAACGATGGCCGGAGGCAGAGCCAGATGAAAGAGATTCTGCACGAAAAAGATATAGGCCAGCCACGGCGCCGCCTTCATCGCACCCCATACGCTGGGGCCGATGAACCACGGCGCATTCAGGTAGACCACCACCAGTACCAGCACATACACCGGCCAGATGCGCAGCGCCCTGCGAGCGTGAAAGTTGTGAAAGTAATGCGGCTTGTCTCGCGCCCCCAGCAGGTTCGCGGTTATCAGGAATCCGGAAAGGACAAAGAAGATGTCCACTCCCGCCCATCCCCACTGCGCCGCGTAGTGAATCCATGTGCCTTTGAGCAGCGGGTCGCAGTGATAGAGCACCACCGCCAGAATCGCCAGGCTGCGCAGGCCGTCGAATTCCGGCAGATAAGAAGGGAGCCAGGTTGGGCGTTGCATGGGCAAATATCAGGTTAGCAGGTTAGGTCAAAGCCCAAATGCCAATTCAAGGTTTGGTATTGGACAGATTGAAGCCTATCGGTGTTTGTTGCGATTTAGGATCTGATCAGGTGACAGCTCACCATCTTTGAATATCTCATTAATCATTAGGCTTTCTTCATCCATATAAGCGCGAAACTTCCCCAAGGGAGTTTTGACGGTTGATCCTGGACGAGCATATATAGTGCCTGAAGTTCCAGCCGGTAGTTTCTTGAGCCACAGATCAGCCTCTTCAGGCGGAGCCGGTGATTTTTCGTTGTTGAGGGCACGAGTAATGTCCCGCATGT
>Ga0182013_10005536_pt1 | contig 14640 bp, 14 predicted proteins | sample 612S2MmetaG_FD_120487 | JGI IMG/M metagenome (GOLD analysis project Ga0182013, IMG submission 120487) | Permafrost microbial communities from Stordalen Mire, Sweden - 612S2M metaG | ecosystem: Environmental > Terrestrial > Soil > Wetlands > Permafrost | place: Sweden: Stordalen | collected... | reverse complement strand
GTTTTCGGGACCTGAATGACTCGTTTTGATTGGATCGTCCAGCGCACCCGCGCACCCCTGACCGCACTTCCCGCCCTCGTCGCGGTGCTCATCGTCGCCGACTACGGCGGTGTCCGTTTCGTCTGCGTGATCCTCGCCGCGCTCCTGCTTCTCTCGATCCTGCTGGCTCGCCGCAGTGAGCCGTTTGCGCAAGTCAATTGGATCGACGGCGCAATCCTGCTTGTCGTGAGCTTTGAAGTTCCTTCCCTGCTGTTGTCGCATTACCGGCCCAACGGCTGGGACCGGTCGCTGGGACTGCTCTTCGCAACACTTGTCTATTTCGTGCTTCGCGAGAGTTTGCGGTCGCGGCTTCAGCTTGTGGCCGCATCCTCTTTTTCAGCCGCCTCGTTTGCCACGGATGCGCCCTTGTGTTCAAGGTCCCATCCCTTTAGAGTGGTTGCGGAGGGGGCCCCTTTGGCGAGACCAAGCCAAAGCCCACCTAGGCGATCCGTGCTAAGCGCTTGAAAAGCCGCCCCAAGAGAGAGCATTCCAGCCCATGAAGAAGATTGCCTTTTTCGCAGCCGCATTCGTGTTCGTCCTGCTGCTGACTGAGTATGTCAATCAGCTGCCGCCCGATCCCATGCCCGGTGCTGCCTTTGCTCTCAAGTCGCAGAAGGTGGTGGAGTGCACGCCCGATGAAATCACGCTGGTTGACAATCACGAGACTGAAACTCATCTGCTGAAAGATTCATCGTGGCCCGATTGCTCCACATTCCAGAAGGACGAAGTCCTCGATTTCTATCTTTCCCGCGGCGCAAAAACAAAATTCCTCAGCGATGAGCAGACAACCTGGTGGCGAAAAGCCATGTAGCTCTGCGGCTCGCTGGATCAATCCCATTCATCGATCGAAATCTGTCATCTTGAGCGGAGCGCAGCGAAGTCGAAAGATCCGCTGTTGTTACTGAACCTTCGCCGTGCGCCCCAGGTGCCTCGCATTTGGGCACCAGGGAAACAACTCCGACATCCTCCCATCATCAGCACCATCCGTTCCAATGCCCCAATCGATAGGGCCCGCCTACCTAAGCACCCCAACAGAAAGGGTGTGTTCCGGGCTAGAGCAGGCTAACCCCTTAGGAATGAAGGGCGAAAGCCTGACGAATTTAGGTGAATTCTCTGAAATCCCTTGAAATTACAGGTGATTCCGCGTTAAATACAACCTTACCGGCAGATTTGCCTCACTTCGGCCTTCTTGCCTTTACGCCATCCTGGAGAAGAAACATGCGCAATGCAGCAGCACGATCCAACCTTTTAGTTCCCGAGGTGCGCGAGGTCATGGATATCCGTCAGGCCTCCGACTACCTCGGCGTTTCTCCAGACACGCTTTATAAATATGCCTCCGATGGATTCGTTCCCGCCTTCAAACTCGGCAATCGGTGGCGCTTCAAACGCTCGCGCCTCGACGAGTGGATGGATCGCCAGTCTGACATGCAGGCCGAAGTCGATCCGCTCCAGAAGAAGCCTGTCCGGCCCGCTCTGTAAGCGTCGTTTCCGGTTTCAGCCGTCCACTGTCCTTCGTGATCGTCGAGTTTTTGCGACGCGTGTTTCCTGTTCCCTGATCCCTGATCCCTGATCCCTGTCCTCTGATCCCTGACGCCGGCTTTCCCCTGCTATCCTTTCCCAATGGACCACTTTCGCCGCATCGGCGCTCTTCGCCGAAAGCTAACGCGCACCGGGCTTCATGGGCTGGTGGTCACCCACCTCCCCGACCTCCGCTATCTCTCCGGATTCACCGGTTCCAGTGCGGCATTGGCAATCACCAGACGCTCGGCCCGGCTGTTTACTGACGGCCGCTACACTACCCAGGCAGCCGAGCAGGTTCAGGCGGCGAAGGTGGCTATCGTTTCTGGTGCCCCGGCTACCAACGCCGTCCAGTGGCTCGCGGCCCAGCCAGGAGTCGAATCGGCCGGCTTCGATCCGGCGTGGACAACGGTTGCCGAACTCGCCCGCTGGAAAGACGCTCTCCCTCCCCGCCTGCGCCGCACGTTTCTGTCGGCATTACCCGCGCCCCTGGTCGAGCCCCTGCGCCGGATCAAGGACGACGATGAGCTTTCAATCATGATCGAGGCCGCACTGGTCGGCTGCAAACTCTTCGAGCAGATTCTAGGTTTCATCCGGCCCGGCATTCAGGAGATTGAAGTTGCCGCCGAGCTGGAGTACCAGGCCCGCTTGCTTGGGGCCGAAGGCATGTCGTTTGAGACCATCGTTGCCTCCGGCACACGCTCCGCCCTTCCCCACGGAAAAGCCTCCGCCGCCCTGCTCCCGCGCAAAGGCTTCCTGACCCTCGATTTCGGTGTTATCCTCAAAGGTTATTGCTCCGATATGACGCGTACCGTCTACCTCGGAAAGCCCAGGCCGAAGGAGCGCGAGACCTATAACGCGGTGCTGGAGGCCCAGGAAGCAGCGGTTGCCGCAGTCAGCTCAGGGGTCAGCTGTGGCGACGTGGACGAATCGGCACGTTCCATTCTTCGCAGGGAAGGTTTAGCGGAGGCTTTTTCCCACTCCACCGGCCATGGGGTCGGCTTGGAGATTCACGAGTCCCCGCGCATCGGTGCCGGACAGACAACCAGGCTTATGTCCGGTATGGTTGTTACCATCGAGCCTGGGGTTTATTTTGCGGGCCAGTTCGGCATCCGCATTGAAGACATGGTGGCAGTAACCGCAACTGGAGGCCAGGTGCTTACCCCCGCACCGAAAGCTCTGATTGAACTTTAAGACCCCGGGCAGCTATAAGTTCTGATCAGCCCGGAACCCGAGCGATGGGTGAGAGTTAAGGAAAGAATGAAACCAGAGGATGTTGACGATCTAAAGCAGCTGATTGAGTTCCTGAAGGAATATCAAGTTGCCGAGTTTGACCTGGACCGCGGTGACCTGAAGATCCGCCTCAAGTTCAACCAGCCGCCGCCCGCCCCTCAATCGCTGGGCGACCTCGCGCAACTGCTTGCCCAGGCCGCACCGGCTAAGGCGAGTGCAGCAGCCGCAACGCCGGCAGCGACCCCGGCCGCACCGCCCGCAGACCCAGACGCAGGCCTGCACCTGGTCAAGTCCCCGATTGTCGGCACCTACTACGGTTCGCCCTCACCGGGCGCTGGAGCCTTTGTCGCGGCCGGCGACCGCATTGAAAAAGGGCAGGTCATCTGCATCATAGAAGCCATGAAGCTGATGAACGAGATTGAATCCGATGCCACCGGCGAGATTGTGAAGTGCCTCGTTTCCAATGGCCAGCCCATCGAGTTTGGGCAGCCCCTTTTCTCAGTCCAATTGGCCTAGGAACTTGTTGAAACGCTCTTTTGCAACCTGCCTTCAGAAGGGGACGGGCTTTACTGGATGCGGAAAGACTCCGAGGGCGAGATGGTTTGTATCAGGGCACGAGTTTACTCGTGCCGAAAACGCCGCAAAATAAGCGTCGGGCTTCAGCCCCTGCTTATTTCGCCCGACCACAGATGCCTTTTTCCGCAGTCTGTTTAGCCAGAAGGGTACGGGCTTTAGCCCGCACATTGAATCCGCCATTTTAAGCACAGGGCTTTAGCCCCTGCGGGCAATGCCTGACTAGCCATTTCGAATCGATCTTTCAACAAGTTCTTAAAAGGGTCATGAATGTTTCGTAAGGTTCTCGTCGCCAATCGTGGCGAAATCGCACTGCGCGTCCTCAATGCCTGCAAGGAACTCGGCGTTCGCACCGTTGCCGTCTACAGTGAGGCTGACCGCAATGCGCTGCATGTGCGTTTCGCAGACGAGGCCATCTGCATTGGCCCTCCGCGCCTCCCCGACAGCTATCTCAATGTGCCGGCTGTCATCTCTGCTGCGGAAATCGCCGACGTCGACGCGATTCATCCCGGCTATGGCCTCATGAGCGAAAACGCGAACTTCGCTGAGGTCTGTCGCGCCTCAAACATCAAGTTCATCGGACCTCCGCCTGAAGTCACGCGCCTCATGGGCGAAAAAGAGAAAGCCCGCCAGGCGATGAAGAAGGCCAAAGTGCCCATTCTGCCCGGCTCTGACGGAATCGTTCCCACCGTTGAAGAAGCGCAGGACTGGGCAAAGAAGGTCGGCTTTCCGGTCATCCTCAAGGCCAAGGCAGGCGGCGGAGGGCGCGGCATGCGCATCGTCCGCTCGGCAGACGACCTGCCCAATCTTTTCCATGCAGCCAGCACCGAAGCCGCCAATGCATTCGGCAACGGCGAACTCTACATGGAGAAGTTCATTGAGAATCCCCGCCACATCGAGTTTCAGATGCTGGCCGATGAGCACGGCAACGTGGCCTCCCTCTTTGAGCGCGAGTGCTCCATCCAGCGTCGCCATCAAAAGCTGATTGAAGAAGCTCCATCGCTCCAGGTCACGCCCAAGCTGCGCGAAGAACTGGGCCGCACGCTCTGCCGTTGCCTGTCTGAGATCGGCTACCAGAATGCCGGCACCGTGGAATTCCTTATGGACGCGAGCCATCAGCTCTACTTCATCGAGATGAACACGCGCATCCAGGTGGAGCACCCAATCACCGAGGCCATTACCGGTGTTGACATGGTCAAGGCTCAATTGAGGGTTGCCTCGGGAGACCGGCTCAGCGACATCCTGCCGCCCAAGCTTGAAATTCGCGGCCATTCCATCGAGTGCCGCATCAACGCCGAACATCCCAGAAAGTTCACGCCCTCCGCCGGCCAGATTACGGCCTTCAACGTTCCCGGCGGCAACGGCGTCCGCGTGGATACTGCCCAATACGCTGAAGGCGTAATCCCGCCCTATTACGACTCGCTGATCGCCAAGCTGATCGTCCACGGCTGCGACCGCGCCGAAGCCATCGCCAAGATGGAGCGCGCGCTGAGCCAGTTCGTAGTGCAAGGCGTCGAAACCTCCATCACTCTCCACCAGGAAATCTTCCAGGACTCCGGCTTCCGCGAAGGCAACTTCGACACAGGATTCATGGAGCGTTTCCTGGCAGCAAGGCACGAACCGGGCAAGTAGGTTTTTAGGTCCTTAGGTTTTTAGGTCTGAAGGTTTCTCTAAGCTGTCTCGCAGGCCCGGGGCTGAAGCCCGCGGTGATTTTTGTCCTTCTTCAGGGGCAGAATGACATACCGTACCCCACCCCAAAAACCCAAAAACCCCAAAACCCCAAAAACCCAAAAACCTAAAAAAAGCCCCAGCGACAAAACTCCGTCGCTGGGGTGGCCATCATCAAACAACCTGCATTGTCCAACAACCCACTACACCGGCTTCCCGCCACCAAAGCCGGGTGCCCCCGGTCCCCACGGCTCCGGATCCACCCATTGCGGCTCATTGTGCAACTCTTCAATCAGCTTCAACCAGCCGTTTGGCTTCTTCGGCTTCTCCCTGGGTTTCTTCTTTTCTGAAAACGACATCAGCGCCTTCACGCAAACAACGTCTCCTTCCTTTGCCCCTGCCTTCAGCTTCGACACCACGTGTTGGCTAATCTCCACCAGCGCCTGGTCTGACTCCTGCCTCAACATCTCCGCGCCGTCCTTTTCCGAACGCCGCGGCTTGTTCCGCTTCGCCGCTGTTTTCCTCCCTCCCCCAACCTTTACGCCTGCCCTCGCAAGCTCGTTCGCTGCCTTCCGCGCGTTTCCAGAGCCACCGGCCTTCATCAGCCCGGCGTCTTTCCGATCCATGATCACGCGCCCGGCCGCCTTGCTTTTCCGGGCAGCGCCCTCTTGCTCTGCCTGCTTCTTCTTCGATACTTCGGTCATACGTTTCCCATTTCCGGCCAAGCCCCATGGACTTCAGTGCCCACAGAAGAGCTGCATGCGGCGGCTCCCACACCAGAGCCGCCCCGAAAACGAATCGTCAGAATAATTGCCGTAATAAATCGATGATTCCCGTTTTCTCTCCTCCGCCCACGAGCCATAGACCTGGCCTGCAAAAAATAAAAGGAGAGCCATCAGGCCCTCCCTTTTTGCTTCTTCACTTCTTTTCGTTGGTTCTGAATCAATCCTACCGAAAAACCCCGAAATTCTCTGCAAAGGCCAACCACCTAACTGCCCGAGCCCCGACTTTCGCGTCATGGATCAGGCGCCTTGGAAAATTCTGCCTTGAGGCCGTCTACGCATCGATAGCTGTCGCGGGCGGTACTTGTCGCGGGCGATACTCGTACAAACACCTTTAAGGAGTTCTGTCGCCTCGTAAAGTGGCGTATTGACGGAGTTTATTACCCTGTGAGCAAGAAGTACCTACAGGGCTATCTGGACGGGTATACTCTTCGTTACAGTCGCCGAAGGGAGAATCAGCCGATTCTCACTTCACTCTTTGAGCAGCTCTGGAGGCGGACAGCGTACCTGCCCGTCTAATAGTTGCGCGAAAGTTTTCCGGCGTGAACGTCCGCAACCTTGAACTGACCGCCTGCTTTGGCGGATTTGATTGTGACCTATTCATCGTGTGCCCTTGGCGCTAGCAACACCAAGCGCATACGTCCTACCAGTAGCACAGCACCGGGGAGGTAGGAAAATGCCGCGTAAACCGAGGAAAGTCTGCGAGTATCGCTTCGAAATCGACGCATATACTCCGGAAACCATTCCGCTTTCGCGCCTGTCCCAATACCTGGGCGATCTCGCCCGCATCATGGGCGAATCCGCGAATGTTCACTTGGTGCGCATAGAAAAAGGCAGCACTGCGCCCATCATTAGGGTTGATTGGGAGGCAGAGCCCAAGGTGCGCGAACGACTTCGCGCCGTGAAGTTCAATGAGGGCCCCTTAGAAGCGCAGCGAGCTTACCGAGAGATTAACAGGCGCCTGATCGAAGACAATGCGAACGGGGTATTGCTTGACCCCAAAAAGGCGAAGGTTATTCGCTTTCCCGGACGAGACTCCGCAAACCAGCCGGAGTTTGGGCCAATTCGTCAAAATGCAGCCTTTCAAGGAATCCCCATACGAATCGGCGGAGAACACGATCCTGTCCCGATTCACTTGGAGGACGGAGATGAGAAGCATATTGTCATGGCACCAAGGCGGCTTGCGAAGCAGATAGGCGAACACCTATTCACGTCTACCGTGCGAATTGAGGGGAAGGGCAGATTCGTCCGAGAGAGAACGGGCGACTGGACGATGCTCGATTTTTACGCTCAAAGCTTTGAGGTATTAAGCGAAGGGGACCTTAGAAGTGACATTTCGCGTCTCAGGGCCATTCCTGCGGCCTGGAAAGAACTCGACGATCCGATTCGTGAACTGGCGGGGCATCGACGCGGAGAAAGGCCACAATAATGGTTTCTGTCGATGCTGGAATCTTAAGTCTGCTGCTCTACCCAGGCGCCAAGCCTCCGAGAGATCCGGCAACCAAGAAGCCAGTCGAAAAGGCGCGTGAAAGAATCGAGCAACTGATCGACGACCTTGAAGCAGCTAAAGATCGTGTCATCATTCCCGCGCCAGCGCTTTCTGAGTTCTTGGTATTGGCGGGAAATGAGGGCCCGCAGTACCTAAACGAGCTGACCCTGCTCTCACATGTTTATATCCAGCCGTTCGATCAGATGGCTGCCGTGGAGCTAGCGGCGTTGGAACTGCTTGCCCGTAAGAAAGGAAACAAACGGTATCCAGCCTCGGATGCGACTCCCTGGCAAAAGGTCAAATTCGACCGCCAAATTGTAGCTATCTCCAAGCTTCATCAAGTTAAGACCATCTACTCAGACGACAACGGAGTCCGAAGCATTGCAGAGGAAATCGGGATCAAGACAATCTCCACATGGGAATTGCCCACTCCCCAAAGCAAGACGCCTCTCCTTGACGAGTCCGGCGAACCAATAGACCTCAAATAGGGTCACTTGTCCGGAGAGGATAATCGCCGGTCCCCTACGGTCGCGACTTTTCTGTTCCTGTCGCTAGGGTGGCCCTGATTGAAGCCCATCGAGCAGTTCTTTCTAATCCCCAACCCCTGCCTCTCTAATCTCCGTCCCCAAAACCACGGCCCACAATCTCTCCTCGTACAACTCCTCCAGCGTCCGCCCGCCCTTCGGAACCACCGAGTACACCACCTTGCAGTCCATCGCATCCGCCATCCGATCCATCGCCCGCAGCGTCAGCGTCCCCTTCAGCTCCCGATTCTCTATCGCAAACACCACCGACCGCGCATGCCCCATCTTCTCCGCAATCTCGTGCGAACGAATACGCAGAGCCTTCCGCACCGCCCGAAGAATCCCCTCCGTCGGATGCTTATCCAACCCCGCCTGCCGGAAAGGCCTCATCTCCACATCCAGCCTTTTCCGCGCCACCTTCTGTACCGATACCCTCATAGCTCCCCGCCTTTCTGACCACTGACCCCTGATCCCTGTTTAAAGCCTGCGCCAAAACCGACAAATACTCTGCAAAACTCCGCAAAAAACGACCAAAAGACGCACTTTGTTCTTTCAACTGTCGAGTTGGTCAAAGCCGATCTTCCAAAAAACGCCGAGTTGGTCAAAGACAATGCAGACCAGTTCACAAGCAACGCCCAAATCGTTGCGCCACGGCAGCCATTTCTCACAAAAATCGCCACCCACCCGCAGTCAGAAAAACAAGTGCGCCTAAAATCCGCACCCGACGGCGGAATTTGGATTGCCGGGACCGGGGGCACCCGCCGGAGGCGGCTGGGTGTACGATGCTCGGCAGGGAATCGTTAGCTATCTAGAAAGTGGCCTCGATATGTCGCACTCCGTGTTCGGCAACCCCAGACGTACGATCCTCCGGAGTGATGACTTGTTTCGCCGCCGCTGCGACGAAAACAGTTCAGGAGCCAGCGCGAAGGCAGCTCCTGCAAGCGAAGGCTTGCTCGAACACGCCGGCCCCGCCGTGAAGACGGCCCTTATGGTCTTGGTCACCTGTTTGAGCCTGCGCTGTGATCTTGCCGCCGGGCAGTCGTTTGACTGCCGCAAAGCCTCTTCGTCCACTGAGAAGGCGATTTGCGCATCGGCGGAGCTCTCAGCGCTCGATTCCCGAATGACCACCGCGTGGAAGAAATCGACCGAGATCTTTACAGGCCCCGAAGCGGAAGGGATGGATGTGACGTTAAGGAACGAACAGCGCGAATGGCTGGGCAAGCGCAATGCCTGCGGCGGCAACATGAGCTGCCTCCGGTTCGCTTATCAGCAACGCACTGCGGTGCTCGAGTTCCGCCCGTTTCCGGAGGCGGCGCCAGTGGACAGATTTGTCGGCAAATTCGACCACCAGGGTTTCATGCGTGTATACGTCCAGCGGCTCGACGCGAATTCGGCGCGGGTGCTGGTCGAAGGCGCAGAGCCAAAGACCGCCCGCTGGCTCTGCCACTTTGAAGGGATCGGAACAGTGCACGAAAACCGCTTGGAAGCGATCGATGCTGAGACGGAGCACCGGCTCCTTCTTGAACAAGACGGCAGTGGCATCCTGATTCCCAATCTCGATTCAAACCTTGAGGCAAACTTCGCCAACTGTGGGTTGAATGGGATGATGAACTTCAAGTACCGACGCACACGGTAGTCAGCTCTCGAAGCACGGTCTGCCTGGCTCAAACGGATGTCGCAGCTCAATCCCTGAATTGCTCCCATATCGCGAGCCCGGGTTTACCGCCCCCTCGTCAGCGTGTAACAATCGTCTCGATTCCCTGATCGAGGTCGATCCAGATGACTCCCAATGCAAACTGCGGGCGCGCGGCTCGCGCCGTATTTTCCGGCTTTCTTTTGTTGACGGCTTGCGGCGCCCTTTGCCCCGCACAGACGACCGTTGGCTGGCCGGCTTATGGTGGCGGCCTCGATGCGGATCACTATTCAAAGCTGACCCAGATCAACCGCGTCAACGTGCACGGCCTTACTGCCGCATGGACCTTCGATACCGGCGAAAAGGGTGGGCTGCAGGACAATCCGTTGATTGTGGGAAGCACGCTGTATGCCTACACACCCACGCAGAAAGTGGTTGCCGTGGATGCCGCGACCGGCAAGCTGAAGTGGAAGTTCGACTCCGGCGTGGGCGGTTCGCAGCCTGCCCGCGGCGTTGCTTACTGGACCGACGGCAAGGAAGAACGCATCTTCGCCGGGATCATGAATTTTCTGTATTGTCTGGATGGGCAGACGGGCAAGCCCATCGCCTCGTTTGGCGAGGAGGGCCGCATCGATCTGCGCAAGGGGCTGCGCGGCGACTACCTGCAGCAGTCTGTTGCCCTGACCACTCCGGGCGTGGTGTACAAGGACCTGATCATCGTGGGCGGACGGAATCCTGAAACGCATCCGGCGCCACCGGGAGACATCCGCGCGTTTGATGTGCGCACGGGCAAGCTCATTTGGACCTTTCACACGATTCCTCATCCGGGCGAGCCCGGTGCTGAGACGTGGCCTGCGGACGCGTGGTTGACGGCGGGCGCAGCGAACAACTGGGCAGGCATGGCTCTGGATGCGGCGCACGGCATTGTGTACGTGCCCACGGGTTCTGCCGTGATGGACTTTTACGGAGGCGACCGCCTGGGCGACGATCTCTATGCCAACACGCTGCTGGCGCTGGATGCGAGTACGGGCAAGCGGCTTTGGCATTTTCAGGGCGTGCATCACGACGTATGGGACCGCGACTTTCCGGCGCAGCCTGCGCTGTTTACCATGCAGCGGGACGGCAAGACGATCGACGCGCTGGCGCAGATTACCAAGCAGAGTTACATCTACGTCTTCGACCGGATCACCGGCAAGCCGTTGTTCCCGATCCATGAGCATCCGTATCCAGCGAGCACGGTTCCCGGCGAAGTGACTTCACCGACGCAGCCGAAGCCCGATTTGCCGGAGCCCTTCGGCCGCCAGCGATTGACGGAAGACATGCTGACCACGCGCACTCCTGAGGCGCATGCATGGGCGGTGAAGGAGTTCAAAACCTTTCGCAGCGACGGACAGTTCCTGCCACTTTCGTTAGATAAGCAAACCGTAGTGTTCCCAGGCTTCGATGGCGGAGGCGAATGGGGCGGCCCAGCGCTAGATCCAACCACCGCCATCCTCTACGTGAGTGAATCCGAGATGGCCTGGCTCGGCGGCCTGGTTCCGGCGGGTGCGGGATCGAGTCCGGGAGCCAAGCTTTACGAGGGGCAATGCGCGATGTGCCATGGCGTGGACCGCGCGGGCGCGCCTCCTGCATTTCCTTCGCTTGTGAGCGTTTTGGACAGGCTGAAAACCGAGGACGTGACGGACCGGATCAAGAACGGCAAGGGGAGAATGCCTTCGTTCCCGAATGTGGACGATGCGGCATTGGCATCGCTGCTTGATTACCTGCGCACGAGTGCACCCTCGGCAAACCAGACCGGCGTTGCGGAGATGAAGCCGGGATTGCCAGTGCTGAGCGCAACCAGTGAGCCCGAGGCAGACAAAGCAGGCGCCCACGTTTATCAGGAGCAGCAGTGCAACATTTGCCATGGGGAGCACAAGGAAGGCGTTCCGCCGGATCTGCCGATTCTAATTGGGGTGGGAAACCGGCTGACGGCCGCGCAGGCGACCGAGTTGATTCAGAACGGAAAAGGGCCGATGCCCGCGTTTCCTGACGTGAAAGGGGCGGACCTGGACGCGCTGCTCAGATATCTCGAAATTGGCGACAAGTTGGCGTCGGCGGAAGATGCAGGAAAGAAAGCGCCGCCAGAGTTTATCTTTACGGGCTACCGCAAGTTTCTTGATCCGGACGGCTATCCGGCGATTGCACCGCCGTGGGGCGCGCTGAACGCGATCGATTTGAAGACGGGAAAGTACCTGTGGAAGATTCCGCTGGGCGAGTATCCGGAGCTGGCCAAGCAGGGAATGAAGGATACCGGAACTGAGCTCTACGGCGGGCCGATTGTGACGGCAGGGGGCGTGGTGTTCATCGGCGCCACGGTCTACGACCGGAAGTTCCGCGCGTTCGACAGCCAGACAGGCAAGCTGCTGTGGGAGACGGAGCTGCCGTTCGCCGGGATCGCGACGCCGTCGACGTACATGGTGGATGGAAGACAGTATGTGGTGATTGCCGCGAGCGGCGGGCGCGATCCGAAAGGGCCAGTGGGCGGTGTGTATGTTGCGTTTGCTTTGCCGCGGTAGGGGAGGCAGGGAAGCAGGGAGCGAGGGAATAGGGGATTGGCGATATGGACGCGACTCGGCTCTAGCACGCTATTGCGTTTTGCAGTACTTTTCCTCGCGCTGCCAGCTTCAATATGTGGCGAGTGAAACTCGCAGGACCTCGGAGTCCGACCCGAAGTCCAGCCCCCAGTCGGTTTGATCGCCGTTCAGAATGCGGTCCGATTGGAAGACGCCGTTCTCATAGGTGCCTTCTTCTACACGCAGGAATTGACGGTGCTGCCACTTCCCATCGATGAGGGCAGAGGGCGTCTGACCGGTCCCGACGACGATCGCCTGTGTTGTCTGTTGCTGTGCCGTGCCTGCAGGATGAAAGTCGACGCGGCAATGGAATCCTGTGACAAGAAACTGATTGTCGCCCAATTGAGCCACAAGTGCGCGTCCGATCGGCTCTGCATTGCCCCTGGCTTCACCGCCCCGGCTGCCCCCGTAAGAGACCACGGCATCCCAACTTCCGAAGTGAAGCGTCTGCCCCGGCTGGTCCTCCGCTTCTGCCAGAGCCTGTAATTTTCCTTCGAAATTCAGGCGTGCGATGTCGCGCATCATCGGACCGAGAAGCTTGTAGTTCTGCGCTGTGGGGTCAAGAAAGGCATTCGGCTCATTCGGCGCCATTCTTTCCGGATGATTGGTCCGCGTGTAGTCCAGCCCAAACGGAGAATAGCCAATCGTCTGCAGTCCCAGTGCTGCAAATAGAAAACGCGCAGCATGCGGCGTCCCTGCTGTCTCGGGGATGAACAAGGCGTTATCCTGCCGGTGGTAGAGCTCCATGACCTTCAGATAGGACTTTGTATCCAGCAGGTAGATATCCGGCGCCAGGACGTCGATCGCGGGCGCCTCGGCCTTCCAGATTGAAAGCACGTTGTCTGTAGGGCCACCGCTTTCGTAGGTCCCGGGCTCGCCTTTGAACGGGTCGCGCAGCGCCGCATTCACGTAGAGAGGCAGCGGGTACACGGCCTTTCCCGCGCTGGCAATCTGTCCTACATACCGGGCTATCGCCCAGGCGTGGAAGCAGACTTCGGCCTCCGTCCCAAACACCTCGGCCCAGCCCGCCCCATTTGCGGCGGTCTTGTTCATGGCCTTCAACACATCGTCAGGGACCGCTGCCGTAAAGAGCTTGTTGGCTTCAGCAGAGTAATCGCGCAACGTTCTCCAGGTGCCTGTTTCGTTCTCCACTTGCACCATCAACACCGTTCGCTCGGGATCCACCGCTTTCAAGTGCCGCATGAACGAAGTGAAAGCGCGTATGTCCGCGTCCAGTGAGGCCTGCGCAAACGGCGAGGGCGAGTCCACTCGTTCCCCGTTCCTGTTGACGACGTGGGCGTAGCGCTCCGGGTCCAGCTTCATCCACTCAGGCATGTAGTGCTGGCTGCCGTTTTTCCACGTTCCGAACCAAAGCAGAACAACGTGAACGTGATGCACGCGGGCCTGCGCCAGAACACTGTCGATTTGCGAATAGTCGAACTGACCCTGCTGGGGCTCGAATTGCTCCCAGTAGATTGGAATTTCGAGTGTATTGGCGTGCAGATACTCGATCGCGGACCACACTTTTGGGAGCGTCGCCGGCCAGTCGCTAGAGTTGTTGGCCTGCGCACCCAGCATCAGAAATGGCGCACCATCGACCATCAGGGCATAGCGGCCGTTCTGCTGAACGATGCGCGGGATGGGGTGCGCCGTCCCCTGCGCCTGCAATGCCAGCCCGGAAATCGATGCCGCTAGAACGGCCGTTATCATCATGGCCTTCATGGTATTCAATCCTCATTTCTCCCGCGATCTGCACGCAGGTTGCTCCAGGCGTTCGCGCTCCGGTATCGGGAAACATACATGTAGCCGCGAGGAATCTGGATTCAAGCTCAATCGCCAAAGCATTCACGGATACCGATGACTCCTCAAAAGCCGGCTTATGGGATGATAGCGCTGACTGAGCCTCGTTCCGGTCGGCAGCCCGGCATTTACTGCATGTTTCACGTCTCGCGCGGGCTGGAGGCCAGAGTCAATTTTGGGGGATTTTTCGGAGCGACCTAACAGCTTGCGGAAAAAGTCAGGATTTCGAGCGATGCCGAAGGGAGAAAACCTCCGGGGCTGAAGCTCTTATAGATCCTGTTAGCCTTATGCGGGGGTTAAAACCCCCGCCTCCCTCCGGCTTGGGTTTTTCAGCAAGCTGTCAGGTCGTACCGTTTCAAAACATAATCGAACCTCTTTGTAGCGGACGCCGCTAGTGCGCGACGGGAACGGGTGTCTCGATGTCTTCGGCCGCTTTGGGGTCTCCGGCTCCGGGGCCGTGCCAGACGCTGCCGCCGTAGGTTGCGATGTAGATCGTGGACGGGTGATTGGGGTCGGTGAGGACGCGGTGTCCCCACTTGAAGTTGTATCCGCGAATGCGCGCCCAATGGTGACCGGCGTCGGTGGAGCGGTAGGCAGCAGCATCGAATCCGCAGATGTAGAGGGTGTCTGGCGCCTTGGGGTCGATGGTGACATCGTAGACGTGCTGCGCCTGCGTGAAGACGCTTTTCCAGGTTTGGCCGGCGTTGGTTGAAAGAAAGACGCCCCCTCCGGAGTCGACGCCGGGGCGTTCCTGGCCCCAGGCAGC
>Ga0182013_10005533_pt1 | contig 14645 bp, 17 predicted proteins | sample 612S2MmetaG_FD_120487 | JGI IMG/M metagenome (GOLD analysis project Ga0182013, IMG submission 120487) | Permafrost microbial communities from Stordalen Mire, Sweden - 612S2M metaG | ecosystem: Environmental > Terrestrial > Soil > Wetlands > Permafrost | place: Sweden: Stordalen | collected... | reverse complement strand
TCAAGACTTGCAGAAGTTGTCGATCTTTTTAATCAATACGGCCGCATGGATTCGATACGATTTCTTCGAAATCACTCACCATGAGCGGCCAATAGAACCCATCTCAAATTAATGAGCACTTACCTCTCTAGCCCAACACCAATTACTAATTGGCAAATTATATCTTTTTTTACTATTGGACAGAATATATGAAATAAAATACACTCTAGTCGGTACAAACAACAATTTTTTATAGGAATGTTTATGTTTAAATTTAATAATTATTTTTTCATTACCATGATTGCAAGCATATCTCTAGTAGGTGCAGAAGTGCCAATTAATGATGGAGAGCCTATTGAAGCAGAAATTGCTCGAACTTTAGATCAACTAGATGCGCTGATTAATAGAATGCCTGCAGAAAAAACATTAGAATTGAAAATGCTTCAAGAAAGAAGACAGAGACTTAGAGCTACCATTGAAATTGATAGCAATGCCAAAAATAATGATGATGTAAAAAAAGAATGCGCTTTTGAACCAAAGCTCCCTAAGGAACTTACAGAGGAAGAAAGAGGAAAGGACGTACTGGCTAGAATCAAAGAAAAATTTATTGGCGATATTCCGCCAGAAATGTTAAATGCGATATTATTTTTCAAATCTCATAAAAATCGTGTAGAAAACAATATCAGGCTTTCGAATAAAGTGCTTTTGCATGGAGAACCTGGAACTGGGAAAACATATCTTTTCGAGGTTATGGCTCAAGAGTTACAATTGCCCTATATTTCTCTTGCAGCATCAAGTGTTGGGGATAAATTTATGGGAGAGGCTCCTCGTAAGCTTCGTGAGGTCTTTGCGGACGCCAAAAAATCTGAAAAACCCTTTTTAATTTTTATTGATGAAATTGATGCTATTGCTACTAAAAGAAAAGATACCACGCACGATGAGCGGAGAGGGACTTTGATGACATTGTTAACTGAAGTGCAGGAAATTGCGAAGAATAACAATGTTTTTATAGTTGTAGCTACTAATGATGTCGAGTCGTTAGATGATGCTATATCGGATAGGTTCTCCGTTTCGCACATGCCAAGGCTCAATTGTAAACAACGAGAAGAATTGATTATGAAGCTTTTTAAAGATGCTCATTTACCACCTAATGCTGAATTAGCGAAGCGATTAGCAGAGGCTACTGAAAAATATAGCTGTAGTTATCTACCAGATTCTGAGAAAAATCTTAATCCAAATGCTCAAAAAAAATATTGGAAAGAATGTTCTTTTTCTAATCGAGATCTAGAAACCATGGTCTTTACTGCGCAAGAAAGGCAAGTTTCTGATTGCGAATTAAACCCAGGAAATTGTACAAAAAGCTTCTGTTTTTATCTTAGTCAAGCTATGAATGCAAGAGGTAAGACAGGAAAAGAGGCAAGAGGAAGACGGCCGCTTAATTGTGATAATATGAATTAATTGACAGGCAATCAAGGAAAATTGAGTCGGATACAATAAAGGCCATTACTGTAATGGCCTTTATATTTTTAGCGAAGTTTTGCTGAAGACACGGTGCTCGTTGATGGCCACAGGCGAACTTTTGATTGGAAAAGTTTACAACCCAGTTTGAAATTGTTTAATCTTCACGGCGAAAGTCTTTCTCCTCACGTTGAAGATCTTTTTCTTTTTTAGCTTTTTGCCCTTTAAGATACTCTTCTTCGCGCGAACGCCCAGCCGTTAATGTTCTTACAGGATATTTTACAATTGGGTCGGCTTTTATAACAGTTACCACGACATTTGGATTTTTACTTCTATCTAAAACAACCATCAAAGGATTAATCTTATTTTTTCGTTCAACAAATCTTTCGGCACCTCTATCTTCAAGATCCCATTCTCTCTTACCAGTATGTAAAACTTGTTTAATTTCGTCTCGTGACACCTGACGCTTTTCCATTCTTTCTAAGGCATGGTTTGTATAAACAAGCTGTTCGCTAATTATATTTTTACCTTTTTCCATAGCATTTAAAGCAAATGAACATGCTAAAGATATCACTAGTAATGTTGTTTTTTTAAACATATTTTTCCTTTAAAATTTTATTTTATTCAGAATACAAAAAATATTTTTCTTTAAATCCTCTAACAACCCCGTTAAAACCACTCTTAATTAGACCTCTGGCTTAGTCTAAGATGAAATGCAACACCTTTCTGATAGAATTAAAATATCGAGTTTTATTCTAAGGAAAAGGTATTGCAAATTTATGAAAAGTTTCTATCAATTATCGTATCATGAAAGACAAAGAATTTACACAGGACTATGTGACCAAAAAACTGCGAGTCAGATAGCGCTAGAGCTTGGAAGGCCAAAGTCTACAATAACGCGAGAAATTGCCAGGAATAGCGATCAGATAGGCTATCTATATCCTGGCGCAGCTCATGAATTGGCTCAAAGGAAGAGAAACATGAATATTCCTAAAATTGATAAAAATGATGAACTTAAGAGGTATATTGTGAGGCATCTTAAAAAAAGGTGGTCGCCGAAATCAATCGCTGGGAGATGAAATAAAGAGATAGAGAGTATGAAAATAACAGCTGAAGCTATTTATCAATGGATCTATCGCGAACCACACCATTGCAGCGAAGATGGGACAAGTATGGATTTACGAAAATGCTTGATACGGGCGCGTAAAAAACGAGGGATGCAAAGAAAGATCTCCAAATCAAAAATTAAAGAAAGAGTTTCAATTCATGCTCGTCCAGATAACATCAATAAACGCGTTGAGTTTGGTCATTACGAAGGTGATCTTATATTCAATGAGGTGAGTCAATCGATGAATGTTCTAACTCTTACAGAGCGAACAACTCGATATACAATCATGATCAGAAATGACAATAAGCGCTCTGAGACTGTCATTGACGCATTGATCAGATATGTTAAAGAAACAGGCATTGTGATTAAAAGCATCACCTTTGATAATGGTTCTGAATTCACCGAACACCTTAAACTCAAAGCTATTGGCATACTGACCTATTTTTGTGATCCAGGATCGCCGTGGCAAAAAGGTTCTTGTGAAAACCTCAATGGTGCCTCTAGACGCTATTTACCGTTCGATATGCCCGCCCATATCATTACTGATAGTTTGGTTAAAATAGCTAACGAGGCTATCAATAATATACCAAGGGAAATTTTAAGGTTACGCCCGGTAATATTTCAGACAAAGATGCTGAGGTAATCGATTTTTTAACTGATGACATTCTTGGCAAACTCATAGCCGACAAGGGCTACATAGGTCTATTTAAGCGGCTTTGGGAGCGGGGAATACAGCTCATTCATAAAATAAAATCTAACATGAAAAATAAGCTTTTTGATGCTTTTGATAAATTTCTACTGGGTAAACGTGGAATTATCGAGTCAGTTGGCAATGTTTTGAAAAATGTTTTTCGACTTGAACACTCTCGCCATCGTTCGCCTAAAAATTTTTTAGCGCATATCGTGACAACCGTTGTTGCCTATTGTTTTAAACCGACTAAACCTTCAATTGCCGCTAAAGTATCAGCTCTTTTGCCTGCTTGATCATTTCCGAACTGGCGTTAAAATAGGCTCTAAAGTAATAAACAAGTTTTTTGGGTAAATGATCTCGCTGCTTTCTTTTAAATCATCAAGGCGCCACCAGCCACTTCCAGCGGCCGTCGATTTTTCTTCATCATTAAAATTGTCATGCGATATGGTGCTATTTTTGACGCGAGCAAGAAAAAAATGTTCTTGAAAAAGAGTTAATGTGCCGCGGAGTATTAATTCACTCTCGTTATAAAAAACTGGCGCTTGCGAAAACTCTGCGTCTCGAATGCCCGTTTCTTCAAATAATTCACGCTGAGCTGCCTCTAGCAAAGTTTCACCAGCTTCAACCCCGCCACCGGGAGTTAGCCAATACGGGACAAGGTTCTCGTATTTCGGGTCAATAACGAATTTATTTGGCAGGATCTTGAGAAGAAATATCTCGTTATGTTCGTTTAACAGTATAATGCGAGCAGTAAGCCGTGTATTCATATTTTTTTACTTTTTTTATAGATGTCGCTTGGAAAATGATCGTCCGGAACCTGATTTTAAATAGCGCTCAAACGCAACAGCTTTTTCTTTGCTATCGAACGCAAGATAAGTCGCCAGCTTCCATGGTATATATTTATTTGTGTGGATTGATTCACCAGCATTATGTTCTTTTAATCTATTTTCTACATCACTCGTACGACCGACATACATACGATCTTTTTCTATAAGAGAATTTAAGATATAAACATAAAACATTGTTGCTTAAACCAGAAGTTTTTTGGGGAGAAGAAAGAGTCCGCCTTCGTGTCGAGCTGACGCTCGCTTACTTCGGCGGGACATCACGCCATAGCTCTTCCAGAGCGACGGCGGATGGCTGGGGCGGAAGGATTCGAACCTCCGAATGCCAGGACCAAAACCTGGTGCCTTACCGCTTGGCGACGCCCCAATATAATTTCAAGTGACTTTCAAATTCTCAGGGCTGGTCCGGCGTAGCTTTACGCGTAGAGGGACGCCCCAATATGAATTTTTTGATTTTTTCAAGATAAGTGGATCCTGGATCGAGTCCAGGATGACACGTGTAATTTCAAGATAATTTTTCTGAATCGATAATGCACCCGATGGATTCGACTTCGCTCACCATGAGCGGCTGCATTTCGTTCTACTCTTCAGAACCCTCTTGAGAGAATCCGAACTGAACTGCTTTATTATACTCCAAAATAACTGAATCTTCAATCATTTTTCGCATCTCAGAATTTAAAGGATGCACGATGTCTCTAAAAGTACCATCTTTGCGTCTTCTAGAAGGCATTGAAACGAACAATCCCTTGCTTCCTTCAATAACTTTAAGATCGCGTACAATAAAACAATTTTCAAAGACAATTGTTGCGTATGCTTTAAGCCTGCCACTCTCTTGAGCCGGGTAAACTTTAACTTCTGTAATTTTCATCACTCAGTAGCCTTTTTGCGTTAATTACTCTCTTTGTGTAACAACTTTTGAATAGTTTACGACACTCTCTATCTTTGTCAACAAATTATTCAAATCTTCTGAGCAGCTCGCAATTTAGCACTGCGTGACGCAGCATTTACCTTTATTTCATGCTCGGTTGGGACCACCACTTTATTCGTAAGCACCTTAAGATGCGGTTGTTCCTTAAATGCCTGCTTAACAATTCTGTCTTCAAGGGAATGGAAACTGATACATACGATGCGGCCGTCCTGTTTAAGCACGTCAGGAACTTGCTTTAAGAGCCCTTCTATATGCTCCAGTTCATGGTTCACCACAATACGCAGTGCCTGAAAGACACGTGTTGCCGGATGGCTACCCTTTTTCTGATAGGGCACCACTTTTTTAATAATATCGGCCAATTGCAGCGTAGTTGTTATCTTTTCCTGCTCACGCGCTTGCACGATTGCACGAGCTATCTGTTTACCTGCGCGCTCCTCGCCGTAGCGCCAAAAGATGGTTGCCAGCTCATGCTCGCTTGCGTTATTAACTATCTGGGCTGCAGTCAGCGTGCCGTGCGCAGTAGACATACGCATATCGAGCTTCTTATCGCGCGAAAAGCTGAACCCCGGTCTGTGGGCGATCTGATGCTGCGATGTCCCGAAGTCTGCTAATATGCCATCCACCGATGTTACCCCTATCTTTTTAAGAGCAAGCCGTAATGTAACAAAATTTGCCCAGATAAAATCGATGCGCCCCGGGAACTCTTTTTCAAGAGTCTCACGGTTATGTTCAAATGCTTCAGGGTCGACATCAAATGCGATTACACGGACTGTTGGGTCTGCCTGCAAAATAGCGCGGGTGTGTCCCCCGCCGCCAAATGTGCAATCGACATAGACGCCATGGGGCTTTATAGCCAAATAATCAATTACTTCTGTCGGCATTACGGAGATATGATAGGTCATTACGAATTCTTTTCTAAAACGTCTACAAGTTTATTTAAGGCAATACCGCGCGATGCTTTTACTAATACTGCCGTGTCTGCACCCAACAGGGGCCGCACGGCCGCAACAGCCTCTTGCCAGGTAGATACCAGTATACACGATAATCCTAAAGGTGCAGTCTTTTGAATGCCATTAACCTGAGTCCCTACTAAAATAAGCTGCGATAATGAAGGAACCTTTTTCAAAAAACGGCCTATTTGTCTATGCCAAAAGCCGCTAGAATCCCCCAGCTCGAGCATGTCTCCGAGTATTGCAACCTTATTTTTTGCCTCTATTTTTTCAAATGCTAGGAGCGCAGACTTCATACTTTCCGGGCTGGCGTTATAGGCATCATGGATAAGCATTCCCAAGTTGCTTGGCAATACCTTTTTTTCAAAGCGGCCGGCGACAATAAGCGGCCTTTGTACCGTGTCTATAATAACTTGATGCTTGATGCCCAATGCATGCGCTGCTGCGCTCGCGGCAAGCATACAATTTAAAAAGGCGGTATTGGTTGTAGGAACGGAGAGAGAATATTTTTCATGGTAAATTTTTAGAACGCAGGTGATATGATCGGAGTTGACGACCACTTTACGTAACTGGATCTGGTGAGTCATTTTTTTACCAAACTTGATAATTGGGTGGCTATACGCGTTTGCACTCAATTCTGGCTGATCGCCTTGAATAATACCGATTGCACGCTCATCAAAATAGGAAAATATGGCCCTTTTTTCAACAGCGACATCTAGACACGAACCAAGCCCTTCACTGTGGCTGTGGCCGATATACGTGATCATGGCAAGTGTGGGCCGCACGATATCAGCCATACGTGCCATTTCACCCTTTTTACTGATGCCCATTTCAAAGAGAGCGACTTCATGGTCTTGTCTTAAGCGCCACAAATTTAATGAAATGCCCAGTGCGGTGTTTTGATTACCCTGTGCGATAAGCACCCGTTTTCCCGCATTTTTTAAAATATCGCCCAATAACTGCTTGGTCGAAGTTTTTCCTACCGAGCCGGTGATGCCGACGATGGGGAACGGTATGCGTGCGCGCCACGCTTTTGCAACCGAAACTACCGCATCAAGAACGTCCGGCACGGTGATATAAATACTCTGTGCAGGAATGTCTTTGGGTATATTATTCGTAGTAATTACACCGCATGCGCCACGCGTGAGCGCATCTTGTACAAAGCTATTGCCATCATGACATGCACCCTTGAGAGCCACGAATAATTGTGGCAGATCATTTGGTGCCGTTATGGTACGTGAGTCTACGACCAGCTGAAAATTTTCTGGAAAATCGGGGCCATGCCACTGTGCTTCGGGCACAATAGCCATAAAAAATTGTTTACTAAGATACATAATTATCGTTGCGCCTTTTAGTGAAGAACTTTACGCATTTTACCGCCATCTGATGGTAAAATAATACCACGAGATTCAAGCGTGTCTATCATTCTTGCAGAACGATTGTATCCTATTCTAAACTTGCGCTGTAATAACGAGATAGAAATCTCGTCACACTCACGCACATACTGTACAATATCTTGAAATATTTGTTTATCCGCTTCATCCAAATCGGTCTCTTTATCGGTCACCGATTCACTGATAGTTTCGTAGATCGGCGCGCCATATTCTTTTATCTGTGCCGTTACACTTGCGATCTCTGCATCACTGATATAAGCGCCATGTATCCTATTGAGCATCCCTTGATTATCAAGAAAGAGCATATCACCCTTACCCAATAGTTTATCTGCACCGCTGGTATCAATAATCGTGCGGGAATCTATTTTTGAGGTAACCTTAAATGCAATACGTGCCGGGAAGTTTACTTTGATAAGACCAGTTATGACATCAACTGACGGCCGCTGCGTTGCTAGAATAATATGTATGCCCGCCGCGCGCGCCATTTGTGCAAGACGTACTACCAGCTCTTCAACCTCTTTGCCGGTGGTGATCATAAGGTCGGCAAACTCATCAATAATAATAACGATGGAGGCCATATCATGATAGAGAGCATGATATTCTTTTGCTTGGCGCACGCCCACTTTTGACATACGCTCATACCGCTCGTTCATGGTTTTAACAGCCCAACGCAGCACGGCAACTGCACGTTCGGGTTCTGTCACAATAGGAAATAAAAGATGGGGTAGTTCGTCGTAAACGGCAAACTCCAGTTTTTTAGGGTCGATTAAAATAAGTTTCAAATCTTCCGGCTTTGCATAACAGAGCAGGCTGATAAGCATGGTGTTTAATGCTACCGATTTTCCTGACCCGGTAGAACCTGCTACTAAAAGATGTGGCATCGATATAAGATCGACCACCACGGTGGCACCGACGGTATTTTGCCCAAGCAATAGCGGCAAGTGACCTTTAAATTTTTTCAAGCTCGCTTCATACAATACCCCGAAATAGACCGATGTCCGTTCTGCATGTGCAACCTCAAAACCGACCACCGATTTGCCCGGTATCGGGGCAATAATACGTAAACTTATTGCCTGTAACGCAAGAGCAAGGTCATCCTCACGGGCAATAATTTTACTTATCTTTGCGTCGATATGTGGTTGATATTCATACAGAGTTACCACAGGACCAACGGTAATTGAAGTTACTTTGCCTTTGATGCCAAAGCGGAGTAATTTCTCCTCGAGTATCTGCGCCTTATTTTGTGCATGGGCACTATTTTTATCTGTCTGTTGTTGATCAGGGGCCGTTTTTTCTAAATGGGGAAAGGGGTATTCTATGGCATCTTCCTCAACTGGCGTAATTCTTTGAGGCTTTGTTTTTACAATCAGCTCTTCAAGCTCTTGATCTTTCGCATCTTGCACATCATCTTCATAGTCGTCAAGCTCCATCGTTGACGCCGCCTGATAATGCATACTGCTTTCGACATCTTTTCTTTTAAAAAGATTCCTCATCATACTACTGAGTGGTGCGACCCATTCATAACCGACAATTAATAACGCGCCACACGTGAGTAAGATCCAACAGATAAACATGATCGCTTCATGCGGCGCTGCATACGAACAGAGCCCATACAATACCTGCCCCAACAGCCCACCACAATAGAACATGCTCGCGTCGTAGGCGCCGTTGTGCATAAAGATACTATGCGCACAGGCTATGCAGATGATACCCGCTATGGTCGACTTGAGATGAAAGCGAGGGGAAAAATAATGCACTACGCACAGCACTGCAACAAGAACAAAGAGCCATGCGGCTCCGCCAAAAACTTGATAAAAAATATGCATCATAAGTAATACTCCATTTTTAAATAAGAATAATGAATTCAGGTAATGTATCACAAGAGTTTATACTGAACCAGGGATATGCACGTCCTGATCTTGCCATTACATAGAATATGCGCTAGAATTAGCAGATTTATTTTTTATATAAGGAGACACCATACAAAAACAGAGATAACCACTTACGCTTATAAGCAACATAAGCAAACAGTTAAAACAAAAATAACATAACATTCGTTGAAGGAAAAAATCATGCAAAAATTACTCTTATCGGCACTATTCATAACAGCTTCAATGTTACAAGCGGGCGGAAACCAAAGCATGATTGCCGGAACAATTGTCGTTAGTTCCGCTTATGCCGCGTATCACATAAGAGAAGATAGAATCGTGCAAAATATGCTCGATGTCGAGTATATGGAGAATAAAAACGATGAAGTCTGCAAAAAAGGCTTCTTGGCTATTCGTGCCGTACAAAAAGGCAAAATGCATTCTGAAAGAACACGCTGGTATGCAAACCACTGTCTTTCCATGCTCATTATTGATAAACCAAATCTTGATTATACCACACTAGATAGCTCATTTGATTTCCGTAACTACGTTAAAACAACTATCGCAGGATTGGGCGCAGGGTCGGGATTAAGCATGGAAGATAAAAAACAACTATGGGCTGATGCAGGCACGGATCCTAAAACTATAGATACATTGGCTGATGAACATTTAAATTCTAAATTTGCAGATATGCTTGGTGAAAATTATGAGCTACATAGGGCAAATTACATTCTTGCTCAAGATTATTTTACCGGAAAAAATGGCGATCAAGATATTGATGAAGCAAAAAAATTACTCAAAGATATAATCTCTGCCAATAACACTTTATGGGAAAAGGACGCACAGAAGCTCTTGGCCCAAATAGACCATGATGAATTTTTTAACTAGCCACAATAGAATCTTCACGAATCTGGCAGAAAAACAACGCGCACTTCTGGCCGCCAAACTACTTGTTGATAAAAAAAATTAAATATATCACAAATCCAAAGGATTAATCTATGAAAATCATAAAATATACACTTACTCTTTTAGTATTTATATCTTCAAATACTTATGCTGTTCGCGGCGCAAAAGAGCCCTTATTTAAAAACCCTCGATTACTTGCTGCAAGTAAGCTTGCACCAAACATTTTAGCCCCTTTAACGTTTATTGTCCCTCTCGTGTTCAAAGCTGGGGCCCTCGGCCATTCTCCCATTCTATCAGGAGGGTTACTCCTCGGATTGATCGCAGCACCAACCGCTCTTCTTGCTGCAAAAAAATACACCGATATTAAAGAGAGCTATATCTCATTAAATAATGCTCATAGCCTCATGGAAAAAGAAAACGATCCTGAAAAGCTACATATCTGCGCAAAAAGTATTGAAGAAATTATCAGTTATAATGATAATTATGTACTTGGCATAAGCCATGCAGAAAAACAACGCGCACTTCTGTCCGTCAAACTACTTGCAAACAAACAATAATAGTTAGCGCATATACGCTAGTATAGATAACAGGCTGGTGTAGATCCCAAAGATCCACCAGCTGTTTTTTATGATATATATATTTCAATTCGCCGTTGTTTAAGTACATATTTAAGTTTTTCCGCGAACATATTTGACCGACGCAATTCTGTGCATCGCTCCATCATCTTTGCCATATGCCCTGAAAATAACCAGCCCCAAAAATGGGCCCAATTGTTTTCTGCTGCAGCCCAGTCGTTGGCCTGAAAATTGAATACTTCATCACTAATATAAACTTGTGCAGCTTTTGCTATATAAAATTGTGCGACAAAAATGGCCAACGCTAACAGTGGATCGGACGAGTTTTCTTGAAGGCAGCTGCCTGTCCCATGCACTGCAGCACATGCTGCGCACTCAGAAAGGTACCCAAGCCATTGATACAACTCAGTATTACTTTTAACGGGTATCCCCGCTTCGCTGCAGCAAAGTGTACTCACAAATCCTAATACTACAAGTAACATTTTTTTCATAGAATGTATTTTCCTTCAATAAAGTTCTTTTTTTAGACTACTATCATATACGCGACCGATGCAAGAATCGCCGTATACACACCAAAGATCCGCCAGCTATTTTCTTGTGCCATTTTATAAACAACACAGAGCATGAGATACGAAATCACCGTCGCAAGAATATAGCCCGTAAGTGCGGCGATAGATACCTGCACAATTTCTGCTCGGAGATCAAACAGCCCCTTCAAACTTGCAACAATAAGTAATGGCGCTTCGATCATGCACGAAAATGCAAACGATGTGCGCCATGAAAGTCCGAGCCAGCGCCCCGTTGCATAGGTAATACCCAGGCGTGATATTCCCGGCAGGAGCGCAATCCCCTGCGCACAGCCGATAATGAAAGCCGTCCTACCTGTTTCAACCCAGGCGCCCTTCGATACATTTTGCGTGCGCAAAATAGTGCGTTTCGCACCAATACTCAGGATGCCTTTGGGGGAAATTGTGATGTTCGCTGAAAACAAAGCAAGCGAGGTAATTAAAAATCCCAACCAGAGGGGAAACGCAGGCAGTGTATGTTCAATAAGCGCATAACACGCTAATGTGGGAATAAGTGCCAAAGTGCCAAAAAGCATGGCCTCAAGAATATTTTTATAACAGCGTATCGGGTGAAATAAAAGAGTAAGCAACTTTTTTCTGAAAAAAAGTGCGTAGATTAAAAGCGTTGCGCCATGGGTAGCATAGTTAATTTGTGTCGGTAACGAAAGGCCAAAGAGCGCTAAATTCCCCGACGAACTAATGGGTAGCGATTCTAAAATAATTTGTAAAATAACAGAAAGCTCTATACGCATAGTTTTTTTTATTTTATCTTATGCAGACTACAGTCTGGAAAGGAAGAAGTACATGAAATTTACTCTATATACTATACCACTACTATTTTTAATATGCATTACCGCCACTTTGGATGCAGTAAAGGCGGGAGCGGTGAAGACCGTCTATATACCCCGCTCACAGGGCCACTCGCCATCGATGGTCTGTCTACCCGCTTATGAGTATACCGTTATAACCAGTTTAAATTACGCACAGTCATATAAAGGCAAAAATATCGCGCGTGATCTTTTTGGCGCTTCGACTTTGAATTTTTCTGGGAGCCAAGTCCCCAACCGCGCATCGACCGATCTTTTAGCGGACAACTTTGGATTAGCACCAGATTTTCAAGGCAGTATCCATTTTAATCCGCGCATAGAAAACGTGCTGTTCTCTTTCTATTTTAATAAGCCTCTAGATAATGTTCTTTCTGGACTATATGTCAATTTTATGGTTCCGGTTAATTATGCACGCTGGTCACTAAACCCGTGCGAAACGGTGGTTGATCGCGGCATGACGATTTTCCCCAACGGATATATGGGCGATACACTTATTACCTTTACCCATGCAGTACCCATAGTCCCTGCTGATGCATATCAAAATGCTTGTAACCCAGTGACACCTGCGCCATCGCCAGCAGCACCAGCACAAACTGCGCCTTCCGCGCGAACATATTTTACAGGCAATGTTATCACGGGTGATATTTTGCGACCACTTTCTTATAATAAAATTAGTTGGTGCCCTCTCAAGAGGACAGAACTTGCAGAATTAATAGTCCGTCTGGGAAGAAATCTTATCTGCAGCGATTACGCCTTTTTAAGTGTCTTTGTGCGAGCCAGCTTTCCGACAGGAAACAAACAGCGACCAGAATATCTCTTTTCACCCGTGTGCGGAAATGGCAAATTTTTCGAGCTCGGGTTGGGGACGCAGGGGCAATATCGCTTCACGCATGTGGATAACCCTACTGATGTAACCTTCTTGTGGGACATCTCAGGAGAAACTCTGTTTCAAACCAAACAGTTGCGCACGTTTGATCTGACAGCAATCGACCAATGCTGCTCAAGACCATTAAGCAGATATCTGCTTTTAAAAAAGATAAATAAAAATACACAAGGGTACGATGGCGAACTTATCGAAGCATCTTATGTCACCACCTACCCTGTTCTTGTCAGCCGCCCCTTTCAAGGCGATATAGATCTTAAGCTCTCTGTTGAACATAAGGGCTTCACTCAAAATTTTGGCTATGCACTGTGGGGAACCACTGCCGAACATATCTGCGTACAATTTGATCAACCGACCTGCCCAACAGGCGGCAATGTATATGGCATAAAAGGGACAACGGGCGCTTACAATTATATCACCACCGGCACTCTTGCCCGTGGGCTTACGGGGCTTAATGCAACCGAAAGCAGTTCTACTATCTATGCTGCAGGGCCGATTGATAACCCGGTAGCGTTACCAAACACCACCACCTATGGCAACGTGAGTGGCACTACGGTGCTTGATACTTCACGAGTGGCTATCGCCTCACAACCGCCTCTTGTTGTTGAATGTGTTACTATAGATGTCGATTCAGCGCGCTCTCCGGCACAAATGACCCATGCCTTCTTTGCTGAAACGGGCTATACATGGGTCGGTTGCCATACACAACCTGCTGTTTTAGTTGGTGGGTCAATAGAAACGGCAAGTAATTCGCCTGCGGAATTACATCAGTGGAGCATATGGATAAAGGGCACCGTCTCGTGGTAAAAAAAGATGCTATTCAAAAGGGTTTTTTGATTGACAAAAAAAATATGATTGATCAAACCTTGCATATTTTGATTCTTTTGACTAAATTTAACATCGATAATGAAGATCAGCTTTAGTATAAGAAATAAAAAATTAAAAAAAAGAAAGGAGGCAGTCAGTAATCATCTCTATTTCACCATGTTTTACTCATACTGCGTCGCTTTAAGACGTCGATTCCATAAGGTTTTTGAAAAATCTTATGAGTGAGCCGGGCTCACACCCAATTTTGGTTGTTATCTTTTTGGTGTATAAGCACACCGTTGGTGAAAAATGCACCGTATTTAAAAGGAGTACTTTGATGAAACAACTTTCGAGAATATTTTTAACCCTCGCACTTTTGGTGCCTGCGCTCGCGCTTGCAGATAGCTGCAGCACTGGCTGTGCAAGCACCACTAATTGCGCCGCGAGCTGTGATACCAGCTGCAATACAAGTTGCAACACGAGCTGCAACAGCTGTGACAATAGCTGTAACCAATCATGCTGCTTTAATTCATGCACAACCAGTGTATGTAACACCAGCTGTGAAAGTAGCTGCTACTGCCCTTCAGTATTGATTAAACGTCCTACGTACGATAACACCGTTATCAACTACGGACTTGAATATCAACACCGTTTTGATATGGACCAAGTGTACGGCGGGTTCCAACTTGCGTTTGAATACCAACGTTCATTCAATGGCGCAAATCTTGCACGTGGCATGTTTGGAAGCAATGTGTTGAATTTTGCTGGTAGCGCTGTTGCAGCCCCTGCAGCAAATGCACTTCTTGCAGACAACTTTGGTCTTTCACGTAACTTCCAAGGTTCTATTGTTCTTAAACCTG
>Ga0182013_10005531_pt1 | contig 14649 bp, 10 predicted proteins | sample 612S2MmetaG_FD_120487 | JGI IMG/M metagenome (GOLD analysis project Ga0182013, IMG submission 120487) | Permafrost microbial communities from Stordalen Mire, Sweden - 612S2M metaG | ecosystem: Environmental > Terrestrial > Soil > Wetlands > Permafrost | place: Sweden: Stordalen | collected... | reverse complement strand
GTAATGGACAGACTGGACGCCGAAGGCGTCAGCGTGAAGCCTGCGGTTGTCGAGGCGGTGACCGAGAGGCTGAAGGTGGTGGTTGCGGTGGTGGTCCCGGAGGTTCCAGTGATGGTGACCGTGGACGCCCCGGTTGTGGCCGTGGCGCTGGCCGTCAGAGTCAGCACGCTGCTCCCGGTTGTGGGATTGGTGCCGAAAGCCGCAGTCACTCCGCTCGGCAGGCCGGATGCCGCCAGCGTTACGCTGCCGGTGAAGGTGCCTACATCGGTGACTGTAATCGTGTCGGTGCCGCTGCTGCCCTGGGCAATTGAGAGTGAGGTCGCCGAAGGCTTGAGCGTGAAGCCGTTTGAGCTGCCCGGAATCGTCATTACAAGGGTGGCGGAATTGACGAGCGAACCGTCGGTTCCGGTGAGCAGGACATTGTAGCTTCCAGCCGGCGTGCTGGTTTGCGAGGTGAAGTTCACAACGCTGGTTCCGCCGGGGGAGTTGAACGAAGACGGCGCAAAGTTGGCCGCCACGCCCGAGGGCAAGCCGCTTGCGCTGAGCTGTACGCTGCCGGTGAGACCGCCGACATAGGCAACGGTGATTGTCGCGGTGGGGTTTGTATTCGGCGGTACGGAGATTGTCGTGGGAGATGCCGAGATGGTGAACTCCGGCCTTGCGGTCACGGTGAGGGTTACTTTGGCCGTTTCGACCGTAGAGCCGCTGGTCCCGGTTACTGTTATGGTGGCTGCGCCTACAGTGGCAGTGTTGGTGGCTGTAAATGTCAGCGTGCTGCCCCCGGACCCGGTGACTGACGTGGGACTGAAGCTGGCGGTTACCCCAGTCGGCAGGCCGCTGACAGTCAAAGCGACTGCGCTGTTGAAGCCGTTGAATGCGCCAATGGTGACGCTGCTCCCCACGCTCGTTCCCTGCATGACGGTTGTTGCGGTGGCGGAAACGGTGAAGCCGGGTGACGTTGAGGATGGGAGCGCTGGATACGCGTTCTGCACGTCTTCGAGGAACTCGGTCAGCCAGAAGGTGCCGGCCGGAGGTGAGTTTGGTATCGCGTTCGTCGCGAAGCCGTTAGCCAGTGCATTGTCATGCGCCGGATCACAGTTAGGATCGCCGCCAGTTGAAGTTACGCCGTTGTATACGCTGCCAGGATAGTTGCCGTCCGATTCTCCCGGAGGCTTGACCCAGACATAGGCCTGCAGATTGGCAAAGCCCCCGGGGTTCGCCGTCGGAAGCGCGCCGATTCCCTGATTGGGCTGGTTGCACCATTGGCCCATATCGTCGCGCTCGTCGATTTTGGTCGCGTTCACAAAGGTATTGAGGTCGGTACTGGTGCTTGGGCCGGTCGGCCGCAGCGATCCGCCCCAGCCATTGCGCGAGGTGTCGATCAGGAACCCGAGTGTTGAGGGGAAACCGACGCCTGTCAGGCCTGTATAGAATTCCTCAGCGTAGCTTAACTCATCGATTGAGGGGTCGTACGAGTAGAAGGTGGATTCGTACACCTCTCCACTCCCAACCGCCTCCGTCGCGGTCATGTATGGCTCTTTGGTCGGGCCGTAGTTGGCGGTATTGGTGATAATTCCATCAAGGCTGGCGAAGCCGGCCGTCGTTCCCTTTGCCACAGTGGCGTAGAAGGGGAAGGCAAGTCCGGCGCCTTCGGTCCAGCCGAGCCATCCATGGTGGCCGATGTCGAGGTAGTTATACGCATTCGGGAGCGAATGGAATTGATTGAGCGCGTACTGAATTCCCTGCACATACACACCGGTCGTCGAGTAGGTCGGATAGCTCTGGCCGCCGTTGGCCGCGATGCAGTTGGCCAGCGAATAGCTATAGCCGGTGTTGGTAACGATATTGGGCAGCGAGTCGTCCTCGATGACCAGCACAAAGCGGATATTCGGGTTGGTCTTGTAGGCCGCCAGGATGTTGTAAATGGGAGTGATGTAATCGTTCTCATACTCCTGAATGCCCGTGCCCGTCAGCGCTGTTGTGTAGCCCCTGGGGATGTCGCCGCCGGCAATGCTCAGTTCGCCGTTCGAGGCCAATGCCGCGCAGTCGCGGTCGGGCAGATCGTAAAGGACGAGCTGGACCACGACCGGCGTAGAGCCGCTCTGCTGGGCTAGCGCCGCGGTGATGTGTCCCTGGAGGCCGAGGCGGCCGCTGTTCACCGAGCCGCCCGCAATGGCTGCGATGCGGTCCAGCCAGACGAATGTCGGGGTATTTCCGACGACAGTCATCTGGTTCGCAAGCGCGGAGCCGGCCGGTTCAGTCGCGACCGCGGCAGCGACTTCAGTTTTGTAGTCCGGGCTGGCGTACACCGTTGCGCCCACGTACGGGTTGGCGACGTGGGTTACCTGAGCGAACGCGCCCGGCGTAACAATCATTAGTAGAAGAACCGCGAGTACCGCAAAGTACCCGCTCAGTCGGCGAGCGCTAGCCCGCCCACAGGGGGGATTGAACTTCTGAGACATGGTTTCTCCTTTGCATCACACAGCAACTCACGTCGCTCGATCACCGAGCGCTTTTGGCAATATGATGCCGGAATCAGAACCGGTTTCCTGCGGGTCACGATGATGATTGGCTGGCCCGCAGCCCCGGCTAGAACGAGTTGTCAGACGTTACAGATCTGATGAAAGGAAGAAAGGGGGAGAAAGGGAAGAAAACGGTTGCTCCACGCAAGAGCGCATGAAAACGAATCTCTCAAAACAACGTAACGGTGCAATCTTAAATGGAATGCGATCCCTGAATCTGCAAAACCTGGATTGATTTTCCTGTTGCCGGTAAAGCGGAAAAACGGGGCGATGGCAAAAACCGGGAAAGGACCCGGCCCGTCCATCACCATCGCGCCCTTCAATCGGCCGTTCACGTCCTTGAAGGCATCCGCCTGGGCATGGATGGTTACCCTCTGCTGCGTCCGGGCATCAACCCTTGACTCCCCACCTCTCAGCGTATGCCAGGGCCGCCCATGCATATTAGAAACCATCCCAGAGAAATTCCTCCGAGGTTTCCGAATCTATTTAGACAAATAGACGGTTTGTAAGGTGCGCTACTGCATAGAAGCCAACAGATGATGCTAAAGACATACAGAATCAGCGATATACGGAATAGATAGACACTCCATCCATGGAGTATGATACTCTCACACAGCAAAGGGAGGATGTCGCAACGCACGTTTTGCGTTCCGGAAACTCCATATGTTGACCGAAACACCCCACGAACCGAGAATTGCGCCCGAGGAAATCAAGAGGCAACTGAAGCGCATTCAGAGCAGTCCGCACTTCAGCCACAGCCGCCGCTATCCCAACTTCCTGAACTACGTGGTCAACAAAACACTGGAAGGCCGCCAGGACGATTGCAAGGAAAGAACCATTGGGGTTGAGGCATTTGGCCGCTCCCCCGATTACGACTTGAACGAAGACCCGATCGTCCGGGTTACCGCTGGCGAGGTCCGAAAGCGCCTTGCCCAGTATTACTATGAGGCCCCGCATCGGGAAGAGGTGCGGATCGAGCTCTATCCAGGGTCCTATGTTCCGGAGTTCAAGACTCACCCGGCGGAAGCCGCTGAGAGGCCGGTGAAACCTGCCGCTCTTGAAATCCTTGTTCCCACGATTCTTCCGGCGCTGAAGGGCGACAGCGTTCCGCGGAGTTCCGCCCCCAGGGTCAAAATGTGGGTCCAGATGATCCTTCTTGCCCTCGTCCCATTCGCGGCGGTGACCGGCATCGTGTGTTTCCTCCTGCTCCAGACATCGCCGCTTGACGAATTCTGGAAGCCGGTGATCGAACCGGGCAGTCCGGTTCTGATATCCGTTGGATCTGTCATGGCCCTCCTGAATCCTCAGCCCGCGACCTCTGGAAACCCGAACGTAGGAGATCATCCCCTTTATTCCGATCCCGTTGCTCTCGCGGATACGATCGCAATTTCAACTCTTCAGCATGTGCTTGCCAACCACAACAAGGCAAGCAGCATTCAATCGTCCGCGGAGACGACATTTTCTGATCTGCAGCGAGGTCCCGTCGTCCTCGTCTCCGCCTTCAACAATCCATGGACCATGCGCCTGACTGATCCTCTGCGATTTCACTTTCTCCGGCCGGAACTCCACGAGTTTGAAATCCAGGATAGCGCTGACCCCAACAGCAAGAAATGGGCGATCAACACGCTAACGCCCTTTTCGGAGATGAATCACGACTTCGGCCTTGTCGCTCGCTTTCACGATCCGACCACCGACCAGATCATCGTGGTTTCAGCGGGAATTGGGGAAAACGGGACAATCGCGGCAGCGGAATTGCTTTCCACGGGAAAATACTTTCAGGAATTGAAAGATGAGAAACTGTTTCCGCGCCGGGATCAGAATTTTGAGGCGGTCATTGAAACGCAGACCATCAATGGGAGACCCGGTCCTCCTCGAATTGTGGCCACGTATTTGTGGTGAGGGATTGATCGGCTGCTTGTTCCTTCCCAGCTTTGAAAATATACAGAGAATTGCTTGGGCCTTCGGCCCATAGAGGCGCTTCTCTCCATCCCTTCTATTTACCATTGTGCGGCAGCGCGACATTGCCTTCCGCAAGCAGGACCGCGGGATGCGAAATTGCCGCAGGTTGTCCAAATCCGGCCATTACGGCGAAGCGGATCCGCTGCCTGCCGGGCTGCTCATGCGCCAGAGCGTGGCCTTATCCCATGAAGATGCGGGCGCTGCCATGCCGTGAAGAATCTTCAACATGGGTTCAGTAGGTTCATAGGTGAAGACATAGTCATAGGTCGAAAAGCACCTGGCCCAGTCAGGACCGGCGCATGGGAGCGTGCGAAAGACCAGCGGCTGCTGGCCGTGAAGGGCCCAAAGGATAGAGACATCCGCCTCGTGCGTGACGGCCCAGAGCTGAACGTCATGGATCAAGACCTTGTTGGATTTCGTCCACTTATGACTTGTTAGCTGCAAAACATAGACGCTCGCCTTTGCGGGCAGAACCTCTCCCATCGCCAGCACCTGTTTGCTGGCATGATCAATTGCCCTCCAATGGGCAGCAATGCTAGCCGTGTGCAGCATCATCGCGCCGATCGCTGTCGCAATCGCTGCCTTCCGCCAGCGGTCCCAGAAAGGCTCGATGGACAAGACCAGCAGCAGATATCCGGGAACTACAAAGCGGGCATCGACTCCGGAGGCGGTAAGCACTTCAGGGGGGCAAACCAGGGACAATGCCAGGAGCACAAGCCCGGCTGCCGCGACGGAATGAATCCTGCATCTCTTCAAGATAACCAGCAGGCAGATCAGCAACACGGCAATCACTGCGGCATCCACGGCAATGCTATAAGAATTGACCGGAGCCAGAAGATTAACCAGTTTCATGATGCCGAATTCAAATGAGGCATGTCCGATATGGCCGCTTCCCTTCATAAAAGCAGCCATGAGCAGCACTGGGAAGATCAGCCAAGCCAGCTTGACCAGCAGGCGAGAAAACTTGCGATCGCGAATAAACTCAAGAAGTGCAACTGTGAAACACGCGGCATAGAGAAACGAAACCGAGGAAAGATGCGCCAAGAAAGCCACAATGCTCAACAAGCCGCAGATGCAAAATCGCAGAGGCGTCATAGCGTTGCGCACCCGCATCCAGTATGCGAAGACACACAAAAAGACGCCCATGCCGAAGACGCAATTCAAGAATCCCCAGAACAATTCGGAGTTATAAAACGTAAAAGCGGCAACCAGAGCCAGCCAGTTTGGCCTGCCGGTTACTACGCGTCCAACCGCGCTGCATCCCACGACAAAAAGCACGGCGCTGAGTGAAAGAAAGAGTTTTCCGCAAAGGAGGATCGGAAGCAGTTTGGCCAGTGGCGCGACAATAGCGTCCATTGCCAGATTGGGCAGAGGCGTGTAATCCAAATAATATAGCTGCTGCCAAAAAGGATTGTCATGATAATGAGCGAGGATATAACACCTCGCAAGGTGATTCGGATAGTCGACCATGCCAGGGTAGTCCACTATCCATATGGGGATCAGAATGGCAGTCAGCACAATGGCGAGCGCCACATAATACATTTTCAAGCTCGGGGCGGACTGTTGAGCTTCTCCGCAAGTGCTTCCGGAGCTCGAAGGCACAGGCGCCTTCCCCGGCGCCATGAATTGGGGTAACTTCATCTTGCTTTGTCTCCAACAGTCTCCGTGAAGCTGAAACCCGGCCATTTACAAATGACCGTAAGCTTCACCCGTCAAAGCGCCACAATGCCACGCCCCCCAGCAGGCCGGTTTCGTTGGAGACGATGCTGACGTTTGGCCCCGGAGTGAAGAGGATCTTCTTTGTGTTGCCCCCACCCAGGTAGAGGTGATCCCAGTTGAAGGTTGCCTGCGTCTGCTTGATAGCGGCCTGCAAAAAGTCGTTCCAGCGGGCTTTGCCGAACTTGTCCAGGCCGCGGCGGCCCAGATAATCCTCATAGGTCATGCCCTTCTTGCGCCAGGGATGGTGGCCGAGCTCCAGGCCGGGACAAAGGTGGCCGTTGGTGAAGAGCGAAGAGCCCATTCCAGTGCCCAGCGTGAGCGCCATCTCCACTCCTTTGCCCTGGATAGCCCCGTACCCCTGCACGGCGGCGTCATTACAGACGCGTACCGGCTTCTTCCAGCGCTTTTCCAGCGCTGCCTGGAGCGGGAAAGCAACCCATGACGGATGCAGGTTGGCCGCGGTCCACGTTGTTCCGCTCTTGATCACGCCGGGAAAGCCGATGGAGACGCGATTGAAGTCGCCCATGAGCTTGCGCAATTCGTCGAGCCCGGCCAGAACCGCTTCGGGGGTGGGCACTTCCGGGGTCAGGACGCGCTGCCGCTCGCTTACCGGCTTGCCCTCTGGGTCGAGCAGCATGGCCTTCAGCCCGGAGCCGCCAATGTCGATGGACATGGTGACGGGGAGGGTTGACTCCAGAGAGGCGGCGGGAAGGGATGCGGTGAGGGTGGAGATTTTTTCAGTCATCAGGACGAATTGTAGCGCCTGCGGCCCGGATTGCAACATGCTCAATTGGAGCGATATGCACAGCCCGCGCTTTCTGCCTCCCTCCATCCCCTACACTGAGTCTTGTCAACCATGCCCGCCTGCTGCGAAGTCGCCCTGCCCGTCCCTTTGGACCGCCTGTTTACTTATGCGGTCCGCTCGGACCAACTCCCGCAGAGGGGAGCGCGGGTGGTCGTGCCCTTCCGCACTGAAAAGCTGATTGGCGTGGTCACCGGGCTCAGCGCCAGCGCTCCGGCGGACTTCGAGGTTCGGTACCTGGAAGCGGTTCTGGACGACGAGCCGCTTTTGAGTGAGCCGCTGATGGCTCTGGGCGAATGGATGGCCCAGTATTACCTGGCTCCGCTGGGCGAGGTGCTGCGCGGGATGTTGCCGCTGATGGCGGAGGTGCGCCGCACCGTTTATTACCGCATCACCGATCTTGGCCGGGATGTGCTGGCCAGAAGCATGGATGGGGATTCGGGGAACCTTCAGGTCTCAAAACTGAGGCCTGGGGAACGAATCGCTCGCACAGGCGATCCAAAACGCCGGGGCAGACTCTCTGCCGAGGAGCAGGATCTGGAACGCCGTGTGCTCGCCCGGTTGGCTTCGGGCGAGCCGGTGAAGGTTTCAACGCTGCGCACGGCCACTGCTGCCACTCTGCCGGTGCTGGCCGGCCTGACGCGCAAAAAGTGGATTGCCCGCGAAACGGCGGCTGCGGAACGGGATGCGCGGCGGACGGAGCGGTTTGCGGTTCTGATTCCCGAGGCCCGGCTGCCCGCGCTGACCGCCAAGCAGCAGGCGATTCTGGCCGAGTTGGCGGCCTGCGGCAACGAGCTGCCCCTGGCCGAGCTGCGCCGCAGGGATCTGCCGTCCTCTACACTACAAACCCTGGTTCGACGGGGACTGGTCCAGATCGACGAGCGGCCTGCGGCTTTTCACTTGGGTGGACTGCGGGGACAACCCGCGCCGCTGCGGCTCAACGAGCCGCAGATCGACGCCTTGGCAAGCCTGGCGACGGCTCTGGGGGGATTTCAGTCCTTTTTGATTCACGGAGTGACCGGTTCAGGCAAGACCGCGGTCTATCTGGCGGCAATGCAGCGCGCGCTCGACCGGGGTTTGTCTTCCATTCTGCTGGTTCCCGAGATCGGCCTTACCCCGCAGTCGGTGGGTCTGCTCGACGCGGCCTTCGGGCAGAAGGTGGCGCTGCTGCACTCGGCGCTGACTCCCGAGGAACGCAGCGAGCAGTGGCGGCGCATCCGGCGGGGAGAAGCGCCCATCGTCGTCGGCACACGGTCTGCGATCTTTGCGCCGGTTCCCCATCTTGGCCTGATTCTGGTTGACGAGGAGCACGACCAGAGCTACAAGCAGGAGGAGACGCCGCGCTACAACGCCCGCGATGTGGCCGTGATGCGGGCCAAGATCGAGGGAGCCGTGGTGGCGATGGGTTCGGCCACGCCGTCGCTGGAGAGCTGGCAGAATTCGGCCGCGGGCAAGTACCAGCGCATCGAGATGCGCGACCGCGTGATGAACCGCCCGCTGCCCGAGGTGGAACTCGTCGACATGCGCCGCGAGTTTCAGGAGACCGGCCAGGAGCAGCTTTTTTCCCGCGCCCTGATCGAGCAGACCCGTCAGGCCCTCGACCGCGGCGAGCAGGCGCTGATTCTGCTCAACCGGCGCGGCTACTCATTTGCCGTGATCTGCCGCGCCTGCGGCGAAAAGCTCGAATGCCAGAACTGCGCGATTTCGCTCACTCACCACAAGCCTCCTGCCGAGGATGGGGGATTGGCGCGCGTGGGGCAACGGCTGGAGTGCCACTACTGCGGGTACCAGCGGACGGTTCCTGCGCGCTGTCCCAAGTGCGAGAGCGAGCACCTCTACTATCTTGGCGCAGGTTCCGAGCAGGGCGAGGAGCGGCTCGGCGAGATCTTTCCAACCGCGCGCATCGGACGGATGGACCGGGACACGGTGCGTGGCCGGCACGACCTGGAACGGCTGCTGGCGCGGCTGCACTCCGGAGAGATCAACCTGCTCGTGGGCACGCAGATGATCGCCAAGGGCCACGACATCCACGGCATCACGCTGGTGGGCGTGGTGGGCTGCGACCACGCGCTCTCCATGCCCGACTTCCGTGCCGCGGAGCGGGTATTTCAGTTGATGACGCAGGTCTCGGGCCGTGCCGGGCGGGGCGAGCTGCCAGGGCGCGTGGTGGTGCAGACCTACTATCCCGATCACTATGCCGTCCTGGCCGCGAGCCGCCATGACTACGCCGCCTTTGTCGAGCGCGAACTGAAGTACCGCCGCTGGATGCACTACCCGCCTTTTGGCGTGCTGGCCAACGTGCTGGTGCAGTCGGCCAAGTTAGAGGAGGCGGTTGCCTGGTCGGCGGAACTGGGCAAATGGTTCCAACGGACGGCGCCTGAAGGCGTGCGCGTGCTCGGCCCCTGCACCGCGCCCATCGCCCGCATCAAGGGCGTCTATCGCTTTCACATGATCCTCAAAGCGGCCTCGCGCAAGGCGCTTAATTCGGCGCTGCGCGGGATGCTGGCGCACGCCGATGCCGCGCAGATCCCGCGCCGCAATCTGATTGTGGATGTAGATGCGCTGCGGTTAATGTGAAACAAGCGGGGCCGGCAGAGTTGGCAAGCCGCCGGAGCCGTCATGCGCTGGCGGAAGCCCCACAGCGCGCCACGGTCAGCACGGTGATGTCGTCTTCCTGGCCCCAGCGTTGCGCGGAGTCGGCAATCTCCGCGGCCGGCTTCGAGGCCATTGCGGCAAAGCGGTCGAAGCCGAGAAGCTCGCCTTCTGCATTGCGGGCCTCAATCACCCCATCCGACAGGAAGGTCACGGCCCCGCTCGTTTCGATCTCCGTCTCGCTGTAGCTGGCCTCCGGGCTTACTCCCAGCGGAAGTCCATTTCCTACCCGCAACTCGCGCCCATGCTGATACGGAGAGATATGCCCCGCATTGGCAATCGCCACACGCCCGCCGGGATAGAACCGCGCGCAACATGCGGTGATGAAGCCGCCGCCGGTTCGCCCCATCACTGCCTTGTTCAGGTAACCAAGCAGCGAGGCGGGGGTTCGCTCCACCTCATTTGCCAGGCTGCCCAGCACCGCCGCCACCAGCATCGCGGCATCCAGGCCTTTCCCGCTGACATCGCCCACAATCACCAGCAGCGAACCGTCCTCCAATGAGACTGTGCGATAGAAGTCTCCGCCCACTTCCTTCGCCGGCCGGTACACCGCTTCAAGGTCAAACCCTGCGACGCGCGACACGTTGCCGCCCAGCAACTGCTCCTGCATTCGCCGGGCCGCGGCCATCTCCTGCTCCAGTGAGACCTGGCGAAGCTGCTCCTCGCGGAAGCGGAGATAAAGAACAGACAGGGTAACGAAGACAAACAACACCTCGGAGAGGGCGCGGATATCGATCTGAAATGGCCCCAGCGGCATGAAGCGCAGGTCAGAGACGCCGAGAAAATGGGAGATCGTGTTCACCCAGGCATTGGCTAATTGGCCGATGAGCAGCGCGACAGCGATGGCTACCGATCCCGCCTTGCGCTCCAGCAGGAGACCCACGGCGGCCAGCAGGAAGAGAACAACGGGCACAGCCGACGAGACGCTGAAGTAGGCGGCGTTGGTGAAGGTCGCCTGGGTGGCCATGGCAAATACCGAAGCCCATCCGAAGAGCAGCACCACCACCGCTCCCACTTCCAGCCAACGGCGGAAGCGCCGACAGAGGTAGGCCAGAAACAGCACGCGAGTTGCACTGAAAACGACATACGTGGCAAAGACAAGCTCAGGCCCCCAGGAGCGGCGCATCACTGAATCACTTGCCGCCAGGATTCCGCCTGCCATCGGATCGATGAACGCGCCCGCGCAGAAGATGCCCAGCAGCAGATACTCCACCCGGCTGCGCTGCGCGCTAAACAGCACAAAGGCCACGCAGCCGGCTCCCAGCATCAACAACAGGCAGAGGTTCCAGGGGAGATTCCGCACGATGCCTGAATAGATGGCAAGATTTGTCCGGTCTTTGACAGCGGAGAGCAGCCCGAGCTCCGAACTCCGCGAGAAGCGGGCCGCGCCCGAGGTGTAGAAGGGGAATAAGCTGGTTGACGCCGCTCCTCTCCACCTGCGAATCGCAATGTGAACGACCTGCCCTTTGATGACGCCGGGCGGGATGGGAAAGGTCAGATTGCGATCAAACGGAGACTCGGGACGAGGAGTCCAATGGCCGAACCGGCCCACCGAAACGCCTTCGACATAGAGCTCATAGACCTCATCGAACGGGCACATCCCGATGGCCAGGTCGCGGCCCTGAAGCGCCGGCGGCAGCGATACCGCTGTCCGGTACCAGAGAAACCCGGGAGTAAAGACCAGGCCGCCTTCCTTCGTAGGGCTTTCGCCGGATTGCCAACTCGAATCGTCGAAACCGGGCTTGGCCCAGTTCAGGTCATCGCCGGCATGGACGCGCCAGGAGTTGAGCGCAATCACATCCGGCTGCGCGGACAACTGGGCCGGAGCCGGCAGCGCCGCGGCAACAAACCAGAATCCCAACCAGCACGATTTCATGCGCATGTGGCAACGCTCCAGAGGCTCTGAACGGGAAAACTGTATTCGTTTGTGAGATCGAAGCTCTGGGCGCGCAGCACACCGCCGCCGCAGCCGAGCAGCAAGGGGGGCAGGAGCGCTGGCAGAGTGGGAATCTTTTTCATGCGGTCGGCCGACACCGATCTTTACTGCGGGGGAAGGGTTGTTGGCCACGCCGGGCGCGCCGTCACTTGCCGGGAGCGGCGCTGTCCAGCGCGTGCAGTTCCTTGCCTGGCTTGAAGCGCACCGCCTTGCCGGGTGTGATGCTCACCTCGGTGCCGGTGCGGGGATTGCGGCCGATGCCGGTCTTGCGGGCACGGACGCTGAAGACGCCGAAGCCGCGCAATTCGATGCGCTCGCCGGCGGTAAGAGCCTGCTTGAGGCCCTCGAATACCGTATCCACGGCAGCCTCCGCCTTGGTGCGGGGCAGGCCCGTGCGCTCGATCACTTGATGGACGATGTCCTGCTTAATCAATGGAGTAACCTCGCTGGCGCAACTGAATTGACTTTACTACGACCGACAGTAGTGATGCTACAGCTTTTAGTGCGATTGTGGAATACCAGGATGCGGAGAATCTGCTGCGCCGGTCTTTTCTGACGAAAAAAAGGCCGCCATGGAGCGTCGAGCCGCCTACTCGTCGCCTCCGGCGGCTCGTTTGCCCGCTTTGCACATTGAAAATCCGTGAAAAATTTCGTACCATGAATGATTGCAGCCACATTAGCCTTAACGGACTCAAATCCGGACGTGGGCCAAACCCGGAACAGGAGACGCATGTCGATTCAGAATGACCGTTGGATCAGGGACCAGGCCATTCGGAACCAAATGATAGAAGACTTCGGCGAGGAGCAGGCAGCTGCCGGCGCCATCTCCCGTGATCTTCCGTTGCATGGATTCGACCTTCGCATCACCGGCAAACTCAAGATGTTAACCCAGGCGAAGAGCACCCTCATCAATCTAGCGGGGTTTGATGAAGCTCCGTTTGTTGCCGTTCAGGCCGGCTCGGCAATCGGGCCGCGCAATTCGTTCGCATGGGCTCATTCTGTCCACTACTTTCGTATCCCCAGGGATGTACTGACGATCTGCGTTGGGAAGTCAACCCATGCGCGTTACGGAATTGCAACTGAACCTAACGCCATCGAGCCGGAGCAGGAGAGATTTGAAACAAAGAAAATCTCCCAAACGACAGCGCTGCCGGACAGGGTCTACGCCAATGAGAAGCTGTGCCAGGTTTTGTTCTTCCGCTCCGATGAGCCCTCTCAGGTCAGATGTGACGGCCGCAAGGGCAAGCATTTGAAATACCAGAGGGATTGCGCTTCCGAGGCTTGAGGGATTGCTGCAATCGGTCTGGTCGGACGGTTGAGTCAGAAGTATGCAGTATGCGGCGACGGATGGCCCTGCCCGCTTCCGGCCGCATTGGGCCCAGCTCTCCTGCTGAAGAGCGAAGGGGGAGCAAGATGTCTGCGATTCGTCATGTAGAGCCGATTCATATCGGATTGGTCTCCGATGAGCCCATCCGGCTTGAGGGGCTCGCCAGCATCTTCGAGCAGCCTTCTCTGGAAGGGCAGGCCCCTTTGCTTCCGGTTCGTGGGAGCATTGAGGAGCTTCTGATCCGCCCGGCGCTCGGGCACCTTGTCGTGGACCTGCATTCTTCGTCAGCCGGATTGAAGATGCTGGGCGCCATCGCCCGGCGGCGTCCCGGTGTACGGTTGATTGTCATCGGACCGGAAGGCAACGACGAATTGGTCCTCGAATCGATCCTTGCCGGGGCCAGAGCCTATCTGGATGTGACCGCCGATCCAGGCACGGTGCGAGAGGCTATCGAGGCGGTCACGAGCGGCTCGATCTGGGCTCCCCGGCGGCTGCTCTCGAAGTTGATTGACCGGCTGATCGCAGCCTCCGATACCAGCCTGGCCAACCATTCTCCTCGCTTGACCAGCCGTGAGCGCGAGGTGCTCGAGCTGATTCTCATGGCCCGTTCCAATCGCGAGATCGCCCGTCAGTTGGGCATTGAGGAGCGCACGGTTCAGGCCCATGTCGGCCGATTGATGCGCAAGGCGGGCGTCAACAACCGGATTGAACTTTCCATGCGCGCGCTGAACCGGTCACTGCTGTCGGGTGGCGGCAGCGACGATCGCCGCCAGGGTGACCGCCGTCAGGGGGAACGTCGCCAGATTCCGGAGCGGGTTTCGGGAGTCGTTATCAATGAGTAACTGGAGTAGGGTTACTTAGGTCTACACTGCTTCCGTAATCTTGCAGAGTTTCCAGAGTTTCCACAGAATGGTTTTCAGAAACAACGCAGATCTGGGGAAAGGAGTTCCCAGGCGGCATGTTTTCCATGAAGCCTGGGAACTCCTCTTTTTTCTGTTTTTCCCCGTACCCCTGTCTAGCGTTCCATCCGTTCAGCCCACGACCACGTCCAATCTTGCAGCGGAAGCCGGGATCGGGAGTTCTCTCTCTGTTCCCGCCCCTCGGTGACCGGATTTGCTATAGAGAGCCTCTGCTCCTGACCGGGGCGGAACATTCTGGAGGCGAGGGGCAGGGGATGCGCCCACGGCAATAGCTTGAACTAGTCCGCATTTCTCACAAGGCGCGTCAACGAATTTGTAGCGCTGGCCTCCTGGCCGGCTGTAGCGTGGGTCTCCCGACCCACGCCGGAGACCGTTTGCTCTGTCACGGTGTGTGCAAACGGTACCAATGAACGAGGCTTTGCCCTGGCGGCGAGAACGCCGCCAGTACAGCCGGCCAGGATGTCGGCGCGACTGAGCGTCGATCTGGCCGTGACAAATGCAGCCAAGATTTGCAGATTATTTCCGCCATCCTGCTACTCTGAAACTGGATCGGCGCTTCAGGGCAGACCGATCCGCTCTAAACCCCCAAGGCTGAAAAAAACGCGAGGTCCGTTCTCTCTTTGTTCGCCTTTATCAGAGTAAATTACTTAGTATGTATGACTTACAGATAAAGTTTCTCAAGAATTTGTTCGAAATAGGGTATTTTTGCACGAAATGCGGTGCATTTCCTGGTCCGGCGCTAAAGATCCTGCCATCCGCCGGAGTCTTCTTTCGCTTTGTTCGTCCTTTCTCGGCGAGGTTTGAGGCTGCGG
>Ga0182013_10005526_pt1 | contig 14657 bp, 10 predicted proteins | sample 612S2MmetaG_FD_120487 | JGI IMG/M metagenome (GOLD analysis project Ga0182013, IMG submission 120487) | Permafrost microbial communities from Stordalen Mire, Sweden - 612S2M metaG | ecosystem: Environmental > Terrestrial > Soil > Wetlands > Permafrost | place: Sweden: Stordalen | collected... | reverse complement strand
GTTGTGCGCGAGGGTGTCGGAGAGATTGCCATCGCTGTCGATTGCTCAGGCTCGGTGAATGGCCGGTTGTTGCGTCTCTTTGAGGCTGAGGTCTGCTCGATCCTCGAAGGCCAGCGGCCACAGTGCGTTCATGTCTTGTACTTCGACACCGAGGTTCACAAAGTTGAAACCTATCAAGCCGGAGAGCAGGTTCATCTCAATCCCGTCGGCGGCGGAGGAACCGACTTCGGTCCGTGCTTCGACTGGCTGGAGGAGCACGGCATTCAGCCGCAGACTCTGGTCTTCCTGACCGACCTCTACGGGGCGTTTCCCGACAACGCACCAAACTATCCCGTGCTTTGGGCCTCAATGGGCGGCCGTCATGCGCCCTTCGGCAGCGTTGTTCCCATGCAAGCGGCATAGCCAATGCTCGGCTCATCGGAACTAACCTGCTACGGAGCACCCCATGAACAACCAGTTCTTCATCTTTACCGATGGCTCGGCCATCGGCAACCCAGGCCCTGCTGGCTGGGCCGCTATCGTGATCCACGGGACAAGACGGCAGGAGATCGCTGGATCGGCCCCGTGGTCCACCGTCTCTACAAAGAAACAAACCCTGATTAGGCCGCCAACGGAGCGATCTGCACGTCGTATCCGAGGTTCTGCAGGCGATTGACGAGGCGCAGGACTTGCTTGCCTTTAGCGTGGTTGTCGAAGAAGTTTGCGCCGAGGTCCTGGTAGAGGGTTCCGTTCTTAAGCATGTGGTAGGCGGCGGTAAGCATGGAGGCGGCGACGGCGCAGATGGCTTTCTTCGCGCCGCGCTTGGAGCGTATACGCAAGTACTGCGCCTGGAGGTAGCTTTGCTTGGCCCTTGAAGCCGCCCAGGCACATTGGATCAGGGTGGTCTTCAGCCAGGGTGCGCCCTTCTTCATGCGGTTGGATCGGCGCTTTCCCGCGCTTTCGTCGTTCCTCGGGCAAAGTCCTGCCCAGGAGATCAGATCCCCGGCGGTCGGAAAATGGCTCATGTCGATGCCAATTTCGGCGACGATCACCTGCGCCGAGAGATTGCTGACGCCCGGAATGGAGGTCAGCATTTCGACGGCGGCGCGAAAGGGTTCGACGTGGTCGTCGATCTCCTTGTCGATGCCGGCAATGGCCGCGTCGAGTTGATCCAGATGATCCAAATGCAGCTTCAGCATGAAACGATGATGAGCCGTCAGGCGACCATACAGAGCGGCCTCCAGTTCCGCCTTGCTGGCGTGGATGCGCCTGTGCGCCAGCGTCGCCAATGCCTGCGGGAGGGTCTGGCCGGCGATCAAGGCTTCCAGGATGCGGCGGCCGGAGAGGCCAACTATATCGGAGACCACCGAATCGAGCTTGATGTTGGCGTCCTCCAGCGTCTTCTGGATGCGTTCGATATGGCTGCTGCGTTCGCGCACAAATTGCTTGCGCGTGCGCAGCAGGTCGCGCATCTCCTGGGTCGGTTCGTCGGGCACAAAGCTGGCCCGAATCAACCCATGCGCGATCAGATCGGCCAGCCAGGCGGCGTCGTTGACATCGGTCTTGCGTCCCGGAACGTTCTTGACGTGGGCTGCGTTGGCCAATACCAGTTCGAACCCGCCGTCCGACAGGATGTGCCAGACCGGCTTCCAATACACGCCGGTGGCTTCCATGGCGATATGCGTTGCGCCTTCGGTCGAAAGCCACTCCGACAGGGCCATCAGTTCCTGAGTCGTCGTCTTAAAAGTCTTGACTACGGTCGTCACCTTGCCGTCCACCATGTGACGCACGCAGGCCACCACAGAGTCCTTGTGAACATCGAGTCCGGCGCAATGCGCGTGCAACACTTCCATCGCTCAACCTCCTCATGCGCCGCGGCGTGGAACCCCTTTGAAAAGAAATCTACAAAGCGTGCTCCGGGGCTGTCGCCAGCCCGTGGCACAATCCGGGGTGCTCAAGGGTTCCGGGTCCGACTGAAATACGGGCTCATGCGCACCAAGAGATGGCCGACCTCTGTGCCTATAGCGCGTCAACAATCTACTACAGAATCGACTCCCGTTTCATCCCCCGTGGGTCGGCAACGCCGGTGGGGGACTGAAATGGAACTACGTGCCGCGGTCGAGGCCCTGCGCCTTACGCCAACCGGCGCGAGAATCGAGCTGCGCTCAGACTCGGAGTTGCTGATCGACGGAATGCGGTTCCGGGTCTTTCGCTGGCAGCAGTTTGGCTGGCGCAACAGCCGTGGCTTTGAGTTACAGCACCAGGAACTTTGGCGCGAGTTGATCCTTCTCAATACGCGGCGAACAATTCGCTGGCGATGGATCAGAGGACACAGTGGCCATCCAATCCAGTCCCGTGTCGATGCGCTTGCCTACCAAGCTGCTAGAGCAGCCACCGTTCAGGAACGAATTGCCGCTTGATGCCGCTGGCAGACCGCAACTCCAGTGAGGGAGAAGACCATGGCAACGATTGCCGAAACAAATTCGCTTTTTGAGATCGACGCAGAACTGGACGGCCTTCTCGATGAGATTGAGGAGCAAACTGCACAGGGCGGCGAACCTACCGAGGAGATCGTCGCCCGTTTCCAGCAATTCTGTTCGGCTCACGGTGAAAAAGTAGACCGGATCGGGCGCTTCCTGCGCCGGATGGAGGCGCGTGAGATGTTTTGCCGCGCCGAAGCCATACGTCTCGGCGACCGGGCACGAGCCGCGGCCGGCAGGGTGGAGCGAACGAAGAACATGGTGCTCTACTACCTGATGAGCCGTGACCTTAAAGCAATTGAAGGGCGAGAATTCACTCTACGCGCCCAGAAGAACAGCCAGGATTCCGTGAAGATCACCGACCAGACCGTGGTGCCGAAGTGCTACTGCAGGATCGAAGCGCGCGTCACCGGCGTGATCTGGGAGACGGTGCTATCCCTGCTGCCGAATGAACTCGCCGAGGCGCTGGAGTCTTCCATTCAAGAGACCCGGCCCGACAATGACGCCATTAAGGCGGCTGTGGCGCAGAGTGAGGTTGTGCCAGGCGCGGAGGTCCGGCGAGGGACCCACCTGAGAGTAGCATAAAGGTAATCGTCAGCGCCGCTGGAAGTGTTCCGGATTATCTGAATGATCTGGAACACCTTATGCTGGGTCGCTACAATGAATAATTAATCGACTCCTGCCTCAAAACGGCGCCGTAGAGCACACCCTGTTCAGAGGGAGCGTGAATGCCTGATCCACGGGACTTATTAATCTGCCTTCTTGACTACATCAAGGAGCAAGCCAAGCAGATCAATCCGGCAGCTTACCGACTGGCGAACGCGAAGGGCTTCCAGCGTCAGCGGGGCGACATGGCCGGATTGCCCGGAGTCGAGTTTGACATCAAGGTTGTGGGAGATCACGTTTGGCTTAGAATCCCTCGTCTGGTCGCCGAACCGCCTCCCGCGCCTCAACCTCCACATAAGGCATTGCTTCGGTTCAGCGTCGATCCCAACGGCCTGCCTCCGTCGATCGATGAGCTGGCCGTCGCCAGGCAAATCAACCAGCGGGTGCGGGCGGCGAAGGTACGGAACGAACAGATCGACGGAGCTCAGGTTGAAGCACGGGTGAAGGCCGCCGCGGCCGAGGCTCTTTCTGCCTATTCGGCTGTATGGACACGGTGGGCCACAGGCGAGAGACCGCGCCGCCAGACCATTGCGCTCTATGGCGACTTCTTCACGCTGATGCACCAGATGGAAGCCGAGCAAACCAGCAAGCCGCAGGAACTGATCTGGGGTATCGGCATCTCGTCGTGGTTGCTGAGGACGGAGAAAGACACCGTCACGTTCGAGTACCCCCTACTCACTCAGGCAATGGAGCTTTCGATTGATGACCGATCCATGGCGATCGAGATTCGGCCAAGAGCCACAGAGACTGTCGTGGAGCTGGATGCGTTTGTCGCCTGCCAGATCGCCGGAACCATTGAGGTCGAGCGAAGCGCCATAGCCCAACTAGCAAGACAGAAAGACCGGCCAACGACGCCATTCGATCCCGGCAGCTATTCGGACGTACTCAAGTTGATCGCGGGCAATCTCGACAGCGAGGGCCAATACAAGGAAGTCCTGAACCAGAACGGAACGGCCACGCCAGCGAGCGCACACCTCTTCGTAACCGACGCCTGGGTATTGCTCTCCCGGCCGCGGACGATCAACTTTCTCTTCGAAGACCTCAAGCGCCTGCAGGAGAAGCTCGAGGATGGCTGCACCATCCACGATGGTCCACTGGCACTGGTGACAGAGCCTTCCGATGAGCCGCTCACGTTTGAGCAGATCACGTTTCGCGGTTTGTCGGGACGCGGAGCATCGACATTGAGTGGGAAAGTCGAAGAGTTGTTCTTCCCGCTGCCCTATAACGACGAGCAAGTGACTATCGTGCAGCGCCTGAAGCGTGCTCCCGGTGTGACGGTCCAGGGACCGCCCGGCACGGGCAAGACGCACACCATTGCCAACGTGATCTGCCACTACCTTGCAAGCGGCAAGCGGGTTCTTGTCACCTCCCGCGGCGAAGCGGCACTTTCGGTCTTGCAGGAAAAGATTCCCGAAGAGGTGCGCGCGCTAACCGTCGCTCTGCTTACCAGTGACAGAGACGGTATCCGCCAATTTCAGGGCTCGATAGAAGCCATCCAGCATAAGGTGTCTCAGATCAATCCGGCGTTGACCCGTCAGGAAATCGAACAACTGCGCAGTTCCATTGACCGCGCCCATGCGGAGTTGATTACGATCGACCGCAGAATCGACGAGATCGCACAACAACAGCTTTCGGCAATCGAGGTTGACGGCGTTGAGATGCGCGCCCAAAAACTTGCCGAACTGGTCGTCTCTGGCAGGGATCGGTACGGCTGGTTCGACGATGAAATCACCCTCTCCGCGCATCACGCTCCTCCGCTATCGTCCGACGAGGCAAGCAGGCTTCGCGGAGCGCGACGGGCGCTTGGCAAAGACCTCCACTATGTGAGTGTGCGTGTACCGGGAGCGGATAACTTTCCATCCGTCGCGGCGATTTGTGACTTGCACGACGTTCTCGTCAAGAGGGGTTCCATCGAAGAAGAGGTACGGAGTGGCGAGCTAACACCTCTTAAGGCGAACACTCCCGAAGTATTCGAATCGGCGCGCGCGTTGGTGGGGTTGATCGGGGAGATGATCGCTCTGACCGATGAGCTGCAGGACGTAAATGAATCGTGGCCTTTTGAATTGAGGAAGAGGTGCGGACATGCTTCCTTTGCTTCAGAGAGTTCCGCGCTGGATTCGCTGTTCGAGGACCTGGACGCGCTAGTTGAGGCGAGAGCGCGATTTCTCAGATTCCCGGTGTCTTTCCCAAGCGAAGCCCTTCAGGATGGGAAGACCGCAGAGGCCGTATCGCGGGCGGCAGAGACGGGCAAGCCGTTCGGCTTGCTATCCATTGGAGCGGGCGCCGCGAAGGAATACATCGCGGAAGTGCGCGTCCAGGGAAGAGCTCCGGCAAACCGGGACGATTGGCAGAAGGTGAAGGAGTGGATCGCACTCCACGAACAGGTATTGACGTTCGAGACTCGCTGGAACGCGCTTCATCAACTACTCTCTGTTCCTGCTCTCTCAGGCGGAGTCACATCTCTGCGGCAACTCGAATTAACCGCCCTCTCTGCACAAAAGGCGCATCGTTTAGCAACTCACTACGAGGTGCAGTTTGGGAGGCGCACCTCCGAGATCATTGAGAACGGTTTCGGGTTGACCGCCCGGACAGGGCGCGAGGATTTGGTGGGACTGCGCGAGCAACTGACTCAACATCTCACCTTTGCAAGCCTCTCCAGTGCCGCAATCCAACTCAGCGATATTCAAGAGAAGCTTGCTGGAAAATCCGGACCTGCGTCAGATGCGCTACGAGCGTTTGTGCGCGACATTCTCGGGAATGAGGGGATGGCAAGGGAGCGCGTCGGCGCTCAGTACGCGGAGCTGATTGCGGAACTGCGCCGAATAGCTGCACTCGCCAGCAACCTGACCTTTGTGGCCGATGCAGCCAATCGGATCGAAGCGGCTGGCGCGCCCAAGCTAGCTGCGCGGACTCGGTCAGTGCCCGTTGCGGCGTCGGGTGAAGACACCGCTTTTCCGACCACCTGGCAGGAGGCCTGGAACTGGGCACGAGTACGGACGCACCTCGATCAGATTGAAGCGAGAGAGGAATTGCTAACTCTGGCGCGTCGGCGGCGTGAGGTAGAAGGTGGCCTGGCACGGTTCTACCGCGAGATGGTGGCTAAGGCAGCGTGGCTTGCCACCAAAGAGACCGCCACACCAAAAGTCCTTGGAGCTTTAGCTGGATACGCGACCGCTGTACGGAGAATCGGCCAGGGCACGGGACCGAACGCCACCCGCTACCGACGGGACGCTCGCGAGATGATGTATGACGCCGCCGGAGCAGTGCCATGCTGGATCATGAACCATAGCCGGATCTCCGAGGCCATGCCGGCTGACATTGGTGCGTTTGATCTGGTGATCGTCGATGAGGCAAGCCAGTCGGACCTCTGGGCTCTCCCCGCAATCCTCCGTGGAAAGAGAATCTTGGTTGTTGGCGACGATAAGCAGGTCTCCCCGGACGGCGGCTTTATCGAGAGCACTCGCATTCAGGAGTTGTTGGACCGATTCCTCACAGAACAGCCATTTGCAGCTGAGATGACACCTGAGAAATCTCTCTACGATCTGGCTGCGCGAGTATTCGCGGCCGACCAGGTGATGCTCCGCGAACACTTTCGTTGTGTGCCGCCGATTATTGCGTATTCGAACCGCACGTTCTATCAAAATCAGATTCTGCCGCTTCGGATTCCACGAGCTTCTGAGCGGATCGAGCCGCCACTGGTCGACATTTACGTCGAGGGCGGCCTGCGCGATGCGCATGATCGGAACGATTGCGAGGCGCAGGCAATCGCCGACGAGATCACTGCGATCCTCGCCAATGAGAAACTGGCTGGCCGCACTATCGGCGTTGTCTCTCTTCTAGGGAGCGAACAGGCAAAGCACATTGATTCGGTCGTTACCCAGCGGTGTGACACAGGCGAGCTCCGGCGGCGCAAATTCCTCTGTGGAGACGCCCGCGCCTTTCAAGGAAGTGAACGGCACATCATGTTTCTTTCGATGGTCGCCGATGCTCGGAACTGCAAGGCATTGTCTGGAAGCATGTTCGATCAGCGATTCAATGTCGCGGCGAGCCGCGCCCAGGACCGAATGTACCTGGTGCGTTCCGTCGTCGCCTCCGACCTTTCGGACAAGGACATTCGCGCCAGCCTGCTCTCTCACTTCGACAAGCCGATGGTGCTCAATACCGAAGACACCACCAAGCTCATTGACCTCTGTGAATCTGGATTTGAGCGCGATGTGTATACGGAGCTTACTCGACGTGGATACAGAGTCATCCCCCAGGTGAAGACGGGTGCCTACAGGATCGACATGGTGGTTGAGGGTGCTGGCGATGTGCGTCTTGCCATCGAGTGCGATGGCGACGAATATCACGGTCCAGACAAGTGGGCGCATGACATGAACCGCCAACGCATCCTCGAGAGAGCGGGGTGGGTCTTCTGGCGCTGTTTCGCCTCAACTTGGACGCTCCGGAAGAATGAGGTCATCTACGAGCTTTGTGAGCGCCTGAACATGATGGGCATCGAGCCACTCGGCGCGCTCGAACATACGAACACGATGGTGGAGAAGCGCGTTTGGCAGCGGCCCGTTGAGGATGCAGCGATCACCGATTCTGGGACAGAGGGGTTACAAGCTAGCTTGCTTTGATTCGGCTGCTCGATCATTAGCCCGTTGAAAAGCCGCGAGATTTGTGGGAGAGAGTTTCTTGGAATCAGGACACTATTTCCGTGAGAAGGGCGCGAAGGCTGAAAAGGTCATCCATGACCTGTCCATCAAGACCTTCTTCACGGACTGGTGTTATCCAAACCCACCGCGGCCAGGTGGCAAGGAATTGTGTGACCTGCTTGTCGTCTTCGACGACACGGCCATCATCTGGCAGATCAAGGATCTCAAGATTGACGAAAACGGTCGTTACAAGCAAGCGGAAGTGGAAAAGAATCTCCGCCAGCTTTCAGGGGCGCGGCGCCTCCTCTTTGACATCAAAGCTCCGGTGAAGCTGTCAAATCCGCGAAGGGGCAAGGAGCTGTTTGAACCGTCGAAGATCACGAGGGTGCATCTGATCTCCGTCTTGATGGGTGAAGGCGAAGGCCTCCTTCCGTTCATGGACTCTGTCAAACATCTCAAGGTTCACGTTTTCACGCGAGAGTTCGCCGACATCGTACTGAAGGAGCTCGACACCATCAGCGATTTCACGGCCTACTTGTCCGCGAAAGAATCAATCGTCGATAAGGAAATCATAATTCACGGCGGTGAGGAGAACCTGCTCGGCAAGTACCTTCACGCCGGCCGCAACTTCGATTGGATGAAGAACTATGACCTCATCATGATCGATGACACCATCTGGTCGGCAATCCAGAAAAAGCCCGAGTTTATTGCCAAGAAGCAGCTCGATAAAGTGAGCTATGGCTGGGACAGCATGATTGATCGGGCGCACGAAGGCTCCTCGCAGTACGAACGGGTCGCGCGCGAACTTGCCAGGCCGGACAGGTTCACAAGACGAGTCCTGAGCGAAGCGTTCTTTGAGGCATACAAAGAACTGGTCAGCTCGACGCATGAGATGCTGCGGCGACGTATGCCACTCGGAGACACAATGTATTGCTTCCTCATCACCAACGACGACGAATACCCATCCCCTCGACGCCGGCAGATGCTTAGCCTTATGTGCCAGGTTGCGAGAGGACTGCCGCCGATGAATAAGCGTGTGATTGGGGTGGCGACTGGCAAAAGCAACCGGAGCTATGACTTCGTACAACTCTATACAGAAAATTGGTCGGATGAGGACGAGCAGAGGAAGCAGGCGATTCAGAAGAAGTATGGGATCTTCGTCTCTCCGAGGATCACGGCCAGTGATGCGGATGAATATCCGAAGACCTAGAGTCGTCGGGCCTAGCAGCGGCGGCCGCGGACTATAATTATGATCGCCCCAGCGGAACAGACGCCTGTTGATGCTGAGATGTTTCTTGCTGCTTCGGAGTTCAGTTTCCGGGAATCATGATTCCCAACGGATTGGAGAGTCATGGGAGAGATGCGTGAACGAGAGCCCTCGCCAAGCCGAAATGCAGCAACAGGCACCGGTTCAACCGTCTCTGCTCACGGGCTGCCGGCAGGCCTTATTTGAAGCCCTTCGCCGGCGCGATACGCGCATAGCTGATTTTTACCGCGGTGCGCTGGTTGTAGTCGTGGACCACGGGAACCCTGAGGCAATCTTCCAGGCCGCACATTCGATTCGAGAGATGCTGGAGAAGGCTCCTCTTCTGGTAGGCGGCATTTCCGCACCCAACCAACGCCTGAATGACAAACTGGGGCCGTTGCGAGCCAAGTTCGAGAAGCTGAATCCGAGCCTAAACGCGGACGGAACTTGGCAGCCCGGATCGGAAACCAAGATCGCGAAAGTGCTACGGGATCTCCGTGAGCTATGCGAGTGGATGAACTCCAACTTTCAACAGCGAAAGGTTCAGGTGCGGACGCTCCTTCGCGCGCTGGTCGGGCCAGGCGTATTGCTGCCAAGCGATGTTGAAGAGGCAGAGCTTAGCGAGCTGATGGAGCTGAAGGACTACTTCACGAACCTTGCGCATCACGCCTTCTCCGCGACAGAGGAGGAGTTCTATAACCGGCTGACTCAGGCCGAGACGATCTTGCTTCGCAAGCTCAACCCAGAGCCATCCGCTGATTTCGAAGCGATCGATGCTCTCCTTCAGGGGGTGTCCGATGTCGGTAAGTGAATCTATGGTCAAGCAGGCACTGGACCTAATCACAAAGAATCCAGCTAACTACTCATATTTCTTCGGCCAACTGAAGGATCCAGAGTGGATCTCCCCGCTTCGCGATGCTGGAAGATTCCAGCATCCTCCATCGGCGGTGCGCGAACCCAACACCATCGCATTTCCAGCGTGGCCGGAAGGCGACTACCTCGTGCGAATGGCCGATCTGCGGCCGGAGCTCGTGAAGGACGTATTCCTTCAGGTTCCAGTGAGCAACAATGCTCGAATCCATCAATACGCGTTTGAAGCCGCGCTCGCGATGCCGGCGACGCTTGCCGCTGAGATTGCGCGCAGAGAAGCAAAGTGGGTCGGAGAGCAAGTGAGTCTCTATATGCTTCTCCCGCAGCGAATCGCGGACGTGGTGAAGCACTTGGCGGCTGGCAGCGAGGCCAACACCGCTTTGGAACTTGCCCAGGCGGTGCTCCGGCTGAGAACCGGCCAGGGCGAGCGATCCAAAGGTGAGAGCGACTCACAATGGCGCCTTCCCGCCGATCCTCTTCCGCGGCTGGCAATTTGGGACTACGACAGCTTCGTGCGAGACACGGTTCCCGCATTGATTGCACAAAGACCATACGAGACGTTCCGCTTTCTTTGCACGCAACTGGACTTCGGGATGAAGGTCCATCGTGGGGAGGGCACCAGCTTCGAGGATTTTTCATCCATCTGGATGCCAAGCTTGGAATACGGCCATCTGCCCGACATCAAAGGATCGCTCGTCGTTGCGGTTCGTGATGCCGCTCTGGAGATTGCAAACTCCCTACAAGGTTTGGAGTCAGTTCTGACGCAGCTCCGGAAGTACGGCTGGAGAATCTTTCGGCGTCTGGAACACTTCGTGCTGTCAAAGTCTCCCGCAACTGAGACGGGCGACGTAACTGATGCGCTCCAGCTGAAAGAGAACTTCACAAGCAGGCGAGCCGATCCGGAATTCTACAGCCTACTGACTCAGTGGCTGTCGAAAGTTCCGACGGGCATTCAAGAATCAGTCTTCAACATACTTCGCGAAGGGGTGGACTACAGCGTCCATAGGGCAAGACTCGAAGCTGAAGGTAAATCGGCCCTTGAGATCGAGGACCTCCTGTCTCGTTCAAAGCAGGCCTGGCAAGAGGAATGGACGCGAGACCTCACTGTTCCACTGCCATCAGATCTGGCAAGTATCCGTGGTGAGGTAAAGGCTATCCGTCAGGGCGGCATGGCGCCCCCGATTATGCCCGGAGTGCGCCGCGGCCAGCCAACGCCGTTAAGCGCGAGCGACATTCTCGCTATGAGCGCCGAGGAGTTTGCAGGCTATATCTCCTCCTGGAAGCCGGGATATGCGTTCGATGAACCCAACAAAGCCGGTCTAGGCGACACGCTGCGTCAGGCCATCACTGAAAGTCCTGAAAAGCTATCCGGCCACATACGCGCACTCATCGGCGGCGAGCCGACCTATGTTCGCTCAGCAATCGACGGTTTGAGTTATGCGACCTCCCTCGGTAAGAAAGTTGACGTAGAACTCGCGCTCGATCTAGCGCTGTACGGCATGATGCAGGTAACTCAAGAGAATTCCGCTCAAGGAGAAGCGTGGGACGAGGACCCAGGTTGGGCTTGGATCGCTAAATCTGTAGCGACGCTGCTCGTAAACATGCTCGCCAAAGAGGAGTCGTTGCCGCTGGAGATTTCCTGTCGCAAAAAGATATGGAGCATCGTCGAGCTCATTATGCAGCCGGGGAACAGAAACGATGGTTCTACGGATTCCTCTGGCGACACAGAAGAAGGGGCACCGATCTCTCTGGAAAATGATGCACGGACGGAAGGGATCGAAGCTGCAGTTCGTTACGGCCTATGGGTTCGCTCCCGTGTCCTCGATCTTCCCATTGGTCGAGCCGGACTGCCCGAGGTCTTCGATCTCCTAGATCGTGCGGTCGATCCTGGCGCTCAGACGACGCGAGGAATCCGTGAGGCCTTAGGCCACTGGCTACCACAGATATCGTTTCTCGATGAAGAGTGGCTCGGCGTGAAGGAAGCGCAACTGTTTCCGTCCGAGGAGCAGTTTTACTCGACCTATCGCTTTACTTGGCAGTCGTTCATTGTGACGACTCACGCTTTTACCGCAGTCTTTCGTTCATTGCGTGCGTCCTACCTTCGCGCGACAACGCTCATGCAGTCCTGGCCGGAGAACGTACGGAAGGATGTCAACGCTGGGCTGGCAAGACATTTCATTCGGATTTACGCCTGGGGGATCGAACCGGAAGATTCCGAAATCATGCAAGGGTTCTTTGCGAATGCTTCGGACGATACGCTAGAACAGGGTTTTCGCGACGTGGGCTTCGGCACTTATGGCTCCAAAGACAAGCTGGACGAGCAGACGCAGCAGAGACTGATGCGCCTCTGGGAATCGAGATTGGCAGCCGCCGAAGCAAAGCCGTCTGCTCACCGCGGAGAGTTGAGCGCCTTCGGCTTCTGGTTTGCCAGCGATGCACTCCCGGTCGATTGGCAGATGCAAACGCTGAACCGTATGCTTCAACTGGTGAAGACGATCAGCCCTAGCCATCTTGTCGTCAAGAAACTTGCAGAAGTCTGCAGCCGAAATCCACTTTCCGCCGTTGAATCCCTGCGCTACCTGGTCGAAGGCGACAAAGAGGGCTACGAGATCTACGGATGGGACGAGAACGGAAAGACTGTCCTTGCTGCTGCTCTCGATGGTGGCGAAGCGAGCGCCGCAGAAGCAAGGCTACTGATCGAACAACTGATCGTCAGAGGGCACCATTCCTACCGAGCACTTCTGACGCAATCTCGTGGAACTGGAAGCTAATAGCAGTTGAGGAACTAGTACCGTGACCGCTTGATGTTGTACCACTGCGGGTGCCCCATCCTTGCGGCGTACCTGTTCTTGCCGCAAGGGTGGGAAAGCACGAATTCACGCGGTCAGTGACCTAGTTGGAGATAGAACCCAATAGCGAAGGTCATTGCGGCGACATGAGCGTACCCAAGCTAATCACACTCCTGTGCTCTCTTGCGACATCCGTATGCGCGGTCGTGGCGGCCGTCTATTTGTATCTGTCCAGTAAGCAAGACCCAGTTCCAATCCAGCCACGAAAGTTCAATCTCGGACTATCCAGAGGCACACATCATGGATACGCAGGCCAGCGCCTATGCTCTCCAGGTGGCGCTTGGTGAAGCAGCGAGATTGAACAAGATTGCGGCGATTTGGAGTGCAGCTGCAGCCGCTCTGGGTGCCATCGCTGCTGTCTCCACCGCACTATAACGCCTCGAAGCGAGGTAGCAGGCTTTCGCTATCTCCCCGGCTCGATAGAAGAAACTTGAGATCCCTTCCCACACGCCCCAGACTGCCAGGGAGCTTGGGATAAGGGGCCACTGCTCGGTATGGCTATCGATTTGCTCATTACGAAGCCCCAGAGAATTAGCCCCTGCCCAAACTGGGCTGCGAAATGGAAGAAGTCCTCATTCTCCTTGTAGCCCCACATATACCGGAAGCGGTCTCCGTAGTTCTTGATGTTGCGGCGTGTCCCGACCTCAGTCTCGGGGAGGAGAGAGGCGAAAAGTTGAGTGAGGGCTTCTGTACCCTTAAGCTGAGGTTGGTACGCGCTCGTGATAAACCGACGTTCAGCAGTCACGATCTTCCCGGTCTCACGCATATACAGCGCATGTGCAAGCTTCTGTCCTGCGATGACGACAGCCTCTTTAAGCGCTGGTGAGATCTGAATCGAGTCAGCTTGTGGAGTCAACGTCTGAACTAAGCCATCGTGATAGACCGGACGCGCGGAAAGTGCATCCGGGAGAGCGTCTGGATAGTTGTTGAGGATGCCTTGACGAAGTTTTTCGAGCTTGGCTCTGTCCTCCGGTCGAGTCATTTTTGATTCATCGAAATCCAGCCGCATCGTGTAGAAGCCGAAGATCTGGTCTTGCTTGGTAGCCCCTTCATTGCATTCTTTGCATGCAGGAAACTCGAACTCCTCCGGCATGAATCCATCCGGGAAACATGCGCGCGGCGGGACATGATCCACAGTGGTTGCAGCTCGTGTGCCACCACAGAAATAGCAGTATGGATTGTTCCCTAGAAATCGCTGAACCCTGGACGCGTTACGGATCGGCTCTGACATTCTTCCCTCTCACCTCGATCACTCTGATCTAGGATGGTTACCTGCCCGGTTCGCGCGCTGCGCCGGTGGTTGGCCGAATCAAGCATAGTTTAAGGTCCTGTCTTTCGCAATTGTCATCCGCCACGGCAAGCTCTCCAGCCGCGGCCTCCACAAGGATCGCATCGGTTGGATTTTGAAGCGGGCTGCACAGAGCGCCGGCTTAAAGCCGGAGCCTTTGGGCGGCCACTCGCTACGTGCCAGCCACGTCACCCACATCGCTATGAACGGGATCAGCGAGCGCGAAATCTTGGGCCAGACCGGCCACAGATCGCCTGAAATACTGGCTAAATACATCCGCATCGGCGGGATATTTACCCGCAACGCTGCCGCCGGGTTCGGCATCTAGCCCCTGAGAAAAAGGGCTTCTTGGAGCTTTCCGGTGGCTGAAGCAGACGATCTCGTTTCCTGCCAATCCCAATCAAACCATTGCACCCAAACAAATCAGGAGAACCTCATGAGACTCCGCCGTAATCAACTGTGCCCGATTCACCGTTCTCTCTTCTGCTGCGGCAGAGAGGCAATCCCGAGAGAAAAACGGACGCACCAGATGGGCGTTCGGCGCATTGAAGATCCGCATCATCCCAGGGGATACCGGGAACTCCGCTCCAACGGCGAAATGCGGAAGCTCCTCGACCGGAAGATTGCTTTGCAGAATGG
>Ga0182013_10005523_pt1 | contig 14664 bp, 5 predicted proteins | sample 612S2MmetaG_FD_120487 | JGI IMG/M metagenome (GOLD analysis project Ga0182013, IMG submission 120487) | Permafrost microbial communities from Stordalen Mire, Sweden - 612S2M metaG | ecosystem: Environmental > Terrestrial > Soil > Wetlands > Permafrost | place: Sweden: Stordalen | collected... | reverse complement strand
GGGAGTGGTGAATGGTGTAGTGATGCCGGATTGGTCGATGAATACGATGCCGAAGCCAGAGCGGATGACGGTTTTGGGCGTAAGGAGGTAAGCGAGGCCGATGCGCGGGGCGACGTTTGTGTAGTGTAATTCGCGCGCGCTGCGGGGGTTGCCGTTGACGCCGAGATAGTCGAGCTGCTGGGTTTGGAGATTGAAGACTGCGCCTTGATTGTTCTTCTCAACGGAGGGGAAATGGAGGGTCCAACGAGCACCGATATTTGCGGTGAGACGGTTAGAGATCTTCCAGTCGTCCTGAACGAAGTATTCCTCTATGTGGTCGCGGGGGCGGATCTGGTTTTCCTGGAGGTCGATTTGGAAGGTATCTACCTGGCCGAGGAGAAAGCTGGCGATTGAGTTGCCGCTGTTGGTGATGCCCTGCTGATTGGTTCCAGTGGTGGTGAAAGCGAAGGAGCCGGTTGGGTTGGGCGGCGCAACAGCGTTGAGCTGGTACCAGCGGAGGTCGGCGCCGGCCTTGAGGGTATGTGGTCCGCGGGAGAAGACCAGGCTGTCGACGAGTTGCCAGACGGCGGTCTGGTATTTCGAAAAGGTACTGGCCGAAGGGCCAAGCTGCTGGAAGCCGGTGAATGTGAAGAGTGGAAGAGCGTTGTTGAATGCGGCGTTGGTGGGGATGCCGGGAATGCCGAGTGCCGCAGACGCGGTGTTGCCGAGGCTTGTGCCGGCGATGGAGTTGCCGCGGCGCGTGTATCCGAGGCGGAGGTCGTTAAGCAGGCAGGCGGAGAAGGCGTGAGTCTCATTGAACACGGCTTGCTGGCCGAGGACGTTTGAAAGGCCTGCGACGCCACCGGTTCCAAGGACAGAGCCAGAGATGAGGCCGCTCCCATCGGGCAATGGCGCGACCGGATTCTCGACTTCGTTGTAGTAGGTGTAGCGGCCGAAAGCACGATCGCGGGAGCGGAAAGCGCCGTCGATGCGTACGTCGAACTGGCCTTGGTGGTCAGCATCGTTGGCCGTGCGCTGGTAGTTGTTGGCGGCAGCGGTGAGATTGGTAGGGATGGGGAAGCGCGCGAGGAGCGCTGTGGCAGCGGGATCGAGGGGCGTGTTGATGGTGTCGCCGGGGAATTCCTGACGGACATATTTGCCAGCGACCAATTGGGTGGAGGCGGGATTATAGATTTTGGAGACGCCGGAGAAGATGCCCAGGCGCTCATTCCTGGTGGGGATTGTGGAGATGCGGGTGACGCCGATGAGCTGGCGGACTCCCTGGAAATCGCCGAAGAAGAAGAGGCGGTCGCGGAGGATGGGCAGGCCGAGAGTTCCGCCATAGAGGTTTCGGCGATATTCGGGTTTGCGGCCGGTGGTGGAGAAATAGTTGCGGGCATTGAGGTCTTCGTTGCGGAAGAACTCGAAGAGGCTGGCGTGGAGTGCGTTGGTGCCAGCGCGAGTGGAGACGTTAACGACGCCGCCGTTGAAGCGGCCGAATTCGGCGGGGACGTTGTTGGCTTCGACAGTGAATTCCTGAATGTCGTCAAGGATTGGGAAGAAGGCGACTTGTCCGGGTTCGGGCTGGAGGGCGGAGATGCCATCGTAGAGATACTCGTTGGTACGTGGACGTCCGCCGTTAATGCGTGGCAGCAGGGTTCCGGGAGGGAGTTCAATGCCGGGAGCGAGCGTGGTGAGCTGCACAAAGTTGCGGGTATTGAGCGGCATGGCGACGACGACGGGATGGGAGATGTTGGTCTGGATATTACTGGTAGCGGATTGAAGGAGGGGCAGTTCGCCGATGACCATGACCGACTGCTGATCGCTTCCGATAGTGAGAGTGAGATCGGCGGTTACGGTCTGGCCGGTGACTACAGAGATTCCAGTGCGTTCCAGACTCTGGAAACGAGCAGCGGTTACATTGAGCGAGTAGGAGCCGGGAGCGAGATTGATGAAGACGTAGTCTCCGGTTGTGGTCGAGAGGGTGGATTGGCGGAGATTGGTGGAGGATTGGGTGAGTTCGACGCGTGCGTTGGGGACGGTGGCACCGGAAGCATCGAAAACTCGGCCTCGGAGTTGTGCGGCGATCTGGGCGCCGGCTACGGTCGTAGAAGCCATTAGGAACGTGGTGAGGAGGGCGCGGCGGGGATTGAGCAACGGGGTTCTCCTGAATTGATTTCTGTCACCCGAAAAGTGGGGTGGGAAGGGAATGGCGAGGCGCGGCTGGAGTGGGGTGCGCCTCGTAGGACAGCGTGAGACTACCGACTTGGTATGAATTTATACGATATTTTTGGCGCGAGTCAATTTGATTTGTGTTTTGCGCCGCAATCTGCAGTGCGGGTCTTAAAGAGCGAAAGGCTAAAAGGGAAAAAGATCGAGTGGGGCTTTTCTGCTTCTGGCAGGATGAGACCGTGTCAAAGTTGGAGCATCCGACACTCAAGGATGATGGGTTTTTCGGTAGGGTAGGTTCGCGCTGCCCCATCCTTGCGAGGGGAAAAATCGCAAGGGTGGAGCGCTCGGTTGATGGATCGAGGTGGGCTATTTGACGTAGAGGTTGTATTGAATGGCGCCGGATTTCTGGTCGCGGGAGTAGTGTTTTGCGAAGTCCCATGCGATTTTGGCGTATTCGGGATAGAGCGCGTGGTTCAGGTTCTCTGTGTAGCTGAGAGCGACCATGGGAACTCCGTCGGCATTGTTGATGTACCAACGGGTGTTGGCGTATTCGCCATTGAGCTTGATTCTGACGACACGATCGGCTTTGAAGCCACTGATTGGCCAGGTTTTGAAATCGAAGGCTTCGATAGGCTTCATGTCGTTGTAGCCCAGGAAGAGCTTGATCTGTGTCTGATAGCCGACGGCAATGGTTTCAGTGGGTGGATCGAAGGCGCCGGGAAGGTCGAAGGACGAGGTGGTGAGCATGATGGGCAGGTGAGCCCGCTTGAACTGGGCGGCCTGTTCGGGAGTACCGATGTAGGGTGACGCTGCCATGGGAATCGCAGCGGCGAAGACAGAGGGGTCACCGTTGATGGCGCGGAGGGTTGCGCCGCCTCCCATGGAGTAGCCAGTTACGTAGACGCGGGAGGGATCGAGGGCCGGATACTGCTTGAGAATGTACCGGACGAAGCGGGGCAGAACAGCGCTGAGGATGCCTTCGGCTCGCGGGTTCATCTGGCCTTGAGGTCCCATGCCGCCCTTCATCGAGAATCCGATGTACTGATGTTCCGGCGCGACCATGGCGAAGCGCTCGCTGCCGGCCAGGCTGAGCAGGCCGATCTCATCGACAAACTGGCGCGGATCATCGCCGCCGCCGTGCATGGCGAGGATAAGCGGTACGGTTCCTGCCGGAGCGGTGCCGTTGAGGACTTCGTCGGGCAGGAACTCAAACCATGTCTGAAGGTATTCGCCGTCCGCTGTCTTGAGGTCGCTGAAACGTTCGTCTGACTTGTGGATGACGTGGATCCCGTCTTCGGTGACGCCGTTGATAACGGTGTTTCTGGGGCAGAGGGAGTAGGGCGCCTGGTCCCCGCTGCCGCCCTGGTAGGGTGTGGAAGCGGTGTACAGGCCAGCCTTGGTGACGGCTACGCGCTGGGCTTTCTTAAACAGGCTCGCGTAGGCGTCCTGGATATATTTGGCTGCATCGGCGTTGGCTTCACGGGCGACGATGACTTTCTTGAGAGGGAGCGCCTGGTTGAAGAAGGTCTCCACGCCGCCGGCGCTCATGTACGCGTCGGTGTCGTCGGCCTTCTTGTATTTCTCGATAACCGCGTCGGGCGCATTGACAAGGTAGGCCGGAACGAACGTGGCGACCTGGCGAATGTTGTCCATCTTGCCGTTGATGAGCAGAATGCCGGCGAGACGGCCCACGTAATCGAATGTTGAGGCGACGTAGTTGTTAAGGAAGGTTGCGCCGCCGTCGATGCCGACAGCGTAGGTGTTTCCGCTACCGCCGAAGTACTCGGCATCGGAGTAAAAAGTGGTGACTTTGTTCACTGTTTCAGAGGCCTTCTGGGCGAGGATGGCCGTTTGCAGGGCGTAATAGTACTTCTGGTCGTGAGCGGTGAAGCCGGTTTTGGGGTCGGACGGGGTGACCAGGATGACGCTGCCAATGGCCGCATCGACGATCCTGGTCAGGCCCAGGCTGTTGAGGTAGTCAAGCGCGTCAACTTTGCTCGTAAAGGACTTTTCAGAAAAGACCAGGATGTCTGTATTGAGCCTTGCCGCGGCGCGGCCACCGTAGAGGTTCGCCGAGCGGTAGACATAGGTGGTTCCCTGGGGATAACCGTCGAGGGCGGGATGGGACTTGAAGGCCTTGCCGCCGTTAGATTCAAGTGTGGCGACGGCCAGAGGCCCGCTTATGCGAGCTTCTTCCAAGGTCTCGAAGGTGGCTTTGTTTCCCTGGCTGCCGGAGTAGTTGAGCGCGGAGGCGGCGGGGGTGAGGAACAGGCTCGCCAGGAGTGCAAGCGTAACCGGGAGGGTGGACTGCTGTTTCAACATGGGTCAATCTCCATATTTCTCGACATCATTTGTGTGGCGACTTATTTGACAAACGGGTTGTATTGGATGGCGCCGGTCTTCTGGTCGCGCGAGAAGTGCTTCATGTAGTCCCAGGCGGTGTAGGCGTATTGGGGATAGAGGGCGTGAATGAGGTCCTTGACGTAGTTGAGCGCAACCATGGGAACACCTTTGCTGTTGTTGAGGTACCAGGTGTTGGAGGCGTACTCGTTGTTGAGGGTTTCGATGGTCCAGGAGTCACCCTTGAAGCCTGAGAGCTTGTAGGTGTCAAAGTCGAAGTTGACGGGGGGCACGCCGTTGAAGGCGGACCAACGCTTGACCTGGTTGGCCAGATTGTCGTTGATGCGGCCGGTTGCGACCTTGAGGCGGCGTACGTCGTAGGACGAAGTGGAAAGGTAGATCGGTAGTTGGCGGTTGGCGAACTTTGCGACTTCGTCGGTGGATGGTTCGATGTTGGTGCCCGCGATGGGTGCGATGGCGGCGAAGAGGCCTGGATCGTAATAGCCCACAGTGTAGGTGGCGCCGCCGCCCATGGAGTAACCGATGGCGTAGACGCGGGAGGGATCAAGCGCCGGATAGGTTTGGAGCATGTATCTGACGAGCGCCGTAAGGGCGGGGCCGCGCACGTCGTTCGGAAGGTTCTGATGGTCCGCTGCCACCACGGCAACGCGTTGGTCGCCCGCGAGGGTTAACAGGCCCATCTCGTCGACAAACTGGCGAGGATCGTCGCCGCCGCCATGGTTACCCAGGATAAGCGGTACAGTTCCCTTGGCCGCGGTATTGTTGAGGACTTCTTCGGGCAGGTACTCAAACCAAGTGTCGAGATACTCGCCCTTGGGGCTCTTCATCGAGGCGAAGCGGTTCTCGCCCTGGTGCGCGACCAGGTGGATGCCGTCTTGGGTTACACCGTTGATGACTGCGTTGCGCTTGCAGAGGGAGTAGGGCGCTTCGTCAAGGTCGTATCCGCTGAAGGGCGTACCGGCACTGTGCATGGCCTGGAGCACGACCGGGACGCGCATGGCCTTGATGAACATTTCGTGATAGGCCACGTTGATGAGCGCCGGAAGATCTGCGGGATGAGAGTTGGCGACAACGACCTGCTGCAGCGGCTGCGCCTGGTTGTAATGGGCGACCATGCCGCCGAGTCCCTTGACAGCATTGACGTGATTAGCGGCCATGTACTTTGCGATGACGTCGTCGCCGGCATTGACCAGATAGACAGGAACAAACGTGGCTACCTTGCGGATTTCGTCAACGTCGCCGCCGACGAGGAGCGCGCCTGCGATGCGGCTGACGAAATCGAATGTGGTGGCGATGTGGTTGTTGAAGAAGGTTGCGCCGCCGTCGACACCGATGAAGTAGGTGTAGCCGTAGCCGCCGAAGTACTGCGCTTCGGAGTAGTAGACTCGGCTGCCGTCAGGCTCGGTGCCGAAGGCATTTTGCGAGAGCATCGCTGTCTGCAGGGCGTAGTAGAAGGGGACGTCGGCGTCAGTGAATGTCTTGCCGATGGGGGTCACAAGCACGATGCTGCCGGTCGCTTCGTCCGCAATATTGAGGAGGCCCGCGGTCTTGAGGTAGGCAAGAGCCGCGTCCTTGGTGTCGAAATGCTGTTCGACATAAACGATGAGGTTGGTATTCATTCTGGCCGCGGCGCGGCCGCCGTACATATTCGCCGAGCGGTAGATGAAGGTGGTTCCCTTGGGATAACCATCGAGAACGGGATGGGACTTGTAGGTCCTGCGCATGGCGGATGCCGGTGAGCCCGGGGGCAGAGGGCCGCCGGCCTCCAACGGGACGACGGCCAAGGGGCTGCTGACGCGGGCTTCTTCCAGGGTCTCGAAGGTGGCCTTGTTTCCCTGGCTGCCGGAGTAGTTGAGGGCGGAGGCACGGGGTGCGAGGAAAAGGGTTGCGGTAAGGGCCAGCGAAACGGGGATGGTCAACATCAGGGACGACTGCTTTTTCAACATGGGTCTTTCTCCACATTTCTTCGACGTGCGGGTCGACGTGCAGGACGAGATTATTTGAGCGGCGCCGCGTTGTGGCTTGATAGATGGCGAGGAGGATGGGCGGGGCGCACGCGGTTGTCTGGGATTCCAGCGGAGGCTGGGCATTGGCGGTCATATGGTCTAGGGACGGCCGATCATGACTTCGGTGGCTTTGACGAGGGCAACGGCTGAGTCGCCGGGTTTGAGAGCGAGTTCGCGGACGGCGTCGGCGGTAATGATGGCGGTGACGTGCTGGTTGCCGACGGCAAGGACGACTTTGGCGAGCAGGCCTTCAATGGTGACTTCGAGGATGGTGCCGAGGAGCTGATTGCGGCCGCTGATGCGGCCTGAGCCGGAGTGGGCGGCGGCGGCGGGCATGAATTCCTGGAGCGCTTCGAGGGGTACCCGGTGGTGGCCTCCGGGTGTTTTGACGGTGCGGATGCGGCCGGCCAGGATCCAGTGCTTGAGCGCGGGGTAGCTGATGCCGATTCTGTCGGCAGCCTGGCGGGGCGTGAGCAAGGTGGAAGCGGTCATGGAAGGATGGAATAGCCCCCTCGCCAGTACTTTACACGGTTCTGAAACGGGATGTGGTCTGGAGAGGGAATTTGTCCATACAACTCTGTGATTGCAGTCACTCGACAGTGGTAAGTGCGGATGATAGCCTTCCGGTGGCATTCCCCCAGTAGTTCAAGGGGCGCGAAATTCGGGGCTGTCTTTCAGACGGCTTCAAAACCTTAAGGTTCGGGAGGATTTGTGACTGCAACGTATTTGGTGTGTTTTCTGGGCGTAAGCGCATTGTCGCTTCTGGTGGTCTTTGCCATCAAGGCGGGTGCTGCGGGATTTCTAAAGCGTCAATACAAGATGGTGGCGGCCCTGATGGGGTTGCTCCTTCCCACGCTTGCCTACGGGCAGGGGGAACACGCTGCCGGCGGCGAGGCGAACCTGACACTACCGGATTTGAAGAGCGTGAGTTTCTCGAATTTCGCCGGCTTGAACGGGCATCAACTTCTGTCGATAGGGTTGCTATTCTGCGTGGGCGGCCTGTTGTTCGGCCTGGCGATCTATGTGCAGTTGAAGAACCTTCCGGTTCATCGCTCGATGCGCGAAATCTCGGAGCTGATCTATGAGACGTGTAAGACGTATCTGATCACGCAGGGCAAATTCATTCTTCTGCTCTGGGTTTTCATTGCGGTCATTATCTCGATGTACTTTGGCTGGCTGGCACCGGTGGGAAATGTTGTGGTTACACTGCCGATCATTCTTGGATTCAGCCTGGTTGGCATCGCGGGCAGCTACGGTGTAGCGTGGTTCGGAATTCGCGTAAACACATTTGCGAACTCACGGACGGCGTTCGCGGGATTGCGCGGCAAACCATATCCGGTTTATGCGATTCCGCTGAAGGCAGGCATGAGCATCGGCATGTTGCTGATCTCGGTCGAACTTCTCATCATGCTTTGTATCCTTCTGTTCATTCCGGCCAATTATGCCGGCCCCTGCTTTATCGGTTTCGCGATTGGCGAATCGTTGGGCGCCGCGGCTCTGCGAATTGCCGGCGGCATCTTCACCAAGATCGCCGACATTGGCGCCGACCTGATGAAGATCGTATTCAAGATCAAGGAAGACGATGCGCGCAACCCTGGCGTGATTGCCGACTGCACGGGCGACAACGCGGGCGACTCGGTTGGGCCCAGCGCCGACGGCTTTGAAACTTACGGCGTGACCGGCGTTGCGCTGATCACATTCATCCTGCTCGCAGTGAAGAGTCCCGAGACTCAGGTGCAATTGCTGGTATGGATCTTCGTGATGCGCGTGGCGATGCTGGTGTCGAGTTCGGGCGCCTACTTCCTTAACGGCATCATCGCCAAGGCGAAATATGCGAACTCGGACGACATGAACTTTGAGGCGCCGTTAACCTCGCTGGTATGGATCACGTCGATCGTATCGATCATCCTGACCTACATTGTTACGTACCTGATGATCCCCAATCTCGGTGACGGAACGCTGTGGTGGAAGCTGGCATCGATCATCTCGTGCGGAACGCTGGCGGGCGCGGTGATTCCGGAATTGGTGAAGGTATTTACCTCGACCAGTTCGGGCCATGTGCAGGAAGTTGTAACGTCGGCGAAGGAAGGCGGAGCCTCCCTGGGGATCCTGTCGGGATTGGTGGCCGGCAATTTTTCTGCGTACTGGCTGGGATTGAGCATGGTCGGGCTGATGTCACTGGGGTATTACTTCAGCACGGGGCCGTCGATGGATGCTCTGATGCTGGCTCCAGCGGTGTTCGCGTTTGGCCTGGTGGCGTTCGGGTTCCTGGGCATGGGGCCAGTGACGATTGCCGTGGATTCCTACGGGCCGGTGACGGACAACGCACAATCGGTCTACGAGCTGTCGCTGATCGAAACGATTCCGGGCATCGAAGCGGAGTTGAAGAAAGACTACGGCATCGAAGCGAAGTTCGAACGCGCGAAGTACCTGCTGGAAGCCAACGATGGAGCCGGCAACACGTTCAAGGCCTCAGCAAAGCCGGTGCTGATCGGCACAGCCGTGGTGGGTGCAACGACGATGATCTTCTCGATTATCATGGCCCTGACTGGCGGACTGACCCATGACGTAGCGAGCCTCTCTCTGCTTCATGCGCCATTTCTGCTTGGGTTGATCACCGGTGGAGCGATGATCTTCTGGTTCGCGGGCGCTTCCATGCAGGCGGTGACCACGGGCGCGTACCGCGCGGTCGAGTTCATCAAGGCGAACATCAAACTGGATGGCGCAGAGAAGGCATCGGTCACGGACAGCAAGAAAGTGGTAGAGATCTGCACGAAGTACGCGCAGAAGGGGATGCTCAACATCTTTCTCGCCGTCTTCTTCGCTACACTTTCGTTCGCGTTCGTTGAGCCGTTCTTCTTTATAGGCTACCTGATCTCGATTGCGATCTTCGGGTTATACGAGGCGATCTTCATGGCGAATGCCGGTGGTGCCTGGGACAACGCGAAGAAAGTGGTAGAGGTAGACCTGAAACAGAAAGGCACACCCCTGCACGACGCAACCGTGATTGGAGACACCGTCGGCGATCCGTTCAAGGACACGTCGTCGGTGGCATTGAACCCGGTGATCAAATTCACGACGCTGTTCGGATTACTTGCCGTGGAGCTTGCAGTGACACTGAACGCGGGCAATCCGAGACTCGGAATGGGGCTGGCAGTGGCTTTCTTCCTGGTGTCGGTGTTCTTTGTGCACAAGTCGTTCTATGGCATGAGGATTGAGACCAAGGAAAGCAAGTGATTGCTAATCCGCATAAGGTGCAATTGTTCCTGAAGGACTAGCGGCCCCGGCGCTCTGCTGACGTGGGGAGGGCCGGGTTGGGAGTCGGACACAAACTACGACTGGCGGATAGAGAAACCGCAATGCGGTCCTGTGCGAGGTGCGCAGGATCGCATCCGCGTTTTTGGGGTTGGTCGGCATCGAAATAGCCTTCGGGGCTCCAATCTGCAGAAGCAAAACGCGACATCAGGGCGATCGACCCTGAATGTCCACACTTCGCACAGGGGCGCGGGGAAATTGCACCGGTTTTGCGCCTTGCGGCGGGGTTTGCGTGGGGCTAGGCTTGAACTGTAAACGGGCGGGGCCGCGGGTTGGTGGGCTAGGGCTCCAGAGGCGGGAAGGGCTGGAGTTGCATCAAATTTAGTGCAGGTTTTAGGAGGCTGAAGTCCGCGCTGGACGAGGGGCTTTTGAGCTTTCCACAGGCGAGTGGCTGTGTTTAGCAGGTGGATGCGGGGAACGCAAACAAAATACAAGATATTGTGGTTTCTTGTTGACATGCACCACAGACAGCGGTATTTTTTCATCTGCGGCTGTTAAAGGATTTTAATAAATCTTCGGTGTGATGATCCGCCGGGAAGCCGCTGAGAGACGAGATTAAGCGGCACTTTCCAATCCCAGTTTCCCGTTTGTTTGAGAAGTAGCACGAGGGCCCATATTCAGGCTTTATAGCGTCTGGATACAGGGATAGTTTCACTATTTGCCGACAGAGAGGATCCCGATGAACGAGGCTTTTATCCAGACTTCGAGCGCTGCCTTCCAGACCCCTTATACCCAGAAGGGACTGACGTTTACCCGCCGTTTTACCAAGGAGGGCGTTTCGCCATACGACGATGTGCAATGGGAGCGCCGGACCGCTTCCATTACGGACACGAAGGGAAACACGATCTTCGAGCAGAAGGACGTGGAGGTACCAGTCGACTGGTCGATGACGGCGACGAACATTGTGGCCTCGAAGTACCTGCACGGGCAGATTGGGACGCCTGAGCGGGAGACCGGGGTGCGGCAACTGGTGGGCCGGGTTGCGGAGACGGTGCGGGACTGGGGTCTGGCGAACGGCTACTTCGCGACGGTGGACGACGCGCGCGTATTCCATGACGAGCTGGCGCACATGCTGCTGACGCAGAAGGCGGCCTTCAACTCGCCGGTTTGGTTCAACGTGGGCTGCGATCGGCTGGAACCGGATTCCGACGGTAAGAACTGGCACTTTGACGCTGCCACGGGCGGGGTGAAGTACTCGGCGACGGGCTACAGGAATCCGCAGTGCTCGGCGTGCTTTATTAACGCAGTCGACGACTCGCTGGACTCGATTCTGACGTTGGCAAAGACAGAAGGGATGCTCTTCAAGTGGGGTTCGGGGACGGGGACCAATCTGTCGTCGATTCGCGGGTCGAAGGAGCAGTTGTCGGGCGGCGGGCAGGCATCCGGGCCGTTGAGCTTCATGCGCGGATTTGACGCGTTCGCAGGCGTGATCAAGTCGGGAGGAAAAACGCGGCGCGCGGCCAAGATGGTGATTCTGAACGTGGATCACCCGGACATCATGGACTTTATCGATTGCAAGGCGAAGGAAGAAGCCAAGGCGTTCACGCTGATCAAGGCCGGCTATGACGGATCGGGCCCGGATTCGGAGGCGTATTCGTCTATTTTCTTCCAGAATGCGAACAACTCGGTGCGGGTGAGCGACGAGTTCATGCGGGCCTATGAAAAGGACGGCGACTTTAACACCTATACAGTGAAAGACCATGAGATGGCGGGGACCTACAAGGCGCGCGACATCATGAAGAAGATTGCCGAGGCGACATGGCTTTGCGGCGATCCTGGGATGCAGTTCGACACGACCATCAACAAGTGGCACACGAGCAAGAACACGTCGCGGATCAATGCGTCGAATCCGTGCTCGGAGTACATGTTTCTGGACAACTCGGCGTGCAACCTGGCGAGTTTTAACCTGCTGAAGTTTGTAAATGCGGCGGGAGTGTTTGAGATCGACGATTACCGGCATGCCATTTCAACGATGGTAACTGCGATGGAGATCCTGGTGGATAACTCGGGATATCCAACCGAGGCGATTGCGCAGAATTCGCATGACTACCGTCCACTGGGGCTGGGATACGCGAACCTGGGGGCGCTGCTGATGGCGTTTGGACTGCCGTATGACTCAGCGGCCGGTCGCGACCTTGCGGCGAGCCTGACGGCGATTATGTGCGGGCAAGCCTATTTGCAGAGTGCGGTAATTGCAGCCAACTGCCCGCCGCTGGCGTCGGCGACTCCGCTGACGGCTTCAGTGGACCGCGAGGGTGGGGCGTGCCCCGGGTTCTATGTGAACCGGGAGCCGTTCCTGGACGTGATTCGGATGCATCGGGCCGAGGTGAACAACATTGGCAAGTCGCGGCAGAGCGGCGAGCCCTTCAACGTGCCGCAACTGGATGCGCTCATAGAGGCGAGCCGGGAGAGCTGGGACACTGCGCTGCTTTGCGGCGAGAAGTACGGCTATCGCAACTCGCAGACGACGGTTCTGGCGCCGACGGGGACGATCGGCTTCATGATGGATTGCGATACGACAGGGATTGAGCCCGACCTGGCGCTTGTGAAGTACAAGAAGCTGGTGGGCGGGGGCATGATCAAGATCGTGAACAACACGGTGCCGGCGGCGCTGTTCAAGCTGGGCTACAACAACGCAGAGGTGGACGCGATTGTGAGCTACATCGATGCGACGGGGACGATTGAGGGGGCGCCGGGGATCAAGCCGGAGCACTTGGCGGTGTTCGACTGCAGCTTCAAGCCGGCGAAGGGCACGCGGTCGATCCAGTACATGGGCCATATCAAGATGATGGCGGCGGCGCAGCCGTTCCTGTCGGGTGCTATCTCGAAGACAGTGAACCTGCCTCACGAAGCCACGGTGGAAGACGTTGCCGAGGCGTACGCGGAGAGCTGGCGCCGGGGCATCAAGGCGGTGGCGATCTACCGCGACGGGTCGAAGGGAACGCAGCCGCTGAACACCAGCATGGATGCGAAGAAGGAGCCCTCGGCACTGGACGCAGTGGGCGCTCACCTGCTGACGCAGATGGCCGCATCGCAGCCGCTGACGGAAGCGGATGTGAAGGCGCTGGAGGGAAGGGCGAGCGAGAAGGTGGAACTGAGCGCGAAGCAGCTGGCTGTGGCGGCCGCGGCTTTCCAGAAGGCGCTGGACGATAACGCGAGGGCAGCGGCGTTCATGGTACTGACCTCGACGCCGGCAGCGGTTGAGCCGGTGAAGGAAGTGCAGGATACGAACGGTCCGCCGCGCGCTGTGCGCCACAGGCTGCAGGAAGAGCGGGCGTCGATTACGCACAAGTTCTCGATTGCCGGGCACGAAGGATACATCACGGTCGGTCTCTATCCGAGCGGACAGCCGGGCGAGATTTTTATCAAGATGGCAAAAGAAGGGTCGACGGTTTCAGGGTTGATGGATGCCTTTGCGACCTCGATTTCGCTGGCTCTGCAGCACGGCGTTCAGTTGAAGGTGCTGTGCGAAAAATTTGCACATACGCGGTTTGAGCCGTCGGGGTGGACGGGGAACGAGCAGATTGGCTACGCGAAGAGCCTGATGGACTACATCTTCCGGTGGCTGAATCTTCGCTTCCTCTCAGGGGAGCAGTTGACGCTGTTCGCGGGGCTGGCTCCGCGGGCGCCGCAACTGCCGGCTTCGCCCTCGATTCTCGAGGAGACCGGACCGGAAGAGGGGATGGCGGCACCGAACCTGGCCAAGCTGGCTGAGGCGGTGGCGAACCAACTGAGGCAGATGAGCGGGCACGGCAGCGGTCCTGCTTCGGGCGGTGGCATCCCACCGGAGGCTGAGTCATGGACGGCGCAAAGCAGTTCGGCGCATGTGCCCGACATGAGGGATCGCGGGATTTACCATGCGGCGGATGCGATGCGCGACATGTACGAGATGGGCGACGCGCCGAGCTGCTCGACGTGCGGGGCCATCATGGTGCGGAACGGAAGCTGCTACCGGTGCATGAGCTGCGGATCGACTAGCGGGTGCAGCTAGGTCGCCCGAGGCCTGCGATGGGAGTCAGTGCGCTTATGCCGGGCACAGGGTGAGGGGGATCACAGTGGGGGGTACCCCCCACCCCCCCGGACTTTTTGACTAAGTTCCGTTGCTGCTTCGAGTTAGGCAGGGGTCGCTGCTCCAAAGTCGTCTTAACATTCGGGTTAAAGTCATCTTCGTCCAAACAAACAGGTTAGAGCGGTTTTTGTGCCCATTTTGCGCTGTTTTGGGGCAAAGTCTTCAAAAAAAACAAGTTAAAACGTTGATGCCTGGTTTCGGCCTCTGAAGACGGGGCGCGGCGGCATTTTCCCGAGAAAAACGTCCCTGGGCGTCTGCGTTTCTCCCCAAAAGAGCAGAAGAAAACCGCTGTTCGGTGTCAAAATCCGGGCCTCCGGTGCGCTTGCGGCGGGTTTCCCGGCTGGGCGTGGAGGCTTTGATCTGCTTTTATTGTGCAGGAAGTGAGGGTAATTATCGGCAAAGTGGGAGAGAATTTTTTGGAGGGCCTTGGGGGCTTTTGGGGGCGATGATTTGATTGATCAAACGGCGTTTGTCAGGGACCGATTGTGCTGGACCGTGGGCTTCTTCCTGCCAATTGAGGTTTTGGGGTCTCCCCGGCCCCAAGAGCAAGGGACCTAGGCCACGTGCCTACTCGCCATTCATCCCTGTGTTGAAGGAATATGCCCAGTAATTCTCGCTCCATGAATGCCTTACGAGGGAGCCCTTCAAAGAAGGACTTGATTTGTCCAAGTGCGGTGTGCAGCCGTGATGGTCGTCCTCTTTTTTTCGGCATATTTCTCGATTTCCTAACAACCCTACGATGTATACATCGTAGGGTACAAT
>Ga0182013_10005520_pt1 | contig 14674 bp, 6 predicted proteins | sample 612S2MmetaG_FD_120487 | JGI IMG/M metagenome (GOLD analysis project Ga0182013, IMG submission 120487) | Permafrost microbial communities from Stordalen Mire, Sweden - 612S2M metaG | ecosystem: Environmental > Terrestrial > Soil > Wetlands > Permafrost | place: Sweden: Stordalen | collected... | reverse complement strand
CTCACCGCTGCCGCTTTCGTGGAAACCGCGCGCGGGCGGCGCTATCGCACCGGCGATCTGGGCCGCTGGAGTGCGGCTGGCGACATCGAAATCCTCGGCCGCATCGACGATCAGGTGAAGCTGAATGGCATTCGCATAGAGTTGGGCGAGATTGAATGCGCCCTGAGTGCCCATCCTGACATCGCCCAGGCGGTGGCGCTGCTCGATGGAGGTGCGGACCGATCCCAGAGTCTTTGGGGTTTCGTCCGCCCCGTGGATGGAAAGGAAGCTCCGGAGGAAGAAAGCTGGCGCGAGTTTCTGGCCGGCCGCCTGCCCGACTACATGATCCCGGCGAGCGTGATCGCCATTCCAAGCATTCCTCTGTCGCACTCCGGCAAGGTCGACAATGCTGCGCTGAGGAAACTGCTGGTGGGGCGCGCGGCGCCGGGCTCGGACTCTCTACCCCACCCCGGGGTGGAAACGCAGATCGCGCTGGTGTGGGCTGAACTGCTGGGCAATTTGCCAGGCGGTGTCATCCATCGCGACGACAATTTCTTCAGCTTGGGCGGTCACAGCCTGCTTGCCATTGCCGCCGCCCATCGGCTGCAAAAGGCGCTGGGCCACCCGGTCCCGGCCCGCGAACTATTCGCCGAACCGACCTTGCGCGGCTTCGCTGCTCGAATCGGCCAGCTGAGCAGGACCGCCTTGCCCGCTAAGGTTCTCTCGGACCGGGCTACCGTCGGGCAGCACGAATTCTGGGTGGCGCAGCAGGCCGGTGACACGCATGCACGCAACCTCGCACTGACCCTGGTAGTTGCCGGCCCCGTTGGAAGCAAAGTCCCACCCAACCCACAGTGGCAACACGCATGGGCGGAACTGGTGACCCGGCACGACGCGCTGCGCACCGGCTTCCATGAGGATCCGGACGGGGTGCTGCGGCGCGATATTCGGTCGCGTCTCGATGCGGAGCTGGAGTTCTCCAGACAACCCGGCATGGAGGCCGCGTTCTCCCATATCCGGGAACGCCAGAAGCTTCAGTTCTCCATGGAGAGTCCTCCGCTGTGGCGCGCCGGCCTGGTTCGCACCGGGTCGGTACAAGCAGGTGCGCCGGCAGACGCCGGGTCGGTACCGGCAGACGGGCCGGCAGACGCCGGGTCGGTACCGGCAGACGGGCCAGCAGACGCCGGGTCGGTACCGGCAGACGGGCCGGCAGACGCCGGGTCGGTACAGACAGATGTGCCGGACGAGCCGGTCTTCTGGCTGGCGCTGCACCACTCGGTGGGAGACGGGGTTTCGCTCGCAGTCCTGGTGGAGGAGTTGTCCGCCCTCTTGCGAGGCAAGACCCTACCTGCGGTCACGGGTAAGTTCGATGAGTCGGCGGGCCGCGAGGAGAGTTACCTGGCTGGACCCGCCTGCGTGGAAGATGGGCAGTACTGGCGCAAGACTTTGGGAGACCTCCAGCCGTTCGACGAATGGCCTCTGGATTTCCCGCGCCACTCCGGCCGGAGCGCCACGGCCTCCCACAGTTTCCGGCTCCGCCTGGAAGCCGCAGTCGCCTCCGGCCTGCGTGAGTTCGCGCAAAACAATGGAGTCAGCCTGCATGTCCTGATGATGACGATCATGGCCCATGAGGTAAGGCGGAGGACCGGCCGGCCGGAGTTTCTGCTGGGCACCGCCGCGTCCACGCGATCCTCCACCGACGAGGCGCGCGTGGTCGGCCTTTACGTGAACGTGCTGCCCGTGCCGTGCCGGGTCCATCTTGGCGGCTCCTTCGAGCAGTTGCTTGGCGCCACTCAGCGAACCGTGGCGGACGGACTGCAACATGGGCGCTATCCTTTCGCCCACATGCGCCGCGATTCTCCGCAGGATCGTCTGATCGATCTGGTAGTAACGGAAAACCCTGCGGTCCTGGAGAGAGAAGTCGCCAGCGAATTCCATTTCCGCAGTGCCGCGTCTCCCATCGACGCCGCCTGCCGGTACGAGCTTCGGACGACCGCACCGCCGCAGGACATGGTTCTGGTGCACGAAGGTCAACCCGACGGTGGCCTGACTCTGCAATGGTTCGTCAACGCCTCCCTCTATGAAAAGCAAACCGCCCGAGCCTGGATCTCCTCCCTGGCGGGATGGGCGCGATTCCTGACAAGCGGCAAGCACGTCCCCGGTTCGCCGCTGCCCGCTTTGCTGCCGGAAGAAGAGGATCTACTCGCCGGCTGGGAGCATGGCGATCCTTTGCCCCGCCCGTCACCCACCGTGGCAGCACAGTTCGAACATTGGGCCCGCATGCAGCCCGATCGTCCCGCATTAGTCACTGAGGAAGGGACGCAGAGCTATGCGGAACTGAATGCACGATCGAACGCTTTAGCCCATGCCCTGTTCGAGCTTGGCGTAGCGCGACAGGAGACGGTCGGGGTCTTTACGGACCGTTCCAACAGCTTGCCCGAAATCGTGCTGGCCATCTGGAAGGCCGGCGGCTGTTACCTGCCCCTGGTCACAGACCTGCCCGCCGAGCGGCTTGGCTTCATCGCGCGCGAGGCCGGAATCCGCGTGCTGGTAGTCCTCGATGGGCATGTACCGCCCGCAGCTTTGACGGAAACTGGCTGTAGGATCTTCCGGCCGGAGAGTCTGGGCGATGGCGGAGGCGACCACGCACGTGCCGGCGCCTCCTGGCCCACCGGCGTCCATCCCAAGAAGACCGAAGGTGTGGGCACTCTCTCGGATGCGGTTCTTGCCAGCCATGCCCAGCCGGTCGCGAACCCCAAGGCTTCGGAACTCGCCTGTATTCTCTACACTTCAGGCTCCACGGGATTGCCTAAGGGTGTCATGTTGCGTCATCAGGGCGTGAATAATCTGGGCCTGGGCGCCGCCGCCAGCCTGGGAATCCGGCCTGACGATCGAGTCATGCTGCTGGCATCGCCCTCTTTCGACGCGTGGCTATCCGACCTCGCCATGGCGTGGACCGCCGGCGCGGCTCTGGTTCCGATTCTTCGCAGCGAGATGAGTGACATCGCCGGCATGCGCGACAAGATTTCCCGCCTGGGAATCACCACGGCCACCATGACGCCTTCTTATCTCCGCCTGTTCGAACAATCGGACTTTCGCGGTCTGCGCCTGCTGATGACCGTGGGCGAACCGCCGAATGCGGCCGATGCCACGCACTACGCCACGCGCCTGCGCTATTGGAACGGCTACGGCCCGACGGAATGCAGCGCGGCCGTCAGTTATGGAGTGGTCAGGGTCGATGAGAGTCGCCCGACTGCGGGCAGGCCCTTGGTCAATACCTTCGTGCAGATTCGCGGTAGCCAAGGAGAGGCAGTTCCGCCGGGCGCGATGGGGGAAATCTGGGTGGGCGGCATCGGGGTCGCAGCAGGGTATCTCAATCGCCCCGATCTCACGGCTGCCGGCTTCGTCGAAACACCCGCGGGCCGTCTCTACCGCACCGGCGATTCGGGACGTTGGACCCACGACGGCGAATTGCTGGTGCTGGGCCGCAGCGACGGCCAGGTGAAAGTGCGCGGTCAGCGAGTGGAATTGGGCGAAATCGAGCGGCGGCTGGAAGCTTATCCGGGCGTGCGCCAAGCCGTTGCAGCCGTGGACTCCAAGCCTGACGGCACGCAAACGCTCTGGGCTTTCGTGCGCCTCGATCCCGGAGTCGCAGACCCGGCCCAGGCTGCGTGGCACGATCATCTATCCGCGACGCTGCCTTCTTATTTGCTTCCCGCCGCCGTGCTCAGCGTGCCGGCTGTTCCGGTGAACATCAACGGCAAGATCGATCGCGCCGCACTGTTGCGCGCGGCTGCTAGCGGCCGGCAGGGCGACCGCCAAGGCACCGAGCCGCGCGCGGGTATGGAACGGCAGATCGCCGAGGTCTGGTCGGAGCACCTCAAGTGCGGCGTCGTCGCCCGCGAGGACAGTTTCTTCGACCTCGGGGGCGAGAGCCTGCGAGCCATCTCCGTAGTAAATCAGCTTCGGCGGACGATCCAGTGCGACATCAACGATCTCTACGAACACCCGCGGCTGGCGGATTTTGCCGCCGCTTGCCGGCAGCGCCCCGAACATCTGCGGGGCCTCATCCGATCCGTCGGCTACCATTGGCAAGGTTACCGGCTCGGTCTCGAAGCGTACCAGCGGGAGCGCGATGCATCCCTGACCGTCGCGATGCAGGTGTACGAGGCACAGAACCAATGCCAACGGCCGGCGTCGTTGGCCCAGCGTCGCGACTATCGGCGCGTACTGCTGACCGGGGCGACGGGCTACCTGGGCAGCTATCTCCTGCGCGAGTTGCTTTGCGGCGGTGAACGCAACGTCACCGCACTGGTTCGCGGCGCGGATGACGAGACGGCACGCGCCCGCCTGGGGCAGACTCTCTGCCACTATTTTGGCGTGGAACAGGGCACCGCCATGCGGGACAGTTCCCACCTCACGGTGTTGGCAGGCGATCTGCGGCGCGACGGCCTGGGAATCTCGCCGCGCAATCACGATCGCCTGGCAAACGAGCTGCGAGCGGTATTCCACTGCGCCGCCAACGTGAAGCATTTCGGCCACTACCGGGAATTCCACGCCGACAATGTGGCCGCTACCGAACGACTATTGCAACTGGCGGGCGCCTGCTCGGCGAACCCAGCGGACTTCCATTTCGTCTCGACCCTTTCGGTATGCGGCAGGGCGCCCGAAGACGGCTTCCGGCTATTCACGGAATACGACACCGTGCCCGACGAGTTGGACGAGAACTACTACATCCGCAGCAAACAGGAGGCCGAGCGGCTGGTGGTAGAGGCTCGCGGCAATCTTGCCAATGCGTGCGTACACCGCGTGGGAAATCTGGTATTCGCTGCTGAAGGCGAACCGCTGCAGTTCAACATCGCGGAAAACGCTTTCTTCCAGCAGATCGCCGCCTTCCGGCACCTGGGAGCGGTGCCTGACGATTCGCACGTGTGGCTCAGCCATGTGGATGTGGTGGCGCGCGCCCTGGTGCGGCTGGCATGCGCAGCCGAATTGACCAATCGAACCCACCATCTGGAAAATGCCCGCAGGGATTTCGTGGCCGATTTTGTTACCGCGGCGGACGAAGTCCGCGCCTGCGATTTCGGGGCTTTCCTGAAACGCCTGGAGGCGGCCGTGGACGATCCCGAAATGGACCTCGCGCTGACGACGACCCTGGAGAACTTCGGACTATATCGCGGCGTCTCGCCACAGGCGCGGGCGCGCCGCCTGGAGATCGTCTCCGGGCGCACCCAGGCCCTGTTGGGCCGCCTGGCAGTTGTCTGGCCAGAAGTTCCGGCAGCGGGGCGAGCGGAAATGTTGCGTCTCGCGGACCAGTTCTTCTCCCGGCCCCCAGCGGCCATGGTGGTGCGCCATTGATGCCGGGAGCACTCACAAGCCTTAATTCCTGGACGCGCTTCGGCATTTTTGGCTTCCTGCAACGGGAAACCCACGCGCTGGACCGCAAGCTTGCGCTGCTGACGTTGACGTCCGGCATTGCCAACGCCATGAACCTGGCGGTGATCAATGCGGCGGTCGACGCGCTGCGGGGAGGCAGTCCCCCCTGGCAGTACTTTGTCTGGTTTGGCCTGTCAATCGCGCTGTTCGTCTACTCCCTGCGCTACATCCTCTATGAATCCACGCGGATCACGGAGGCCGCCATTTGCAGCGTGCGGCTGCGGCTGGCCGACAAGATCCGGCGTTCCGACCTGCTGGCGCTCGAAACCATCGGGGAAGGCGATATTCATGCGCGCATCAGCCGCGACACCGCGGCCATCGCCCAGGCGACGCGCCCCCTGTTTGCCGCCGCGCAGGGAGCCGTGATGATTCTCTTCACCATGGGCTATATCGCCACGGTGTCGCCGGTCGCTATGCTGCTTTGCGTCATTCTGATTGCGGGCGGCGGCGTGAAGTACTTGCGGGATCGCAAAGCCTACGATGCAGGACTGCAGGACGCGTCGAAACGCGAGGACGTACTCTCCGATTCGCTCAACGGCTTGCTGAAGGGATTCAAGGAAGTCCGCATCAACAAATTGAAAAGCGACGATGTGTTCGAGGAGTTTCAAACGACGGCCAAGGGAGTGCAGGACGTGCGCACCCGGGTCATGGTCCTGTTCTCGAACAACATCATCTTCATCGAGATGTTCTTCCTGCTCTTACTGGGAGCGGTCGCCTTTGTTCTGCCCGTCTTGGCGACGCAATTTTCAGGGTCGGCGACTAAGATAGTGGCTGCCATCCTGTTCTTTTTCGGGCCACTTAGCAACGTGGTGGTGATGATCCCGATGCTCGCCCAGGTGAATGTGACGGTGGACAACCTGCAACGCCTGGAAGCAACCCTGGATGATGCCTTGGCGCAATCCGCGGGGAACGAGTCGTCACCCATGGTCGACCTCAGCGATTTTCGAGCCATCCGCTTGGAGGGAGTCTGTTTCACTTATCGCGACCCTGACGGCAATGCCACGTTCCAGGTGGGGCCCGTGGATGGCGAAGTGCGGCGCGGTGAAATCTTATTTCTGGTGGGCGGCAACGGCAGCGGAAAGACCAGCTTTCTCAAGCTGTTCACCGCGTTGTACCGGCCGGCGCAGGGGGCCATCAAGGTCGACGAGGTGGAAATCGGGCCGAGCAATATCCAATCCTACCGAAACCTCTTCTCGGCGATTTTCTCCGACTTCTACCTGTTCGACAAGCTGCACGGTTTGAGCGCCGCAACTCCGGAGCGCATCGACGCCTTGCTGGAAGTGATGGACCTGTCTCGCAAAACCGCGTTTCGCGATGGGCGCTTCACCAACATTCACCTGTCCACCGGTCAGCGCAAGCGGCTTGCCTTGATCGTCGCCATCCTGGAGGACAAGCCAGTCTATGTTTTCGACGAAGTGGCGGCGGACCAGGACGCGCATTTTCGCGGCTACTTCTACGAAACGTTGCTGCCGGAGCTGAAGAGCAGCGGCAAAACAGTGGTGGTGGTCACCCACGACGATCGCTATTTCCATCTTGCCGACCGGGTGTTCGGGATGGACTATGGCAAGCTCACGGAGATCGAGCCGGCAGGCAAGCCGGCCAAGCCGCGGAAGCGTGCGCCCCGCGGCAGGACTGTGAAGCCCCAGCCATAGGTGAAGCACCAGCCATGAGGCAAGAGGGATGGAAACGCGCGTTACAGCGCGAACAACCATAGTCTTTGCACGGACTGTTGCACCGACCCGTTCTCCCAGCCCCTGCACGAGTGCGTGAGAACCTTATTCGGCTGCAGGACGTGCCGGGCCGATATTGTCAGCGAGGCTGTCGAAACGGGGCAGGGGCGGATGGCGTTGATGCGCCTGGCCGGAATGTATAGCCTGGCGGCGGTGCGGCAAGAGCGGATACGGCAATCGAAGCCCGTCCGGGATACCGCCGAGGAAGCGGCACTGAACAAGGTTTTGGAGGATCCGGGATATTTCTGATGTTCCGACGAGCTACTGCCAGCCGCCCCCGAGAGCACGATACAAGGTGACGACGTTGGTCAATTCTTCGCGCCGGAGTTGCACCAGCAGCAGTTGTCCGTCCAACCATTGGCGCTCGGAATCCAGGTACTCCAGGTAGCTCGCCACGCCGCCTTTGTATGCCAAATCGGCGAGTTCCACTCCCTGGCGCAAGCTCTCCACCAGACTCTCTTGTTGGGCCCGCAGTTCGGCCAGCTTTCGATAGCCGGCCAACGAGTCGGCCACTTCGCGGAAAGCCTGCTGCACGGTCTTCTGGTAGGCGAGCAACGACTCCTGGCGGCGTGCATCGGCGGCGCGCACGCCCGCCCGGATGGCGCCGGCGTGGAAGATCGGCAGACTTGCCGCCGGGCCAAAGAACCACGTGCCGCTGGAAGCTTTGATGAGGTTGAGGAGAGCGGAACTCTCCAGCCCGGCCGATGCCGTCAGCGAAATGGTGGGAAAGAACGCAGCTCTGGCCACGGCTACGAGAGCGTGATCGCCGATCAGTTGCTGTTCCGCCTGGCGGATGTCGGGCCGGCGGTCCAGCAGAGTCGATGGCAAACCGGCGGGAACGATGGGAGCCAGTCCCTGTTCGAGCGCCGAACGGCCGCGCACAATCGGTCCGGGATTCCGGCCGAGCAGGATGGCGAGCTGGTTTTCGGTCTGCTCGCTCTGCAGTTCCAGGCTGGTCAGCGCCGTGCGAGCGCTTTTTACCAGGACTTCCGCCTGGTGAAGATCGATCCCCGAGGAATACCCGTTATCCACGCGAAGCTGAACCAGATCGAGCGAATCCTCGCGTGTCTTGAGGGCTCGATGGGTGATTTCGATTTCGCGATCCAGGTCGCACAGCAGAAAGTATGCGCCCGCCACATCGCTCACCAGAGTCTGCAGGACCACCCGGCGCGAATAGTCGCTGGCCAACAGGGCCGCCCGCGCCGCTGCGCTGGTGTTGCGGATCCGCCCCCAGAGATCGAGTTCCCAACCGAGGCTGACGGACAGATTTGTGTAGCCGGTGTCGATTTCAGTCTCTCGAAGATTGCTGTAACCGCCCGATGCGTCGACCGACGGGAGGCGCGCCGACCGCGCGACGGTAAGTTGCGCCCGAGATTCCAACACGTGCGCGGCTGCAATTTGTACGTCGAGGTTGTTCGCGAGAGCTTCCTGGATCAGCGTCGACAACGGCTCGTCCCGGATTAACTGCTGCCATCGGAGTTCGCCGAAACTGGCAGTCTCGCTGTTAACGGCCGTGCCGGGAGCGCGCGACGCGATGGCGTCTCCGCGATAGCTGGGCGGAACAGGAACGTCCGGCCGCACGTAGCGGGGGCTGGCGCAAGCGCCCAACAGCAGTGCTCCGGCGGCCGCGATGAGCAGCGAGAGCACCGCGGCGGGGCGATGCAGGAAGTCACGCCGCATTATGGATTTCCTTGTGAAGATCGGGCTTGAGCGGCCTGGAAAGTCACCTGCTGCCCGGGATGCAGATTGGAACCTCCCGCCACGATCACGGTTTCCCCGCCGGCGAGCCCCCTGGTCACCACGCTCTTGCCCTGGTAACTTCCCTCGATCGCTACGCCACGGAGGGCCACCCGGTTTTCCGGAGTCACTACATACACACTCTTCGATCCCTGCACGTCAAACACAGCCCGTTCGGAAACCAACACGGCGCCCGGCCGTTTTCCCGCGGTCATGTGCGCCTTTCCGGTCATCCCGGGCAGGAGAATGCCCTCGGGGTTGGGGAATTGCGACACGATGAGAAGCGTCCCCGTCTTCTCGTCCACCGCTCGGGCGATGTTGGTATACCGGCCAGGGAACTTATAGACGCTGTCGTCGCAGAGGCTCAATTGGATGTGCTCCAGTGCCGCGCGGTCAATCTTATTCACGGTGTGCAGGTAGAGCGTTTCGGAAATGCCGAAGACCACGTCGATGGGATCGATCTGGGAAATGGTCGCCAGCCGGCTGGAATCTCCACGTCCGACATAGTTGCCGACGGAGAGCTCTGCGCGGCCGATGAGCCCTGCTATCGGTGCGTGAATTTCCGTTTCCGCCAGGTCCAGCTTCGCCGTCTCCAGCGTGGCTTTGGCCGCAGACAGGCTGGCCTGCGCCTGCCGTAGCCCCATGCGGTCGCCGACCGTGGTGGTTCGCACGGTAGCGCGAGTGTCCTCAACTGCCGCTGCGGCTGAGGACTGTCCTGCGATAGCAGTGTCCAAGTCCCGTTGCGGCACTGCCATGCGCGCCGCCAACGGTTTCAGCCGTTCCACGTCCTGGTTGGACCGCAGCAGATTGGCCTCCGCCTGCCGCAGAGCGGACTGGGCGTTCACCAAATGCTGCTGCTCCCGCGCCATTTCCAGATCCGCCTCCGCTTTTTCGACGGCGGCCCCCGCCGATTGCACAGCAGCCTCATAGTGGCGCGGATCGATGCGGAACAAGAGTTGCCCTTTACGGACCACATTCCCTTCCTTAAACGACATCTCGGTCAACCGGCCTTCGACATTGGCGCGGATTTCTACGTTGGCGGCCGCCTCCATGCGGGCTACCAGGTCCACGATGGCTGGAACATCGCGAAGCTCGGCAGTCTCGACTATCACCGCCGCCACTGGCGGAGCCTTGGCATCACGCTTCGCTGGCTTGGCGCATCCCGCATCGAAGATAGTCAGAAGCGCCGTGATGCAGAGTCCTGCGGCGCCGAGCACTCGGAAAATCTTCATAGAGGTCTCATCATCTCGGTACACGGAAGGCGGAATCGGGAAGGGGAAAGGCCCGGCGGCGGCTTGCCAGACAAGGTTAGGCCGAAGAGGGGTAACCCGCTGCGTTACCTCCAAGTCTCATATCGGCAGGAATCGGATGATTGACTACGGAATATTCGAGGGAGACAGAGGAAAAGTTGGCATCTTTTGCCCCAGGGTCTGGTCAAAGTGGCATTGGCGCCCGAAATAGCGAAGACAATTGCAGCACTTGTCTCGCGCGTACCCGACGGCGCAATCCCAAAGGGTACTACCCACGAGCTGGAAAGTCTAAGAGGGCAGACAGCAGATTCGATCCTGTCCTTCGTCGGCTTTGGATAATTCTAGTCGATCGTTTCGGCCAGTGGCCAGAAACTGAGGTGCCAGTTGCACACCCGGACTATTGCCGCCCTGACGGTATGGGGAATAGGCCTCCGGCATGCTGCTGGCGTCGTGCGATACCAGAGTCCGGCCATCTTGAGCTTGCCAGTTTCTAGCATTGCCTGATCTGAGAATTCATCTCTCAAAATCCTCACGCAGCGAGCAAATCGAGAACCTGCTGAAAGGCACGATCAGGCTTGTAATAGGCCGCTTTGACCTTGCTGGCAGGCTTGAGGCTTTCGTCGGGCCGGTGACGGAACAGTGAGTTGGCCAGGGGTCTGCAGACGCGCCTGTGACTGGCAGAAAGCAAAGGGCTAGCGCTTGCGCCTGTCACCTCGGAGGTCGCGGGCTCGATCGTGTGGGACTTGCACCACCCGACAATTGGTCCGACGAATAATACGGATCTTTCGGCGCCCATCAGAGCTGAGCCCAAAACAAGGGAGTGCACTAACCTAACTGCGCTCACTCATCGCGTCGTTGGAAAAAACGGCCGGTGCATGGGATCAGTTTCGGCGCGTACAATACGCGTACACGGAAGACCCGAAATCAGCCGAATTGATCCCAAATGGTCCTAAGAGTCGAGTCGAAGAAGTTCCTCTCTATCAATACGTTCCGCTGATTCCAGACGCCCTTGCCAAGATCGGTAGGAGGCCTTGAAAAGGCCGGCGGCGGCGGTTCAAGTCCGTCCCTGGCCACCACTTGCATTCGACACTTTCCAGAGTCATCCGGGATGGTGAAATTCTCCGTCACTTTTTAGACGGGACGACCCTCCCAGGTGGCCGGTGTCAAAATCAATTTCCCAACGTGCTTTGCAAGAGCGGCCTTCCTTCGCTCGATGATCCGATCATGTGTAGTGGTCTCTGGCGTTTGGTAGCGATGTTGGTCCTCTCGTCCTCCCTTAGAGACGCACCTGGACTTCGTGACGGAGGGTCCGTTGGCCCAAGGGACGGGAGCCCCCCTGCCGCCAGAACAAACCCGAGAGGTGGGGGCAGAAAGGGAGGAACTTTATATGCCTGCGAATCGCACCTCCGCCGGAAAGGTGCGGTCTCGTTGCTGGAATAGGACCGGCCGGCCCGACGCCGTTCTGCGTGGCGAAGTGCAGTTGCTCCTTGCGCAGAAGCCTCCGAAACCGCGACTCTAGCGTTGATGAAGCTTCCGCGCCGCCGCGGGGTGCGTCCGCGATTCGGTCACTTGATTTGCGAGAAATCGGCCGCGTCCATGTATACCGATTCCGGCGGCTTAGCGAGGATCTTGCCGTTCGCTTCCGATTCAGCCGCGACCTTCTTCCATTCCGGATCGTCGCCGAATTCCTTCCAGTTCTTCACGGCCTGCTCCCGGCTGGAGTGGGCGACGATGTAAATGAGTGTGGTCTTCGACCGCTCGCCGTCCTGGGGGATCCAGTAGCCGATGCTCTCGATGCCGTGACGCTTGAAGATCTCGATGGTGTGGTCGCGGAAACGCGCCTTGAGGGCTTCTAGTTTGCCTTCGTTACAGGTGTAGGTGCGGAGTTCAAAGACGCGGCTTTGCCCAAAGGCCACACAGGCTATCAGCAAGGATAGCAGCAAGAATTTACGGGTCATGGGAATAGTGTACAGCGCCGCGACACCGGCTACCGCTTATCTGTTCTCAAGATCCAAAACCAGGCAAAGAATCATGATGCCACTTGGAAGCATCGTCGCGGCAGCGATTCGGTGAGCACCGCCCGCCGTGGAGAGGCATTGCTTTCTGGAATCGAGTTCGCGATTACCGTCGCCACCAATACTGGTATAGAATCTCTCCATGAAGTCTGTCTGGTTCCGCGCGGCCGCCATTGGCGTTGCCGCCCTCTTGTTGACCGCCGCATATAAGCGCGCCGAGCCCGCTTCCGTGATGGCCGACGCCGCCAACGCGTTTCTGAATTCACTTTGGCCCGACCAGAAGGCAAAGGTGTCCTACGCCTTTGACGACGACGAGCGCCTTAGCTGGCACTTTGTGCCGACAGGAGCGAATTATAAGCCGGGCGACCGCGAACTGCGCAAGGGTATGCCCTTGGGCGCGATGCAGCCCTTTCAGCGTGCGCTCGCGACGGCTCTGCTTGCCGCCGGCTTGAGCCAGCAGGGTGTGATCAAAGCGCAATCGATTATGAGCCTCGAACAGGTTTTGCTGATCCTCGAAGGCGCCAATCCGGTCAATCGCCGCGACCCCGATAATTACTTCATCACAATCTTTGGTACCCCTTCCGCTAAAGGCACGTGGGGCTATCGCATCGAGGGCCATCACCTGGCGCAGAACTATACGATCGTCGATGGAAAGGTTTCGGACTCGCCTTCGTTCTTCGGCTCCAACCCGGCCGAAGTCCGCATCGGACCCCGTAAGGGACTCCGCGTCCTGGCGCTTGAAGACGACTATGGCTACGACATGATTGAATCGCTCGACAAGACCCAGCAAGACGTGGCTGTGGTGGACAAGACAGCGTTGAAGGACATCATCACCAGCGCCTCCCGGAAGGCTGCCCTCAATGGCGCCCCGAACGGCCTCTCCGCTGCCAAGATGACCGCCGTGCAGTACGACAAGCTGATGACCATCGTCGAGCTATACGCTTCGAACGTGCCGCAGGCGATGGCGGAAAAGCGTCTGGAACTGGCGCGGAAGCAGCCGAAGGACGCCACCTTCTTCGCTTGGACCGGCGCAGTGGAACGCGGTGGCCTGCACTATTACCGCATCCAGACGCCCGGCTTCCTGATTGAGATGGATTGCACGCAGGATCAAGGAAATCATATCCACTCGGTGTGGCGCGATTACCAGAACGATTTCGGTTTTGACCTGCTCAAGGCCCATTACAGCGCAAGCCACTAGTGAACAAAGCGTGCCGGTAAGGGGTGTTTGGACACAAGGCCCGCCGTAACGCCATTGGAAAATGGAAGTCCCTCCCACTCGCCAGGAAAAAAAGGAGGCGTGGGGGGTGAAAACGAGCCTGCAATCGTGTCGCTCTTCGTGGCCCGCGCCGGATATCGCGGTGGCTGATTGCATCGTACCGCTCGCTCCGAAAGGATGCGATCATGCCCAGCGTGCGCGACATTCGCGTCAGCAATTTCGCGGAACCGGTGGACTGGCGCCAGAGGGAGAGCCCCCTTCTCGCCAGAAAAAGGGAGGCGTGGGGGGCGCAAAAAAGGGCGTGACTTTGACTCCCGGCCACCATGGGAAAAATCCGAGCGCCCGCCTCTCGCCTGGAAAATAGCGGCTCTGGAGGGCGAAAAACGAAGTATTTGGAGCGCAAATTCAAGGCGCGCCAGCCGGCCGGATTACCATTGTAAGCATGACAGTGAATCGACGTGGATTCGTGAAGGCCGGAACGGTACTTGCCGCGATCCACTCATTCCGCAACAATTCTGCCTTGGCCGCCGCCCAAGAGAGCACCGCTCCGCGCCCGGCGGAGCAGGGCCGCATGGCCTGGTATCCCGCCACCTGGTATCGGCCCTACGTCTCGAAAATGTCGCACGATGCGGCCGCCCCGACCTGGATTCAGATCGACCTTGGCGCACCGCGCAGCATCGAGGCGATCCGCCTCTATCCGGCTTTCCGGCTCGGCCAGCAGCACAATGCGGGCTACGGCTTTCCCGTCCGTTGGAAAGTGGAATCCTCCAGTGACGCAACATTTTCCACCAGCCGCGTAATTGTCGATCATACCGGCACCGACTCGGATAACCCGGACGATCTGATTCTGCAGTACGCCGCTGCCGACGGCACCAAGGCGCAGTTTGTCCGGCTGACCGCGACACGGCTTCGTCCCGCACCGGACGGCATCGGTTTCGCGTTGGCGCTCGCTAAGATCGACGTGATCTCCGGCGGTGAAGATATCGCTGAGCGCCGGCCCGTCAAGGGTGACGACCGGTTCGCCAACACGGAAGATCTCGCGCAACTGACCCGCCCACCGCGTCCCATGGGAGAAGGGATCGTCACCGATAATCCGGCGAACGTCATTCCGGCCGGCCAATGGAAGCCTGTCGCTTATCGGGCCAACGCGCCCTTATCCGGCGTTACAGTGACGGGCGTGTTCAAGCGCGCCATGGAGCAGAATATCGGTTATCTGCTCGGGTCTTTCTCCGTTGAGGAGATGCTGCGTCCGTTCCGCGAACGTGCCGGAAAGCCAGTCCGCGCGGGTCTGCGCCCTCCGATCGCCTTCTG
>Ga0182013_10005518_pt1 | contig 14677 bp, 10 predicted proteins | sample 612S2MmetaG_FD_120487 | JGI IMG/M metagenome (GOLD analysis project Ga0182013, IMG submission 120487) | Permafrost microbial communities from Stordalen Mire, Sweden - 612S2M metaG | ecosystem: Environmental > Terrestrial > Soil > Wetlands > Permafrost | place: Sweden: Stordalen | collected... | reverse complement strand
TCTGCTCGACAACACCGGGCGCGTCCTCGCAAACCGCACCCCACTCGACCTACGTCGGTGACAGCTGTTACCGAAGCGAAACCCCGCCGCTGCGAGCTGTTCCCCTTGACACGAGCTGAAAATGACGGTGTCGACCAGCACCTCGGCCCTTTGGCGGCCATGCTCGCTGTACCCCAGACCAAAAGCGTGTGCGATCTCGTGCACGAGCACCCGCACCTGCGCATTTGCAGGCAGCGAGCTGCTCACGACGATCTCGCGCCTGGCGCTGTCACACCAGCCCTCCGCGGCGCCGGCGACAGGCTGCGCCCGGACTCTGTACCCGAGCTCGGCCGCAAGCGCCTGCAGCGCAGGGAGAAGGTGAGCGTGGGTGTCCCCCTCGATTGGCTGACATGGTGAGTCCAGGGATGTGGGCTCCTTCCCGGGGAGGGCCTCGGTCTGTGAGACATCGAAAACCGATACGGCGCGGAAGACCGTCCGGCGAGGCGGCTCACCATCGACGGCTTGTTCCCCGCCGGCCGCGCCCCTCTTGCGAGCTCCCACGGTCATGGGCGCGAGGATCCGGATGGCCTTCTCCCCCTTGCGGACGCAGCGGTTCAGCTCCAGGAACCTGCGAAAGCCCGCGACATAAGTCGCGTCGGGGCGCTGCATGGCGATCAGAAGCTGGTTGCCGAACGAGTAGCGCGACAGGCCGTTCGTGGAGCGGACCCGGACCCAGCGCTGCCAGCCCTCCGAGCTGAGCAGCGCACGCGCCGCCTGCTCCAGGCGGTCGCGGTCGGCTTCGCGGCGCTCGGCTCGCTGGGCATCGGTCAGGTTGCGATTGCTCATGGTCAGGCTCCTTTCGGTTTCTTGTCGCTAACGGCAGGGGGCGTGGCCGACGGGTCTTCGCGGGTACCGTCGGCCACGCTGCATCGGCTAGGCGGCGAGGGCCTCCGCGTGGTCTTGCTGGACGGCCTGCTCGGCGGGTGCGGTAGGAGAGGTCGCCGCGTCTTCGGCGCCGGAGACGGCATCGGCGTCCGGGTCCGGCTCGCCCGCGGAGCGCGCCTCACGGTGCGAGCCGCGGATCTCGTCCTGCCGTTTGGCGTAGTCGCGCGCCTCGCGCTCCAGTGCGCGCCGCAGCTCCACATGAGTTGCGGGCAGGACGCTCTTGGTCACACGCTCGAGCGCCTCACGCGCGATGTCGCTACGCGAGTGTGGGAGCACCGAGCCACGGCGCTGGCTGGTGGGCAGCACCAGGTCCCGCGCATAGTGCTGGGCGGCGAACACGACCAGCACCCGTCCGTAGAGCTCGCCCGCGCTGGTCGCACCGTCTACGAACTTCCACAGCCACGCGGCCGCCGCGTCGACGTCCCCGTACTGAACCTTCGTCGTGCCGGGCTGCCCGCTCTTCAGCGTCGGCGTCGTCGTCATGCGCAGGTCATCGAGGATGAGGCGGATGCCGTTCGCCGCGATCGTCTGGACCGTGTGATCGCCTCCGCCGGTGTATCCGCGGCCGTCCGGCCCGAGCAGGCCATAGGCGAAGAACCGCGCGACGTCCATGTCGGCCGGATCGACAGTCGCGAGCTTCTGGAGCAGCGCGGCGCCGAGATCGAGGTTTGTTCCGTGCGCCCGTGCCGTCAGCTGACGGACGGTGGCGCGGTGCGCTGATTCGAGCGTCTGCATGGGCGTCGGCTCGCTCGTGCCCTGCGCCTTGCGGGCCGCCCGCTCGGACGTGTCCTTGGCTTTGGCCGCACGCAGCTCATCCAGCGTGCGGGAGATCGCCTGCTTTGCGAGCTCGCGCAGAAGCGCCCGGTCGGTGATGATCGGCGTGGCGTGCTCGAACTCGATCAGCACGCCGGCGGCGCGGGCCTGGTCGACCTCGGGCTCGGTGAACCTGATGGTCGGCGGACCGTAGGCGTAACGGTCGGCCTTCCTGTGGAGAGCCTCGGCCTCCTCGTACTGGGCCTGCACCTTCTTGCCGAGCCGCAGCTCCGCGATGTCCTGGTGGCCGAGCGTCGCCAGGTGGGCGGCGAACACGCCGGAGCCGGCCTGGCGCAGTGCATGGCCGAGGACCCATGCCGGGTTGCTCGCGAGCTGCTCTCCGCTGATCTCGCCGGCGGCGACCGGTGCGAGCGCCGCCTCGCACAGCTCCGGTGAGACCTGGGCGACCTTCGCCACGGTCGCAACGCTGCTCAGCGGCAGCTGGCCAGTGCCGAGCAGGCGCTGCGCGATCTCGGGCAGCTCGAGGATCTTGGCCCGCGCGGCAACGAGGCGGCTGTTCCACCCAAGCACGGTGGCTGCGCCGTCGAGCGTGTAGCCCTCGTCGAGCATATGCTTGACCGCCCGGGCCTCCTCAAGCGGCGAGAGCTGCTTGCGCACCACGTTCTCGGCGGCGCTGTCCGCGCTGGTGCCGTCCTGCTCTCGCAGCGTGATCTCGACCTCGTCGAGGCCGAGCTTGCGGCACGCGGCGTAGCGGTGGTAGCCGGCGATCAGGCAGTAGCGCTCGCCGACCGGCCTGACGACGAGTGGCACGATCAGGCCCCGCAGGGCGATCGAGCTCGCCAGCGCCTCGACGTGCGCCTCGTCGAGCTCGCGCATGTTCTCGCCCACATCGATCAGGTCAAGCGCGGCGCGCTTGGGTGCTGCGGCAACACTGCTCATCACAGGACCTCTCTTTTCCTGGCCCCACCCGGTGCGGGGCCTAAATTGGTGTGCGCCGCGGTGAGCGGCCCGACTCCCCAACGCCCCGCGCGCCGCAGGCGCGCGATAATCGGCGTGGGGTCGGGCCGCACGGCGACCTCCTCGCGATCGGTCACAGTTCGACCTCGCGTGGGCTCACGCCGAGGCCGTCCCGCGCGATCAGGGCTAGCGTGTCGCTGTGCACCCACGGCGTGGGCTCGGTCTCGCCGCCCTCGGGCATCTGGCCGATCCGCCTGGCGAGCCACGTCGTTTCGCCGCTCCGGTTGCCGCGCCGGTCTCGTTTGGTCCGGCCGCAGCGGGTCGCGATCTCGCTCATCGAGACGCCGCACGAGAGGTGGCGCTCCACGCATTCGCGTAGCCCACGGTTCAGTACGATCGGGCTGCGATCCACGCGCTCTGCCTCATGGCGCAACCGGTCAGTGGAGACACCGTTGGCGTGAGCTCCTGCGGCCAGCGCCTGGTGGGTGATCGCGCTCGCCGGCTCATAGCTCTCGATCGCGCCGATGACATCGCGGAGCGTGACGAGCGCGAACAGAGCGTGGGAGTCGGGACTGTCGAGGCAGGTCCACCTGAGCTCGAGCAGTGGAGGGGTGGACTGCACCTCGCGGATCTGGTAGAGGCGGCCGCCGGTATCGCGCAGCCCGTCGGCGGGCACATCGGCGCCGCCCGCAAAGGCGGGCGGGGTCATGGGGTGTTCCTGCTGAAGGTCCGCCGCGGACAGACGGCGGCAGCGGCCCCTCGTCGCATCGGCCAGATACAGATCGGAGACGACTCTGGCGTTGCCGGCCGGCTCGTCGGGAGCGAGGTGTGCGACCAGCAGCGCATCGGTGAGGGTGCCGGCGACGCAGTCGAGGACCAGGACCCCCAGGTCGACCGTGGTCAGCTGCAGGACGTCACGGGCCGGCGCACCGCCGTCGGGCATGTAGGCGCCGAGGCGCCGAACGTGGGCTGCGGCCAGGGCGGCCGTGGAAGCGTCGCGCTTCCACACGCCAGGCCGGAGGACTTCCCGGGCTCCCGCGGGCCGCGGCGTCGCCGGGGGCCGGGCCGGCAGCGGCCCCCCGCCGCGTCCTGCCCCTGCCGAGCGGCGCCCCGACGCGGCCGGTCCGGCCGGCGCAGCCGGGCGGGTAGCAGCGGGGCTAGGCATTCGGGCCCGCCTCGCCGAAGAGCTGCCGAACCGCGCCGCGAGCCATCGGGACCTCATCGAGCTCGTGCGCCTGCGCGAGGTAGTCCGCGACGAGGGCGTGCAGCGCGGCCTCCCCGTCCTCCTCGGTGACGCGCTCCACCAGGTAGCTTCGTCCGTCTCCCGACGCGGGACGGTCGGTGACTGTCACGGCCGTGCCGGTTCGCCTTCCGAGCACGACGCGCTCTCCTGTGCTGAGTGTGTACCGGGCCAGCTCGGCGGGATCGCGGGCCGGGATCTGCGGCAGCTGCGGGCGCGGCGAGGACCGCGAGCCCGCGCGCCATGTGGCCGACGCGCCGAACCCCGATACCTCTGAGGCGTGCACCGCCGTTGCGTACAGCAGGTGCTCTGCATCGGTATCGCCCACTTCAGAGCGTGGAGTGGGAACGTCGCGTCCCATGCGCCTGAGGCGATCGATCTCCTCGCTCGCGTCCCGGCGCGAGGACGGGTATGTGAACGTGCTGCCGGTCCTTGCCGCCAGTGCACGCAGGTAGCGGAGCTGGTGCTCCGTCGGAGCTGTCACGGTCGATGCGTTCATCAGGGCCTCCTTCTGTCGGGGTTGAGCACGCCCCGGCCAGAGCAGGCCGGCGAGGCGGGTCAGGCGCGGTCCCGTCAGGGATCGCCGCAGGCGACGCGAAGCGCCGTGCTTGACGCGCCTGCAGACGCCGGTCTGCTGGCCTTCGGGGGTGCGCTCAACCCCGGCGGCGGCGCGACGCGTTTCGGCACCAGTGATCCCGGCGGGGCCGGTCGTGACGCCACCGAAAACGCCGGGTCCCGCCAGCCGCTCGGCAGGATCGGTCATGACGGCGATGTCCTTGTGAGACCGAACTGGACCGCAAGGCGTTCTCTGAGCTCGACGAACCCCGCGCCTCTCGGGGAGACGCCCCACATTCGGCTCGCGAAATCGAAGATGGTGCCGCCCGCCCCGCAGCCCGACCCGAAGCAGTAGAACCCGCCGTCGCCATACAGCTGCAGGCTGGGGTTGCGGTCACGATGGAACGGACAGAGGACCTTGCCCTCTCCGTCGGGCACGAGGCCCGCCAGCACGCGCACGTACTCGGCGGCGGGGATCGCGCGCAGGTCGCCGTCGAGCCGGACGGTGCTCGCTCTGCGTTGCGCCGGCAGGCGGCCAGCGGCCGTCGGGCTCGGATCCGCAGGGAGCCCCTCGGTCAGCTGGGCGAGCGAGGAGCGGGCGTGCTCTCGCAGCACCAGCAGCGTCACCGGACGCGCCGGGAGCTGCTTGTGGTTCAGCGTTCCGGGCGGGCGCAGGATGCGTGCGGAGTCCGCGCACGCAGGGTCCCCGCCGAGCGCTCGAGCGAGGCGGCGATTGGCAGCCTCAACCTCAGGGGGCGGATAGCGCCGGTCCAGCAGCCAGTACACCTGGTGGTGGCCGGGCGTTCCCGACGCGATGACCATCGTGGGCGGATGCGCGAATGCCGCGAGGCGCTCGGCTGTGGCGGCGTGGTCGGACTCGATGTAGGCCAGATGCAGGGCGCCGATCGCAGCGCGTCCGCCGTGACCGGATCCGTCGCGCGGCGCGACACCGACGTAGACGTCGTTCTCGGGCGCAAGCAGTCTCATCAGCAGGGCGACGTCGCCGAGGCGTCCGACCGAGATGAAGCGCCTGCGCATCCGCGCGGCCCGAGGCCGCCAGCGGACCTCCAGGAACTGGTCCGGCTCGGCCATGTCTGCAAGCAGGGCGAGGTAGGCCAGCTGCGCCTTCTGCGCCCAGTCGTTCTGGTTCTCTGACATGTCGGGGTCCTCGTCGCTCGGTCCAGTGCGGTGTGCTCGTGCGGAGCACGGGCCATCGGCCCGCGCCCCGGAGGACGCGGGCCACGAGCCGCTAGGCCGCCGCGGGCTCCCTGCGGCGACGCGGCTGCCCCGCGTCCTCGCCCGCGGCGCGGGGAGAGGACAGAAAGTCCACGCTCCCCACGATCGAGTAGTCGTGGCGCTTATCGCCCGCGTCGGTCTCCCACTGCGCGAACTCCAGGCGTCCCTGCACGGCCACCTGGCGTCCCTTGGTCAGGTACTCGGCGGCCGCCTGTCCGGCCTTGCCGTAGACGCTGACGTTGATGTAGCCGACCTCGCCGCCTCGGCCCATCCCGTCGACCGCGAGCCGCAGTTCGCAGACGCTCTTGTCCGAGCCGAGCTCCTTCAGCTCGGGATCCCTCGTCAGGTGGCCGATGGCGACGTAGTTGTTGATGCTCATCGCTGGGTTCTCCTTTGATGGTTGGTGGTGCCGGTTGCGCAGCCCATCGACGCCGCCCCCCGTACGGGCTGTGAGCCCGCACGCGCATGCCCGAATCCGCACGCGCGGGATCGGGCGCCACGGGGGCGGCGTCGAAAATCGGGCAAGCAGCGACGCACCACCGACCGCAGGGAGCACGCGGGCATTCGCCCAATCCACGCATCCAGCCGTGGCTCCTATCGCTATGTGATCGTCAGCTGTGGGCATCGTCCCTGGCCTGGCTGCACGCCGCGGGTCAAGCCCGGCGGCTGTCGTTACTGACCGCGAGTCCCCCGGAACGGCCATCGACCTCATCAATTCCTCAGGTGCGCGCCGGGTGAGGCCGTCCGCGGGGCCTCGCGGTCAGAAGAGGTGTAAGTCGACTGTTCACGAGCGATCGCGATCGCGCCGAGCGGGGACAGGCACACCGAGCGATGGGAGCTGAAGATGCGAGTTCATGCAGTGGGACTGCGGCCGGCCGGCCGGCTGCTGATATGCCTGACAGGGCTGCTGTTTGCCGCCGGGGCGCTGTCGGGGGCCTTCGCGTGGCTATGGACGCAGGCGGCGTGCCTGGCGTCATTTCACGAGCCGATCCGGCTGCCCGCCTCCGACGCCGCGCACGCGATGTGGCAGCTGCTTGTCAACGGGGGTTGGAGCACGCCTGCAGAGGCCTTCCCGACGGCGGGTGAGCGGGCCGGGGCACCCGGCCTGTGGGCGTATCTCAGTGTCCTGACATTGTTGCTCGCCGTCGCTGTGCGCGTCGGCTGGTGGGCGGCCGGGAGCGTGGGCGGATGGCGAGCGGGCTCACCACTCGGGAGAGATCCACACTCGATCGGACGTCGTGCGGTCGACCGCGGGTGGGTCAGGTCACGGACATGGGCGGCCCCTGCAGACCTGCGGCGGCTGCGGGTGCCGGGCCCGGTCTCAGGACGCCCGTGCCTGGGAGTCAGCGTCGGCAGGCAGCGGTGGATGCTGGCGGCCGAGCCCGAGGTGCAGCCCATGGTCATCGCTCCGCCGCGCGCCGGGAAGTCAAGCGGATTCGTCGTGCCGTGGCTTTTCGACCACGACGGCCCCGCGCTCGTCCTGTCCACCAAGCGCGACGTCTTCGACGCGACCGCGGCGCACCGGAGAGACCTCGGGCGCGTATGGGTGTATGACCCGTTCGGTAGCGAGGAGAGCGCGGGATTCACGCCTCTGATTCCGGCCCGCACCTGGCCCGGCGCGATCCGGACCGGGGAGGCGCTGGCCTCGGCAGCACATCCCGACCAGGCGAACGCCGCCAACGAGTTCTGGGACAAGGAGGCTGCGAGCATGCTGGCCCCGCTGCTGCACGCGGCCGTACTTGCGGGCGCGTGCATGAGCGAGCTCGTGAGCTGGCTCGACGCGCGCGACTTCTCTGGCGCGATCACGGCACTGAAGAGGTCCGGGGCCGAGGCGGCCGCGGATCTGCTCGAGGGTGTCGAGCGCCGCGACGAGCGAAACCGTGAGACAACCGTCATGAGCGCGCTGAACCTGCTGCGCGGCTACCGCTACCCGCAGCTCGCCGCGAGTGCCGGCGATGAGCTGACAGCAGGCGCGTTCCTCGACGGCGGGGCCAACACCATCTACGTCGTGGCAGCGGGCCACGACCAGGAGGTGCTGCGTCCCGTCATCCTCGCGTTGCTCGCCGCGATCTACGAGACCGCCGTGATCAGGGCCCGCGAAGGCGGCCCGCTGGATCCGCGGCTGTTCATCCTGATGGACGAGGCGGCGAACATCGCGCCCGTGCGCAACCTGTCCTCGTGGCTGTCGCAGTGCGGGGACCACGGGATCGTGATCGCGACGATCTGGCAGTCGATCGCGCAGATCGACCAGCGCTACGGGCGTGCGGCCCGGGATGCGATCTGCGCAGCCTCCACCGCGCAGCTGTTCATCCCGCCGCTGGCCGATCCGACGAGCACCGGCTATCTCACGGAGCTGCTCGGTGAGGAGCCTGTTGCGAACGTCTCCGCACGCGGCGGCCAGGGCACGATGACGGTTGAGCACCGCAAGGCCGCGCCGGGACCATGGCTCAGGCAGGTCGGCCGGGGACGCGCGATCCTCGTCTACCGCGACCTGCCACCCGCCGTGGTGAGCGCACCCGGCTGGTTCGAGGACCCGCGATTCGCGCGCCACAGGCGCGATCTCGCGGCTGGCAGGTGAGCGGCGCGGCCGGGCGCGGCCGGCAGCCGGGGACGGCGCGGGGAGCATTCGTTGGCCGTTCCGTGCCTCTCGCGGTCAGTACATGGCGATGAGCACTGAAGCCACAGCAGGAGCGCCAGCATCCAGCGGCGAGCAGGCAGCCGACGGCGGCCGCGTCGCCGGACTGCTCAAAGTCGGGGACTACGTCGGGCAGCCCGCCGCCGCGGCGGCGCAGGCCGTGCGGCGTACGGGCCTGCGGCCGGGGCTCGAGCGGTCCTATGGGTGCAGCCTGGATGAGCAGGGCCTGATCGTCGCGCAGGACCCGGCCTGCGGTAGCGATCTCGCTCGGGGCAGCATGGTGAGCCTCTACGTCGCCGCACCAGGCCCGGCCGCTGACACGGAAGGTGACCTCGACGGCGGGCAGGCGGCGCCGGCGGGCCCGGGCGTGCAGGCGGCTGAGGCCGGCGGGCAGGCGCGGACGGCTCCGGCCCCGGGCAGCCCGGCCCGGCGACGCAAGTCACGCCCCGCCAGCGCCGGCCAGAGGGAGCTCTTTCAGCCTTCGGCGGACGCGAAGCCGCAGGCCGGCGGGGATGCGCTGCTGCACGAACGCAGGCAGCCGGCAGAGCCGCCCGCGGCGGAGCCAGAGGAGCCGCAGGACACCGCGGGCGATCGACGATGGCCGCTGGACAGCGCGGGAACGGCCGGCGCGGAGGAGCTCGAGCCCTTCGACGAGGCGCGCCTGACGCAAACCGAAGAGCTGTTCGCGCGCCGCACGGGCCGTGCTCCCGGATGGCGCAGGGCCCGTGTGCCCGGCGGGAGGCGGCGGATGACGAGAGCCGCGCGGGGACATCCGGTGCTCGCCGGCGTCACATCCGCTGCGCTGGCGACATGGATCTGCGTCGCCGGGGTCACCGCCTTCGCAAGCCCGTCCGGGCGCGCCGCCGCCGGCTCGGGCCACAGCGTCCGGGCGGCGAGCAGGCCGCCGCGCCGGGCGGCAAGCGCGAACACGCCCGCAGCAGGTGCGCCGCGCCGGCACGCGCGCCCGGAGCCCAGACGCGAGATGACCCGGCGCCACCCAGCCGCCATGCCCGCCGCGAGGCGGGCGACGCCCCCGCCGACGCAGGAGCCCGCCGTCCAGGGCGCTCCCCCGCCTGAAGCGAGGCCGCCGCCGTCCGCGTCCGAGCCGCCGCAGAGCGCCGGCGCGCCCCAGCAGAGCGGCGGCGGACCGTTCTCCCCATGACATCCCCAACACCGAAACCCCGGAGGTGACGCCGATGAGCGCGCAAGCACGCAGAAGGCAGCTGACCACACGGCTACGAGGCCGCCCCGCCGCACTCGCGGCGGGCGCACTGGCCGCCATGTTCCTCGCAGCCATGCTCACGAGAGCGCCGGATGCTCACCTGGATGCGCTCCAGGCAGCCGGCGCGTTCAAAGGCGAAGCGATCGGCGGCGTCGCGAGCTTCGTCGAAAAGCTGAAGGGCAACCTCGTCTGGCTCGGCGGGACCGCGATGGGGCTCGTGATCGCCGTAGTCGGAATCATGTTCATGGCCGGGCACTCGCGCGCCCACGACCTCGCGATCCGCACGATCGTGGGTCTCGCGATCCTCGCATCCCTCAGCGGAATCATCGCCTAGCCCACGATGCCCCGCCGAAGCTCGCACACCATCACCGCGCTGACGGCAGTGATGCTCGCCGGCGGACTGATCCTCGCCCCGGACGCCAGCGCGTCGGGCGGGCATATCGCGCCGCCGCTCGCGCTGTTCGGGCTGCCCTCGCTGCACAGCATCATCAAGGCGATCGCCAGCGGCTTCTTCGGAGCGCTCGCGGGGGCGCTCGTCCCGTCCTGGCTGACGCACGGAACCGTCGCCACGATCCAGCATCTCGTCGCGCTGCCGGACCCGGCGGGCTGGAGGAACGTCGGCCGGCTGCAGGGCGAGATGACCTACCTCGGCGCGATGCTGCTGCCGGTGACGCTCGCCGTCGGCGCGGTCCGCTACTGGCTCATCGGCCTGACCGGCGCAGCGCACCCGGCGAGCGCCGTCGTTCGCTGCGCGGGCGCGTGCGGAGTGCTCGTCGCATACCGCTGGATCGTCGAGCAGACGGTCGCGGCTACGAACACCCTGACCCACGGCATCCTCGGACTGCCCGTGGTCGCAAGCGGCCTGCAGCGGATCATCGGCGTGCTGTTCGGTGGGGCGCTGCTGAGCGGCGCCGGCGGCGTGTTCGGCGCGTTCCTGGTGATCATCGGCGTCGTCTTCGCAGCCGGCCTGTTCGCCGCACAGGTGCTGCTGACGGTCGTGCTCGCCGTGCTCATCGTCGCGGGCCCGCCGCTGATCGCGCTGTCCGCGATCCCGGAGCTGTCGCATCTGGCGCGCGGCTGGGCGGACGCGCTGCTCGCGGTCGCGCTGATCCCGCTCGGGTGGACCGTGCTGTTCGCGACGGCGGGGGCGCTGTGCCTTGACGCGACCAGCTTCACCGGCGCGAGCGGCGGGCTGCCCGGTCACGTCGCGGCAGCCTTCGCCGGGCTGATCACGTTCGTGCTCGCGGTGAAGCTCCCGCTCATGATGCTGGGCGAGCTGCGCCACGTTTTCGCCCGGCAGAGCGTGAGGGGCGGCGCGGGGAGCAGCCAGCCGAGCCCGATGGCAGGCGGCGAGCGGGTCCGGGTCGCGCACGCTCGGCTGCGGGCGGTCGGCCTGGAGGGCGTCCCGTCGCTGGGACGAAGCGTAGGGCGGGCAGCCGGCGCGATGGGCGCCCCCGAGGGGGGCCCGGTCGGCGCCGCCCGGCGCGGCCTTGGCGCGGCAGCGCGGCGGGCGGGGATGGCTGGCGCATCGGGGGGACCGCCAGCAGCCGGGAGCGGGGGCACGGGTGGGGGCCCGCAGCGGGCGCGCGGCCCGGCGGACAGGCGACGCGGCGTCCGCGCCAGGCTCGCGGATGCGCGGGGCATCCTTGCGGGCGCGCCCGGCGAGGCGATGACGGCGGTCAGGAGCAGCTCGCGCAGGGCCGCAAACCCAAGAGCCACCCGCGTGCAGCGGCCCGGCGCAGCAGCGGCTGCGGCGAGGAGCTCCACGCGCAGCTCCTCCGCAGCGCCTGCACGCGAGGGTCCGCGCGTTGGGCCGGGACAGCCGGGCGCGGGAGCGCGCGTCGCCGCGGCGACGCCGGGAGCGGCGCCGGCCGGCGCGGGAGCACCGCCGCTGGCGCGGGCGACGCGGCGCGCTCCGCGAGTGCCGGCTGCTGCGCAGCCCGTCGGGGCGCCGTCGCGCAGCGAGCCGGAGCGCAAACAGGGCGATGCACGCAGCACCCCACCGACCCCGCCGCGCCGCCAGCAGCCCCGGCCCATCGGGAGCCCGTCAGGCCCTCCCGCGCATGACACCGCCGCTGCGGTCAGGACGGCGGGCACCGGGCCACGCGCACGCCGGGCGAAGGAAGACCCGACGCGGCCGCCGTCAGCTGTCAGGGCGCCGAGGACGGGCGATCAGGGAGCGGCTCGCCGGACGCCGCCCAAGCGCACTCCCAAGGGCAGGCCGGGGAGCGGAACATGACCCACCGCACGTTCCGGTCCCTGGACGACGCGCCCAAGCTGGTCGGCTTCACGCTGCGCCAGTGGGCCCTGCTGATCGCGGGCAGCGGGCTGGTTCTCGCCGTGGTCCGTGTGGCGCAGCTTCCCGCCAAGCCCGCGATCACGCTGTGCGTGTTCACGATCGGGCTGCCCGCCGCGCTCACGTTCGTGTCGGAGAGCGGCGGCCTGCAGCTGGGGGTCCTGCTGCGCGACATGTGCCGCTGGCGGCTGCGAGGCAAAACGCTTGACCCGTGCTCGCCGGCGCAGCGAGCTCGCGCAGGCGTGCAGATCCTCGCGAGCAGCGCCACGGCGCAACCGGCCAGAAGCCCTCGCGCGGCCGGCGATGTCCCCGGCGCCCGATCGTGGGGTGAGAGCCGGTGAGAGCCCGCTCGCGACGGAGCGCCGCAGAGCTCGCCGGGGTCAGCGCGATCGGACCGGACGGGCTGCTGATCACAGACGATGGCAACTATGTCCGGTATCTGGAGAGCGGGGCCGTCAACCCGCTCGCGATGGACGGCGCCGAGGCGGAGCGGATCTCGGCGGCGTTCGCGCAGATCGCTGCGCGGCTCCCCGACGGGCAGGGGCTGCAGCTCTACGTTCAGGCGCAGCGTCTCGGCGTGGAGGAGCTGCTCTCCGAGGAGGGGTATCGCTGCGAGCAGGCCGCGGGGGCGGCGCAGGACGCGGGCGCCGACGAGCTCGCCGGCGCGGTCCGGCGGCTCGGCGCCTGCGAGGAGCAGTCGATCCGCTCCAGCGCACACGCGATCACGCCTGTGCGGCTGACCCACCTTCTCGTCTGCCCATGGAAGCCCGCCGGCTCCGGGCGGGCGGGACTGGCGCTCAGGCGCGGGCCCGCGCGCATCGGTGCGGCCGCACACGAGCGGAACATGCGCGACAGCCTGCGCCACACGGAGGGCATCCGCAGCGACCTGGAGGCGCTCGGCCTCACCGCAAGGGCGCTCACGGGAGCTGAGGTGCTGGACATCCTGCACGCCCGGCTGGACCCCGGGTCCGCTGACCGAGGGGAGCTTCCCGCGAGCTTCCTGCATCCACAGGCGCTCAGCGCGCCGCAGCCGGGAGAGCCGCCCGAGGCGGCGAGGGCCCGCGCGCAGGCGATCGCGCAGGCGATCTGCACGGCGCCCATCTGCGCCCTGGACCGCGCGCACCTTGAGATCGGCTCCTCGGTCGAGCAGACGCTGCACGTGTCGCTGCCGCCAGAGCTGACATGGCTCGGATGGCTGCTTCACATGACGCAGGCGCCCGGTCCGTTCACCCTGTCCGTGCACATCGAGGCGACCGAACGCTACCGCGAGCGGATGGCGCAGAGACGCCGCTACAAGCGGCTTTTCGGCGTCAACCGCGGCGTCGAGCAGCGCGGACGGCCGCTGGACCCCGATGCGAGGCTCGCCGAGCAGGAGGCGGCGGAGCTGACCGACGAGCTCTCCTGGAGTGCCGGCGCGGGCATCTACCGCATGGGCATCTACCTCGCGCTGCGCGAACCAGGCGGCGACCCGGAGGCGCTGCGCGAGCTCGCCGGGGTCACGGCCCGCGAGGTGACGATGGCCTGCGACGCGCGCATCGGGCACGGCCTGTTCGCGCAGGAGAGCCTTTGGTCCTCGACGCTGCCGCTGGGACGCGACGTCGCGCGCCGCCGGCGCAAGTACGTCAGCCGCAACGTCGGCGACAGCTTCCCGCTGACCGGGACGAGCTGCGGCAGCACGGGCGGCATACCGCTCGGGTACGCGCTGCCGGGACGGACGCTGGAGCGGCTGGACCCCTTTGACGAGGTGCACCCGAACCATCTGCTGCTGATCAACGGCATGAGCGGCGCGGGTAAGACGATGGCGGCGATCATCCTGCTGGCCAGGTCCCTCTCGCAGGGGGCGAGCGGGTTCATCATCGACCGCGCCGGCCATTTCGCGTTCCTGGCCTCGCTGATCCCGGGGGCGAGCTCGGTGGAGATCGGCGGCGAGCGGCACGCCATCAACTCCTGGGACGTCGAGGATCCCGGAGCGCTCCCGGCGGAGAAGGTCGACTACCTGCTGGCGCTGCACGCGCTGCTGCTCGGAGAGCATCACGCCGGACGCGACAGCTACGGCCTCACCGACCTCGAGTCGAACCTGCTCGGCCTGGCGATCGGCGAGGTGTATGAGCGCTGCGCCCTGACAGGGGAGGAACCCCGTGAGCTGCTGCTGCAGGAGGAGCTCGAGCGCCGCTACCACGCAGAGCGGGCCGAGGGGTCCGTCGGGATCGCCGAGGCGCTGCGCAACCTCTCGATGCGCCTGAACAACTATCTGGCGGACGGACCGTACGGCTATCTCACAGACCGGCCGACGACGATCGGGCCGGGCGCGCCGCTCGTGGTGTTCGACACTCGGCTGATCCCCGACGCCAAGGCGGCAGCGGCGCTGTTCGTGATCTGCGAGCACGTCAAGAGCAGGATCGCCCGGACCCGGCGCGAGCACCTCGCCGGCAACAGCCCCAAGCACGCCTGGGCGGGCCGCAGTTTCCTGGTGATCGACGAGGCATGGAAGCTGATCGAGCGCCCCGCGACCGGACGGTGGTTCAACGAGTTCTGCCGCCGCAGCCGCCACTACGCGCTGTGGCTGATCGCGATCAGCCAGCAGCTCTCAGACTTCGACAACGAGCACGGCAAGGCACTGCTCGCGAACGCCGCGATGCGGCTGTTCCTGCGCCAGGAGGCGCGCGAGCTCTCCTATGTCAAGGACTCGCTCGCGCTGAGCGGCGAGGCGATCGACGCGATCTCACAGCTGCAGACGGTGCGCGGACGGTACTCGACGGCGTTTCTGATGAACGGCGCGCGCGGACAGGGGACGGTTCAGATCGCCGTAGGAGCGCTCGAGTACTGGATCGCGACCTC
>Ga0182013_10005517_pt1 | contig 14679 bp, 5 predicted proteins | sample 612S2MmetaG_FD_120487 | JGI IMG/M metagenome (GOLD analysis project Ga0182013, IMG submission 120487) | Permafrost microbial communities from Stordalen Mire, Sweden - 612S2M metaG | ecosystem: Environmental > Terrestrial > Soil > Wetlands > Permafrost | place: Sweden: Stordalen | collected... | reverse complement strand
TCTGCCGGATTTTGAACAGGTCACGCTTTTTTAAAAGGGCTGCTCGGGCGCGCGGGAGTTTGAGATTTCCAAAATGCCGCCCCCTGGCCCATTCACCTTTTTCCAATTTGGCCTTTGTTTTTGAAAATGAGTAAACGATATCAGGTAATCGGGCTCGTAATTACCAACACGCTTGGCTGTCGGCGAGGTGATGCCGAAACACCCACACAAGCACACACATGCACACGCATGTACGCCGGATTTGGACACGCCGAAATTTCTTCAAATCCGCACCAATCGCACTTTGCCGGCCTGAAAAAAAAACATTCGGCAACGCTCCAAGTTCAATGGTTCTTATGCGCACCATGACATCGACCGCATTGTCAACGAAACAAAGAAACAAAACGGTTCCAAGTGCAGCGAAATGTAACTTAGTTTATGGGTTTGGACGGGATGGTAGTCATGAACGTCGGCGCCGTCGCTGCCAGCCACATTCGTTGCAATCCGCCAAAGACCATCGAATACCAATCAAAATGCTTCAGGGTGATGAAAAGTTCGGTAGTGCTTGTGTTGCTGGTGGTTGTCTGGACTGCGTCCGAAGCACTTCCAAGAGTTTTCACGAACATTGGAGGCACATCCAAAATGCAAAGCAGTGGTTGAATCCAGTCCACGAACGAATCAATGGTACGCGGCACGGTCGGAGTCGTCTGGGTGAGCTCGGTGAAAATTCTGCAAACATAGTGGACGCCAACCCGACGGCATTCATCCCATTCCAGATCAATTCCTGTTCCAAACAATAAATTTCGAACGACAGTTAGTTCTTTCACTGTTTGCAATAGTTGATGTGGATGCAAATGCGACAAGGACGGCGACGATGTTGTTAGGGATGACGGGAGGAGGGTGAGATGATGGAACAGGCGGCACAGGCCACTTTGCAAAATCCCTCTGGTGGTCATTGCCACGCACTGCACCGGCAAGTCTCGACTGCCGATTGCCGCCTTGAGATAACAGTCTGCTGCCAAATTCCACCGATGTCGTTTGGCATAGGCCAGGGCCATGTTCAAGTGAATGTACGTCAACTGCGACAAACCCTGACCTTCAAACAAACTCCAATCTCTGCCTTCATATATAGACAATGTCTCTTCCAGGGGAAAATACGGACTGCACCGCAAAAATACATCCAAAAAAACCGAACACTGATTCTTGTAGGCCGTTTTCAAATTTTGTACTCGTACGACCGTGAATGAGGCCGCCGACTCCTTTTTTTCTGCCGATTTCTCAAAATTATCGAAAATCTTCCGGAGGCAATCTCCACTGATGGGAGCTTGACTCAGACTTTGAATGGCCAGCGGATTGCAAACGTCGGAGCATTTCAAAATGCCGACAAAAGTGACATAATGCGCTTGCAGCGCCGTATCCGGCGGATGAACCTTGGCAACGCGCCTACCATGGACTTGTCGTGTCAAATCCGTTTCATTTTTCGCAAGTATCCATTCGACGGCTCCCGGGGCGAGTGCTGGTGGTATGCCCATCCCATGCTCGTCCTGCTCCTGGAGGCTTCGTTCGAAAAAGTGGGTGCTGCCAAACCAAAGTTTGATCCAGCCGATTTTCTTGGTCAAGTTGGCAGCGAGTTCGGCCTTGACGAGTCCGATGGCCTCTAAGCGCTCACAATGGAGGAATACATCCGAACGACAGCCGATGAGTCGCTGTTTAATTCGCTCGTAGTTTTGAACAAGTTTTTTTTCAAGTCCTGGCTCCGATTCTGGACTTGCGAGATGCTCCGAAGCCGTGACGATCCGCTCGTTTTGGACAGAAAGTTCGCCCTTGTCGTCGCCATCCTGGGGACTGATTGCGTCGTCGACGAAGGCACTGCACGCTTCCGAAAAGGGTTTTGGCGTCAATGTCGTCCGAACCTCGACAGCCTGTTTGCATATCATTCTCAGCTCATCCGCCAAGTTTAAAGCTTCTGCAAAGAGCGCAATCACGACATTTTCGTGATAATCGAACGCTTGGAGTTGCTCCCCGGCGTCAACATTGGGCCCGGCCAAAAAACGCTCCATCATCTACCAAACAGACGAATTTTGTAGTGTCGAAAACCCGGTGCACTGGACTGTGTCGTCCAAGACGTGAGCCCGAATCACATTTTCGAACGACTTTTTTTTATTTTTTCGATAGTGCTGCCGCCACTGTCGCCACTGTCGCTGCTGCTGCTACCCAACCATCGAATGGCGGACGATGACGATTACCGCTCCTCGGAGGACTCGGATTTCGAACCGACCGACAGCGACGATATCAGTTTGAGCGAGGAAGAATCGACAGATTCTCTTTCGGATCAAGAGGAAATAAAACACAACGCCAAGGTGTCGTCCCGTTCAACATCATCCTTGTCTCTCGTTGCCGGTGCAGCCAAACACGCGGCTCCAATATCGAGTCGGACGCAATCGGTCCTGTCAAAAACAACAACAACGACAACCCGACAGCCGCCCCAGTCGGCTGCGGGACGATCGGCCCCACCGGCGGAACCGAGCCGAATCAAAGTCATAATTAGGCCCAAAAATTCAGCGGCCGACTCGCCATCATCGTGGAGCGAGGCGCCGAGGCCTGCCAAATCCCAATCACCTGCTTCCAGTACTGGACGTGCGCTCGCCAGTAGAAAATACGGTAATGACACCAAGATGGAGACGGATTACGCTTCTGTCGCCGCACATCCAAAACGGTCCGTCGCAAAAACGGCGCCGCCCGCCAAGGGTTTTGATCCGAGCGTCGCTGCCGTATCGTCTCATGCCCGATTGGGCGAAAAATCAAAGACTCCCCAAGGCAAGTCCAGCGGCGGCGGCACCCACTACGCCTCCTCTTCAGACTCTACTCGCCGATCAATGGCAGCCACAACAGCAACAACGAAAACACACGCCAAACAAGGTCAACCGACCGGAGCGACTCAACCACGTCGGCAACCAATGGCCCATCACAAGACAACAACCGGTTCACGATCCTCGAAACAAGACGAGGAGGAGGACGACAGCGAAGAACTACACAGCGAATCTGTCTCTGAAGACGAGACACCCCACACCAGTGATGACGAATTCCTGGAGCCGGATGATAAAAATGCCATGGCACATCTGGACGAACTCAGACGGCAGCTGGCCAGATTGGGTCGACTTTGATCAATAAAAACCAGTCGCGCGCGCGCGCCCTCTCCCCACCACTTCACTTTGTTTTCAAGGACTCATGTCTGACATCGCACGCGAGTTGCTCAATTTATTGGAAGCGCGACGCTATCAAAGTTTGCGATCGGCTTCCAATTCAGAACCAAAAGACAATGTCCTCGTCGCCGCAGCGGGTGGCGCCAAAACAAACCGCCACGCGCCCGCTGCACCCCCCGAGCAACGGCATTTGCTCGACCGTGAGACTGTATTCATCCAATGTCTCCAAAAATCAATGTGTCTTCACCCGGAAACGACGAGTCACCTGTGCGCACTGTATCAATGGGCGCGCTGGATGCGGTTGCATCATCATGAGCACCAATTGTCCGTCATTGAGTACAGAAAGGATTTTAATTTCAAGAGACGACAGGTGCGGACTTTGGGGAATGAGAAACAGTCCAAAACAACAATCGTGCACCGCGCGGCACCTCCCTCTGTTTCACCGGATGGCCTCACCGTTTTGTGGCACGCGGGATCCGGTTGTGGCAAACGCGCCGTTCTAGAGATGCTCGCTCGATTCGTCAATGACAAGGGCGTGGATGGGGAAGAGGAAGATTATAATGTCATCGGATCCGCCCCTTCTCATAATCCCTTGGGCCGTTGTCCTCCCCGGATGGTCGATTTGAATCTTCTCGGGATCACGGAACATGCCTCTTGCATGATGGAGAATAACAAGCAACAAGTCAAGTATTTTACGGATCGCATCTTGGAACGACAGGCCGAGCCCTCGTCGTCAGAAGGAGGATACGAGCTGTACTTGGCTTCTTTGGTGGTGGCCTTTGAAAGATTGTGGACGCAGCATGATACTTTTCACTTTGACGGCCAAGTTCGAATCATGGCCGTCGACTGCCTGGAAGCGTTATTCGAAATGCTGTCCGATTGCAAGCCTTTGCACGACTACTTTCTGGAGCACGTGGTACTCGAAAAATTGGGCAAACCCAACAAAACTTTTATCTGCGTGGCCATTTGTGACCCGAAGGCGATGAGCAAATGTTTTGGCTTGCGGCAACTCCGACAATGCCTGGAGCAAAATCGGACGGATTTTTTCCAAACACGTCAGAAACGATTCGAAAAGGTGAAGCTGCGGCATCCCAGCTTCGGGACGGATCTCACGGGCACGTTTACGAAACTATCCGGCACGGTTTTTAGGTGGGAGACGCTCGACGAACGACAAAGACAATCTTGGTTGTACCAAAATGCCACTTTTGCCAATTCGGACGCACCTGGTGTTCGAATTGGATTACGACTTTATTCGAGTTCGTCTGGTGAGCCGCTGGAAAGCAAGGAGTGGTGGGCACCACAAGAATCCACATTCGTCCAACACTGGTTGTCGCTCACCACTCTCGGGGACTTTCGACAGGCGCTGATACAGATGGACTTTGAGTATCCCGTAGGTCTCTTCCTTCAACGGCAACAACAGCGACGGCAGGAGCAATTTGATGATGATGTTGACAATGATGACGATGATGACGATGATGAAACGATCGCAAAAAACAAAGTGGTAAACCGGACCGATGTCGATCCTTTGATGCCCACGTCCGATTTTGAAGCGGCCGGTAGTTTCCTGTCCGCATCGTTTTGGAGTAATGCTTCTGACCACCACCACCACCACCAACGACACCAGACTGTCGAGCGCACACTCCGAGAATTCCCGTCGCTCGTCAACATGATTTACTTTAATGCTGTGAATCATTTGCATCGCCATGCCAAAGTATCTGATTATTTGAGGATGGCCCGAGGCTGGACGTGGTTGAATCAGTCTCATTTTCAGTTGCGAGTTCATTTGCAAAACCATCCCCACGACGCATTCCAAGACTTGCATTCGCATGTGCTCTCTCACCTCCTGGCGTCAAGTGCGAACATTCTAAAGAAAACGCCCGCTTTTGAAGAAGCGGACCAACCGGACCAACCAATCGAATTTTATTCGCGTCGTGACGCCACCGCCGGTCTCCGACAGAGGATGCAGAATCAAACATTGTGTTTTTTGGCCATCCAATCTGTTTTTGATCGCACGATTCAGCAGTGTCGATCGGATTCCAACAAGTGGTCGTCGTCGTCGTCGTCGAATGGAGAGGATTCCAAAGCAAGCTCGTGGGATGTATTGTTTGAGTTTCAAAAAATGTCCTGCTCCTTCCTCCCAAGACTGACTCGATTTGGACTGTGCGCCTCGTGGTACACATTCGAAATCGACCTGGATTTGCTCATTGCTTGTTTGTTTCCCAATGAGACCAACAGAGACACGACGTGGTCGAGTCTGGAGTTCGTTGAGCGTTGCGTCGCCAAAACTCAACTCCTGGTGAATGGCCGTCGAGAGAAGGAAAAAACAAGCGGGACAATATAAAAATAGGTACTGGACAAAACGAGCGATGGCCAATGGAAAAAACACGGTGTTTTCCGGTCATATTTTATTCAAATTGATTTTCACCGCGCCCGTCCCCGGGATTATCGTAGGCCTGTTTCGAAGACTGAACGGCGCAAAAAGAGGTTGGAGGAACACCGGTCATCGCGTCCTTCTTGAGTGTCACGAGAATAGCCGACAGATTATCACGGGATCCGGATTCATGGGCGAAACGAATCAAACAGGTGACAATGTCCACATCCGTTCGACCGTCGAGCCGAGCATTCCAAACAAAATTCCCAACCTCCTCATTCTTCAATCGTTCGACAATGCCATCGCAAATCAACAACAACATATCGTCCTCGACCAAATACTCTTGAACCAATTCGGGCACTGGAATGACTCTTTGTTGATCCTGTGCCAAAAGTGCATCGAATTTCGAGTTGTAGTCTCCAAAGGCACGCGACATGGCGAAACCATCGATGCGTCCCCATTCCACTCGACCTCCGGCACCCTCAATCCGCAATCTTTCCGCTAAAAATTCGGGCCGATGGTCTTGGGAGAGGGCGACGGTTTCCCCTCCTCGAATCAGCAGCGCTCGGCTATCTCCGACATTGCCTATGACGAACGACAGGCCCACGTCTGGTTTTTGCGTGGGGACCAGAGGGCGGTGATCTGTGCATTTTTCAAGCCAAATCCGCCGGTCCGTAGTGGTCCTGTCGCCCACATGATTTTTGTACACTTTCTTCGCCTCGTATTCGTACGCCGCCACGAGCCGTCGGCTCGGTGATTCGGCGAATAAGGCAAAAATTGCGCAAGAACCAGAGGAATCTGTCCCGGGCGTGGCCGTGTAAGAGGCGAAATCATCGATACGACTCTGCCACGGAATGCCCCATTGCAAGTCCCACTCGAATCGATCCATATCCAAATCTTGCCGCGAATCTTCCAAGGGAGCATTTTCGAGGCCACAAAATTCCCTCACAAATCGAATTCTTCCGGGCGGCCTGGTTTTTTGACGATAATCCGCGTCCGCTTTGAGACAAGCCCGGACGACCATTTCGGAGACCAAGGAATTAAAGACCACCAAGCCGTCGTTCGACGGAATGGATGTCGGAGCGGAGGAGCAGGAGGATAAAGACGATGAAGAAGAAGATGAGGACAGTGACGAAGAGGACGATGAGTACGCGGTCAATAGACCGGGAACAATATTTTTCCGAAATGAAGCAGACTGGGTGGGGACGACGACGCTTGCTGGCCGGCAACCCGAGTCAGACGACGACGACGACGACGACGACGGCAACGATGGTGAGCCGAAAAGCAAATCCAAGTCGCGGCGATCCAAAATGATCGGCGAGACGCCCGAGGTCCCCGCTTTGCCGTCATCTTGGGACAGCAAACCATGTTGGTTTTCGCCGATGAATCGGGTGGTGGAAACGGGGCCGGCAGCGGGTGCCGGTAAAACTCGAATCGGCATACTACCGCTACCACCTGAAACACCACCAGCAAAAGATTCCTCCTCGTCAATGGCGGCCAGGACATTACCACTCGTTCCGTTTGCGATAAGGAGGTTCATTTTTTGTTGGTGCGTGTGCTTGTTCAGGAGGGCACCGTCACTGGATGTGCCCGTCGAATCGTATCGGTCCGCCAAAAAATCCGCACCGGACGTCCAAATCGGACCACGCCCGTCGTCACTGGAGGAGGACTTTGGTCGTGAAAAGATTCTGTTGGAAGAGATGGAGCCATCGGGCGGCGTCTCTGTATAAGAGCCCACGGTTGCGCCGTGGAGGCTCGCGGATCCTTCATGATGATCGTCCGACGTTGCGGGGTGCCGTGAGGGCGCCAAGCAAAACATTTCAAACTTGCTCCCGCACAAACCCTCGTCTAGATAACGCCACAAATTTTCGCTCAACCATTTTGAAGTCTGATCGCCACCGTGCCCATCGAACAGGCCGACAAAGGTGCATCCGCGGTGATTTGGCATTTCGCTCTGGACATTGTGATAATCCTCCATGTCTTTTTTCGATTGCAGTTTCAATGCCACACGCATCAATGTTAGATATACATTTATATATATATATATTCAATTCAAAAAATGCAAAACTTGGGCGGGGTCGCACTCTGCCGACGGCCTCGGGCCGAGGCGCTGGTAATGTTCAGCCAAGGGGCATCGCGACGCTGACTCACCTGGATCGTTTCGTTTCCCAGATTAAAAATATCGTCTTGTCGCGTTTCGGCATCTACACTCATCTCATTCAAAAAAGGCCGCAGTCGGGAATGATGCCATTTTTCATGAATAAATCCAATTGAAAAACGCGCATTTTTTTCGCCTATAGGCAAAACGCCGCAAAAAAACCAATACCACTTGCCGTCATTGGCGTCGTCGCACGCGTACACCCCACCACCTCCTCCACCAGTGATGATCACCTTGAGAAATCCCAAGAATCGCGATTACTGTCCGTTGGCGCCCACGGTTTTGCGCCTGCCAAAAACGCCTCGATTTTTCATCCAGGAGATCCTCATTGACAATCAACGGCGCTGTGGATCCAAAAAATACAACATTTCTGATCAAGTCGATTTGAACAATCTCTATGGAGATCCGCAGCAGAAGAAACATGAAGTGCCAGATGTCGACCGGTTGTTTTGGTCCGGCGCCAAACCGCGCGGACTAGGTTCAGATAGCGTCGTTTTGCAAAATCTCAATGGGTACACCTCCAAGATTCGAAGATACGAAGCGGCCGGTCCGAAATTTAACCAGGACAAACCGGCACCCAATCCTTTTTTCGCCCGAAGCGACGGCATCGCATTGCCGCCGGTCACCGACCGCGTCAAACGACCGCCGACCGAAGATTTTTCTCACACCAGCCAACAACATGCCAAAAAAACCTGCGACAACCGAGTTCGAGGAGAGACTTGCGTGACGGACGGCCAAGACGACGTCATGGAGTACAGCGTGCACTCGGACTCTCTTCCTGGCACTCCACAAGCTCCCCCTCATCGACTTCCTCGACCGAATGTCATCGAATATCGACGAAATGTCGATTACGCGCCGAGTCCCACCAATGTTTTGATCCATGGCGTGACAGCCGAAGGCGACCCGGCGCTCATCCGCATCACCAACTGGAGAAACTATGCTCCAGTGGAATTCCCGGCTCATTATTCAACACCTGCGTGGGCCGCAACATTTTTAAAAGGATTTCTGGACGAGTACTATCCGCTGAGTGGTTTCAAAAAGAGTACTCACCAGCAGATCAGGGAGCGAGTGGACATGGACGAGAGTTACATGGCGGAGGATGCCATGGGTTTTGAACCGGATCCTCAAAACCCGCTTCAGGCCCTCAAAACCATGTATTTTCGTTTGCGCGTGCCCAACAATGAAGTACTCTACGATTTTTCCGATTACATTTACAGTCCCAATTGTCCTATCAAAGGTGTCAAAATGTTCGAATTCCTGGGCGATTGTAAATTGACCGACTTGAATCGTTTTGTCAACGAATCCGGACTGAAAGAGGGTCATTGGTTTGAAATTGGAAAGGCTGCGGGCCAATGCAAATGGTTCGAACCCGATGAATTCTACGGACATCATCCCATTGAGATTCAAGTGTTCGATTGGATGGATTGTCACCTCTTGACGTTTGAAAACGGCATCATTCCCATCGCTCCAATACTTCAAGCCAGCTTCGATATTGAATCCTACGACCCCCTGGATCATTTCCCCAGACCCGATTTGAAAGACCGAAGCGTAATTTCCATCAGCGTCGTTTTCTCTAGGCTAAATGCGGAAAACATGATGACGAGCGATCCGAATAATCTTCGTAAAATACCGGTTTTGCCACTCGAAAAATGCGACATGCCGCAATGGCCACAACATACTGGCAAAAATTCTTGTCGCTCCCCAGAATTCGATGCTTGGACCCGGGAGGATCGCGCTTCATTTGCCCCAGATTTTCCAAACAGCTCGGCCTATCGACAATTATCCAAAATCCAGTCCGTTCGAAATGGTTATTCCAATGCCGCCAACTGGTTACAGTCTTTTGAAACCGTGAAACCCGATCAATTGGGATGGGCCTATGATTATGGCAAGGTGGGTGAAGAACAATCTAATATTATAAAGACGGTGATCAAACCCGCCTTTTGCAGGCGTTTCTGGCTCTGCTTCTGTCCAGACTATGACAAGGTCCATCGTTTCCGCATCCCCACTCCCTTCAACGAAGAACAAGGCGATGGGATTTTCGTTCTCGCCTATCCCAACGAACTGATGATGTTGGAGGCGTGGCGAGATTTGATGATTTGCACCCTGCCCTCCGTCATCATGGGCTACAATACCGTGTACGATTATGAGACCATGTATGATCGCGTTTCCAAACTCACCCTCGAAACTTCCTTCACCAAAATTGCGAGATTCAATACCATAACGGATGATTCGTCGAGTGACAAGAGACGCATGGGGTTGATCCATGTGGAACCCACTAGAACTGTGGTGGACGAGAATGGCATTGAGCGCCAGGTGGAATTGGATGGTGACGAGGACGGTGAGGAAGATGATGATTTGGACTTGATCTCTGCGATTCAGGAGAACGCGCGACTTGCCATGGCGGAGCGACCGATTTCCGATAGTGATCTACCCGACCGTTGCTTGGCTCTGGCGAACGCAGATCGAAAGCGGGAGTACGATGCGTATATGAAGGCCCTACAAGATTACCGGGCGGCCCACAATTTGCATCGCCTCTGGAAGCACGCCGTCGATCACTTGCTCATCCGCCAGGAGAATATGAACGAAGCGGATTACTCTATGAAAATCTCGGAACCTCGGTTGATTTATGATTTGGAAAAACAGTGCATCCGATTGAAGAACTATGCGGTTCCAAAACGTTGCTACGAGAATATGCGCTTTGAGAAGCAGTCATTTTCCAGTCGGTTCTACTTTTTTGGATGCATGATTCATCAATTTCAGCCTTTGATCTTTAAAAAAACGGATACTGGTGCCCAGGGCGTTCGCATTTTGGGTTTTCCCATGCTGCCCGGTTCTGCCAACCTCGATATGTACTTGTCCATGATGGGGGACACCACACAGCGATATGACAGCTATCGTCTTGGTGATGTTGCCAAGGCCAAATTGAACGATGACAAGGTGGACTTGAAACCGTCGTGTATCAACGCTCGGTTTCGCGGATCCAGCATGTGGCAACTGGCCGTCAGACGAGAACAGCTGGAAAAAAACACCAAATTCAAGCAACTTTGCGGCGCTGTCGGAACGGATTTGGAAGGGCATTTGGACGGGGATGCGGGTGTGTTGGACATTTGTAAGAGTAGTTCCGATGGTGCCGCTGCGTCATTCTTTTCGCCGCCCGTTGCATCGTGGTCGTCGTCGTCGACGTCGTCCAAACGACCAACCGCCTTTGGACTGCACGACTTGCCGTCTATGGATTCATTATATCCGAACAGCTTCAATAACACCAATTTGGCACATCAGTACTCGAGTGTGGACGAATTGTTAAAGTTTTGTTTGCCCAAAGTCGATCCCGAATACCAAAACATTCTCCAAATGGTTCGAACCAATGTGGATTCCATGGACGTGCAAGACGGTAACCGCCTTCCGTCGTCGACCGCTCTCAAAGGCTCTTATGTTCGCTTGATCGACAAGAACCACGTGTTGGCCAAACGATATCCATGGAACAGTTTGTACACGCATTCGAAATATCCAAAATCAGTCTTTTTGGTACGACACTACTACGACATTGCTGCCTACAACAATCACGATTGCGATTGCGTTTCCGGTCTGGCCGTCCGCTTTAAGGTCGTGCCCAATGCCTACACACTCGGTCAAATGACACAAACATCATTCAGCGTCGGCATCATCAAGGGCGTATCCTACCGCCTGTTGAACTATTTTTCCTATTTTTGGCACATTCGCAAAATGGTCTTGAGGCGATCGTCCAAATGGGAGAGTTTGGAATATGGAGGTGCCAGAGTCTTCAACCCCAAGCATGGTTACTACGCAGTTTCCGTGGCCACAAATGATTACGTGGGACTCTATCCTTCCATTATGAACGCCTACAATTTGGATTTTGGTACAATCATGCCCCCTATTCCCGTCGAATCCGAGCAGATCGTCGACGAGAAGGGCGAGAAAAACACGGTAAACTACTGCATTGCCCCCACGAGAGAGGATTTGGCGAATATTTATGGACCCAAAGAATATCCTGTTGAGTGTAACACACCAAGATTACGGCGTCTCTATGATTTGGTGAATCCGCGGAGCAGCAAACACACCATCACCATCCGCACGGATCCCGAAAGAGCCCCCGTCACGATCATACAACATGATCCGGTGGCGGCGCCGCTCACCGGCAAGCTGGGCGTGCTGCCAGAATGTTTGGCAACTCTCAAGACGGCCAGAAAGGAGGTCAAAAAGACAATGGGTGCCCTACCCAAGGATTCCGACTTGTATTCGTCAAACGATTCCAAACAAATCGCCATCAAAGTCATTATGAACGCTATTTACGGCATTTCTGGTATGCCGAACGGTCCTACGGCATTTGTCTACTTGGCGGATGTGGTGACCGCCTTTGCCCGCATTCTCATCACCTGGACTGCCAACGTGTTGGAGTGTCTTTATAACCACGGTTCCCAGACGCATGTGCCACACGAAGGATGTTGCACGTACGACTCGGATGTGCCCTATCCTGAGGGCGACCGCACCACGCCTCCACCCTACGGCCGTTTCGACCACACTGATCCAGAGAGTTTCAAGGCTTGGTTGCTCATGCAAGACCGGTTCGAATTGGATCCCAACCTGCACCACTTGTACGACGCATGGAGTGGTGAGGCACGGCGAGCACCGGCTGGACAACACATGCTGGGCAGCACCGTGACGGATTTGTTAACTGGCGAAAAAAATGCCATCTTGAAAATGTCGGACGTTCCGGTTGTCTATCGCGGCATCAAACATATTCCCGTCGAGCGGTTATGGTTGGAAAATCAAAAACAGTTGCGAATGGCCAAATCCAGGCGGGAATTGCTCGAGGATTCGAATTCAACGCAACCGCCCAGTCTGTTCCAACCGGCGCCGCCTACGAAAGTGCTTTCCAACCAAACACTGAAGCAATTCCAGAGAGGTGGAAATGGACGCCAAAGATTTGACGGGGGCAAAAAAACCGCGCGCCTTTTCACCGAAGCGGATTTGAGAGAACCCCTGCCGACGAGACATTATGAAACGCCGGCGGGATTCAATGGTAAAACCTACTGGTACTACCACACCCAATCGAGGTCGACGGCTGGGGCTGAAAAACCGAAAAAATTCGAAATAAAGGACGCGTCGAGACGGAAGAAGAAGAAGAAGAAGAACAAGAAAAAATTGTCCTTCCCCTATGATCGCCATGCGACCGTGTGCAATGACGAGGTGTTTGACGTTCGGCCGCATTGGCCGCTCGGCGCACCCTGGCCCGCCACCCGCTCCCTCATACCCGATCCCAAAAAGGTCCTGGAGGTCATCTACGGAGACACGGACTCCGTCATGCTCGCCTTCTATCGATTTGAGCCCGACAGTACTGAAGTGGCGGTCAAGGGCAAAAATGGCAAGACCAAGACCATTCTTATTCCCTCCGAATCTTTCATGAATGAAGCCATGGATTTCGGTCGGGAGACTGCGGCAAAGATCAACGAATTTCTTGCCCTCTTCCGCATGAAGGCAGTGGAGCTGGGCTTTGAAAAAATGTACACGCATTTTGTGATACCAACCAAGAAACGATACAGCGCCGTCAAGTGGCTCGAACCCAAAATGTTCGATTGTGCCGAGAGCAAATCCATGAGCAAAAGAGATGAGCCGGAATTTATCAAGAATCTCAAACAGGACATTTCCGACCAGGTGTCGCTCTATGGCGCTCGCCAAACCGTGGCCGAATTCGCTCTACGGCGATTCAGACAAATGATCGATGCCAAGTACAATGACATTCGAATATTTTCGGCGAGCAAAAAGATTGCCAAGGACAAGTATGATTCGGCGGGCGGCGACAATGGCAACAACAAAGCGACCAACGTCCAAGGCGGCGGTCTCGTCGACAAAAATCAACGGCGACTCGCCGATTCCATGTTCCTAAAGGGCAATTTCAAAGCGAACACAAAAAATACGCCAGCCGAAGTCAAATCCTCATGGTTTTCCCGCGGCAAAAAGACGGACAAGACCGTGCTGACGGATGGCAGTTCAGTCCACGTTGCGGCCAACGTGCGCTTTGGGCGTGAGTTCCCCGGATGCGAATATCAGATTGGTCAAAGAGTGCCCTATGTGATTATGTGGAACCCAGATGACGCCAGCATTTCAAATCGATCCATGGTCATTGAACATTGGGAACGTCTGTGTGAACGGCAGGTGGGATTGAAAATCCAGGAAAACTCCGATTTTGCGCAATTGTCGCCACAAGAACAAATTGAACAAGTACACTGCAAACTGCCGCAGGTCGATTTGCCCTACTACCTCAAAGCGGCTACCAACAGTCTGACGGAAGTAATGCAATTTCATCCTGGTTTTGACCATTTTTTGGAGGCGGCCAATGCCATGATTGTTGAGGTGGAAGGTCGGATGCGATCCACCAGTTGCAAGGGCGCCGCGACGTGTTCATCGACGAAAAATGGGAGCCAGTCGTTCTCATTTTTTACCGCACGCCAATCCCAACTTGAAACAACGAGATAAACATTGTTCGCGGGGCCAGTCCGCCGCGAATCCGCGACTAATCGATCCATACCATTTTGTTTTTTTTGCACTCGTCAAATCATCGTTATTTTATTAGGCACACCACTGCACTTGATGCCGAAGGTTCCCACTTTCACCTGGGATCAACTGCCGCAGTCTTACGCAGGCTCCTGGTCGACATCCCGCGCTTCCTTTGGTCCCCTGTACGATGAAGCATATGAAAAGGAATTGCTGCAGACATTTCCGAGCCAATACTTGTCGTTGGACACTGCGGACCGCGTCCTGCTGCCCATTATTTCCTTGCCCGAGGTGGCATTGCCCAACTGGTTTTTATCATTGAATACTCACAATGACACGAGGATGTCCCCACCTTCTGCGTTTTTGGCGCCAGAGACCGTGCGGGAATTCGAAAAACACGCGAGCCACGGCGCTTCAATTTGGAGCTATGGCATTTGGAGAATGGAGCGCGGCTC
>Ga0182013_10005514_pt1 | contig 14684 bp, 12 predicted proteins | sample 612S2MmetaG_FD_120487 | JGI IMG/M metagenome (GOLD analysis project Ga0182013, IMG submission 120487) | Permafrost microbial communities from Stordalen Mire, Sweden - 612S2M metaG | ecosystem: Environmental > Terrestrial > Soil > Wetlands > Permafrost | place: Sweden: Stordalen | collected... | reverse complement strand
GCGACCAGGCGCGCGGCAGTTCGTAGTGCGGACCAAACTGGTTGACAGCGCCCGCTTCTCCGTACGGGCGCGCGCCCAGTAGTGGCTTCCGTACCGTTTTTTCTTTTGACATTGCACCGCTAGCCCTCGCTATTTATGCGGTCCAACACCGCTTAGCGGTGGGGGTGGGGGTTGTCGTTGTGCCGCCCTGGTCAGCGCCGCCTCAATTGCAATCCTACAACCGACCTATCATAGGAAGCCCGTTGGGCGCAACGGTAGGTGGGGCCATAGTTTCCTCGGCAAGGACGTCGAAGCGCTTCAGATTGGCTGTGCCGAACGAGGTCGTAATGGCGACATCCGAGGCGTCACGGCCGGTCGCAATCAGCACCCTACCGATACGCGGCATGTTATTGCGCGCGTCGAAAACCCACCAGCGATCGTCCAGATATACCTCGAACCACGCACTGAAATCCATGGGCGGCGTGAGGGGAACGCCGATGTCGCCTAGGTACCCAGTGCAGTAGCGCGCCGGAATGTTCAGGGCGCGGCAGAAGGCGATGGCCAGGTGCTGGTAATCGCGGCAGACTCCGACCCGGTCCGTGAACACATCGAGTGCGGTCCGGGTAGGACGTGCGTGCTGGTACCCGAACATCACTTTGGTATTTACCCAATTACAGATTGCCTGCACTCGTCCCCAACCGGGAGCGGCAGTACCGAAGAGTTCCGCGGCTACGTTAGACAGCCGATCCACCTCACAATAGCGGCTGCTCAGCAAATAGACGAGGTTTTCATGGGGCAACTCACCTACCGAGTGCTCGCGCGCATTCGGAGCGACTGGATCAGGAATTCCCGGGTCTTCAATCAGCGTGGCACTGCGCAGGCAGAGAGTTCCCGGGGGGGCGACGAATCGAGTGCAGCGATTGCCGAAGCCATCAAGGTAGGTTGTGACTTCAACCTCGGGATCAGTCCCGAGTTCATCCGGTGCGCGCAAGTCTGGCACGCGGGAGGGATGCACGCTCAACATCGAGACCATCGCCACCGGCGCCGGAATTTCAAACTCGATGTCATAACCCAGTCGAATGAACATTTGCCGTAGTATAGCCTTTTCTGCTCCCGGCACTGGTGCAACTGCACCACTGCCTGCAACTAGCGGTGATCCCGGAGAATAAACTTTTGACGCTCTATCGCTTGGCCTGCACGTATCTCTGTCAACGCCTCGTGGACGCCCTCCCGTGACTCGGGGCCGATGTGGTGGGTTGCTCCTTCATCGTAACGGACTTTCACCATTTATCTCCTGCCGGTTTCTCCGGCGCACAGGGACCCTCTATGAGACTTGCTGTTTACCGGCAGGGGAAAGCATCATTCCAAAGCCATCGCGCAACTCCTTTATGCGGTCGAGCACATCCTTCTTGCGGTCGCGCGCGAAATACGTCAGCACGATCTAGTATTCTAATCATGCTCTCGACGGCTTGATCAGATTTGGCATCTCAACCCTCATCGCCGAGAATCGATCTTCTTTAAACCGATAGCGGCTCGTTTTCGTCGAAGCAAGCGAGAGTTCATCCCCAGATCTTCAGATAATTGAAGTTGTTCAAGCAGTGCATTGGCGACGACCGACAGGCTAGAATCAATAGAGATCGACGACGGCTTCGAAGGTTGCGTGGCCAGTGTGAGAGTTTCTGCGGCGATGACCTTCGGAAAACTGCGGAGATGGAATGACTTTTTGTCTGGGAATCATTGTTGAAGATGGCCTTGTGGGCATCGCTGACACACGAGTGCTTTCGGGCAGTGAGTCGTTGGTTGCAAAGAAGGTGGCCACCTATCAGGGGCTTGGCTTTTCTTTTTTTATCATGACGTCGGGCTTGCGCTCGTTGCGGGATAAGGCCCTTCTCTATTTCGAAGAGGTTTTGCGCCTGACCACCGCGCGTGACCGTCTCTTCAAGATCGTAAATCTGTATGCGGGCCAAGTGCGGCGACTTGCGGAGGAGGAGGGACCGTCGCTGCGCCAAGCCGAATTCGAGTTCAATATTTACTCTCTTGTGGGAGGCCAGATGTCGTCCGACTCCGTGCACCAGTTGTTTCTGGTTTATCCGGAGGGCAACTGGGTCGAAATCGGTCCCGACACGCCGTATCAGATCATCGGCAATTCCGGCTTCGGTAAGCCCATCCTGGAACGCTCCCTGACTCACAGCGATTCCATTCTCTACGCGTTTAAGTTGGGCATACTGGCTTTCGACGCAACCCGGCTATGCGCGGCCAACGTGGATTTTCCCCTCGATCTGCTGCTTTATACGCGCGGGGCGTTCAAACTGATCGAACACCGCTACGGGCGCAAGGATCTCGTACAAATCTCAGACTGGTGGCAGGAACGCATGCGGTGCGCCGTAAATGAATTGCCCTCAGAGTGGGTCGAGAGCGCCTTCTCAAAACTTGCGGGGGGAGCCCGGCGAGCGCTTGGCTCGTAAGCTCCGGCTCGGCGATTGCTCCTGGGCCAGGGTCCTTATGCCAGCGGCATCACATCCACCTCCACTTGCAGGTTGTGCTTGGCGCCGCCGAGGAGAACGCCGTAGATGGGGCTGACGTCGCTGTAATCGCGTCCCCAAGCCACGGTAATATGACCGTCCGAAGGTGCGCAGTTGTTCGTGGGATCGAAATCCACCCATCCGGTCCCGGGGCACCATGCCGAGCACCAGGCGTGCGAGGCGTCGCCGCCTACCAAACGCGGGTGACCGGGCGGCGGGATTGTTCTCAGATAGCCGCTGACGTAACGCGCTGGGAGGCCGAGAGATCGCATGCACCCGATTTGGAGATGAGCGAAGTCCTGGCACACGCCGCGGCGCTTTTCGAAAAAGGTCTGGACGGGGGTCGTGACCTCGGTGGCCTCCTTGTCAAAACGGAAATCCTGGTGGATTCTGCGGGTGAGATCGAGAACCGCTGCGAGCAGCGGACGTCCTTCGGGGAACGACTCGCGCGCATAGGCGGCCAGTTCCGGACTGGACCTCACGCGTTGGGTATCGAAAACGAACTGATAGGCGTTCAGGACCTCGTCGCTAGGGTTGCCGGCCAACGACTCGGGCACGGTCTCCCAAGGAGGAGATCCGGAAAAGTCCGGTGATTCGATGGCATTCACTTCCAAGTCGCTGTTGGCCTCCACGATGAGGCAGTCGTGAGGCTCGTGCAGCGCGAAGGAGAGCAAGGTATTGCCGAAGTAGTCGAAGTGGGCAGAGGTGACCGTCGGCGCAGGCAGGAGGGATATGTGGCTGCCCCGGCACGTCTGTTTTGGAAGATTGCGCGGAGTCAGACGCACCACGTGATGCGATACCGAGACCGGGTCCTCATAATGGTAGGTGGTTCTGTGGCAGACGCGATAGATCAACTGACCCGCTCCATTTCCGCGTGACTGAAATAGACATGGGTGATGGCATCCGACAAGGCGGGCAGCGCCGCGCCCGTCCCAGCGAGCAGTTGGTCTAGCGGCTCGCGGATGCTGTCCTCGCCTGGCTGGCAGAGCAAGCGGATGTCCGCGCGAAACAGATTCGCAGCCGTTTCTTCCAAACGTCTCTGTTTAGAAAGCGGCCATCCGGCCCCCGAAGGCCTGCTCGATAAGCACCTGCAATGCTGCATGAGTTCCTGTAATTGGAAGGCAAGCGAGCGCGGATTGGCCTCGTCGTTCATCAGCAGATCGAGCGCAGGCGCGGGCTGCAGCACAGTGAAGTAGCGGGACCGGTAGGTCATCGAACTGTCGGCGACCTCCAGCAACATCTCCAGCGTTGCCCAGGTCCGAGGGCTGAGCGGCACGACAATGGTCCGGAAAAGATTCACCAGTTGGATGGAGCGCTCGATGCGTCTTCCCGCGCCCAGAAAATGCCATCCGGGGCCACGGGTGATGTTCTCCATTTCGATCCCGCGAAGCGCCGCCAGTGTCCCGATACAACGATTCAGTACGGCTAGTGCCTCGCCGGTCGAGGCGTAGCCCCAGGCGGAGGTGTGTGCGGTGTCGAACTGGCTCACGATACGCAGGGTGTCGCTCGAAAGGCTGTGCCGGACATGCGCGGCCGCCTGGGCGGCGCGACTCAAAACCGCGTTCAGGCTATCGCTTCGCTGTTCTTCGAAAATGAGAGAAAGGATTTCCTGCTCCAGATCTTGCCATGGGTCCAGACGCCCTTGGGGGTCCTCGGCCGACAGCCGGGAGTGAGGCGATGCCAGACAATCGTATAACCTCATCAGCGAATCCCACTCCGAGGTGCCGGACGCCCCGAACTCACCGGTGAGCCGGATCAGAATGCAGCGAAGCACCCGGGCCAGGTGCTCGCAGCGTTCGGCGTAGCGGCCCAGCCAGAAGAGATGGTCGGCCGCGCGGCTGGGCAGGGCGCTACCCTCCCCGCGATTCAGGTCCAGCGGTCGGTCGGGAGGATGTCGCAGCGTGAATACGTCCACCGGTCCATTCGAAAGCACCCAGGTGTCTTTGCTACCGCCGCCGCGCTGCATGGAAACTACCGGCGTGTCGAGCGAAGGAGACACGCGGGCCAGTCCGCCGGGCATCACCACCCAGGAGTCTCCCGACGCCGCCAGAAAGGCGCGCAGAACCACCCGGCGGGGGGTTAGGCTGTTTTGGGACCAGACCGGGGCCGTCGAGAGGTCCAGTATTTCCTGCCCGGCGAATTCGTGTGGACGTTCTCGCAGGCGCGTAATCATTCGCCACCGTTCATCACCGTTAAGCTTCCCGCCAAAAACCGGTTCCATGCCGTGCGCGGGAAAGGCCGGCTTGATCACCAGGAAATCCAGGTTATCGAGCACGTACCGGAACGCCTGGGGCTGGCCGCACCACCATGTGGCGACGGAAGGGAGCTTCAGCCGCTCTCCTAGCAACTTCTGGCTGAGCCGCGGAAGGAAAGGTATGAAGGCCGGCGATTCAATCAGACCACTCCCTAACGCATTGGCGACCACAACGTTGCCCGCCCGCACGGCCTCGACTAAACCCGCCACGCCCAGAAAAGAGTCGGAGCGTAATTCGATCGGGTCGCAGAAGCTGTCGTCCACGCGCCGCAAGATCACATCGACCGGCTTGAGACCGTCGAGCGTTTTGAGGAATACGCGGCTGCCGCGCACCGTTAAGTCTCCCCCCTGAACCAGCGTGAAACCGAGATAGCGGACTAGGTAAGAGTGCTCGAAGTACGTCTCGTTGAACGGTCCCGGCGTAAGGAGCACCACCCGCGGATTGTCGCGGCGCGAGGGCGACAGGTTCAGCAGAGTGTCGCGAAACGAGCGGAAAAAGGAAGCCAGTCGCCGGACCTGAAACTCGCGGAACAAGTCCGGAAAGGTTTCCGCCAGAACAGTGCGGTTTTCCAGCGCATATCCCGCGCCCGAAGGCGCCTGGGTACGGTCCGCTAGTACCCACCATTGGCCATCGGGTGAGCGCGCCAGGTCAACGGCGAGCATGTGCAGGTAGGGATGAACCGCTGTGGGCATACCGTGACACGGCCGCCAGAATCCGGGGTTGGCGAAAACCAGCGCCGGCGGGAGAAGGCCGCCGCGGAGCAGTTGTTGCGGGCCGTAGAGATCCGCAAGGATGCAGTTCAGGAGATGCGCGCGCTGTATCAGGCCCGCCTCGAGTTCATTCCACTCCGACGGAGGAATCAGGAGAGGGATGGAATCCAGATTCCACGGGCGGTCCATTCCGAGCGGATCGCCATAGACATTGTAGGTAACGCCGTTTTCCCGAATTCGCTGTCGGGCGATCTTCCAGCGGCGGGCAAGTTCTTCGTTGCCGAGCGCGGACATGGAACCGATGAACCTATCCCAGTGCGGACGAAGAACGCCTGGCGCGGCAGACATCTCGTCATAAACGCCGTCCGTCTGGCGATAACCGACGCACAGGAGAAGCCCATCGAGAGTATCTCCGGAAGTGCTCATAAGGGACCTACGCCAAGGAGTTCACGGACTGGGGACCTTCCTTCATCTCGTACGCCGCAAATCCAACGTTAACGGGAATTCGGAATTGCACTCCTCGGGTGGCACAACCATCATACCCGGGGTGTGGCCGGTATCCTGAAACCGGGCCAGACGGCGGCTCTCCGCCTCTTGGGCGTTGACGGGAAACTGCTCATTAGCCCGTCCGCCCGGATGCGTCACGTGATACGTGCAGCCCGCGATCGCCCGTCCAGACCACGTATCCACGATATCAAACACTAAGGGCGTGTGCACCGGGATGTTTGGGTGGAGGCACGACGGCGGCTGCCACGCGCGATAGCGCACGCCCGCCACAAATTCGCCGCTTTCTCCCGTGGGGTGCAGCGGCACCCGGCGGCCGTTGCACGCGACCACGAAGCGCTGGCCGGTCATTCCGGCCACTTTCACCTGTATCCGCTCGAGGGATGAGTCCACGTTGCGGACGGTCCCGTTGCCGGAGGCCTCTTCGCCCAGCACGTGCCACGGTTCCAGCGCGTGCCGCAACTCCAGCCGCGTGCCGCTCCTGGTTACCAAACCGATCTGCGGAAATCGAAACTCGAAGTGCGGAGCAAACCATTCCGTCTGAAACTGGTATCCAGCTTCGCGCAGATCCGCCATGACGTCCTCCCAATCGAGTTGAACAAAGTGAGGCAGCATAAAGCGGTCGTGCAGCATGGTTCCCCACCACACGAGTTTGCGGCGGTACGGATTCTCCCAGAAGTGCGCCGTCAGCGCCCGCACCAGCAATTGCTGGATGAGACTCATTTGCGCGTGCGGGGGCATCTCGAATGCGCGCAGTTCGACTAGGCCGAGCCGCGATCCGGAGGAGTCGGGGGAGTAGAGCTTGTCGATGCAGAACTCGGCGCGATGCGTATTGCCCGCCAAATCGGTCAGAAGGTGCCGGAAGACGCGATCGGCCAGCCACGGAGGGGTTGTGGGCGCATCTTTGTCCGGGACCTGGTCGAAGGCGATCTCCAGCTCGTAAATGGAATCCGTGCGCGCCTCGTCGACGCGGGGATGTTGGCTGGTCGGACCGATAAACAATCCCGAGAGCAGATACGACAGAGATGGGTGATTGTGCCAATAACCGATCAGGCTTCGCAACAGATCGGGTCGCCGCAAGAAGGGACTGTCCTCCGTAGTTGGGCCGCCAATCACCACATGGTTGCCGCCACCGGTGCCGGAGTGTTGTCCGTCCAACATGAATTTCTCCGTGCCCAAACGGCTCTGGCGCGCCAGTTCGTAAAGTGCGGTGGTGTTTGCCGCAAGCTCGTCCCACGATGCTGCCGGATGGATGTTGACTTCGATGACGCCGGGATCCGGCGTCACTTTCAGCACAGCGATCCGGGGATCCGAGGGCGGCGCGTAACCTTCCAGCAGCACAGGCATTTTGAGATAAGCGGCCGTATCTTCGATGGCGGCTACCAGATCGAGGTAGTCAGCCAGATGCTCGACCGGCGGCATGAAGACGAACATCTTGCCCTGGCGGGTTTCGACGCAGAGGGCGGGACGCGCGATCCAGGCCGCCGATTCACCCTTCTCCGGCGGTTTGGCTTTGTCGGCGTCCGGCACTGGATCGTCCGGAACAGAGGGCGCGTCGAAAAGGTAGCGCTTGCGCTCCGGCTTTGCCGGGAGGCGCGCACGCTTGGCAAAGGGATCCGGGTCGTAGGAATAAGTCACATCTTCCGGCTTGGTCCACGGAAGAGAGTCGAGCGGCAAACGGTATCCCATGGACGAGTCGCCTGGGATTAGAAACATCTGTTTCGACGCGAGAAACCAGGGCTGGCTGGTCCAGCGCGGCGTGCCCGACCGGGTCGGGATACGGCGCAACGGAAGGACGTAGCCGATGGGCCGGTCCAGGCCCTGTTCGAAAATGCGCGCCAGACGCGCGCGTTCGATCGGATCTGCGAGCTTGGGATCGAGTGGATCCACGTTTATCGGTAGTTTGCGTTCCTTCCACAGAAAATAGAACACGTCCTCGTATGCCGCGATGGTGAAAGCAATGTCTACTTGGAGACGGCGAGTGAGGGCCTCGAGAAATTGCCGCGCGTGCTCGGCCGCGTAACCGTAATCTTTGCCGTCCTCGGCGATGAGGCTGGCATCCTCCCAGACAGGAACCCCATCCTTGCGCCAGTGGCAGCCGAATGCCCAGCGCGGCAGAGGTTCGTCGGGATACCACTTTCCCTGTCCGAAATGCAGCAGGCCGTGGGGCGCAAAGCGTTGGCGCAGCCTGCCTAGTAGTTCCACGGCACGCTGGCGTTTCACCGGCCCCAGCGCGGCGGTGGTCCATTCGGCTCCGTCGGCATCGTCGAGAGAAACGAAAGTCGGCTCGCCACCCATGGTGAGCCGCACGTCTCCGGAGCGCAGATCGGCATCCACCTGATGGCCAAGTTTTTCGATTGCATGCCACTGCTCGCCGGTATATGGCTTGGTGACGCGCGGGGATTCGCAAATTCGCTGCACTGTCATCTCGTGACTGAACTCGGTATTGCAGGGGTCGAGCAGGCCGGAGATGGGCGCGGCGCTACCGGCGTCCGGTGTGCAGGCGAGCGGGATATGCCCCTCGCCGGCCAGCAGTCCGGAGGTAGGATCGAATCCCACCCAGCCGGCGCCTGGAAGGTACGCTTCGGTCCACGCATGCAGATCTGTAAAATCGGCGGTAGGTCCGGCCGGTCCTTCCAGCGGCTTCACGTCCGCCACGAGTTGAATCAGATAGCCGGAAACGAAGCGTGCCGCCAATCCGAGATGGCGCATGATCTGGACCAGCAGCCAAGCCGAATCACGGCAGGAACCGCTGCGCAACGTGAGGGTCTGCTCGCAAGTCTGCACGCCCGGCTGCATGCGAATGACGTAGCCGATCTCATTCTGCACGAGGCGATTGAGGCCGACCAGAAAATCCATCGTGCGGGTACTCGCGCGCGGCACTCTGGCGAGAAAGGCAGAAAGCATGGGCCCGGCCGGCTCGGTTTCGCGAAATGGGCGCAACTCGCGGGTGGCCGCGGGGTCGTAGGGAAAGGGGTATTGCTCCGCCTGGGGCTCTAAGAAGAAGTCAAACGGATTGAATACTGCCATTTGGGCGACCAGATCGACTTCCACGAATAGCTCCGTGGTTGGCTGTGGGAATACCAGCCGCGCGAGATAGTTGCTTTGGGGGTCCTGTTGCCAGTTGATGAAGTGGTCCTTGGGAAGAACTTTCAACGAATATGCGAAGATGCGCGTGCGGCAGTGCGGGGCAGGCCTCAGCCTGACTATGTGAGGTCCGAGAGATACCTGCCGGTCGTACCGGTAGCGGGTCTGATGGTGAAGCGCAACGTGAATGGCCATGGATCTGTGATGCCAGCCGGTTACTGTTGCTGCTGCTGCTGCTGCGCCTGCAACTTCTCGGCCTGCTCTTTGTTGTTCTCCAGAAAGCGGGACCATTCTTCGTCCGCGGCAAACTCTTTGTCGGGCGGCAGCACCGCATCGGAAGGGGTCACCCGGACACGCACCTGCAACTCGGTTTCAGCTGAGCCTTTCATCGTGCCAACAGTCGGGGACACCTCGGAGTAATCGCGCCCGATCGCCGTTCGAATGTGTCTGCCGCCCACGATCAAATTGTTGGTCGGGTCAAACCCCACCCAGCCGATACGCGGAAGCAGCGCTTCGACCCACGCATGCGTGGCGCCCTCGTCGGAGCGATCCGCACGCTCGGGATCGCGATGGACGTAGCCGCTCACGTACCGGCACGGAATTCGCAAATTCCGCACGATAGAGATCATGATGTGCGCAAAATCCTGACAAACACCCTGTCGGGACCGAATTGTATCTTCGATGGCGGAATTGACTCCGGTGCTTCGCTTTACATAAGAAAAACTTTGATAAAACTTGGAGTTCAGCGTCGTCAATAATTCCAAGGGGTCCCTCCCCCCACGCTCAACGACTCCAAACTCGTTCGCCAGCGCTTCGAGTTCCAGCGAAGTATGAGCGAAACAACTGGGCATCAGCATGTCCCAGTAATCCTCCTGAGCGATCATGGCATCGAGTTCGTCCCATGCCCCGGGACCTAGCGACTCCGGGAGCGGGGACGGAGTTTCCACATCCACCAGAGCGTCGGCGATAATCGTCAGTTGCCGATGCTGCCTGGGAACGTCGAAATGGTGAACGAGATTGCCGAAGTGATCCTGATACGAGAAAATCCTCGCCTGCGGACGTATGGATAACTGAAAGGTGAAGCACCGCTGCGTGTTCTCGCTGCGTGGCTGCATACGTACTTCCATTACGCTCTGCCAAACGGGGCGGCTGTACCGAAAACGAGTAAAATGCCGGACAGCATAGAACATCAAGCCTCCAGAGCCGATTGGATCGGATAATCGATATACACTACGTGAACCGCGGCATGCAGGTCGTTGCACTGTTCGATGACACTATCGAGGTAACGGTGCAGCCCGCCTTTCATGATGTCGGCAATCGGAACGTAAGCGAGGGAAGCGCGCAGCCGTCCGGCAACACGTTCGATCCGTTCGGCCACCTTTGTGAAAGAAGTCTCGGAGATCGCCGCAATCGCCGCGCACATCCGCTCGACCGCATAGCGCACGGAATACGGGAACTCGGGATTCAGTAACAGAAATTCGGCCATCGAGTCGGGCTTCAGATCGGCCGTGTACACCTTGCAGTACGACTCAAAAGCGGCGCAACTTGCCAGCAGCCCTACCCAGTCCAGGTAGTCCGCTTTCCCGGCTGCCGAGAAATAGGCATCCAGCAGAACCGGCAATGAGCAAGAACGTTCCATGTACTTGCCTAGTTGAATGAAATGCCATCCCTCGCCGTGATTCATCGTGCCGGCCGTCACACCTTGAAACTGGTAGGCACCCTCGCGCACGGCGGCCACCAGTCGCAGCGGGTCGGAGTCCGTATCAAGCCTGCCGTCGGCCTGCGTAACCTGGTGATACAAACAGTTCAAGCATTCCCACATCTCCGAACTGATCTGCTCGCGAACTTGGCCAGCATTCTCGCGGCTTTCCGCGATACAGGATACGATCGACGATTCTTCGTCAGGGTCGCTGGTCAGCTTGATCATGGCCATTTGCGGGTCGATACCGCTGGCGGTCGCTGCGATGCCGAGAGACGCCATAATTCGATGCCATCTCTCCTCGGCGGAAAGCTTCGAAGGATTCAGCATCAGGTTGTAATTGGCTTCCAATACGCGCGCGCAGTGATCGGCCCGCTCGAAATAGCGGCTCATCCAGTAAAGACTGTCGGCTACCCGGGAAAGCATTGGACCACCCTGACATTCAGTTCTGCAATACCCATGTGTCCTTCGAACCCCCACCTTGCGATGAATTTACCACCAGAGAACCCTTGCGCAGAGCGACGCGCGTAAGCCCGCCCGGCACGATGGTGACCTTCTCTCCAAATAGAACGTATGGCCGCAGATCGACATGCCGTGGTTCAACCTGGCCATCCACGAAACAGGGAGCGGTGGACAGCATCAGGGTCGGCTGTGCGATGTAGTTTCTGGGGTCCGCCAAAATCTTGTCGCGGAATTCGGAGCGTTGCTCGCGGCTGCTGTGTGGACCGATCAGCATGCCGTAACCTCCGGACTCCCCTACGGCCTTCACTACATACTTCTCCAGGTTGCCGCAGACGTGCTCGCGCTGCGCGCGGTCCGTCATCAGAAACGTCTCGACGTTATCCACAATAGGATCCTCACCGAGATAGTAACGAATGATTTCCGGAACGTAGGAATAGATCGCTTTATCGTCGGCCACTCCCGTGCCAAGAGCATTCGCGAGCACGATGTTCCCCGCGCGGTAGGCGTTGAAGAGCCCCGCCACTCCCAGCGAAGAGTCGGCGCGGAAGGCTAGAGGATCGACGAAATCGTCATCCACGCGGCGGTAGATGACGTCGACGCGCTGCAGACCGGAAGTTGTCCGCATGTAGACCGCGTTATCGTGCACCACCAAATCGCGACCCTCAACCAGCTCGATTCCCATTTGCCTGGCGAGGAAGGCGTGCTCGAAATACGCGGAGTTGTAAATGCCCGGCGTGAGCAGAACGATGGTCGACCGGCCCTCGGGCGCAAGGGAACGAAGCGTGGAAAAGAGCGCCTGGCTATATTGCTCGATGGGCCGCACGCCGCATTTCCGAAACAGCGCCGGGAATATCTGCTTCATCACCTTGCGGCTGGTCAGCATATACGAGACGCCGCTGGGCACCCGCAGATTGTCCTCGAGAACCACGAACCGGCCGTCGGGGAGGCGGACCAGGTCGGTCCCAGCCACGCTGATATAAACGTCGCGCGGAACTTTGACCCCGTGCATTTGCCTGCGGAAATGTTTGCAGGTATAGATAATCTCGCCGGGGATGACCCCGTCTTTCAGGATCCGGCCCTCGTGATAAACGTCGGCGAGGAAAAGGTTGAGAGCCGTGATGCGCTGCGTGAGACCGCGCTCGATGGTCGCCCATTCCGAGTTGGTGACGATCCGCGGCAGCAAATCATGCGGAAAGATCTGCTCCGTGGCTTCGGCACGGCCGTACACCGTAAAGGTGATGCCCTGGTTGAAGAACGCGAGATCGGATTCGTTCTTGCTGCGGTGCAGTTCTTCGGGTGGAAGATTCAGAAGTTGCGTGTAGAGATTCCGGTAATGCGGCCGGGGGCGTCCGCTGGCAAGAAACATCTCGTCATAAGCTGCGGCGATCTCATAATCGGAGAAAGGCGCCGGCATCGGGGCGTGGTCGGCGGATTGTGCGGGCATGGACATACGAATAGCCTGGCGATTCTCTCCGCCCTCTTGAAACAATTGCCCCAGAACTGGGGGCTAGCAACCGTGTTGGCGACAAAGACGACAAAGAACGTGCTCATTCATCAATCTTGATGACCTGGAAATCGGATCCAACCAATCTACAGATGCTAAAGGCAGGCATCAACGGAGTCCAATTGATATTTCTTATCGCAGCCATCAGGCGTTCCTGATGACTCGGTGCTGCCAAACGAGCTTAGGGCGCCGGCGGAGCAGGGAGATATGGCTTCAGCCATGATGCGGTATCGGCAAAAGAATAAGGTGGTTACATCTTTGGCCTTTCTTCGATCTGTTTAGAGATTACCCACCGTTTCAGGAGTTGATCGATAAGCTGCAAGTGGTAGCTGCGGTGGACGATTCAGCGTGACGGTTCTTGCTTGCCAGACCGAGTAACTAGGCGATTCTGAAATGGCGTGCCAGCGACGCGGGACGGCACGGGTGACTATCCGCTGGCCGAGATCGAGGTTTTCGCTGTCGACCAACCGACCGGATTCGACGGCGGTATGCTTGGTGTCGGTTTCGCGATCGGCGGCTTGGCTTTTTGTCCCTTCTTAATCGGCTGGTTGTTGCGTCTTGGATTAGCTTGCTGGCAATCCTTCGGCCTTTTGTCGGAGATCTCTCTGCTCCACCGCCAGCTTATAAGCGACGTAGTATTTGTAGATATTGGCTACGTAGGTGACGGTCTCCTGCCCGATTTCTTTGGACGCAACCAATTCCACATTGGCAAACCAGACGTTCGGATCAAGACCCATACCGATGCTTCTTTGCGCAGCTTCGCGATGCGATTCGGTCCGGCATTGTAGCTGGCGAAGACCATCAACGTTTTGTTCATCGGATCGATCTTCGGATCGTTGAAATAGGTATCAGCGATGCTGCGCAGCATCTTGACCCCGGCGTGAATATTGCCATCAGCCGTGCTTACGTTCGGAATGCTGATAGGAGCCGCTGCCGCATTCTTGGGGATTACCTGCATGATGCCCACTGCGCCGCTGGGGTTCTTCTTGCTCTGGTCCAGCAGAGATTCCTGAAAGCCCTGCGCCGCAATCATCAGATGATCGAAGCTGTACTCTCCGGAGTACTTCTGTAAAAGCTGAAGGTTGGTTTGGAACTTCTTCATCTCCTCCGCCACACACTGTGCGAGCTTTTGAGAATTTCGCCGCGAAACGTGGTTAAACCAGGAACGCATACGAGGTAAAGCCTTAATTATGAGTCATATAGTTATGGGTGGGAAATGTTGTGAAGCGAGCAGTAATGTGAATCCCAGGTTGGGGGAGCGGCACAGGGGCGCCGCTCTGGTTGGTCGCTTGGCATCTGCTATTTGCCGCTTCAAGCCGCTTAGCCGGCATGGGGTACCCTCATTGTTTCGTCGTTCTCCGACCAGGCACATCCACCAGAGGGCAGTTCCGTTCCGTCACGCAGGATGAGTGTTGCCGTCCGTTCGGGCTGAAACTGCCAGCGTTCATCTGCTGGCCACAGATTGGGTGGGAAGCTGGCCCGCCATGCCTTCGAGTACTGGGGCGAATGGTAAGGCCAATCGACGGTAGCGTAGTCCTCGGGGCGCGCCCATTTGGGTAGAAATACGACAGGCCTGTCGATCGCATCAAACCGCATCCCGTGCAAGGGACAACGTACCGCGGCCGCAGTTTCTACTTCGGCCACCCAGCGAAATGCTGGGGGCTCGCCCGGCGGAAAGCAGATGCAGCCTTCTTCGTGCTGCGCTGTTGTGCTCGCTTCACTTATGGTTTGCTCCAGTTTCTTGAGTCGGCTTCTTAAGTCCATGTTCTAGTTTCTCCAATCGCTCCTCGATGTCGCTGGTTTCGATCGCCTTCAGTAGCGCGGTTCCGCAGCTGCTCAAAGTCAACTTGGCAGGCCGTTGCTGGTTGGGGTTCTGGAATGTTGTTCTAAACTCCAAACACTTCCACCAAGAGCTCGCAGAATCTCTGATTGCCAAAAGTAAACCCCGGCGGCTCTTTGATG
>Ga0182013_10005509_pt1 | contig 14689 bp, 14 predicted proteins | sample 612S2MmetaG_FD_120487 | JGI IMG/M metagenome (GOLD analysis project Ga0182013, IMG submission 120487) | Permafrost microbial communities from Stordalen Mire, Sweden - 612S2M metaG | ecosystem: Environmental > Terrestrial > Soil > Wetlands > Permafrost | place: Sweden: Stordalen | collected... | reverse complement strand
TGGTAGCCGCCGGCGGCGACGGCGATCTGTCCCGTCAGACCGACGACTTCGATGGGGGTCGCGCTGCTTTCGAAACTCCCGCCCCCGAGCTCACCGTACTCGCCATAACCCCAGCACTTGACCGTTCCGGCGCTTGTGAGTACGCACGTGTGGTAGGCGCCGGCCGAGATGCCGTTGGTCGTCTCGGCGTTGGCTGCCGGTGCCGCGGCGGCCACGGTCACGGCAGCGAGAGTGCACGCGATGGTCCATCGGACCAGTCTGCGTCGGGCTGCATCGAGGGCTCCAGATGCAGGCTGCTCCCCGAGCTCGCCGCCAGAACCACGCACAAGACCACGCACAATCGTCCCCCTCACGTGCATTAGCGCCGACCTCCCGTTGGGGCCAGTCGTTGGCGCCCAAACGGTACCAGCAGCGCACGCAGCCTGGCGGGCAGATGGGACCGCTGACCGCGTGTCAACAAAGCGGCGGCGGAGACGGCTTTCCGGTCCACGACCGAATTCCCTGGCGCCTAAGCCGGAGAGGGGACTCGAACCCCTGACCCCCTGTTTACAAGACAGGCGCTCTACCAGCTGAGCTACTCCGGCGCGCGTTCGAGTCTAGATCCGCAGCCGACGACGCTCTGTCTCTACAGGGCGTCGATGGCCCGCGCGAGCGCGACGTCGTTCTCGGTGATGCCGCCCTCCGAGTGGGTGCTCAGGGTCAGCCGCACGTGCTTGTAGCCGTGGACGAGGATGTCGGGATGATGGTTCTGGGCCTCGGCCAGATCGGCAACGCGGTTGACGAAGCCGATCGCGTCCTTGAAGTCGCCGCACTCGACGTCGCAGGCCAAGGCGTCGCCGTCCCGCTCCCAGCCGGGGAGTGCGTCGAGCGCGCCGGCGATCTGCTCGTCATTTAGCACTCCCATTCTTCGCAGCCTAGCCGCCTACAGTGGCACTCGTGCGCATTGTCAGCCTCGTCCCGCACGCGACGGAACTGATCTTCGCCCTCGGCCTCGGATCCGAGGTGGTCGCGGTCACACACGAGTGCGACTACCCGTCGCCGGCTCGCGAGCTGCCGAGCGTCACACGTGACGCGCTGCCGGCCGGGCTTTCGGCGCGCGAGATCGACAGTGCCGTGCGCGAGCGAACCGGGGAAGGCGCGTCGATCTATTCGCTCGACAGCGCTCTGCTCGCCGCGCTGGAACCCGACCTGATCGTGACCCAGGCGCTCTGCCCGGTCTGCGCCGTCTCCTACGAGGAGGTCGCCGAGCTTGCGCCGAAGCTGCCCTCGCACCCCGACGTGATCGCACTCGACCCGCACACGCTCGGCGAGGTGCTCGGGGACATCCGCACGATCGCGACGGCCACCGAGTCGCGCGACCGCGGCGTCGAGCTGCTGCGCTCGCTCGCGGACCGCATCGACCGCGTGCGGCTTGCCGTGCGTAGCCGCGAGCGTCCCCGCGTTGCGGCGCTGGAGTGGCTCGATCCGGTGTTTGCAGCCGGTCACTGGGTTCCGCAGCTGATCGAGCTCGCCGGCGGGATCGACGCTCTCGGCCTGGCCGGCGAGCCCTCCGAGCAGGTCGCCTGGGATCTGGTGCGCGCGGCCGAGCCGGCGGTCCTCGTCGCGATGCCGTGCGGCTACGACGCCGAGCGCTCGGCGCTCGAGGCGCGCTCCGTCGAAGCCGAGCTTGCCGCGGTCGGCGCCCGTACCGTCGCGGTCGATGCCGGCGCGTACTTTTCCCGGCCCGGACCTCGCCTGGTCGACGGTCTCGAGTTGCTCGCGCACGTGCTGCACCCCGACGCGGTGCCGGCTCCGCAGGGCACCGCGGCGATCACAGTCGCTCTCTAGGGCACGAGGCCGGTGGGCACCAGCAGGCTCGCCCCGGTTTCCAGCGAGGCGTGCGCGACGAGAACCGAGCCGACGACGGCGAGGATCGCCAGTGCTCCGCAGAGTGCCATTCCGAGCGCCGGGGAGCGCCTGCGGTCGCCGAGCTGGAGCGCTCCCATGGCCAGCACGCCGCCGACGAGGCCGCCGATGTGGCCGCCCCAGCTGATTCCCGACATCGTGAAGCTGAAGACCAGGTTGATCACGATCACCCAGCCGACGCCGCTCTGCATGATCGGGATTCCGCGCTCGAGAAGAATCATCACGACGGCGCCCATCAGGCCGAAGATCGCACCCGACGCGCCGAGCGTGATGCCGTGCGGCGTCGTGACCAGCGCGAGCAGCGAGCCGCAGAGCAACGAGACGAAATAGACGATCGCCAGGCGCCGGCCGCCGATCACCCGCTCGAGCATCGTGCCGAACACGTACAGCACCCACATGTTGAAGGCGATGTGGAGGATGTTCTCGTGCAGGAAGCCCGACGTGACCAGTCGCCACAGCTGGCCGTGCGCGACGCCAAGCACTTCGTTGCCCCGCAGGCTTGCGATCAACGCCCCTTTTTCGACCAGCGACCCGTACGCTGAGCCGCTGAACGAGAACGCGCTCGGTGTCTGGATCACCTCCGCGATGAACACGAGTACGTTCGCGGTGATCAAGGCGATGGTCACGCGGGGCTGCGCGGCGAGCACGTTCGGGGCGCGTATCACGCGCGTCTTTTCGCCCGCGCACTCTGGGCAGCGCATGCCGACCTGCGTCGGCGTCATGCAGTCGGGGCAGATCGGGCGACCGCAGCTCGAACAGGAAACTGCCGTCTCGCGGTCGGGGTGTCGGTAGCAGGTCGCCACGGCTCCTGAGCGTAGCCGGGGCCGCTGCGAGGCCACCGGCGGAAAACCTCGTGGCTGCCGAGCGGGCCGGGCAAACCCGCGGAACCGTTTGCGGGAAAGCCGCAGGAAAATCCGCCCGGAACCCCGATGGTGCCCTTATGCGCAATTTATACGGTGCCTCGCGAGGCATGGGGCTCGATTCAGGTCATGAAGAGCGGGGCACACCCGCGACGGTGCACGCGTGAGCCGCGGTCGCGCCATCGGCGGGGCGGTCGTGACGCTCGTCGCACTGCTCGTCGTCTTTGTGCTGCTCGTAATCGGCACGCGGTCGATCAAAGGCCTCGGCTACGAGCCTGCAGCCGTGCGCTCTACGACCGGGCACAACATCACGCTCGAAACGTTCCCGGACAGCTACGCCTGCCACGGCGAAAACGGCGGCCCCGGCGGCGGTCCGCACCCTGAATGGGTGACCTACTGCCCGAGCACCTCGATCCAGGTTCCCGCGTACAGCACGATCACCGTGACGATCAAGCAGTACGACTCCGGCGGCTCCGTGCACAACCCCTTCTTCGCGCACGTCAAAGGCACGGTCGGCAACGTGATGCTGGTCAACGGCCGGCCGACGACGTCGGTCAACTGGGAAGACATCGCGCACACGTTCACGATCCAGACGCCGCCGAACCTCAAACAGACCCAGCTGTTCGTCAACGTGCCGCTGCCCGGGGTCTCCGAAAGCGCGCCGGAAAACGTGACGATCGCCGGCCACAAATACCAGACCCCGAACATCATCGTTTTCAAGTTCAAGACCGGTGCTCCCGGCAGCTACGTGTGGCACTGCTACGTGCCGTGCGGCGAAGGCCTGTCGGGTGAAGGCCTCGGCGGCCAGGACGGCTTCGGCGGCCCGATGGCAACCACCGGGTACATGTCCGGCACGCTCACGGTGGGTTGAGCGTGGCCGCCGTGGATCAGACCCGCGCCGTCCGCGGCGCCCGAGCGATGAGGTAGATGGCAATGGCTGACGAGAACAACGAGGCGCTGCGCTCGGACGGCCGGAACCGCTGGCACGTCAGTCGCGTGCTTTGGATCTGGGCCATCCTGTCGGTCATCGTCATCGTCATCGTGCTGATCGTGGTGCCGCTGATCGAGCGCGCATCCGGCAGCCCGTCCGCGCACTTCGCGAGCCTCACCGACGTCGTGTTCACCGCGCTCGCGGTGCCCGTCGCGCTGTTCGTCTGGGTCTTCATGTTCTACAGCCTGGTCGTCTTCCGGGACCGCCGGAGCGCCGGCGCCGTCGAGAACGCGGAGGACCTGCCGGATGGCCCGCACATCGAAGCCAAACCGCGCCACCAGATCCTCTGGCTCGCCGTGACCGCCGCGCTCGCCGCGTTCACCGTTGCGTGGGGAATGTTCGGCTTCTACCAGCAGACGACGGCCAAGGCGCATTCAACGCCGCTGGTGGTCAACGTGACCGGGCAGGAGTGGACCTGGACCTTCGGCTACCCCCGCCTCGGCGTCAAGAGTCATGAGCTCGTCCTGCCGGTCGGTCACGAAGTCCAGTTCCGCGTCACGTCCGACGACGTGCTGCACGGCTTCTCGATCGGCCAGCTCGGCGTCTCGATGGATGCCAACCCCGGTGTCTGGGTCGCCACCCCGGTGATCAAGCCGACGCGTCTGGGCACCTATGAAGTGCGCTGCAACGAGCTCTGCGGCCTCTACCACACGTACATGTGGGCGCAGGTCAAGGTAGTTCCGATGGCGACCTTCATCCAGTGGGTCAAGGCGAACGGCGGTAACTCGAAAATCGCGGGTAGCCCGGGCGGCGGAGGCCAGGCCGCCCTGTCCCCCGGAAACGAACTGGAAGAAGCGGTCTGATGAGCACAAGCGCAGTCGCCCAAGCACCCCACGCCGCATCCGCTCCGACCGGCCGGCGCCTGGTCCCGAGCATCATCACCGCCGTCCTGCTCGGCGCAGTCGGCGGTGTCGTCGTCGCGCTCATCGTCCACAGCCTGATCAGCGGTCCGCGGCAGGCCGACGACACCTGGGTCAGCGGCTACATCGGCTGGTTCGTCTTCTTCATGATCGGCATCGGAGCCGTCGGCTTCCCGCTGCGCTGGGGCGCCGGCGCGCCCGACCAGACGCACGAGCAGGAGCTGCGCGAGGGCGGCAAGGGCGAAGGCGTCTGGCGCTACTTCCGCTTCTGCACCGACCACAAGGTCGTCGGTCTCCAGTACTTCGTGACGATCATCGTGCTCTTCGTCGTCGGCGGCGCCGCCTCATGGATGATCCGCCTCGAGCAGGCCCGGACGGGCGCCAAGGTCTTCACGCCCTCGACGTACAACACGATCGTCGGGATGCACGGGATCGTGATGATCGCCAGCACGATCATCATGGTCAGCGCCGTGTTCGGCAACTACATCGTGCCGATCATGATCGGCGCGAACGACATGGCGTTCCCGCGGCTGAACGCGCTGAGCTACTGGACGCTGTTCTCCGCCGTTCCGGTGCTGCTCACGACGGTCGCGCTCGGCGGCTTCTCGACCGGCTGGACCGGCTACGCGCCGCTCGCCGACCAGGCAGCGGTCGGGATGGACGCCTACTGCTTCACGATCGTCGTGTTCGCGATCTCGATCATGCTCGGGGGGATCAATATCGCCGCGACCGTGGTCACGATGCGCGCGCCCGGGATGACCTTCGGACGGCTGCCGATGACCGTCTGGGGGATCATGCTCTCGACGCTGCTCGGGCTGATCGTCTTCCCCTCGTTCATGGCCGCCGTGGTGCTCGTGCTGCTCGACCGTACCGTCGGGACGAGCTTCTACCAGGCCGCGCTCGGCGGCAACAACTGGCTCTACGAGCAGCTCTTCTGGTTCATGGGCCACCCGGAGGTCTACGTCATCGGGCTGCCCGGGTTCGGCGTTGTGTGCGACGTCGTCGCGACCTTCAGCCGTAAGCCGCTGTACGGCTACAAGCTCGTCGTCGGCGGGATGATCGGGATCTTCGTGCTCGGGATGGCCGTATGGATGCACCACATCTACTGGTCGGGCGCGAACCTGCCGCTCGACATGCCGACGATGATGACCACCGAGGCGATCTCGATCCCCACCGGGGTGATCTTCCTGGCCTTGATCGGGACGATGTGGCGCGGGCGAATCTGGCTCTCGGCGCCGATGCTGTTCGCCGTCGGCTTCCTGATCAACTTCCTGATCGGCGGCGTCACCGGTCTCTACCTCGCCGACGTCCCGACGGACACGATCTTCCACAGCAACATGTTCGTCGCCGCGCACTTCCACTTCACGCTCGTCGGCGGCGCAGTCTTCGCCTTCGTCGCGGGCATCTACTACTGGTTCCCGAAGATGACCGGGCGCGAACTGGACCCGTTCCTCTCGAAACTTCACTTCTGGCTGTTCGAGATCGGCTTCCTCGGCACGTTCCTGCCGCTGTTCCTCGCGGGGATCAAGGGCGAGCCGCGCTGGCAGGCCTACATCTCACCGAGCGTCGCGGGCATCAACCTCGTCTCGAGCCTGTTCGCGATCCTGCTGGTCGCCTCGGCTGCGGTCTTCCTCTTCAACATCATCGCCTCATGGACCGCGGGCAAGCGCGCGCCCGCCAACCCGTGGGGCAGCCGCACGCTGGAGTGGACGATCCCGAGCCCGCCGGCGCTCGTCAACTTCGCGACCCCGCCGCTGGTGGTCGCCGGCCCATACGACTACGGCCTGCCGGGTCCGAGGACGATGGGCCGCCTGACCCTCGCCGGCGCCTCGGACGACGCCGCGGTCCTCGACGGGCCGCCCGCGGCGCCGGTTATCTCGCGCGGCGACCAGGTCCGCTACGGCACGATCCTCGCGATCGTCTCCGATGTCGTCTTCGTCCTGGCGATGCTGCTCGGCTTCGCCTACCTCGCGGGGCTGAACACGATGGGCCAGTTCCGCGGCGGCGAGCAGCTCGCCGCCCTGACCGGCACGATCATCCTCGCCGCGGCCGCGGTCGTGGCCGCGCTTCTGCACCAATGGGGTGCCGGCGGTCTGGAGGCAGGCGAGCAGGGACGCGCACGCGCAGGTGTCGCCGCGGCGTGGATCATCACCCTCGCCGCGCTGGTCGCCGACCTCGTGATCTTCGGCGGACTCAACTTCGCGACACCGTTCCACGCCTACGCAAGCGGCGTCGAGACGCTCACGATCTACCACGGCTGGCACCTGCTGATCACGATCGTCGCCGGCGGGCTGGTGCTCGGCCGGCTCGCGAAGGGCAGGCTCCAAGGCCGCGCCTACGTGCTCCAGGCGATGGGCTACTGGTACTGGTGGGTCGCCATCTCGGCAGTGCTCCTCGTGATCGCGATGGCGGTCATCAAATGAGCGGTGCAGCGCCCAACTCCGCGCGGGGCTGAGCCGACGCACGCGCGATGCTAGACGCGCTCCCGATCATCCTGACGGTCGCGGCCTTCGTGGTCCATCTCGTCGGGCTGCGGATGACCGAAAAGCGGACCGCGCCGAAGCGGATCCCGGCGCTGCGCCGCCGCGCCTACACGTTCTACGCGGGGCTCTTCGCGCTCCTGCTGGCGGTCGCCACGCCGCTGGACACCTGGTCGCAGAAGCTGCTCTGGACGCACATGATCCAGCACGTTCTGCTGCTCGCCGTCGCGGCGCCGCTGATCGTCGCCGGGGCACCCTGGTGGCTGCTGTTCTGGCGCCCGCTGCCGCTCGGCTTCCGGCGCTGGATGGCCCGCGCCTGGGCTTCCAGCGGTGGCTGGCTGGCCCCGGTCCACGCTCTCTGGCGACGGCTCGCGCGCCCGATCGGGGCACTGATCGCGTACTCCATCGTCGTGCTCGGCTGGCACGTCCCCGCGCTCTATGACGCCACGCTCAAGAACATCAACGTCCACGGCCTCGAGCACATCATGTTCCTCGTCGCCGGGATCGTGCTGTTCCTGCAGGTCATTCCCTCGCCGCCGTTCAAACCGACGCTCAGCTACCCGAAGCGGATCGCGCTGATGGGCGGCGCGATGCTCGTCAACATCGTGCTCTCGATGGCGCTCGCCTTCTCGCAGTCGCCGCTGTACCCGTACTACGCGCACATCGTCAACCGGCCCGGCAACATCTCGGCGATGACCGATCAGCAGATCGCCGCCGGAATCATGTGGAGCGCCGGCGACCTGCCCTTCGCGCTCGTCGTCGCCTGGCTTGCGTATGCCTGGATGGCGCAGATCGAGCGCGACACCGACGAGACCGGGCGGGGCGCCGAGGCGGTCACGTCATGAGCGTCCCCGACCGCCACACCGACACCACGCGCCGCGAGGGCGACGCCGTCGCGCCGGGTCAGCGGCGGCGCAGGCTCACCCGGCGGATCGCGCTCGCGCTCGGGCTCGCAATAGCCGCCGCCGCGCTCGCGGGCTGGAAGCTCGGCAGCCAATCACCGGCGAGCACGCGCGTCGCGCGGGCCGTCGGCGCTGGAGCGGGAATCCCGATCCCCGGGGCAACCGATGCCCCGAACTTCACGCTGACCGACCAGTTCGGCCACCGGCTCACGCTCGAGTCGCTGCATGGCCGAGAGGTGCTGCTCGCGTTCATCGACTCACGCTGCACGACGGTCTGCCCGCTGACTGCAGCGATCCTGCACCGCGCCGTTGAGGAGCTCGGTCCCAGGGCGAAGAACGTCCAGATCGTGGCCGTCAATGCCGACCCTGCCGCGACGCGCGTCTCGGATGTCTACCGCTTCTCGGCCGACACCGGGATGCTGGGGACCTGGCGGTTCGTCACCGGCTCGCCCACCGCGCTCAAAGCGGTCTACCGCCACTACCAGGTCTACGTCTGCGTCAAGCACGACGGCCAGGTGATCCACACCGCCGCGATGTACGTGATCGACCCGTCCGGGCACGAGCGCCTCTACCTCGAATCGATCGACTCGCGGGCCAGCTCGACGATGGCCAGCGAGACGGCGGCAGTCACGCAGGGGCTGCGCGAGTTCCTGCCCACGCGGCCCTCCTGAGCGATGGCTGCCAGCCCGCCCGCGGCCCGCACCGTGAGCGCACGTGTCCCGAGCCGGCACGCGCTTGCGGTGCTGGCAGGCGCGCTCGCGGTGCTCGCCTGGGCGCTGATGACCGTCGGGGCCTTCGTTCGGTCCACCGAATCGGGGCTCGGCTGTCCGGACTGGCCGATCTGTCACGGCAAACTCGTCGCCGGGGGCGGGCACGCGCTGACGGAGGAGGCCCACCGCTGGGTCGCCTCGATCCTGGTCATCGGTGCGCTCGCGCTCGTCGGCTTCGCCTGGGCGCGCTGCCGCGGAGAGCGCCGCGTCACGCGGCCGCTGGTGGCGGTGCTGCTGCTGCTCGCGGCGCAGGTCGCACTCGGCGCGATCACCGTTCTGCTGAAGAACGTCTCCTGGACCGTGGTCATCCACTACGGCGGTGCAGCGGCGCTCGTCGCTTCCCTCGTGCTCGTCGCGGTCAGGCTTCGCTGGCCGAGCCCCGCGCCGGTGCCGCGCGACGGCTTCTCGCGACTGCTGTTGTGGTTTGCGACGCTCAGCTACTTCTTGCTACTCGCCGGCTCGACGGTTGCGAACACGGACTCGCACGAGGCATGCGGCGAGGGCTTCCCGCTGTGCAACGGCACTCTGGCCCCGGGACTGAACCACCATGTCGTGATCAACCTCGTTCACCGCGTGTGGGCCGGGGCGATGCTGATTTTTGCCTTCTGGGTCTTCGCGCGTGCGCGCCGTGCGCGCGCCGCGAGCATTCCGATTGTCCGAGCCGCCGGCGCCGTGGCCGGGCTCTACCTGCTCCAGGCGGCCATCGGGATCGTGGTCGTCGCGGTCGGCGAGGACACGGCGTTCGAGGTGATCCACTCGTCGATCGGGTCGCTCACGTGGGCCGCGATCGCGCTGCTCGTCGCGCTCGAGCGCACGATCGGCGGCCCTTCGCGCGCCTCGGCGCCGGGAAGTGCGCCTGCGGCCCAGGCGGTGCGGGCCCCGGCCTAGGGCAGGTCCGCGAGGATCGCCCCGAGCGGGCGACGGCGCCCCGTGATGAACGGCAGCTCTTCCTTGGTGTACAGACGCGCTTCGGCGCCGCGCAGGTGGCGGATCAGGTCGACTATGCGGCCGAGGTCGTCGGCCTCGAAGGCCAGCAGCCACTCGTAATCGCCGAGCCCGAACGCGCTGACCGTGTTCGCCCGCACGTCGGGGTAGCCGCGGCCCATCCGGCCGTGCTCGACGAGCAGGTCCCGGCGGCGGATCGGGTCGAGCAGATACCACTCCAGGGAGCGCACGAACGGATAGACGCAGAGCCAGTCGCGGGCCGGCTCGCCGTCGAAGAAGGCGGGACGGTGCGTCTTGGAGAACTCCGCCTCGCGGTGCACGCCGATCGCCTGCCAGTACGGCTCGAGGTGCGCGCCCAGGCGCGTGCGGCGCAGCGCGAGGCCCGCCTGCTGCAGGGCCTCGATCCCGGGTGCCGCGCACCAGAACAGGAGGTCGCTCTCGGCGCGCATCCCGCTGGTGTCGTAGACGCCGCGCAGCGCGACGCCGTCGACCCCCGTCAACGCCGCCTCGGCCTCCTCGGCGAGCTCCGCGCGCGGCGCGTCGCCGAGCGCCGTCGTCAGCCGGAAGCTGGCGTAGGACGTGCTCGCCAGGCCGGCGGGAAAGGACTCCTCGGCTTGGCTCGCGGGCTGCTCAAGAACGCTCGACATGGCTGGTTGCTCCTGTCTGTTGCCGATCAGTTTGGGGAGAGTTGCTCGGCGCTGTGCGCGTCACCGCTCAACGCCGCGAGGACGCTGTCTGCGGTGCTCGCGCCGTCGCGGATACAGGCACCCACTCCTGCTCCATGGTACGCCGCGCCGCACAGCGAGAGCCCCGGGATCGCGCCGAGCAGCTGCTCGATCCTTGCGACCCGTTCGTTGTGGCCGACGGCATACTGCGCCATCGCACGCGGGAAACGGAACACGGCGTGCTCGAGGGGCTCGGCGCGCAGTCCGAACGCGAGCTCGAGGTCGGCGCGCACCGCCGCGACGAGCTGATCCTCGTGCAGCGCGAGCGCCGCCTCGTTGCGCGAGTAGCCCACCGAGCACTTCAGCAGGATCGTCTCGTCCGCCGGGCTGCCCCACTTGGTGCTCGAGAAGGTGCACGCGGTGATCGTTCGGCCCCGGCCGCGCTCGACGAGGAAGCCGCTCGCGTCTGGCAGCTGCGCCGCGGCACTGCGCGGGTAGGCGAGCACCACTGTCGCTACCGACGCGTAGTTGATCGAGCGCAGTTCGCTGGCCAGTTGCGGCGCGTCATGGTCGACGATCTCGGCGGCGCTGTAGGCAGGTGTCGCAAGGATCACGCGGTCCGCGGCGAGCTGCGAGCCGTCTTCGAGCGTTGCGAGCAGGCTGCCGTCCGCGTCCGCGTGAACGCGCGTCACGGGCGCCGTCGTGCGGCACTCGACTCCGTCGAGTTCGCCGCGAAGCGCATCGACGATCACTTCCAGGCCGCCGTCGAAGGAGGCGAACATCGGGCCGCTCGGGGCAGGCGCCGCGGCTGCGAGCCGGCGCAGGCCACGGATCAGCCCGCCTCCTCGCTGCATCGCCATCGCCAGCATCGGCGCCGTGGCGCGCACGCCAAGATCTTCGGTATCGCCAGCGTGGATCCCGCCGAGCAGCGGATCGATCAGACGCTCGAGGACCTGGTCGCCGAGCCGGCGGCGCACGAGCGAGCCAATCGACTCATCGCCCTCAAGCGGATGGGCCGGCATCACGAGGTCGAGTCCCGCGCGGGCGACGGCGGCCGGCGAGAGGATCCCCGAGGCCAGCAGCTCGCGCGGACCGCCGGGAAGCCCGCTCAGCAGGCCCGCCGGCAGCGGACGCAGGCGGTCGGTCCAGATCATCGCCCGATCGACGCGCGGCGACACGACGCGGCCGGCGAGGCCGAGCTCGTCGATCAACTCGAGCAGTCCAGGCACCCGCGTGACCATCGCCTCGGCGCCGACGTCGATTGAGTGCCCGGCGACCTGGGCCGTCATCACCTTGCCCCCGAATCGCTGCTCGGCCTCCAGCAGTACGACTTGAGCGACGCCGGCCCGCGCCAGCTCGCGCGCCGCCGCGAGTCCGGCGACGCCGCCGCCGACGACGAGCACCCGTGGCGCCGCGGCGCTCACGCGGTCTCCTGGTCGATCACCGCCGCGACGGCTGTTGCAACCGCGCGGGCGAGGTGCGGGTCGGCGTTCGGCGCCGCGGTTCGCGCGAAGTCGATGCCGAGCTCGCGGGCGCGATCGGCCGCCTCGATGTCGAGGTCGTAGAGGACCTCGAGATGGTCGGCCACGAAGCCCACCGGGCTGACGACCACGGCCGGCGCGCCGGCGGCGGCGACCTCGGCCATGGCGTCGAGCACGTCGGGCCCGATCCACGGCTCCGGTGTGCGGCCCGCGCTCTGCCATGCGATCGACCATCGCGCGAGGTCGCGCGCCCGGGCGACCGCTTCGGCAGTCTCCCGCAGCTGGGTGGGATACGGGTCGTCACCCTGCAGGATCCGCTCGGGCAGGCTGTGGGCCGTGAACAGCACGTGCGCCTCCTCGCGCGTCGCGTCTGGGAGAGAAGCGATCGCGTCGTCCAATGCGGCGGCCAGGAAGTTCAGGTATTCGGGCTGCAGGTGCCAAGAGCTGACGACCGCCACCGGCGGCGGCGCCTGCGCCTGCTCGGCCGCCTTGCGGGTGCGCTCGGCGTACTCGCCGACGCTGAAGCCCGAGTAGTGGGGCGCCAGCACGACGCCGACGATCCGATCGACTCCGGCCGCGAGCAGCTCTGCGACACCGTCCTCGATGAACGGCGCGGCGTGCTTCTGGCCAAGTGCGACCGTGATGTCCTCGTAACCGTCGGCCCTGAGCTGGTCGCCGACTGCAGCGACCTGTTGATGGGTGATCTCCAGCAGCGGCGAGCGCCCGCCGATCGCGGCGTATCGCCCGCGCAGCTCGTCGAGCAGCTCCTGTGACGGGGGGCGCCCACGGCGGATGTGGGTGTAGTAGGCCTCGACGTCGTCTAGGCCGCTGGGGGTTCCGTAGGCCATCACGAGGATGCCGATCGTCATTGTGCCTCCTGTGCTCCGCGGCTGCGCACGAGCTGGGCGAGGTGCGTCAGCACGCCGGGATCGGTTTCTGGCAGCACCCCGTGGCCGAGGTTGAAGACGTAGCGCTCGGGCGGCGCTTCGGCGAGGACCAGGTCGACCTCGCGTTCGAGTGCGGACTCGTCCGCCAGGCAGACAGTCGGATCGAGGTTGCCCTGAAGGCCGACGGCCTCGGGAAGCCTGCGGCGCGCCTGTGCGAGCGGGATCCGCCAGTCCAGGCCGACCGCGTCCGGCGCGAAGGTGCCGATCGACTCGAGGAGGTGACCGGTGCCGAGCCCGAAGTAGATCCGCGGCACGCCGAGCTCGGCGCTCTGTTCGAACAGCCGTGCGACGCTCGGCAACACGTGCGTCGCGTAGTCGCGCGCCGAGAGGCTGCCGACCCAGCTGTCGAAGACCTGCACCGCGCTCGCGCCCGCATCGACCTGCGCCTTCAGCGACGCGGCCGCGATCTCCGCCAGGCGCTCCAGGAGGCTGCGCCAGAGCGACGGCTCGGAGCGCATCATCGCCTTCGTCAGCCCCATGTTCTTTGACGGGCCGCCCTCGACGAGGTAGCTGGCGAGCGTGAACGGCGCGCCGGCGAAGCCGATCAGCGGGACCTCAAGCTCGGCGCACGTCAGGCGCACCGCCTCGGCGAGCCACGGGGCGTCGCTCTCAGGCTCGAAGTCGCGCAGGCGTGCGATGTCCGCGGCGCTACGGATCGGGTGCTCGATCACCGGGCCGACGCCGGGTCGGATCTCGACGCCGACGCCGATCGCCTCGAGCGGCGTCACGATGTCGCTGAAGAGGATCGCCGCGTCAACGCCGTGCCGTCGGACCGGCTGCAGCGTGACCTGAGCGGTCAGCTCGGGCTCGTGCGTGATCTCCATAAGTGTGGCCGTGCGGCGCACCTCGCGGTACTCGGGAAGCGAGCGGCCGGCCTGGCGCATGAACCACACCGGGGGGCGCTCCACGGGTTCGCCGCGCAGCGCGCGCAGAAGCAGTGGTGAGCGCCCGGCCGCGTCCGCCGGGCCGCGCGCGGGCTCGCTGGTCTGAATCGGCATTCTCTGGACTCTATGCGGTTACGGGCGCCGGGCCGATCCGCGAGGGGGCACATCCCGGAGCGGGAATCTACGTAAAGGCGAGCCGTTCCTGTCGGCCGCGCCCTACGGGTCGCCGAGCAGCCGGCGCGCCTCGCTGCCGATGTCGCGCAACGTGTTCTCGGCGTTCTCGCGGACCGCGGTCAGCGTCGGCGGGGCGTTCTGGGATCGGCGCCGGGCGCGCAGCAGAACGAGTCCCGAAGCTGCCGCGCCGCCGACGACGAGCGCGGCCGCCGGACGCAGCCAGCGGCGCGGATCGCGCATCGCCGACAGTTCCCAGGCGTCGAGCTCGACGGCCGCAAGCTCCGTGACGTTGGTCAGCGCATCCTCGAGCCGGCCGATCAGCTGCTCGGGCGGCTCGATTGGCACCAGCGCTTCGCCGAGCAGTCTTTCCAGGCGTGGCGCGGAGTCACTCATCGCCCGACCCCTCGCCGACGATCTGTTCGAGCTGCTTGACCGCGCGGTGCAGCAGCACCTTCGTCGCGCCGTCGCTGCGGTCGAGCGCGCGGGCGATCTCTCGGTTGTCCATGCCCAGCGCAAAACGCATGATCAGGGCCTCGCGGCGGTCGTCGGGCAGCTCGCGCACGCCATCGAGCACGCGACTCAGCTCGTCGCGCCCCTCGACGAGCTGCTCGGTCGTGTGGGGAGCGGCAAGTGTGGTCGTCTCTTCGATCGGAGAGGCGGGCTTGCGCGAGCGATCGCGGTAGAGGTTGGCGGCAAGGTTGTGGGCGATGCGGATCAGCCACGGGCGCAGCGGGCGGCCGTCTGACTCCCGCTGGGCACGCTCGAAATGCCGGTAAGCCTGAAGGAAGGTCTGCTCGGTCAGGTCCTCGGCGTCGTGATGGTCGC
>Ga0182013_10005506_pt1 | contig 14699 bp, 14 predicted proteins | sample 612S2MmetaG_FD_120487 | JGI IMG/M metagenome (GOLD analysis project Ga0182013, IMG submission 120487) | Permafrost microbial communities from Stordalen Mire, Sweden - 612S2M metaG | ecosystem: Environmental > Terrestrial > Soil > Wetlands > Permafrost | place: Sweden: Stordalen | collected... | reverse complement strand
CGCTGGTGGCGGCGACGGCCAAGGACGGCCGCTGGCTGTTCCCGGGCCGCGATGGACGGCGCGCGATGACACGGCAGGGATTCTTCCTGTTGCTGAAGCAGGTGACGTTGGCAGCGGGGCTGGACCCGGCGCGCGTTTCGCCCCACGTGCTGCGGCATTCGTTCGCTTCGCATTTGCTGGCGCGCGGCGCGGATTTGCGCAGCTTGCAGACGCTGTTGGGGCATGCGGATATCGCAACGACGCAGATCTACACCCACGTGCTGGCGGAGCGGTTGCAGCGCCTGGTCGAAGCGCACCACCCGCTCGCTGTCATCGCGGGACATGACGCCATTGTCATTGCGAGGCGCGAAGCGAGTGTCATTGCGAGGCGCGAAGCAACGAAGCAATCTCCTGCCTGACGAACCGCCGGCTGCCCGGCAGGCAGGGGATTGCTTCGTCGCTCCGCGCCTCGCAATGACACCGAGTGCGCGTGCACCGACACTGCTCTCACGGGAGACCAACCATGCGGCCCGAGGACGTCATCGCCGACAAGCGCCGCCCCTATACCGGCGCCGAATACATGCAGAGCCTGCGCGACGGCCGCGAGGTCTATATCGACGGCGAGCGCGTCGCCGACGTCACCGCGCATCCGGCGTTTCGCAATTCGGTGCGTTCCATCGCCCGCCTGTACGACGCGCTGCACGACCCCGCGCAGCAAGGCGTGCTGACCTGCCCAACCGATACCGGATCGGGCGGCTACACCCACCGCTATTTCCGCGTACCCCGCTCGCGCGAGGACCTGGTTGCCGCCCAGGGCGCCATCGCTGCGTGGTCACGGCTGTCCTACGGCTGGATGGGCCGCACGCCGGATTACAAGGCTGCCTATACCAACACACTCGGCGCCAACGCGGAGTATTACGGCCCGTACGCCGGCAATGCCGCCACCTGGTACAAGCGCGCCCAGGAAACCGTGCCGTTCATGAACCACGCGATCGTCAATCCACCAGTCGATCGGCACAAGGCGGCCGAGCAAGTGAAGGACGTCTTCGTCAGCGTGCAGAAGGAGGTTGACGGCGGCATCATCGTCTCCGGCGCCAAGGTCGTCGCCACGTCGGCAGCAATGACACACTACAACTACATGGGCCAAAGTTCGAAGACGGCGACCGAGGACCTGGACATGTCGCTGATGTTCATCGTGCCGATCGACGCCCCGGGATTGAAGCTGTTCTGCCGCACCTCCTATGAACAGGCGGCGCTGCGCAACGGCTCGCCGTTCGACTACCCGCTGTCGTCGCGGTTCGACGAAAACGACGCGATCTTCGTGCTGGACAAGGTGTTCGTGCCCTGGGAGGACGTGTTCATCTATCGCGATCCCGCGCGCGTCCTGAGCTTCTATCCACGCTCCGGTTTCATGAACGGCTTCCTGTTCCAGGGCTGCACGCGCTTCGCAGTGAAACTTGATTTTCTCTGCGGGTTGCTGAGCAAGGCGCTACGCTGCACCGGCGGCGACGATGCGCGCGGCAACCAGGCCTTGCTCGGCGAGGCGGTGGCATGGCGCAACCTGTTCTGGTCTCTGTCGAACGCAATGGCCAACAATCCAGACCCGTGGAAGGGCGATGCGGTGTTGCCGGAGTTGCGCGCGGCGCTGGCCTATCGCGTGTTCGCGCCGGACTGCTATCCGCGGCTGAAGGACATCGTCGAACGCACGGTGACCTCCGCGCTGATCTATTTGCCGTCATCGGTGAAGGATTTCGCCAACCCGGCGATCGAGCCTTATCTGCGGCAATACGTGCGCGGATCGTACGGGATCGGCTACGAAGAGCGGATCAAGGTGATGAAACTGCTGTGGGACGCGGTGGGCACCGAGTTCGGCGGCCGGCACGAATTGTACGAACGCAACTATGCCGGCGGCTGGGAAGATATCAGGCTGCAAACGTTGACCGGGGCGCAACGCGGCGGCGATATGGCGGCAATGGAGGCGCTGGTCGATCAGTGCATGGCGGACTATGACCCGAAAGGGTGGACTGGGGAGACGTGGCTGTAGAAGCGCAGGACCGAAAACCGCGGCGCTTCGGGTCCTACCCCAACCCGAAATAAGCTCGCCGCAGCGCATCGTCCGCGTGCAACGCCGCGACCGTGCCGGAGAATCCGATCCGCCCGCCTTCAAGGGTAAAAACCCGATCGGCAAGGTCCAGGAACGCAACATTCTGTTCGGCGATCAGCAGCGAAAGCCCGCTGGTGCGAAACCGCCCCAGCACCTCGATCACCTGCTGCACCAGCAAAGGCGCCAGACCCGCGGAGGGTTCGTCCATCACCAGCACGCGCGGACCTGCCGCCAGCGCTTTCGCAATGCCCAGCATCTTGCGCTGCCCGCCGGACAGGGCGCCCGCCGGGACACGCTTGCGTTCCGCCAGGTCGGGAAACGCACCGTACAGTTCCTGCATGCGCGGACGCAGCACCGCAGCCGCAACGAACTGGCCGCCGATCCGAATGTTCTCCTCGATCGTCAGGCCGGGGAACACGCCGAGTTCCGACATATACGCCATGCCGCGGCGCACCCGGCGATCGGTGCGCAGCCGCGTGATGTCCTCGCCGCCCAGCCGCACGGTCCCCGCCCAGGCCGGCATCAGCCCCAGCATCACCTTCAGCAGCGTGGTCTTGCCGGCACCGTTCGCACCCAGCAGCACCACCGTTTCGCGCTCGGCGACATCGAGCCCGGCGCCCCACAGCACCTGCACCTTGCCATAACCGGCAGTGATGCCGCGCGCCTGCAACAGCGGCTCAGCCATGCGCGCCCCCCAGGAAGACGCGGATCACGTCCGCATCCTGCGTCGCCGCGCGCAGCGTGCCTTCGAAAATCTCCCGTCCCGCATTCATCACAATCACGCGGTCGGTGACCTGGTCGATGAAGCCCATCAGATGCTCCACCACCAACAGCGCCATGCCATCCTGCGCCAGTGCGCGCAGCCGAGTCGCCATGCGCCCGAGTTCGGCGGGATTCAACCCCGCCGCCAGCTCGTCCACCAGCAGCAACCGCGGCGCGGTCGCCAATGCACGCGCCAGATCCAGGGTCTTCTGCTGCGCGCTGTTCAGATCGCCGGCCGGCCGATCCGCCAGCCGGTCCAGTTCCAACGATGCGAGCAGTACCGGCACATCCACCACCGCGCGCTCGCCATGACCATAGGTCGCGGCGACAGCCACGTTCTCGCGCACCGTCAGCGACAGGAACGGCTTCGGCGACTGGAACGTCCGATTGATCCCGCGTCGCGCCAGCAAATACGACGGCCGTCCACCGACCGACACGCCATCGAACACGACGCGCCCCTCGTCCGGCGGGTACAGGCCAGAGATCACGTTGATACAGGTGGTCTTGCCCGAGCCGTTCGGGCCGACCAGGCCGAGCACCTCGCCCGGCGCCAGATGCAAACTCACCCCGTCCAGCGCGCGGAAGCCGCCGAACCGCTTCATCACCTGTTCGACGCGCAGCAGCGGTTCAGGGGACACGGATGCCTCGCCGTGTCAGCAGCGACACCAGCCCGTTGGGCAGGAACATCACCAGCGCAACGATCAGCAGCCCGTAGATGAGCTGGAAATACTGCGGCACGGTGATTCCGATTGCATTGTACACGCCATACAGGATGCCGACGCCAAGCAACGGACCGCTCAGCGTCGCGGGTCCGCCGAACAGGGTGAACACGGTGGCGAAAATCGAAATGCCGATATCGAACGCCGTCTCGGGATAAAACACCGAAATGTGCCAGGCGAAGGCGCCGCCCATCAGCCCGGCGATCAACGCCGACAATAGCCAGGCGATGGTGCGGCCATGCACGACGGAAACGCCGGCCATCGCCGCGCTGACCGGGTCCTCGCGGATCGCCTGCAACGCCAGGCCGAAGCGCGAGTTGCGCAACCATACCACCAACGCGAACGTCGCCGCCATGATTCCCAGCGCGACGGCGTAGGACAGGCGCGGCGCAAATACCTCGGATAACGAGACGCCATACGGGCCTTTGGTGATGTCCTCCAGCGACGGATTGGAAATCACCTGGTAGATCGCCTGCGCTGCCGCCAGGTTGGCGATGGCGAAATACGCCCCGGACAGCCGCAGCAACGGGATAAGCACCACCGCCACGACCAGCGCCGCGACGCCGCCCGCCACCAGCGCCGCGAAGGGCGGAAAATGCAAGTGCATCACCGCCAGGGCAAACCCATAGGCGCCAGCCCCAAAAAACCCGACATACCCGAACGGCAGATAGCCGGTGAAGCCGTAGATGATGTTCAGGCCTTGCGCCAATGTCAGGAACATCACGAAGTTGAACAGCATCAACTCGTTCGAATACAGCGACGGCATGATCGCCATCAGCACGACCACCGCTCCGCCCAGCGCAAGTTCCGCCGCTGCCCTACGCACGGCGCGTCTTCCGGCCGAGCAACCCCTCCGGCCGGATCAGCAGAACGCCGATCAGCAGCAGGTTCGGCAGCAGTTCCGCCCAGGAACTCAAATACGTTTGCATCAGCATCAGCGACACGCCGTAGATCACGCCACCCAGAACGGTGCCGAGCGGATTGCCCAGCGTGCCGACCACGATCACCGCGAAGGCTGCAACGTTGATCTGCACGCCGATCGAGGGCGTCACGCTGCCCAGCATGAACGGCGCGAACACCCCCGCAATGCCCGCCAGCGCAATGCCGATGCCGAACGCGATGGCCGAGACACGATGCACGTCGATGCCGGTTGCCACCGCCTCATCACGGTTGACCATCACCGCCCGCGTCAGCATGCCAATACGCGTGCGGTACAGATACAAATAGACCAGCGCGACCGCCACCGAACTGACCGCGGCCCCGAACACCCAGGCGCTCGGCAGTCTCTGCCCCAGGATCATCACCGGTCCGGTGCCCAGGACACGGCCGGGGATCGAACGCTCGGTGGTGCCGAAGGCGATCGAAGTCAAAGCCTCGATCACCTGCGACAGGCCGAAAAACAGGATGACCGACAGCATTTCCGAATCGCGTGCCAGCAACAGCCGCGGCACGATGGCGTAGTAGATCGGCAGCCCGACCAGGAAGAACACCACCAGCACCGCAACGGCGGCGACCAGCGGATGCAGGCCCAGCAAATAGAACAGGAAATAGGCGGCAAACCCACCCAGCATCAGGAAGTCGCCATGCGCCAAATTGACGATGCGCATGACACCGAAGATCAGGTTCAGCCCCAACCCCACCAAGGTGAAGTAGAGGCCAAACACCAACCCCGCCACGATCGCGCCGAACAGCATAGCGGGTCAGCGCGATGCGAGGGCAAACCTCACAACGCTCACGTCACTTGCCGATGATCGGCTTGCCGTTCACCAGATCGGGCGGATAGACGACAACCAGCTTCAGCCCGCCCTTACCGTCGTCCTGCAACTGGCCCAGCGGCGTGATCTCGCCGGTCTGCGCGCCCATATCATCCACCGCGAAGGTGCCATCCATCGTCTTCAACTTGCCCGACAGCGCGAACACCGCATTATGGATCGCCATCTGATCCAGGCTTTCCGTGGTGGCCAGCGCGCGCTCGATCACCAAGCCGGTCATGTAACCATAAACCGCATTGGCGCCGAACGCGACGCCCGGCAGCAGCGCCTTGTCCCACATCTCACGAAACTGCTCGAGCGTGGGACCAAAATTCGGCGCATAATTATAAGCCGAGGGCGGCACATAGCTGAACACATTCATCAACCCCGCAGCCCCCACATTCTTCGTCAGTTCCTCCTGCTCTTCACCTGGATAGATGCCGAACACGAACCGGAACTTCTGTCCGGAATCCTGCAAGTTCCGGAAAAACGCGATGTCGTTGCCGGCATAACCCAGATGCAGCACTGCATCCGGATTCTTCGCCGCGATGTTGTTGATCAGCACCGTGTAGTTGGACGTGCTGGTCGGCACGCCCTGGTCGTACACGATCTGCAGCTTGCCCGCGTCCTTGATAAAGCCGCGCACAGCGTTCGCCTGCGTGGTGGTGAAGTCGTTGGTGGCATACAGGATCGCCACCGTCTTGATGCCCTCGGCCACGCCGGTGCTGTTCAGGAAGTCGGCGATGTATTTCGGCCAGATCGTCGAAACCGGATCCGCCATCAGCGCGATATACGGGTTGTCCTTGGTGAAGAATGTGCCGCCGGTGCCGGATACGTCGAACAGGAACATCTTGTGTTCCTTGGCGATCGGCACCGCGACCGACGTCAGCACTGAGCCGGAATCGGCCACCAGCAGATCCACCTTGTCCTGCGTGATAAGCTGATTATACAGCGTCGCGGCCGTCGCCGTACTGCTCTGGTCGTCGTAGCTGACCAGCTTGACCGGGATCTTCTTGTTGAACGGCTTGACGAAGACCCCACCCGAGGCGTTGGTCTGATCGACCCACATCTTAAGCGTATCATAGACCGGCATCGAGATGCTGGCGAATGGCCCCGAGCTGGCGTACAGGCTGCCGATCTTGATTTCGGACGGCGCCGTCTGTGCCTGCGCGCTACCGGCGAACGCAACAGGAAAAAGTGACAGCAAAAAAAATATGCGGGACAGCATTCGACATTTCCCCCAGTCGGATTGGTCAGGACGCGGGGCTTTCTGCCGGAACTCCGCCAGGGGGGTCAAGACGTGTCCCGAAAGTACCTCCCGCGCTGCGCGCGGGATAACCTCTCCCGCGGAAGCGGGAGAGGTCGAGATGCGAAGCATCGAGGGAGAGGGTGATCGGGAGGCACGCAGCCTCTCATTGGCCAGAGGCATCCCATTGCCAGCGGCATCTCGTTGCTATGTGCCGACCCGATCACCCTCATCCTCGGCGCTTTGCGCCATCGACCTCTCCCGCTCCCGCGGGAGAGGTTGTCAACACGCGCGCCGTCTGGATCGCGACAAACCCACTCAGCGTCGCCACGCTGATCGCATCAAGCCGCGCCAGTGCCGCACTGTCCGCACGACCCAGCCCCATCATCCCAACGAACGGAAACTCCGTCACGCACGCCAACGCACCGATCGCCGCGCCAACCAGCAACAGCATCGGCCAACGCTCGTCATCCCGGAACAGCAGCGCCGCCAGCACGATGCATGGCAGCAGGAACAATCCCACCCCCGACGCCGAGCCAAGCAGCGCCGAACACCACACCGTGTTCGCAATTCCCACCAACGGCAGGGCCCCCCGCCCCGCCCAGGATCGCCAACGCGACACCGCCGGCACCGCCGCGAAGAACGGTGTCGCCAGCATCGTCAGCCACGCGCCGTCATGGTCCCACCCGATAAGCGCCAGCACATACAGCGGATAGAACGGTCCGTTCCCCGCCACCACCAGCGCCACCAGGTTCGCAGCCGCAGTCGCCGGATCGGGATGCCCGACATAACGCCCCGGCCAGCCGGTCATCCTCACCGAGGCCGCAGCGCGTAATGGCTGATGCCCCACTCCGTCCCATGACGAGCGCCAAACAGCCCCGCCGCCGCCAAAAAGAACAGCCGCCAGCGCCGCGCCCACAACGCCGCGTCGCCGCCGTAAACCTGGCGAAGGATGCCCTCGATCGCCGCGCCGTTGGCGTCGAAATTCTCCAGCCACTGTTCCGCGGTGCGGCGATAATGCACGCCGTTCCAGCGCCAGTCCGCTTCCACCACGAAGCGCTCGTCCAGTTCCCAGATCAGCCCGTGGCTCGGCATCACGCCGCCGGTGAAGAAGTGCTGTGCGATCCAATCGGACTTGTCGTCGCGATCGAAACGGTACGGCATCGCCCGATGACTGAACACATGCAGGAACAGCAAACCGCGCCGATCCAGCCAGCCATGCACCCGCGCGAGCAGCGCTGGCCAGTTTGAGATATGCTCGAACATCTCCACCGACACCACGCGATCGAACCGCGCGTCCGCATCGAACACATTCATGTCGGCCGTCAGCACCGTCACGTTGCCCAGCCCGCGCCGCGTCGCCTCCGCCTCGATATGCGCCCGCTGTGGCCACGAATTCGATACCGCAACGATCTCCGACCGGGGAAAATGCTCTGCCATCCACAACGTTAGCGAACCCCAGCCGCAGCCAAGTTCCAGCACGTGCTGCCCGTCTTCCAACCCGGCATGACCAGCGGTCTCCGCCAGCGCATTCTCCTCCGCCTCGGCCAGCGTCGTCGTCGCGCCATTGTACAGGCAGCACGAGTATTTCCGCCGCGGTCCCAGGATATGCGCGAAAAACGCCGGCGGCAGTTCGTAATGCTGCGCGTTGGCATCGTCCGGGTTCAGCGCGATCGGATACCGCGCCATCTCCGAGGCAAACACCCGTTCCGCGTCCCGATCAACGTGTTGCAGCCGCCGGCTGGTGCGTTCCACCAGCAGCGCGATGCCCGCCCGGGTGACGCTGTCGGGCAATGCAACGCGTTCGAGCGCACGGGTCGCCGTCGCGACAAGATTCATGGTGACCTCGCTGGAGGAAGCGGAAAAAACGCACTCACCCGCCCCTGGTACTCCCGATACGCCGCGCCCCGCGACCGCAGCATCTGCTGCTCCAGCGGCGGCACGCCCGAGACGTAAACCAGCAGCCAGTACATGAAGGCAGGAGCAGAAAGTGCGAGCCAGCCAAAGGGATAATCGCCGCGCAGGTCGATCGCGAGCAGTGGATACGCCACCCAGCCGAGCCATTCGAAAAAGTAGTTCGGATGCCTCGACCAGCCCCACAGCCCGATATCGCATACGCGCCCGCGATTGCCGGGATCGGCACGAAACTGGCGCAGTTGCCCGTCGGCCAGCGCCTCGCCGGCGATCGCCGCCAGCAGCACCAGTAGCGCAACGCCATCGATCCATGACAGCGGCCGAGGATTGCGCGCAGCCAGCAACATGGACACCGCCAGCAAGGCTGCGGCCGCGGCCTGGATTTGCAGGAACCAGAACATGCGGCTTTCGAACGCGGCGCCCCAGTCACGGCGGAATTGCGCGTAGCGTGCATCCTCGGTGCCGTGGCCGGTGCGCCCTGCGATATGCAGTCCCAGCCGCAACGACCACGCCGCCACCAGGACCGCCACCAGCAACTGCCGCGCCGTCGGCATCGCCCCTTGCAGCGGGTACAATGCGTAAACCACGCCGGCCGCGCCAACCGAGAAGCTCCACACCACGTCCACCCAGCCGGCATTATGGGTCCGCCACTGCGCCAGCCAGGCGCCGGTCATCGTGTCCGCAAGGCCCAGCGACACACTGACCACCAGCACTGCGATCATCGGCCGCAGTCCCCGTGATCCTTGACGAACCGCGCGGCGGCCTGGCGTGCCGGCGCGAGGAACCCGAGCGGTCGCGCGAACGACGCGATCAATGTCTTGTGACCGATGCCCGGGTATAAATCCTCCTGCACACTCACTCCGGCGGCACGCAGTTTCGCGGTGAGCCGCAGGGTGTTGCCGGGATCCACCGTGGTGTCGTCGCGTCCCGCTAGCAGCAGCATCGGCGGCGCCTGCGGCGACACGTAGTTGATCGGCTGCGATCGCGATTGCTCCGCGTCCGGCCCGAAGATCTGCTTCAACTCCTCGTCATGCAGCGGCAGGAAATCATACGGTCCTGCCAGGCCGATCACGCCGCACACATCGCGCGGCGGCACATCGGCCGACCGCAGATAAGTCGGGTCCAGAGCCAGCAAAGTTGCGATCTGCCCGCCCGCCGAATGCCCCATGAAGAACAGCCGATGCGCGTCGCCGCCATAGTTCGCGATGTTCGCGCGCGTCCACGCAACGGCCTCCGCCGCATCGTACATGAAGGCCGGAAACCGCACTTCGGGGAACAGCCGATAATCCGGGATCACCGTCAGCACGCCGCGCGCCGCCATCACCCGACCGACGAAGCGATACATCGCCTTCGACCCGGAATCCCAGTTGCCGCCATAGAAGAACACCAGCACCGGCGCCGGCCGATCGGACGACCGTGGTGCATAAACATCCAGCATGTGGCGCGATCCGTCGGCATAAGGGATGTCATGCGTCTCCGTGATGCCGTCGCGCGGCGCCAGCGCGTTCAACACCGAGGTGGGGGAGCACGCTGCGAGCGAAAGCATCAGCAGCAGCGCCACGACAGGACGGCGCCGCACTCAGACACCGACCAGCGGCTGTACCAGGCGCGCGAGCCAGGTGTGCGCCCGCAGCCGGCCGCTGGTCGCGATCAGGCAGATGCACTCGGGTCCGGGCGCGGCGATCGGCGTATGGTCCAGCCCGGGCTCGCCCTCGGCGATGTCGAAGATGTTGTAGTCGCCGGTTTCGTCGCCATAGCCGCCTTGCAGGATGCAGGCCATTTCGGCGCCGGTATGGCCGTGCCCGGGGAGTGCCATGCCGGGGGCGACACGGATCAGATCCAGCCGCGTGCCGGACGCGTCGCGCCGCGCCAGCGGCATCAGCCGGATGCCCGGCCCCAGCCACCACCATCGGCCGGTCGCCAACGCTGCGAGGATGGCGGCAGGAAGCGGAGAATTTTGCTCCCCCTCCGCTTGCGGGCGTAGGCCGCGAAGCGGACCAAGGTTAGGGGGAGGGGAAGCAAAATTCGTGTCATCCAGCCGCGCCAGAGCGCTTGCCAGCGCATCGGGCCGCAGCGATGCCGGGGGCAGCGTGGCCAGCAACGCACCGCCGACCTCCTCCATCTCCCGCAATTCATTGCGGCAGCGGGGGCAGGCGGCCAGGTGCACTGCCAGCACGCGTGCGTGCAATAGCGGCAGGTGGCCCGCGGCCTGGGCGATCAGCGTTGCCTCAGAGGGGTGGTGGCGAATCATAGGTCTTCATCCAGCAGCCCACGCAGCCTCGACATGGCAAGGCGCAGACGCGATTTCACGGTACCAAGCGGTATGCCCAGCACGCGTTCGATATCGGCGTGCGGCCGGTCGTCGAAATACGCCAGCCGGATCACGTCGGCCTGTTCCACCGGCAGTGCCGCGAGGGCGGCGCGCACGCGCATGGCGCGGTCCCCGGCTGCCAGAATGGCGTCGGCGGACGGCTCCGGCGGCGGCTCATCCACCGGGTCGGGCGCCGGCTGTGCCCGCTGCGCCCGGCGTGCGGCATCGATCCGCAGGTTGCGCGCGATGGTGAAGATCCACGCCGCCGCCGTGGCGCGCGCCGGGTCGAATTGCGCCGCCTTGCGCCACACGATCAGCAACGCCTCCTGCGCGTGTTCCTCGGCTGTCGCGTTGTCCAGGCCGAGCCGTAGCAGAAAGGCCTTCACACGCGGCGCAAATCGCGTGAACAGGGCGGCGAAGGCGGCGCGATCGGCACGGGCCGCGATCGCGCAGATCAGTTGTGCCGGGTCGGTTTCGTCCGATGGCCCGGGCTCGCGGTCGCGCTGCGGTTGGGTCACGGGCAGCCGCCACCGGCCCGGGGAAGGGCGGTCGGAAGCGCTGCTGCGACGGGCGAGGACCAGACCATGCATGCCTTCACTACGAGCAATGCCCGCCGGTGGATCATAACAGCCGCAGGATTTTTTGCCCGACCCCTCTAACCGCTCACGCTCCGGGTGATCCAACCGCCCGCGCCGTTCGTATCACCCCCGAATATGCACCGTTACCGCAAGCAGGGGCCGATGCCGCGCTATCACCCACCGCTGGACATTGCCGTGATCGGCACCGGGATTGCCGGCATGAGCGCCGCCTGGCTGCTGTCGGGTCGCCATCACGTGACCGTGTACGAGCAAGCCGATCGCCTCGGCGGTCACAGCAATACGGTCGATGTGGCGGGGCCGACCGGTCCGGTCGTGGTGGACACCGGTTTCATCGTTTACAACGAGCAAACCTATCCGAACCTGACGGCGCTGTTCCGGCACCTCGGCGTGACGACCCAGGCAACGGAGATGTCGTTCGCGGTGTCGCTGCGCAATGGCGCTCTGGAATATGCCGGCACCGACCTGCGCGGGTTGTTCGCCCAGCGGCGCAACCTGCTGCGTCCGCGCTTCTGGCGCATGCTGCAAGACCTGCTGCGGTTTTATCGCGAGGCGCCGGGCGATGTGGCGGCGCTGGATCGGGCGGGCGTGAGCCTGCGCGCCTATCTCGACGCGAGAGGCTACGGCAGCGCCTTCGTCGAAGATCATCTGCTGCCGATGGCCGCCGCGATCTGGTCCACGCCTTGCGCGGCCGTCGCCGACCAACCAGCTGCAACCTTCATCCGCTTCTGCGAAAACCACGGCCTGCTGCAGGTGCGCAACCGTCCGGTCTGGCGCACCGTCGCTGGCGGCAGCCGAGCCTATGTCGAGAAACTGACCGCACCCTACGCGCAGAACGTGCGGCTCGGCTGCGGCGTGCACGATGTGCGGCGGCTGCCGGACCGGGTGGTCGTGTCGGACACATGCGGCGGACAGGCGCAATACGATCACGTCGTCATCGCCACTCACCCCGACCAGGCATTCTCCATGCTGTCCGACTGGTCGGCGGCGGAGGCCGTCCTGCTCGGGGCTTTCCGTTACGGCGACAACACGGCCGTGCTGCACACCGATACCTCGTTGATGCCGCGGCGGCAGCGCGTGTGGTCGAGCTGGAACTATCTCGGCGATGCGCCGGAGGGACCTTCGGTGACCTACTGGATGAACCGCTTGCAGGGTCTGCAAACGGCGAAACCGCTCTTCGTATCGCTGAATCCTCCGCGCCCGCCCGATCCGACGCAGGTGCTGCGCACGGAAACCTACGCACATCCGCTGATGGACAGCACGGCGGCCGATGCACAGCGCCGCTTGTGGGAGCTGCAGGGCGTGCGGCGTACCTGGTTCTGCGGCGCCTGGTTTGGTGCGGGGTTCCATGAGGATGGCTTGCAATCGGGCCTCGCGGTCGCCGAGCAATTGGGCGGCGTGCGCCGCCCCTGGGTCGTGCCGCATGAATCCGGCCGCATCCATCTCCGGCCTGCCGCACCGGTGCTGTCGATCGAGCATGCGGCATGACGGTCTCGGCAATCTATCAAGGGCACGTGGTGCACACGCGGTTCCGTCCGGTGCGGCATCGATTGAAGCACCGGCTGATGTGGATGCTGCTGGATCTGGACGAGCTGCCGATGCTGTCGCGGCGCCTGCGTCTGTTCTCGCTGAACCGCTTCAACCTGGTGGATTTCCGCGACCGCGACCACGGCGATGGCTCGGCCGTCCCGTTGCGCACGCAGATCGAGGCGCAACTTCGCCGTGCCGGCCTGCAAACCGACGGCGGCGCGATCCGCGTGCTGTGCATGCCGCGTGTGCTGGGCACCGTGTTCAATCCGCTGAGTGTGTTCTTCTGCTACCGCGCCGACGGGCGGCTGCGGGCGATGCTGTACGAGGTGAACAACACCTTCGGCGACCGGCACGCCTATTTGCTCGCTGTCGATGACGCCGACGCAGAGCGTCATGTGCTGCGGCAAAGCTGCGCCAAGGCGTTGCATGTATCGCCGTTCATGGACATGGCGATGATGTATCATTTCCGTACTACGCTGCCCGCCGACCGCGCCGTGGTGGCGATCGAGGGGCACGACGCCGCAGGGCCGATGATTGCGGCGGCCTATGCCGGCCGGCGCCACGCTCTGACCGACGCCAACCTGCTGCGCGCTTTCGTCGCGCAACCGCTGCTGGCCATGCAGGTGCTCGGTGCGATCCATTGGGAGGCGCTGAAGCTTTGGCGCAAGGGCGTGCGGCTGCGTGCTCGGCCGCAGCCGCCTGCCGAAGCGGTCAGCGTGGTGGGCGGCCATCCTGTCGCGACGAGGCCATGATGAGCTCGACGACCGGCGATGGGATTTCTACGGCTGTGACGTTGCCGTCGCGCGGCACGGTCCAAGGCTGGGTCTTGCGGCAGATCGGCCAGCGGCTGCGTTGCGGCACGCTGACCGTCGTTACGCCGGAGCAGGCGCGCGCGACATATCGTGGGGCCGCGCCGGGGCCGGAGGCGACGCTGGTGCTGCATCGTTGGCGCACGCTGCGCCGGTTGCTGGTCAACGGCGATGTCGGTTTCGCCGAGGCGTATATGGACGGCGACTGGTCGAGCCCCGAGCCGGCCGCATTGCTCGAACTGGCGGCGCGCAATGCCACGCCGCTATCGCCGGCGATCGACGGCACGCCGTTCGCGCGGCTGCTGAACCGCGTATTTCATGGGCTGCACGCCAATACAATGCGCGGGAGCAGCCGCAACATTCGCCAACATTATGATTTGGGCAACGCGTTCTATGCGTTGTGGCTCGATCCCGGCATGTCGTACTCGTCCGCGCTGTACAGCGCGCCGGACATGACGCTGGAACAGGCGCAGGCGGCGAAGCATGCGCGGGTGCTGGATATGCTCGACGTCACGCCGGGACAGGACGTGCTGGAGATCGGCTGCGGCTGGGGCAGCATGGCGGAGCTTCTCGCGCAGCATGATTGCCGCGTGACCGGCCTGACGCTGTCGCCGGCGCAGCTTGCCTATGCGCAGGAACGGCTCGCTTCGCGTGGATTGTCGGACCAGGCGGATTTGCGGTTGCAGGACTATCGGGAATCGTCGGGCCGGTTCGACCGGGTGGTGTCGATCGAAATGCTGGAAGCGGTGGGCGAGACGTTTTGGCCTCGCTACTTCGACATCCTGCGCGCGCGGTTGAAGCCGGGCGGTATCGCCGTGCTGCAAGTGATCACCATCGACGACGCGCGGTTCGAAAACTATCGACGCATGCCGGACTTTATCCAACGCTACATTTTTCCGGGCGGCATGCTGCCGCCACCTGGTGCGCTGCGACGCTGCATCGCCGATGCGGGCCTGGCGTTGCAGCACCACGAGACAT
>Ga0182013_10005503_pt1 | contig 14704 bp, 10 predicted proteins | sample 612S2MmetaG_FD_120487 | JGI IMG/M metagenome (GOLD analysis project Ga0182013, IMG submission 120487) | Permafrost microbial communities from Stordalen Mire, Sweden - 612S2M metaG | ecosystem: Environmental > Terrestrial > Soil > Wetlands > Permafrost | place: Sweden: Stordalen | collected... | reverse complement strand
GGCCAAAATTCGACATTGCCGGAGCCGGTCTCCAGCTTCCAGTCCGAGGCCGGCGTTCCGCCCGCCTTGATGTCGCCCGAGCCCGTCCCGGCGCGCAGGCCGCCGCGCAGATCGCGCAACTCGATGTTGCCTGAGCCCGTCTGCGCTTTCACGTCGCCCTGGCCCGTCTGTTCGGCATAGATGTTGCCCGAGCCGGTGTCTACCGTGAACCCTCCATGTAGGCCGGAGGCGTGAATGTTGCCTGACCCTGTCGAAATCTTCGCGTTTTCGCCGACGCCCTCAACGGTGATATCTCCCGACCCGGAGCCAGCCTCAAGAAATGCATTTGCCGGCGCCTGTATCTCATAGTCAATGCTGATGTTGTGCAGATTCTCGTGGTGGCTTCCGATGCGGATGATGTTGCCGGTTTGCTCGATGGGAGGATGAGCCGCGATCTCCCGCACCCGGTCCTCGCTGCCGCCCCATCCGGACTTCACCTTTCCATAGACGTGAACCTGGTTGTCCGCGCCGCGGGTCAGGTGGATGTTGCCCGAGCCCGTCGAAACCGACAACTCCACGCGTCCGCTCACTGAGAGCGTACGCTCGAAGGTAGCCTCCGATGCCAGCGCGGGAACTGCCGCCAGCGCGGCTAGGGCCACCGCTGCAATCCAGAGTTTCTTCATTGTGTTCCTCGTTTCTTAGGAATCGCTTCTAGTTGCTAGCCGTTAGCCTCTAGCTAGCGCACACGTGGTTCAACGGTCGCAGGCTAAGAGCTAATAGCTAGAAGCTGGAAGCTGTTCTTACTGTTGTAGAACCACCTGATCGCCTTCTTTCAGGCCGCCGAGTATCTCGGTGACCGAGCCGTTCGACAGCCCGACCGTGACAGAGACCTTGCGCTTGCCTTCCTTCTGCGACTTGTCCGGAATCTCCACGCTCGCCTTCTTCTGGTTGTCGTAGATCACGGCGTTCTCGGGCACCGTAAGCACGCCCTTGTGCTCGTCGAGGAGGATTTCGGCGTTGGCTGTCATGTTGGCCTTCAGCTCGCCGCCTGGATTGTCGATTGAAACGCGCACCTCGAACGTGGTCACGTTGTCCTTCTCGACGCCCATCGGAGAGATTTTGGTTACCTTGCCGTTGAAGACGCGGTCCCTGAAGCTCTCCACTTTGATGCGCGCCGGTTGCGCCATGTAGACGTGCGCGATGTCGGCCTCGTCCACTTTGCCATCCACATAAACCTGGTTGATGTCACCCTCGGTCATCACCAGCGTGGCCGTCGAGCCCAGCACCAGGATGGAGCTGACCGCGTCGCCGATCTCCACGTCCCGTGAGAGAATCACTCCGTCCATCGGCGCCACAATCGTGGTATAACTCAGTTGCTCCTCAAGCTGCTTGAGGCTTGCCTGGGCCTGCATTACCTGCGCCCGCGCCTGTTTCAGGCGGGCCGTGTCCACGCCGATCTGTGCCTTTGAGCTGTCGCGCCGGGTCAGCGCGGCCAGGTAATCCTTGTCGGCGTCATCCAGCGTCTGCCGGCTCACGATGCCCAGCTTCTGCATCTCCAGGTTGCGGTCCAGCGTAGCCTTGTACATCGGCAGATCCGGAGCCGCCGCATTCACCTTATCCTGCTCGATATTGGCTTGGTAGGAGGAAACGTTGGCCTCGGCGGCGGCCAGTTGCGCCCTTTGCGCCTCCACCTGCGCCACGATCTCCTGCTGGTCCAGTTGCGCCAGTTCCTGGCCCTTGTGAACCTGATTGTTGATGTCCACATAGAGCTTTTCCACGATGCCTGAGGCCTTCGATTTCACCTCAACCTTGGTGATCGGCTGGATCTTTCCCGTGGCCACCACCGACCGCGCCACATCCCCGCGCGTAACCTTGGCTAGCTTATTGGGGTCGATGGACGATCCCCGAGCCAGCCGCACCAGCCCAATGCCCAGCGCCAAAATTACCACGGCGGCAATGGCGCCCAGCCAGATCCAAAGTTTCCTGCTCTTGCGCGATGCAGCCACCAAAGCCTCCCAGGGCATGAAAGAACGCAAATCTCCGTTGCCCCGACGGTTGCGCGGATCATGAGATAAAGTGGACCTGGCAATTCAGACGCCCCAGCACTCCACTCGTCAACCATGCCAAGCCTGCCAGAGTCCATTCGTTGCTTCTTCCTTCATACGCAACCTGCCGCCTCGCGGTTCCAGCGGCCCTGAATTCGTTCTACCTGGAACGCTTCATCTCCCGCTGAACAAATCATTTGGCGTTTCTGAAACGATCGGACGCCTGACTGCACTATATGGCGATACCCCGCCTCCTTTTGGCGCGGCATCTGGGATTCCCCTCTCAGTTCGAGATTCATCCACCTGGCAACCCCAACCCTAAGGAGAACTCTCTATGAGCCCGCAAGCAAACTCTCGCACACAACTGGCGCCCGACAAGGCGTCCCTTACAGAGTCGCAGGCATCCGTCCTGGGCTCCCTCACCGGCATCGACGCATCGAAGCTAAAAGGCCTTTCCGTAGCCGAGATTTCGTCGGAATTCCGCTGGCGGATCGACCCCAATCTTCTGTTGTTCACCCGCGTCTGCGGCCAGGTCGTCAAGCAGGACCCGGTCAGCGGCCAACAGTATCCCGTTCCCTTCGCAACCGTCTATGCGGAGGAGACCGTCTGCTCCCTCTTCGGGTACTTCCCCATCGGCCTCCCCTGGACCTGGTTCTTCCCCTTCCACTGCCTCACCGAGGTGGTTGCCCAGACCACAACCGATGCCTGCGGCAACTTCTGCATCTGGGTGCCGCGCTTCATGATCGAGTGGATTCTGCGTTTCCGCATTGAGCGCATCTGCTACCTGGAACTCTTCAACAAGCCAACCGTCGCCAGTGTCATCGCGTATCTGCAGGGCAATCCGATCGGTCCCGACCCTGGCCCCGAGGCGCGAGCGAATGTTGCGCTCAAGCCTGGTACGCCCCTCTACCAGAAGGCCGAGCAACTTCTCGGCGCGGAGGTGGTCCGGCAACTGGCCGCGCAGGGAACCGGTAAAGCCTTTGGGACTGCCAATCCAAGCCAACAGGCGCTTCTGGCGCGCCCAGCCTTCCCCACGGCCCTGGCTCCGGCATTGCCCAAAGCCTTCAGAAAGGCTCTCGGCATCCACCCCGAGGAACATCAGGCCGCCGTCAGAAGTACGCTGGCCAACAATCTCGGCCTGGAGGCGAGCCAACTCCATGGTCTCGATATGGCCAAGTACTATGGGCCTTTCCTGCGCTGCTACAACCTCATTGTGCCCGAGTGGGTGCCCATCTTTGAAGTGCCGGATATCTCCTTCCGCGTTACACAGGACGTGAATGGAACCGGAACCCAGGAGGTTATCTACTCCGGCGGTCTCTTCGATGTGCCGTGGTCCGGGAACGTCTCTAACGTCACCCTGCTCGCCTTGCCCATCGCCACTTCGACCACTACCTGCAATACCCCGGTGGTACCTTGCGGCGACGTTCCTTCGCTGGAATTCGTCGGCCTGATGCCGTTGGTCAATCCTCCTGGGCCGGCCACGCCGTACATCAATGCGGCGACTGGCTTCGCCACACGCCCCAACCCGCCCCATCCAGGCGGTACCCTGGCCGAGACCGGCGTGCCACCCTCCACCGCGCCCTATACGGGAACCCTCCAGCTTTACGGATGCACGGGCGTGGACAACGCTGCCTACTACCGTCTGCGTTTCACCTACACTGCTCCGGGAACCACAACTCCCTCGGCTCTGACGCCCTTCACGGGCCTTTCCTGGCCGCTCTATCGCGAGGTCGGGGCTACCCTTGAAAAGCAGTGGCCTGTCGCCGACTCCAACGGATGGTATCCGGTGATCAATCCGGCAGACGGCTGGTTCCCCAACAGCATGGTCCTCGAATGGGGCACCACATCCTTTGCCGACGGTCTCTACACCATCCAGCTTGAAGTCGCCGACGGCAGCAAGAACCTGTTGGCTACCTCCGCGCCGGTCGGCTTCATGATCGACAACTCAGCTCCGAAGGTCACCTACAGCGCCATTTGGAGCTTCAACCCGGATTTCTCCAGCTCCCAACCTGTCCCGACCAACGATTGCGTGGTCATCGACCGCGGAGTGACGCCTCAGGACGTGTATGTCCAGCTCACCTACTCGGTCGTCGCCAATCACATGCAGTCTGTTTCCGTGGGCAGCGGCGGCTGCGCGGGAGGCGGCACGCTTTACCCTGTTCCCACCACACCGGCGCAGGCGGCTGCCCAGTTGGCGACCGTTCAGCATTGGTATGAGGATCCGGGTGACAATACCGTCTCCAATGTGGCCACCTACAAGATTGCCGCCTCGCTTCCGCAAGGCGTCTACAGCTTCGACGTGTGGACGGCCAGCCGCGCATTCAACCCCGCCGGCAGCGACGCGGGACCGCTGGACGACTGGAATTACAGTCCAACCTACAACTGGACCAATCCGTCGTTTGCCATCGCGATTGTCAACGCTTGATCTCACTTAACCCCTGACTCGAGGCGGTCCATGGTCAATCTGCCATGGGCCGCTTCGCCTTCCCCACCCCGCAAGGAGTCTGCCCATGGACCTGGATCGCTGGTTCCGTCTTGTGCTTGTTGTGCTGGCAACCTGGCGCGTGACCCATCTGCTGGCCTTTGAAGACGGGCCGGGGGACGTTGTCGCAACCCTCCGGCAACGGCTCGGCAACGGCTTCTTTGGCAAGCTGATGGACTGTTTCTACTGCATGAGCCTGTGGGTCGCGGCCCCGGCAACATTTTTGCTTACCAGAAGCTGGACCGAATGGCCTCTCTTCTGGCTGGCTCTTTCAGGCGCGGCATCTCTGCTGGAAAGACCGGCCAATCACTCCACCGAGGCGCAACAAGCCCCGCCTACCCAGGAATGAACGAAGGAGATTGACAATATGAGCTGCTGCGGCAACAAGCGTGGAGAGATTCGTCGGCAACAGACTGTTTCCATACCGCCCGCTCCAGCGCCGGTAGTGCCCAAACAGACGCTTATGCCGGTTGTATTCAAAGGATCAGGCTCCTATCTGGTGACGGGGGAGCATTCCCGTAGCGTCTACCACTTCTCTCAGAAGCAGCCGGAGCGCTGGATTGACCCGAGGGATGCGGAAGCTCTGCTCCGCACAAATCTCTTTCAGGCAAAACGCTGAGCAGGCGCTACTGCGAACAAAGCTGGTAGCCAGAAACCAAAGGCAGGTCTTCATCGCTAGTAGCTGCCTTCTCAAGATGCTATTCTCACAGCGAGATGCACGGTCTTTCGCTGCTTGAATCTGTCGCCGTGGCCATGCTCATTCTGGCCAACGCCTTTTTTGTGGCCGCCGAGTTTGCCCTGGTCTCTATCCGCGACACCCGCATCGAGCAGTTGCTCGCCGCGCAGGTGCCCGGAGCCCGCGCCGTTCGCCGTCTGCAACGGGATTTGGACGATTTTCTTCCTGCTGTCCAACTCGGCGTCACGCTTTGCTCGCTGGCTCTGGGTTGGATCGGAGAACCGCTGGCAGCCGGCCTTTTCATGGGCTGGCTCGGCGCCTTGCCAATCGCTCCGGCTCACGCCCAGATTTATGCCCACGCGGTGGCCATAGCCGCCGTAGCCCTTGGATTTGCTCTCATCACCTACTTCCAAGTGGTGGTTGGCGAACTGGTGCCCAAGTCGCTTGCTCTGCGCCGCGCCGAGGCTCTTGCCGTTGCCGTGGCCCCGCCGATGCTCATTTTCATGACCCTGGTCCGTCCGGCGGTGCGCCTTCTCAAGGGCTCGGCCGCCATCATCCTGCGCGGCTTCGATATTCCCATGACCGAGCGCGCCCAGGTCCACTCTCCTGAAGAACTCAAGCTCATTGCCACCGCCGCTCGTCGCATGGGCGTTCTGCCCCCCTTTCAGGAGACGCTCATTCACCGCGCTCTAGAGATGGATGACGTGCCCATCCGGGAAATCATGACGCCGCGCCAGAAGATCTTTTCGCTGCCTTCGACAATGTCCGTCGAAACGGCCAGTGCCCGCGTCATCGACCATATGCGCTCACGCGTCCCGGTCTACGACGAGAGTCTCGGGCCAGAGCACATCGTCGGCGTCGTTTACTCCAAAGACCTTGCGCGCCTGATGTTCTTCCGCCGGAGTGCCCCCTTGGCCGAATCAAAGTCGGGTGCCCCAGGTCCCTCGCATTTGGGGACCTGGGAAGCCGCGAACCCAAGACCAACACCCGCGCCTGTTGTCGAACTCAAGCTCTCCCAGATCATGCGCAACGTGCTCGTCGTGCCGGAGACCAAAACCGTCCTCGACCTGATTCGCGAATTCCAGCAGCGCCGCCGCCAGATGGCCATCGTCGTTGACGAGTACGGGTCCACGGTTGGCCTGGTCACCGCCGAGGACGCCATCGAGCAGTTGACCGGCGAACTGGAAGACGAGTTCGACTCGCCCGCGCTCCCGGTGCTCACAACGGCGTCAGGCGCGCTGCTGATGGACGGCGGAGTGAACCTCCGCGACCTGGAGACCCAGATGCAATGGGATCTGCCCCGCGACGGCGGCGTGGAAACCCTGGCCGGTTTCCTGCTGATGCGCCTCGGCCACATCCCCAGGGAAGGCGAATGCGTTACCCACGATGGCCGCCGCCTGACCGTCGTTGAAATGGACGCCCGCCGCATCGCGAAGATTCGGGTCGAGCCGGTCGAGGAGGCGGTGGTCAAGGTCAATTAGCAACTTTTGGCCGTGGGAGGCTATCGTATCTTTACGCCGCTGAAGCACGGCGTTGTGCCTATCGTTTGCATCAGCGAGGTGCTGGCCGAGCGCGAGGCGGGGATGACCGAGGAGGTGCTCAAGACGCAGATTACCGGCGCTCTGGCGGGCATCACTGCCGAAGTTGCCGCGCCTATCGTGATTGCCTATGAGCCGGTTTGGGCCATGGGCACCGGTAAAACCGCGACGCCGGAGATGGCTGTCGATGCGCACAAGATTATCCGCGCGGAAGTGGCGAAGCTGCTGGGCGCGGAGGTTGCGGCCGCTGTGCGCATTCTTTATGGCGGCAGCGTGAAGCCGGACAACGCCACCGCGCTGATCGGCCAGGAAGAGATTGACGGCGCGCTGGTGGGCGGTGCTAGCCTCAAGCCGGATTCTTTTACGGCGATTGTGAAGTACTGATTGCTGGTTCGTGGTATCGCAGGTCCGAGAGGCCGGACCTGGGGCACCCGGCAGTTGGAGAAGAACGAAGCAGTTAAGGTCTACACCAACTCACCGCAAGCCAGAGCTACTGGGCTTGCCGCGTCCAAGCGTGCCCGCCATCAGCAGATTGCCGGTCGCGCCGTCAAAAGCCGCGTAGGCGCTTGAAAATGTCGCGTGTTTCGCTGGCGGAGGACCGGAGACGGCAAAAGTGCCAGAGAGTGTCGCGAAACCCACCGGGTCACCATCTGGCAGGCCGGTCGACTCTCCATGAAGCCGGTCGCTCACCTGCTTGCTGGTGAGAAACTCGAGCGACACTACATGGACCTGGCCTGGCTTTCCAGAGAGCCTGGGAAGATTGTGAGTGGCAAAGTAACTGACCACGTCGCTCTTGCTGAAGGGCGAGGCTGCGCCCGGGGTTGCTTTGATGGCGGCGAGCCCCTGTGGACGCATGGGCTTGGCCGCCGGCATTTGAAGGGATATCCCTTTCGGTGGTTCGGGGCTCTGCTGTGCGGGCTGCTGGTGGCAACCTTGAAGCAGACCGGAGGCCGCCGCGACAAGGATCAATGCGATGGTGGTGCAGCTTTCTGGAATCTTCATCAGCTACCGCTCCTTGATTGGCGGTGGGAAGGGATGAATTGGTGGGTTGATCCCCGGCGGCGGCTTGCAGTTAGTCGCTGACGCGCAGAAGGTTGTTTCGAGTTGACCGCCCTGGGACGGCAGGTAGCTTGGGCTAACCAGCCAACCCATGGTGAGTGGCGGGGAAGGATAGAGTGAATCGTCCGGTGTGCCGGTGTCCGTCTGGGGGTGTGCAATCCAGGTGGTGACGCCCTTCTCGAGCGCTCTCTCAAACCACGTTGAATGAGTGAAAAAGGCTTTTCCTGAAGCTCCTCTGGTTCCCGATAGCTCGGTGCCGATTCGAACTGAATTGGGGCTCATGTTGTTCGGCGTTGATTCGACTTCATAGGCCACGCTGCCCGAATCGTTGTAGATCCAAACCGAATAGATATTGGGCCCGCCCCGCTTATCTTGCATGATGACGAAATGCGTGGGGTCATCCTCAGCCGCGGGACCAAGGTAATGCACGGAGTATGTATTGTCAGCGTCCTGGTTGGGTCGGCTATCGGCCCAGAAGTAAGAGACTGTCTTATCTCCATACTGAACCTCGACGCCCGCTTCAACCCAGCACAACCCCTCCACATTGTTGATACAGGCGGGGGTGCGGCCATCGGTAAGCCACATCTCGTTGGAAAAATGCCCATCGCAGCTCGGCTTGCACTTCATCCCAGATTGTTGAATGTCCACATAGGATCCAGAGTACTGCGAAGAAAGGGGAAGCTCTTCCCATCCTGGATTTGCATAGCAATGTTGGCCTAAATTGGCGCCGTCGTCGCCGCACGAATAGGTGTTCTGGGCGAGTGCCGCCCGGCCCGACAACAGCAGCGCGAGGAAGACCAACGCAAGCAGGCCAGCCCGCAGGTGACTTGAGAAACTCTTACGCAGCGATCCCATCCTTTGCCTCGCGTTGGCCCATGCGCAGATTCCGCCGGTGCCGGGAATTGAACGCCCCTTTTTCAACCACATACAGACTTAGGAATTAAGGCGGGATTGGTAGGTTGAGGAAGCGCGGGGCCTGGGAATAGGTTCATTCGCCAAGGGCCGATTCGCAACTGGAACGCATATCCACGGCCGGCATGTGGCATGGTGAGGCCATTTTCATCGGATTGCGAAGAGATTACTCTCCTGGGTAGTGTCCTAGCCCGGAACCTCCTTTTCGGGCACCGGTTCCAAGAATCTATATCGCTCCTGAGAGAAATTGCAAGGCCAAAAGAAGGTTGGCGCCGTAGATGCCAGCGTTTGCTGTGGAAAAGTCCGCCAACTTGCCGCCGTTCTCGGCTCCCGCGTTTCGTCGAGAGCATTCCAAGCCAATTGAGCCGACACGTATCGCTTCTCTTTGCTGCGCTCCGTTCCCTATGAACAAGAGGATTCGATGGAACGGTTTCATAAAAAAATCAGCAAGTCAGCCATCGCCCTTCGACTAAGCTCAGGGCAGGCTATCGCGGTGATCGCGAGTTAGCAAGTTGGCGGCAGTTCATTGTTGGCGTAACTTGGAGCGGCGAGTTGTAGTGCTCAGGATGACAGATTTGAGGAGACGCGATCTCTTGAAGCCGAAAAACTAGTTGGTGTTTTTGCCCAGGCCGAAGATCTTTTGCAGGACGTTGCGATGATCGGCGGGGTGGTCGCAGGTCTCCATGGGGGCGGTGCCGGCGAGGAAGGCGGCTTCAAAGCTGGCTGGGCAGGAAGCGTCGCTGAGGAGGTTGCTGACACTGTCGATCTGCACAATCTCAACGCCTTCGGGGGGCGTGAAGTTGTTGGTGTCGGAGTATTGCGGCAGTTGGACGGCCTGCTTCATGAAGGCTGCCCAGATGGGCGCGGCGGCGTGTGCGCCCTCGATCTTCACGTCGGTGTAGTCGTCGTTGCCTACCCAGACAATGCAGAGCAGGTTGGAGGTGAAGCCGGCAAACCATGCGTCGTGGCTGGTGCCAGTTTTGCCGGCGGCGGGGGCGGTGAATCCCATGTTGCGCACGCCAGCGCCTGTTCCGGAGCCTGTCACGTCGGAGCGCAGCACGTTCTGCATCAGACTCAGGGTGAGATAGGCGACGCGGGGGTCGAGAATCTGCCTGGATTCAGGCGAGTAGTCGGTGATGATGTCGCCGGTGGGGGTGCGCACGCTGGCCAGCATCCAGGGGTCGAGATGGAGGCCGCCGTTGGCAAAGATGGTGTAAGCGCCGGCCATATCGAGGGGCGTGGCGTCATAGGAGCCGATGGCCATGGAGGGCGTTCCCTGCGCGCTCTTTACACCGGCCTCGCGGGCCAGCGCGGCTACGCGGTCGAAGCCCACTATCGAGGCAAGGCTGATGGTGGCGTTGTTGAGCGAGCGCATGAGGGCGAAGCGCGCCGTCACTTCGCCGTGATATTCGCCTTCAAAGTTCTTCGGCGTGTATTGATAGGGAGTGCCTTCGCCGTAGGTGGTCTGCTCGTCCTTCAACATGGTGAGCGGCGAGAAGAGCTTGGTTTGACCGGATAGCATGGTCCCCTCGGCGGCGGTGGTGAAGGCCGAGGCATAGACAAAGGGCTTGAAGATGGAGCCGGTGGGCCGCCTGGCTACCGCGTGATTCAACTGGGAGTTGCCATAGCTTCGCCCGCCGACGAGCGCGAGCACCTGGCCGGTATGCGGATTGAGGGCGATCAGCGCCACCTGCGGGTAGTCGTAATGCTGGCCAAGCTTCTTCTCGCGCTTGTGGAGCTTATCCACCTGTTCATCCACGACATGAATCGTGGATTCGACCGCATCAGTGGCCACCCGCTGCAGGTCGGGGTCGAGCGAGGTGTAGATGCGCAGGCCCTCATGGTTAAAGTCGCGCTCGCCCAGGCGCTGAATCAATTGATCGTGAACCAGGTCAACGAAGTAGGGCGCTTCGTTGGCGTCCACGCTCTGCTCGGTGAGATTCAGCGGCTCGGTCCTGGCTGCTTCGGCCTGGTCCTTGGTAATGGCGCCGGTTTCCACCATCGAATCCAGGACCAGGTTGCGCCGCTCAATGACCTGATGGGCATGGCGAAAGGGATTAAAGTAGCTGGGCCGCTGAATGATGCCGGCCAGCATGGCGCACTCGGCCAGGTCAAGCTGGCGCACGTCCTTGCCGAAGTAGACCTGCGAGGCCTCGCCGAATCCGTCGATGGAGAAGCTGCCGCGCTGTCCCAGGTTGATCTCGTTGGCGTACATCTCGAAGATCTGCTGCTTGGAGAAGCGATGTTCGAGCTGGAAGGTGATCAGGATCTCGATGAGCTTGCGCTTGAAGCGCTTTTCCGGCGACAGGAAGAAATTCTTTGCAAGTTGCATGGTCAGCGTAGAGCCGCCCTGTTCCTTGCGGCCGGAGATGACGTCGCGGACGACAGCGTCCATCAGCCGCCAGTAGTTGACGCCGCTGTGCTCGAAAAAGCGGCGATCCTCGATGGCCAGCACCGCCTGAAGGAGGTTTTGCGGAATTTCGTTGTAGGTGAGCAGGCGGCGCTTGGTGCGGTTGGCATCCTCGCTCAGGCCGGTAATCAGGAGGGGTTCCAGCTCATAGCTCGAAAGCGGCTCTCCGCGGGCGTCGGTGATCGAATCCACAACCCCCGCGCTGATGCGGATCAACGCGCTGTCCTGCTCGTGGTAGGACTGCGGGCCGGGACGAACGGTGATGGTCTGGACGCCTTGTTTGAAGGTTCCCATCGGCGAGAGCTGGGCTGCGCCATCGGCCGAGTAGCCGGCCTGGGTCAATTCATTGGCTATCAGCTTGACGGTGAGCTTTTGCCCCGGACGGAGTTCGCGCGACGCCGCGTAGATCTTCGCGGTGTCGGCGAAGATCGGCCGCTTCATGCGGTCGTCCACAACGTGCTGATACTTGATGTAGTAATAGCCGGTGATGCCAACAAATGTCAGCGCAACGACGGAAAAAGTCAGATAGCCGGTCCACAGCAGCAGCGATTTCAAAGAACGCTTGCCCGTGGGCCTTGGAATCCGGATCTTCAACGCCATCGCCGCTCCTTGAACAGGTTACAGATGACAGATTACAGATGACAGTTAGAGCCTGGGTGCCCCAAGTCTCGATTTTCAGACCTGGGAAGCCATGAACCTCAATCGCTGCTCCTACGCGCCGACTGCCAGGAGGAGCGCATCTTCTTCGACGCGTTCCTTCAGGAGCGCCAGCACATTCTGCAATGCCACATCCACACTGGCAGCCGTGGCGCGGGTGACTAACTCGACCTTGCCTTCAGCCGCCTTCTTGCCTACGTTGATGCGGTAGGGAATGCCAACCAGGTCCGCATCCTTGAATTTGACGCCGGCGCGCTCGTCTCTGTCATCCAGCAGCACGTCGAGGCCCGCGGCTTCAAGCTCGGCGGCCAGCTTTTCGCCGGTTTCTTTGAGCAACGGATCGGTCATATTCGTGATGGTGACGACCACCGTGAAGGGAGCGATGGAAGCGGGAAGCCAGAAGCCGTTTCTGTCGTTGGACTGCTCGACGGCGGCGGTGAGAATGCGCTCGATGCCGATGCCGTAGCTGCCCATGATCGGGGTGACTTCTTTGCCGTTGATGTCGAGGACGCGCGCGCCCATGGATTTTGCATATTTGTCACCTAATTTGAAGATGTGACCGATCTCTACCGCGAGGCCTACGCGCATCTCCGACTTGCACCGAGGACAGGGATCGCCGTCCTCGACAAGGAGCAGGTCCAGAAGAGCCAGTTCGCCCTCGTCCTCTTTGGCCAACCCGTCTTCAACTCTCTGGCTTGCCAAGATCGGAAAATCTCTTCCCGGGGTGACATTCCTATAATGCGTGTCCAACTCATTCCCGCCGGCGACGAGATTCTGGCGACCCTCCAAGTAGTTGTCGAAATAGAGATCAGCCCATTTCAGTGTGGGCCGCACGAGTCGGGCTTGAGGAAATCTGTGTGGCCCGAGAAACCCATGAGGAACACCAAAGATTTGCTCGACTTCTTCGCCAGTCATCATGCGAAGTTCAGCGCCGGAATACGACTTACGAATCCAGTTTCCGAGCTTAGTTTCATTTAACTCCCTGTCTCCTCGAACGAACGCCACTACTGGGATTTCTTGTATGCCATTGACAAACGTATAGGTTGCGAGCTGCGCCACCGCTTTGATCGTTTGGTTGGGCTGGATGCCTAGAAAAGCGCAGACCTCCTGAATAGACCTCATATCCGGAGTCTTCACCTTTTCCGGTAGTCCACTCCCCACCGGCGGAAGATCCTTAGCAGGGGCCAGCGAGGCCGTTGCCTTTTCTATGTTCGCGGAGTATCCGCACTCTGCGCAGTGCGCAATTCGATCCTCGCCGGCGTCGGTGTAACACATGAACTCCTGCGACTGCGAGCCGCCCATCGAGCCGGAATCCGCCTCGACGGCGACAAACTTCAGGCCGCAGCGGGTGAAGATCCTGCGGTAGACCGCATCGTGCAGGTCGAAGCTCTTGTCGAGGCCGGCTTTGTCCATATCAAAGGAGTAACTGTCCTTCATGGTGAACTGGCGCACACGCAGCAGGCCGGACTTGGGGCGGGGCTCGTCGCGGAATTTGGCCTGAATTTGATACCAGATCTGCGGCAACTGCTTGTAGCTGCGCAGTTCGCTGCGGGCGATCGAGGTCATGATCTCTTCGTGGGTCATGCCGAGGCATAGGTCGGCGCCCTTGCGGTCCTTGAGGCGGAACATGTTGTCGCCCATGCCGGTCCAGCGCCCGCTCTGCTCCCAGAGCTCTTTCGGATGAATCGCGGGGAGGTAAAACTCCTGGCCGATCCGGTCCATCTCCTCGCGAACGATGCCAATGATCTTGTTGATCGACCGCTGACCGAGGAAGAGATAGTTATAGAGACCCGCGCCCAACTGGCGAATGTAGCCGGCGCGCACGAGGAACTTGTGACTGGCCACTTCGGCGTCTGCCGGGGCCTCGCGAAGAGTGGGAATAAAGAGCTTTGACCAGCGTTGCATACGGATGGGTACGTGCTTTCCCGCCAGGCGAGGCCGGCGCAGGGATTTTCCGATATTGCTTATTCTAAATGCTGTGGGTGTTGGGTTGCTGGAAAATGCCCGTCGGTCGCCGGGAATTGCATGAACGTCGTCCCTACAGGACTCCGAATGAATTGTTGGTTTTGCGAACCCCACGCTGAAGCGCGGGGCTAACAACCACTGCGCCTACGGCGCGGGGGACTGGCTGCGGCATGGGGCAACGGGCAGCGGCGTTGTCCAGATATAATGCGGGGATGGAGTCTTGCCTCCGCCAGACGGGTCGACCGGTATGAAGAGATTTCTGCGCCTCCTGCGCTACGGGTTCCCGTTCTGGTTCCAGTGGCTGCCGGGAGTTTTGCTGCTGGCGATGGTGGGGCTGCTGGAGTCGTTACGGATCGTGCTGTTTGTGCCGATTCTGGGCGTGGTGCTCAACCCGCACAATCAATCCAACGAACTCAAGCTCTTTCCCACGGCGCCGCAGGGCTGGCAGTTTGACATTCATCACTTTGTGCCGTCACAACTGCATAATGCCTGGACGGTGGTGGCCTTTGCGCTGATCGTCTCGACCGTGCTCAAGGGGCTGAGCGACTACGCGGGCACCTATCTGGTGAACTACGCCGGCTTCGGCATGATCACCGATCTGCGCAACGACCTCTACGAGACCACGCTGCGGCGCTCATCGAGCTTCTTTCACAAGCATCCCACGGGCAGCATTCTCTCCACGCTGATCAACGACGTGGATCGGGTGCAGAATGCGGTCAGCTCGGTGCTGGGCGACTTCCTGCAGCAGTTCTTCACTTTTGTCTTCACGATGGGGGCTGTGATCGCGCTGGGAGGGCGGCTGAGCTGGGCGCTGCTGCTCTTTGTGCCGGTGATTATTACCTCCTCGCGGCGGATTGGCCGCTCGGTGCGGACCCGCACACGGACGGGGCAGGACAAGCTGGCTGAGATTCAGAACATTCTGCATGAAACGGTGACCGGCAACAGTATTGTCAGGGCCTTCAATACCGAGCTTTGGGAGAT
>Ga0182013_10005497_pt1 | contig 14716 bp, 18 predicted proteins | sample 612S2MmetaG_FD_120487 | JGI IMG/M metagenome (GOLD analysis project Ga0182013, IMG submission 120487) | Permafrost microbial communities from Stordalen Mire, Sweden - 612S2M metaG | ecosystem: Environmental > Terrestrial > Soil > Wetlands > Permafrost | place: Sweden: Stordalen | collected... | reverse complement strand
CTTGGGCGATCAAGCCAATCCGGTACGCGCAGGGGAATCGCGTCGCAGTTCACGTAACTCAGGTGTTCCCGTACGGCCTGCCAAGTTGCGCTGCCGAAACGGTCTGCAAGTTCGTCCGCCACGCCTCTATCCTGAGCGAGTGCGATGAGCGCATTGCGGAGCGCCGCCAACAATTCGGTCGGCGAGGCTACGACCACATCGGCCCCCGTTGCGAAGATGGGCTGCCGGGAGAGCAAGCCACTAATTTGGAAGTCTGCATCAAGTTGCAAGTCTTGCGCTGTCGCCGTCAAGGGCCGTAGGCAATCGAGCGGCAGACCAAAATTCCGCAGGAAAAGGTCGAATCCCGCGCGGCTGAATTGCACCGCGCCTTTCAGCCGCGTCAGCACCGTTCCATCCGGAACCACGATGTCTTCTTGGAAACGCGTTACGATCTGTGGGTTCCTAGTGATTCCTGCCGCAGTACAGATTCGTTCACTGAGCGCCAAGGCTCCGTGGATCAGCCGAGTCGCCATCCTCACGTATTCCCGATCGGGAAAGTTGTCACGGTGAAAGAACAGCGACTCCAGAATCCGTTTCAGGATGAACGTGGCATGCTCATTGATCCCAGGCAGAACTCTGTACGAGCCGCCATGAAAGGACATCTCCTCGCAGAAGACGCTGTCGAAGGGGTCCTCCGCGTGGGCAATCGTCCCCAATGCAGGCGAATTGCAGAGTTCACGAAGCAGGTGAGGTGCAACCTTACGAGATCGGTTGGATTGTACGCACGCGATACGGTACGCCAAGGCCTCAAGCCGAACGATACGCTCCGCATTCTCCGGCAAGAGCTGAAGTCCGGCAACGGCAGACAGAAGGTCAATGCGGTTGAAGCCGGAGACGGCCGCGTCCAAAGCGGCGAGATCGTTGATGGGTGGTCGCTTTGCGCACATGCGAAAAAGGTCCCTCTCCATCACCAGTACTCAGACTATATGAGCCGCAAGAGTGCAATCCTCATCACAGGGGCAGACTCAGCATACTCGAGGAAAGAGCTCACACTCGTCGATGGTACAAGTTACGCCGGCCAAACCATTCCATGTCAGCAGCAGTGAGACGAGCAGGTGCTCATAGGGCAACAACAGCAGTAGCGCTGCCTGAAAGGGACGACCTGGTAGCTCCACGAAGTTGCAATGTTGGTCCTGGGGATTACCTAACCGTATTGAACGACATAGTGGAGGCATAGCGTGAAGGAGTCTGGTGCTAGTGGACCTGAGAAGCAGATGGAGCATGATTCTTTGGATGCCAGAACTCCCGGCATTGACGCCGCTGTTCAAGCACTAGGGTCAGCATATCCATGGCTCTCAGAAGCATCTATAAAGAGAATTCTGGGCCTGCCGTTGGAGAGCGATTTAGGTATCCATATTCCCCAACGACTGAACAGTAATGACAGTGAGGCGTCTAAATGAAGGTCCCCTTGGTGTGCCACTGGCGCGAGGCATTTGGCGTGCGCGCCACCTTCGCTTTGTCTCTGCATTCCATTCAGGCAGAGTCTTTCAGAGACTCTCCTTACGACGCTTCTGACATGAAAATCTACAGTGAGGCGCACCGGCGAAACGTGAACCTGGTGAATATTATTGCGCGTTGGCCCCACCCAATATCCTGCGAGTTGCACATTCACAGTAAGCCATCTCTCATTCCCGAGATTCCTGGCCAGAATGTAATCTCCCTGGCCTGGCATGTGCAAGCACCGAATGAGGGGACTGCGAGTGAATGGGCTATCTCGGACGCACTTATGATTGAGCCTCTCCTGAAGTCCTTCTGGCCATTCGGAGAATGGGCTTATGCTGGTAGGGATCAGATCCAGGAGTGCCTTCGCCCATTCACTCCTCACTCGGCTCTTTCTGTCTGTCATCACAGAAAGCAGGTGTCTCCTGTACAGCCTTTTGTTCTCGAAAGAACCGCCATAGGGTATCGGGGCGCATCAACACCCGAATCACGCGCAGCGTCGGATATCGGCTTTGAATATTCGTTTCCATGGGTGCCCTCATTTGGTGAGGAGTTTCCCATGCTCCTGGAATCGTTGCTCAACTTGACGGCTCCCCGATGGATTGTCATTCGAATTGGGCATGATTCTACCGACTCGCGCCGACAGAGGACATTAAAGCGCCTAGAAGACACGATCATCGCATGTGAGCGCTTTCTGGCAAGAGCCGATTCTGGTCAAATTACATTGGCTGGCCAGGCTCAGGCTATTCTCGACGCTAGTCTGAGGCAATATGCCCGAATACAGGATAGTTCCGTTCTAGGCGCCGTTCTTGTTCTTTCTCCCGCTGATCAGGATCATGTCACCGCCAATCGATTAGGGCAGTGCATTACTGGAGATCATGGCCGTAGACAAGTGGAAAGTCTGTTCGAAGGGGGATATGCAGTGCGGGAAGTCGATCCGGAGCTGAGCGCTAAGCATTTTGAATTTTCTGCTGATGATCCATGGTCGGCCGAAGAGGCAGCGGGCGCCTTTCGAGTTCCACTTCTCGATGATCGCCGGAACCTTGGTCTGAGAGTACAGCGATGCAGAACTATTGCGCTGCAGACGGCCACTAATTCTGGCTCAGTATCAGGTACGCGATTAGGCATGAATGTGCATCGAGGCGTTTGTCGGCCAGTTGAGATTGAACTGAAAGATAGGCTGCACCATATGCTCTGTATCGGCGCAACGGGTGTGGGTAAGTCTACTATGCTGCTAAACTGCATGCTGCAGGATGCTAATGCAGGTCTTGGCTTCACCCTCATCGATCCGCCCGGTGAGCTAGCCGATGACCTTCTCGCAAGGTTTCCTAAAACACGGGCTGATGATTTGATTGTCATCGACTTAGAAGACCGAGACTACCCTGTTCCTATCAACCTGTTGGCCTGGAGAACCGTGGAAGAACGGGACTTAATCATCGATACGCTTTACACGACCCTCCTAAGTATCTACAAGTCACCCGACTTTTTCGGTCCAGTTTTTGAGCAGTACTTCCGGAGTGGCCTTAGGCTACTTATGGGAGATCGGCCTTGCCAAGGCGAGTTTGTGCCGACGCTTATCGAATTCCCGCAGGTACTCAGAAACAAGGAGTTCCGCAACCATTTGAAGCGTTTTCTGCAAGATGAGGAGGTAAGAGACATTGCTGACGAAGCCGATAGAATACAGATGGGCGAGAATACTTTGACAAATGTTGCGCCCTATATTACATCAAAATTTAACCGCTTCTTACAGGACTCGCATCTTCGACGCATCGTGGGTCATGGCTCACTCGCTCTGGATTTCCGACATGCAATGGATTCGGGGAAGATCATTGTAATGAAGCTGGCACAGGGTCGCTTCGGCAAGAACGCAACAGATATTCTCCTCGCCCAGCTCGTTGCGAGATTCAGGCTGGCGGCAATGGGAAGGGCCGATACTCCATCTGCGCAACGAAGACCCTACTTTTTATACATCGATGAATTTCAGGTTCTGGCAGATGCGAATATCGCTGACATGTTGTCGCAATGCCGTAAGTACTCATTAGGCCTCGTTCTAGTCAATCAGTATGTAAGCCAGCTTAGAGAGCGCGGCGTCCTTGACTCGGTTCTCGGGAACGTGGGTACTATTGCCGCGTTTCGTGTAGGCGCAGAAGATGCTCGGCTTCTGGAGAGTGTATTCTACCCACACCTCAAGGCTTGTGATCTGATCGAATCTCCGAACTGGAGTGGTTACATGCGTCTACACTCTTCCCGCGAGCCGCTGTCGCCTTTCAGTTTCAAAACACTTCGTCCTGACAGCACTTCCCCAGATCCCGAGTGGGGTAATTATCTGCGGGAATGTAGCCGGCGAAAGTGGGGGGTTCACCGGGAAGAAGTAGACAAAAGGATCGCGGCTAGGCGGAAGTTCATCTTCTCACTGAAAGACGCATCTTAGGAGTGGCAACTTTTGGAAAGAGTAGCGCATCATTGCGCTGACTCTCCCGAGGGCGTATCGGAATGATTGGTCTGCGTGCCCTCTTCTTTGCACTTTCGAACAAAGTCAACCCAGTACGCCCCGACGTAAGGCGCGAGTCGCTTGTACGCCTCCCCAAGCCCCGTAATTCGTTCGGATTCTATCCATGATGGATGGCATCTGGATAGTTCCTTGCTCACGCGCCCAGTACTCCTGAGGCAGCTATTGATAAACATAATCTCACGAATCGCATCGCCCCCAAACAGGCTGCCTACCCAAGGAAACTCTGATGACAGGTATTCAAGGTCGCACAACCTCTCAGGTTGTGCAATTTGGAATGTTGACGAGAGCACACGGATTCTTTCGCGCTCAATGACACTGTATAAGCCGATAACGTGCATCTCGCCGGCCAATTCAAGCAGTTCCTCGTCGTCTTTAACGTCTCCTTCTAAAACGCAAAGGTCCTTCCAAGCTTCATATGACTTTGCCTCTGAGTGTTTAGCTTCGAATTCAGTAACATGTTGTCGATCATGAGCGAATCTCTCATTCAATACACGAGACAGAACTCCGAATAATTTCTCAACTTGCGCTTGGGGCGGGAAGGCGTAGCCATGCGAGTGGCGATACCAATCAACATAATCAGCGGGTGTTGCTTCCTTTTCTCTTATCAACGATTCGATGTCGTGTTGATCGATGGTGTGTACAAGGTTGCCATTGGAGTCCACCGTCATTCCCAGCGACAGGCCGAGTTCTGCGAGAGCCCCGACGAGGTTCCGCAGATGCTTCCGCCTGAGCTGAAAGTTATTGATTAGTTGAATAGGCGTCAGTCGAACTAGATCATTGATGGTTTGTGCGCCGCCATTACGAAGCATGTTGTACGTCGCGACTGACAGTTCCAAAGTCTCAATTGGCTGATCGAGATCAGATTCTTGCATCATTCATGCCTCTTGGGCACATGACATCACGAGTCCAGGATTCCCTGAGATCCTACGCTACGTGAGACAGGAATTGTGCCCGGAGCAGGACCCGCTCAATGAATTTGCATGGGGCCACGGTCCTGCACGCAAAGTCAGATTGTGTCATCGTCTCACGATTTCACGCAGCGAATCTGTGAACCGTTCTCAAAGCTGTGCCGACAAAATAGAAGTATAGCTCAGACCAGTTCCAGCATCGACTGTAGCTGTGAGCCTTCCGTGCCTTAGGCGAGGCGGACAGGAGCGGTCACGCGGCGCAATTGCCCGATCAACCGAATAGAGCTTCGACCGAGATCAAAGTCAAAACCGTCATCGCGGTATAAGAACCCCTTCTCGTGCCATCCCTGAGTGAAAGGAGGCAGAAATGTCGAGGAGGAAGCGGAACAACCAAAGAATGGACGGCAGGCGACGGAAGCCCTCGCTACTGCGCCGGATCTTTACGAATCGCCGTGACCCCAATTCATCGTGGATCTTCCTGGGCGACGTAATCGCGAATGTTCGCGAGGAACTCCATTGCTTCTTCTTCCGGGTGCCACGTGGCTCCCGGCTCCTGTGGGACCGGAACGGCCGAATCCGGGGCCACGCCACAATTAGACGCTATTAAGGAGGACAAAATGCGCATGAGGTGCTCCGTTCATCAGGGTCCAATCCGCGGGCGGGTCCACTTTTGGAATCATCAAGCGATGTGTTCCAAGTGCTACGCGCGATTCACCAAGAATGTCCGTGTCATCCGCCCCTGGCCCGAAAAGACGCGATCCACGCAGCAACGCCAGGGATTGTGGGCGCGATTGCGCCGTCTGCTGGCGGGCTGACAGCCCGCTGGTACAACCACAGCCACTCAAGCCATTTCAGTACGGAAAGGAGAACCACCTATGAATTCAAATCAACTGCCAAGAACAGTCACCTACAACGGACGCACGCTGGTTGCTGCCGGACCCGGCAACTCGCCCCAAGGTGTCCTTTATTTCGACCCGAGCCAGCAGCGACTGCAAGAGTTCTTCATTGGAACGGTGAAGACATCCGGCGAGTTGTATGCGGTGGCATCAGTCGAAGGCAACCCGCGCCTGAATCGTGTTCGTATTGATCTCGGCGCGGTGGTCGGCGGGCTAAGAGTCAGCGTGGGCGACACGCTGCTCATCGGCGAGATTCACCAGCAGGGTGCAGGCATGAGCGCGGCATTGGTGCTCCTGTTGGCCCCGGCGGCGAAGCCAGCACCGAGGCCGGTACCGGCCGTCGCACTGGGACGCAGCACGGGCACGATCATCTTCACACGCGGCACCTGGGGGAAAATATCGAGCGACGCCGATGGCAGCGAGATCTTTGCTCACCAGGTGCAGTGGCGGCCAACTTTCCCCATGCAGGTTGGCCAACGCTGCAGCTTCGTCAAGGCACCGACCGACAAGGGTGTCGCCGCATTCGACATCCGTATCGCGGCCTGAATTCCAACCGGGAAGGCTCGCAAGGGCCTTCCCCCAACCTTCGCAGAAGGCATCAAATGAAGGTTCTTTTGTGCCTCCGTCTCGCACTGATCCCCCATCGCACACCACTCTTGTCCTGAACTTAGCCAGCTCACAACTGAAGTTTCTCTGCCATCAGCGGCGCACCATCAATATTCATACCCTGCCTTTGCGCAGTACGTGCGAAATGGTATGCAGTGGAGCCCACACGCCATATACAGATAAGCGGCACTGCCGCCAATCTGAAAGGAGAACGCGATGAGCGAACAGAAAGAAGGTAGCGTACAGTTCTCACCCGAGGACTTCCGCACTTGGAACGAAGCTGGCTTTGAGGAAGTGAGTGCCGCGTTGGTTGAAGCACGGAGGCGGTTCACTGAGTCCGACAGCCTTCGCGAGAAAGAGCTTGCACAGATGCGACTGGATTCGCTTGAGCAGCTCTACCGCTTGGCTTCACAGGTGGCCCGTGAACGATTTGAACGCGCGCGTGATGATGCCGCCGACCGGTTGCACGTGGTGGTGGAGAAACTGCAGGCCACGCCGGTGCCAGTTGTGACCGCCGACCGGATCTGGCAGAGGGTGAGCAGCGCCAGCGTGGCCTTCGCTGCCAAGCGCTTCAACCAAGTCATCACCGAGTTGGCCACTGTGGAAGCAGAAATCGTCCGGGAGCCGCGCCGCAGTCCGGCCTGCACTCCGTTGACGCCGGCAACGACCAGCGCCGCCCAACCGGAACTTCCCGTCAACAGCAACAGCCTGCTGGGCCTGGCCGCACAGCACGAACAGAGCGGGCGGCGCGGCGTTGCATGCAGGCTTTACCTCAGGGCACTTGTCCAGTCCGCGTCCAACACCGCCGACCAACGCTAACCGTGGAGGCCCGGCTGGCGCCGATGTTGAGGCCGGGCCTACCTACTTTCAGGAGGGAGCTTCGTTTTATGCCAAAGTCAATGAGCATTAATCATTCAACCCAACCCGATGGCCCGCTCCCCTGGGGCCTGCAGCAGGAAGAGCTATTGCGACGTGGGCTCGCCGCCGATCCAGAACTGGTGGTAATCACCTCAACAGCTCTTGACCGTGTTTTCAAGGCCGATCTGGTGTTGCGTGACAAGCTTCACGACGAACTGCCCGCAGTGGCAGTGCAGGTGACCACGCGGCGCGACGCCCCGGATAAGGTGCAACGCACGTTCAACCGGTTGAGGACCACGCGAGCATTCGCACGAGCTATCTACCTAATCCTCACGGTCTCTGCCAGCCGGCCTGAAATCTTTCCGGTGCTGGCAAGACTACTGCGCCAGGTTGCCGCCCACGATGTCGAAGGAATGTTTGTAGTCCAGATTGAGGAGGCCGGCGGCCAGATTCGTACCCGGATGATGCAGACCATGCTGTTCAACGTGCCGCTCACTAGCACGCCGCCGGCCGCGAGCTGCACGGTGAACGCTCTAAACAACGAGCGCTCGGGCTCTCGTCTCTTCGCCCTGCAGCCGAGATGGAGGAAATCATGCGTAGCTGGATTCTGAGCACGTTCCTGTTGTTGTCGCTGGTTCGGGCCATTGGCCAGAAGCCAGCGGAGTCACCAACGCCGCAGCCGGCGCCCGCGCAAGTGGCGGACGACGGCTGCGCCAACATCACGACGGTCATTCAAGCGGAGCCCGGTGATACATTCATTTCGCTGTTCGGCAACAACTGGGAGGCTGTAGCGGCCTGCAACCGCTTTACGGCTGTCCGCGACGGCCAAATGATGACGTCGCCCGACCTCCTGGTGGCCGGCTCGTGGATCCGTATCCCCTCCGGCACGCCGCTGACGCCTGCAGCCGCCGCCCGCGCGGGCGCACTGGAACAGCGGAGGCTTGCTCTCCTCGATCGCCTCAACCGGCTGCCGGTCGAAGGGCTGGACGTCGACAGCCGAGGACTGGCCGAGCGCTGCCGTGCACTGCTGAACGACAATATCCGCTTTGCGCCCGACGAGCAGTTTGCTTCTCGCGAGCTTACATATCTCGAGGAATTGGCTGCTCGCCCGGCACGGGAGACACCAAGTGAGTGGTTAATGCCGGTGGTCGTCGCGGTCTGCGGCATGCTTCTACTAGTGCTGGCTGTTGTTGTCGTGAAGAAGCGTCGGCCGGCAAGCGCGTTGCTTCAGCATCGGCAAGCCCGGGCACAGGCAGAGCTCGCCAGAGTTTGCGCGCGCGCGGGCATCCGCTTTGGCCCATAGTCTGCACACCTCAAAACCCGAAGGTGGGATGGTATGGCTCGGCTTGCCCGAGCCATTCATCTTTGAGGAGGGAATATGGCCAATCTGCCTGTACTCGTGAAGCCTGCATCGAGCCTGTCCACCACTACGCTCATCTCGGCCCTATGGAACGAGCCGAACTGGGACGCACAAGTGGAGATCGCTCGTCAGCTGGAGACCCGTGACGATGCATTCAACCTCAACCCGCTGTTTGAGTTTCTGCTCGATGGTAACCAGAAGCGCATGGTGCAGCGCGCGGTAGCGCGCTGCACCGCCAAGTTAGGGTTGGCGCAAGCGCTCAAGCAGATGGAACTGCGGGTGCTTGATCCCGCTGTTGACGACGCGCAGAAACTGCTCGCCCTGCGGGCGCTGGCCGATATGGCGCGTCCCGACAAGACCCTGCCGCTGCTGGCACGCCTCTCCACTCTGCGCGGCCTTTCAATGGCAGCGCGCCAGGGGGCCTTCTTCCGTCTGGGTCAAAGTGGCAGCCTGCAAGCGTTGCCCCTGCTGTTGCACCGCGTGAATTCTCGCGATCCACAAACGGCGGCGATGGCGCGCCAAGCACTGGCTACGTGCCTTGAGCTGACCGGCGGCACGCATGGGGCAATCCAGGGTCTGCTGCGCAAGTCGATTCAGCTAGCCGCACGCGGTCAGCGCGGTGCGGCAGGGGCCGAACTTGCGGCAGCTCTGCGCTTGTCAGTCAACGACCAGCGCAACAAAGGGAACGTCGGCCGCCAGTTGTGCCAACTGCTTGCAGCGTAACTGTGCTGGCCGCTGGTACAAGCGGCCGGCCCCACGCCATTACCGGTTGAAAGGAGAAAATGATGCCCAACAGCACGACCCTCACCCCCGAACAACTGCGATTCCACTCCGGCCCGTTCTGGGAGCAACTCCAGCGCAAGGCCGATGACCTCACCCACGCTTTCGGCGGCCGTAACCTGACCGAAACCGAGCGCGTTGACTTCATCGAGCAGTCCAGCTATCTGCGGGGCGGCATCGATGCCACTCAGGAACTGGTCTCTCAGTTTCGGCTGCGCCATCGCGAATGGCTTGAGCGTTCGCTGGCCAACCTGGTGTCATCGATGCACCGCGCGGAGAGCCTCTCCACGGCTTCCGCCGAGGATCTCGCTGATCTGCAGAAGGAAGCGTTGGCGATCGTAGGTCTTCTGGATGCAGGCAACCAGGAGCAGGCCGACCTGCGTATCCGTGGGATGGAGACTCAGGTCGAACAGCTCATCACTCTCGGCATTCAACGGGACGTGGAAGGGCGCCTCAACCGCCTTCACGCCCTGCTGGAAACCGCCGCCTGAAGCGGATGCAGGGGGCGGAGAACTCGCCGCCCCCGCGTACGCTTTCGACAACGCGCAACAAGGAGGATCAACATGAGGGTACCCCGCGCAATCCGCAGGAAGATTCAGAGCCTGCAGAGCCGTATCCGCCAGTCACAACGCGACAGCTCCTGGTCCGGCAGCACTACCCGTCATGCCCGACGTATGCAGCGGCGCTTGGCACGAGTACGCTCGATGGCGTGGCGGATCGTGCAGTTTTAGCTCCCCCACTCTATTTCAACCCACAACGCGTTCACCCGAACCCAACCGCAGGCGGACGGAATTCATTTCGTCCGCCTGCCCCAACCATTTCTGAGAGAAAGAACCTATCATTCCCATGCTGAAACCACGCACTGCATCCGTTCCGGGCCCTGCTCCGCTCTGTCGCTACCTGCACCGTCTCGACGCCGCCACTCTTCATCGCCTATTGCTCATGGGCTCATCGGGCGCCCTGCTGTGGGAACACGCCCGTGAATGTGCGGACTGCAGGCTGCTCTTCATTGGTTTGCAGGCCGACGCCCAGGTCGATAGTGCGGTTGCGGCCTACTTCCTAGAGACGAACGATGGTCCCGACCAGCTATTGGCCGCCGATGGTTGCCGCCAGGGCCTCGCCTTCTGTCGCGTAAGCAGTCGGCCGAACGTACTGAAACTCGTCCGTGATCACGGTCCGAACGCAGGTGATCGCAGGCCAGCCGCGATCTTCAGGCTGCGCCTCACCATCGATGCCGGCCGGGAGACTCTGCAAGGAGAGATACCCGCTGGTGTCGTGATGGTGTTGTTGAAGGACAGGCGCTACGCCTCGAACGGAACTGGGGGCTACTCATGTCCCTGCCGCAGTTCGATTGCGCGGGGCCCCAGACGCTGACCCCGCACGTATCGTTTCGTTAGGCAGCGCGTCTGTTCCTCTTGCTCCATTCAGAAAAGGCCCTTTCCTTCCGATTCATGGTCATTCGAGAGGCAGGGCGACGATGGCCACTCAGGCTCTCTGCCATTGCAATCGACTGGTCGATGGTCTCTCCGAACGCGCCGCGACGAAGCATGTAGTAGGGAAAGAAGACCTTCAATGCATCGTTCATCTCAGTGAAAGACGCATACTCGTTGGCTGCTTTCCAAAGCGCCGTCTGGTACTGTGCCTCTTCTTCGACTTCTGAGACCGCGTCGAAGGCATCCCGCACGTGTTCAGACCCACCGCATTCAATGGCTCCACCACATTTGGCATCGTACAGAAGAACTTGTCCAGGCGCGGCTGCCCACCGGGCCTTATGGCCCCAGTCATGTCTTCGCTCGCCTCCAGCACAGTTGCCAGAGGTTTGCGCGAGGTAGTTGCATAGTTCAAGCGCCCAGGAGGCCACATCGCCACTAGGCCCCGCGGAGCAGAAGCTCTTGCGAAGCTCTGCGTCGGCGTCGCGCCCTTCCGCTTCAACGCGTTCGTATGCGCCCTTCAGGTTGCTGCAGATCCACGGCAGATTCTTCAACCTGCCGAGCAAAGCCAGAGTTATTGTGTACTGGACTCCATCCTCGACACCAAATTCCGGATTCACCGTCTTGAAGCGGCATCTCGAATCGGTCATCTTCTTGAGCCGGTGCGTTAGCTCATTGCCATGGCGGTTGAGAACAACGTCAGCAAAAAAGTCCAGGCCGGCACTGTGACATTCACGTTGAACTGCTGATTCAGGAACTTGATCCTGACTCTTGGTCAATATCGGCTTGCATCGTATACTCGTTCGCATCGAGTCTCCTTTTTGGGGGCGGTTAGATCGATCCCCCATGCCTAACTGTGGCAAGGACTCAATGAACGGTGTAACTTATGTTCTCGCCTGAATATTAGTCTTAGATTTCGCTTCAGTATCCGTGTATAGAATCGCAGAGACAAAGTTGGACCTTGCGTTTTTGGCTTGGGATTTTGCCCATCGATTTAGGGCAAAATCTCAGGCCATAACAATCCTTGTGCCAACCTTCCGAAGGTTCGCTATGCTAGGCCGTATATGGAGAAACGATCATGAGCATGCCCGACACTCCGCCAAGACCGATCAACTCAGCGCTCCTGATTCCAATTGGAATTGCCCTCAATCTTGCTATTGGAACGGTGGTTCACATTCTTAAGCTCCCGATCTTTCTAGACGCGATCGGGACCATCATAGTGACATTGCTAGCGGGAGTAAGGGCCGGAATCATTACAGGAGTACTTAGCTTTGTCCTAGCCGGAGCGCTTGTGAATCCGTCTTATCCGTGGTTCTCGGGTACTCAGGTCGTCATCGCGCTGTTCACGCACACTGTAGCGAAGAGAGGCGGTTATCGACGCCTCTTTCCCCGTATTGCTTTTGGACTTCTGCTTGGAGTTGCGACAGGCTTGGCATCCGCACCTGTAATCGTCTATCTATTTGGAGGCATCAGCGGAAGCGGTGCCTCTCTAATCGCTGCATACTTGATTGCGACAGGTAAGAAGGTGTTAGAAGCTGTGCTTCTGTCCGGTCTGGCAGCGGAGCCGTTGGACAAAATGCTTCAAACACTTCTTGCCTATGCGTTATTACGTGGGATCCCAGCAGACATCCTGGCTCGGTTTGATCGTACTCTTCTAGAAAGAAACGGCTTGCTAAAATGATCTCGTCGCCACAAGTCCGCTTAATCTCCGGCCTCCTGATTGTCAGCGGCCTACTCTTGACACGTCAAGTGTTGATGCTTTCCGCAGCGTGTGTTGGACTGATAGCGTACTTGCTCATTGCGGGCCATTTCGCGACATTGCGACGCAATCTTCTAGCCATAGCTCCAATAGCCGTAATACTTTTCGCAGTTCATTATCTCTCGAGTTATACTTCCACAATTCAGTCGAATCCACCGACACAAACCCTTTTGCGTCTCTTTGGAATAATGTTGACATTCAGTTATATGGCGACTATGTTTCTGGGCTACGATTCCTTGGACCGGTTCGTTCAATTGGGATTGAGAGGCGAACATCTAGTAATCGCTATTTCGGCGACGTCTACTCTACCGCTGATGCAAACCACTGCTGTGCAAATCATTGATGCCAGATTTGCGGCTGGACTTGTTAGGAGTCGCTCGATCTTTTCAACAGCGACTCAGTTGCCATACATCCTGCGCCCCCTCCTTACACAAGCCTTGAGATTGGCAATCGCAAGATCGGATACGTGGCACCAACGTGGCATGATGCAGAGACTGGAAAGCAATCTTTCCCCGGTTCGTATGGAACACAGACTCCACCCCGTCGAATTGGTCGCGATTCTTCTGCCTTTAGCTTGGGTCACTCTGATCGTCGGAAGAGAGTTCTTATGAGTAAGCCGTCGTCGCTGCCATCCTTACACGCAGATCCTGCAAAAGCCGGCATACTCTATGTGGGGCCGAATTTTAGCGGGCGCTCTGCGCGATTGCTTGCCAAAGCACAAGCAACTAATGGACGGGGCTTCTTCATCGCGCCAGATATTACATCGGCCTTCTCGGGATTTGCTTCAACGCTCAATGCTGAACTCGAATCCTTCTCCCAGTCTCACAACACCAAGGAAGATGCTACCGCCTTTCTCGATCGATTAGGTATGAAGAGTATTCTTTTCAGAAATCCCCTCACACTATCAGGGGGTGAGCAAGCAGTTGCGGCGTTAGCTGTCGCAATTGGTAGTGGTGCCGAAGTAGTTGCAGCGGATTGTTGCTTTGAACAGTTAGATGTTAACCTACGGTCAATCGTCGTTCAGTGCTTTCAGTCTTGCTGCGCTGCCGCACTGGCTTATGCGGACAATCGGGCAGATGAACATTTGCTTCCGGACTCAGTAGAGTCCACTGAGCTACCACCCTCAAATGAAACAGTCGCTGCCACTCTGGATTCTTCTGTGATCCTCGATAGAAACTCAGAAAGCAGCATAATCGAAATGAGGAATGTCAGGGCGTCTTACCGCTCGAATGACGTCTTTACGTTATCAGTACCATTCTTAAGCCTTCAGCCAGGCACCGTTTATCAGCTCGCAGGACCGAACGGTGCGGGTAAAACAACACTCTGCCGGGTACTTGTCGGCCTCTTGCGAACCGCGGACGGTTCTATCCTCGTGGATGGCAAGGAGATCAATTCGTGGCGACACCCAAGCAGAGTTGCGGCTCTCTGCTTTCAGAATCCTGATCATCAGCTTTTTGCTAATACAGTGGAATCCGAGCTTCTGTCCAGGGGCATCGGCTCCCATAAACTTGAATCGATAATGAGGGCATTCGGGGTTGCTTCTCCCCGCCAAACTCACCCAGGTTCATTGCCGTTCGTTCTCCGGAAGCGCTTGTCTCTCGCGGCTACGTTCTCAACAAGCCGTGGGTGGTACATTCTGGACGAGCCTACAATCGGTCAAGACAGCGACAGCATCGCAGCTCTGGCGGCCAGTATAAGGGCGTTGACCGTATCGGGATGTGGTATTATCGTAATTTCACATTCTAAACGGTTTACACGGATGTTGGATGCTCACCAGATCGTCTTGAGAGGTGGTGTTTGCGATGGCGGCTAGCTTAGCAGAATCGTCGGCGCATAAGAAGCTTTCTTGGCGGGAAGCACTTGATCTGGTTAAGGACCTTCCTGATTCTGATGCCCACAAGTTGCTTTCGATGTCAGCAGGCCTCATCAGCAAGACGGAACTGTCCAAAAGACCTTTTCTGCAACTCTCTTATCAATACGGCGAGCGCATCGTTGACAAAGGGGACTGACCTTGCCCGCAGAATGCGTCCCTCTTAACCGGCTGGTTTTGGGGGATTTCTATTCATCCCCGTCGTAGTCGTGGCGGCGGGAATGTGGGAATCGGCTTCATCGATTTCCAAGATTGTGG
>Ga0182013_10005496_pt1 | contig 14718 bp, 13 predicted proteins | sample 612S2MmetaG_FD_120487 | JGI IMG/M metagenome (GOLD analysis project Ga0182013, IMG submission 120487) | Permafrost microbial communities from Stordalen Mire, Sweden - 612S2M metaG | ecosystem: Environmental > Terrestrial > Soil > Wetlands > Permafrost | place: Sweden: Stordalen | collected... | reverse complement strand
TCGCAGCTATATTTCCACCGTGAGAAAACAAGGACACGGAATACTTCATGCTATTGAGTGCGCTTTGTTATGTAACCCTATTTCTTTATAATACTGCTGAACAGTAACCTCTTATTTAGCTTCTTAAATGCCGTTTTGCTTCCTTTGATAAATTTAGGCACATCTGATTTTACCAGTGTTTGAAAAATTCCATCATTAAAGTATTCATAAATCTTATGTTTTCTTGTTGATTTCCAGAAGGATTTTCCATGGCTGGCAAAGAGTAAATAACACTGGTCAAAGCCAATTGCTTTTAATTGTTCCAGGAACCGGACATCCTCCAAGGTGTGCTCCATAATTCTGGGCACTTGTTTGTTTACCGGGAGTTTTAATTCAATAGCAGTTTTTTTATTCCCATCAGTAAGGAAAATGTCAATCTCTTTTTTGCAAAAACCTTTCTTTGTTTTGGTAATAGCTACAATATTTCTTTCTAACTGAATTTTCCAACCTACCGGTAAATGGGTTTTCAGGTAAAAGCCTAATTCATGCTGTAAACCGGCTTCGTTATAAAGTTCTATTTCGGAACCCTGCCCAATGGTTTTTATAAAATTATCGAGGTGGGGTCTAAAATTCATTCCGTTTAATTGGCATTATGTTGTTTCTAACTAATTTTTCGCTTAATTCTCCTCAATTTTAGCAATGCTCTTTATTTTCTTCTTCCCACTCAATAAATCACTCATTAAACCGGCTTTTAGTTGTTGTAGCTTATGCAGGTAGTTTTGCTCAATTTGAATCTTGGTATCTATTGCTATTAAACTGTCGGCAATTCTATTTTGCTCATCAAAAGGCGGTTTAGAAATCGGTAACTTCAAAATTTTATTAACCGATAACCCCGGTTGCGCTGATGCCTCCGAGTATTGATTCAGATTCATGTCATCTAATTTTTGAGAAAGCCAATCCACATTATTTTTATCAAAAACAGTAACTACAACCGCATGTTCTGAGGCGTAAAACTTTCCTCTCACTCTTGTAATATTCCCACACAAGGCTCCCTGCCTTCCAATTAAAATATATTCCCCTTCGTGTGTAAAACTTGAGGTAAATCCTCTTAACCCATTTCCTCCATAAACAGGATAATCCTCAATTTCTCGAATGGACTTAGATGTAATGCCCTCACCGCTTTTCATGGTGCAGAGTCCACCAACAGTTTCTACCACCCACTCCTTCGGCACCATCCCCAACTTACTCTCCTTATATAATTCTGGTGCATCTTTATAAGCAGGCCGTAGTTTGCCGGTTTGTGCATCAATACCCCGTGTAAACAAATCGTGCAACATGCCTTGTTTTATGGCTTGGTATTTGGCGATGGCGGCTTGGGTTTTGTCAATAACGGAATCGGTGTTAGTAAGAATTGAAGAGATTTTAACTTGAGAATCATAAGGAGGAATGCTGGCTTTTGTTTTACTAATTATACCCCCGGTTATAACCGGTTGAGCACTTTCAAACGCATTATTTCTAAGATTTAAATTTGACAAGATATAATACCAAAAACGCATGTCATTTCTGTTTTGAAGAAATGTTACTATTAGAGCGTTATCTGTAATCCAACTTTTTGCCTTCGTTATATGCACGTTTCCGCATTGGGCACCAACTCTTCCGATGATTAATTGCTCTTTTTCGAACATGTATTGATTATGCATACCGGCAGAACCGTTCCCTCCATAAACTACGAATGGGCCAGGCTTCATCTTTGATTCCGGTAATCCTTCTCCACTTGAGACGGAAATGCATTGTCCCAATGTTTTCACTTCCCACTCACTCATACCCCAACTCAATTAAAAAGCTGTTCAATAATTCGGTTTCCTTTTCTCTTTCGTTTAAAATGCTTTGCAGCGGGGTGGTGTATTTGCCATTCAGGTTTTCAATAGCCTGTAATAAGGCGCGGCTATGTGCCTGTAGGTAGCTGTCAATGGTTTGGTGCAAAACGCTGTTCCATCGTTTTAATATCAGTTGCCGGGCTTCGTCTGGGGTAATAACTATGCGGGCTTGGTCAACCAACATTTGCTTGCGGTCTTTTATCTGTTTAATTATTTTTTTGCATTGTTTTAGTTCGGTTTCCAATGAAGTGTGCTTTTCGGTACGGGCTTCTTCGGTAGCTATTTGTTTATCCAGGGCTTCAATCTCTTTTTCCAGTTTTTGGGCCAGCAGTTTTAGTTCCGCTTTGTTATCGGCGCCAGCTTTGATGCGCTTGTATAAGTTTTTACATTCCTTGTCTGCATCTTTACGCTCGCCGGTCAAGGCTTTTAGCGCTTCTTTATATTCTTTCAATTCTTTATTTGGCCATACCTCGTAATCTTCTTCTTTCCAAACATCTTCTTCCAGTTCGTTTACCTCGTTAAAAATGGCTTCCAGTTCTTCTTTGCGGGCCTCGTTATTGCGCAATTCTTTCAATACTTCGGGATGCTGGCTTTCTAAAATTTCGTCGTCGGGTATCAATTCTGCATTCCAGCCACTGGCCGCTACGCTTTTTAAGTCCACATTCAGTTCACTCCAATACGCAGCCAGGGCGCCTCGGCTTTGATAGGTATCTAATACGGCTCCGGTGGCATCCTTGCCAAAAGGCAGGGCTTTTAGGGCGCTGGTAAAACTTTCGCTAAACCGGCGGTATAGTTCAAAAACGTTTTTGGTTTCGGGCAATCTTTCAAAATCGTGTACCACGGTATGCCACCATTTTTGCAGACCCTGTGTGTAGTTTTCTAAAGTAATTTTTACTTCGGGGCTTTCGTCCATCAGCTTTTTAATATCTTCCTTTTGCGCAATAGCAGGGGTAAATTGCAGGTAGTTTTGTTTTAAGGTTGTAAATAGCTGTTGGCGTAAGCCAGGGTACGAGGCGAACATGTTTTGCAGAGCTTCAACTTCAGCCGCTGGTATGCCTCCTTGTAAATGTGCATGTACATCCTGTGGTTCGGCAGGCGGAGCGTTATCTACAAAACGGCGTATGTTAAGGTTGTATTGTTCATCAGCCAGTTCCTGTTTGCTTACCAGGCGGCTGTACTTGTCAATTACTTTTTTGTGCCGGCAGGTAAAGGCTATTTTTTCAATATCCTCTGGCCGCAGCTTGTTTTGCACTTTTCCTTCTTTATACTCCCGGTCGGCATTAATAAATAAAACGTGTTGCCTTAAAGCGGCGTCCTTTTTATTAATAACCAATACCGAGGCGGGTATGCCGGTACCGTAAAACAAAGCCGGTGGCAAACCAATTACAGCCTCCAGGTAACAACCTTCTTTCCGGCTTATCAGCCATTCTCTGAACTTGCGTTCATCTCCACCTCTGAATAACACTCCGTGTGGCATAACCACGGCCATGCGCCCGTTATTATTTAACGAGGCCACCATATGCTGCACAAACATAAAATCAGCTTTGCTCTTTACCGGCATCCAGAAATTAAAGCGCTCTTTTTTCTTCATGCCGTCTTTGGCATAGTTCTGGGAGAAAGGTGGGTTCGCGATTACAATATCAAATGTTCTTAGTTCACCATTCCGCTCCTTATTTTCATGCAACGGGTTCATCAGGGTATCGCCATTCACAATATTGCTATCGTAAATACCATGAAAAAGCATATTCATTTTGCATAAGCTCCAGGTAGTTCCGTTCTTTTCCTGTCCGTATAACGAAAGGTTTCGGGAGGCACCATAGCGGTTTTCTACGTAATTTTTGCTTTCAATCAACATGCCACCGCTGCCAACGGTAGGGTCGTAGATTTCAGCATCCGGGGTTGGTTCAAGGATATTAACCAACAGGCGCACTACTTCGTTCGGAGTATAGAATTCTCCACCTTTTTTACCAGCACTATCAGCAAAGTATTTTATCAGGTATTCGTAAGCTGCACCCAGCAAATCAGGAAACTCAAGGTTATCATTAGTTAATCTTATTTTGTTGAACTCTCGAAGCAACTCTCGCAAATCTTCATCGGTAATTTGCTTACTGTTTTTACCAATGCTCCGGTTAAAGTTGATAGACTTTAAAACACCTTCCAGTTTATCCAGGTTAGAATCTTCCAGGGCCGCCAGCGCCTTGTTGAGGTGGTCGCCTATTTCTTCCTGCAAAGTTTTCAGATTTTCCCAACGAGCAGCCTCAGGCACAAAAAAATCGTATTCAGGTGCATTCGCTTTTTCCAATTCATATTCAACTTCCGGTTCAGCAAGATGGCGAACCTCAATTAAGTTCTTCTTTCGCGTTTTTCTTTGCTCTTCAAACTGGTCGTTAACCCGTTTAAGAAATAGTAGGGCAATGATGTATTCTTTATATTCAGAGGCATCCATATTGCCCCTGAGGCTTTCGCAAGCTTCTTCCAAAAAAGTTTCTAAACGCGAAAGTGATAGTTTTTGTACCGACATATATAAGTATCTACAGGGTGTAAGTATTAATTAAATTCTGAGCCCAATTTAATAGATTGTTATTAGCAATTGTTACAAATTCCTGCCCCGGTTAGCAGACTGAAATCCGTCGGTTTTTGTGATTTTTTTTTGATGATAAGACATTTTGCACCCATTGAAAGCGTCCGGCAGGTTCCAAACTGAGCGTTTTTCGTCTCCACTCAATATTAAGTCGTTGTTAAAACTAAAGGTTCCGAAGGTTTTATTTAAGCCAGAAGAAGATTTTTCAGGGGCTATGTATAGAGTATTTTTGCCAGGATAGAACTTCCTTTCTCTTTGTTTATCCCTTGCATGGGCATGTTGCCCCGCCCATTCCGGTATGTTATTAAACTCCGGTTCAACCTGGTATATTGCCCCAACCTCTAAAAATCCCCAAATGGCATGAAACCCATCAGGCCGCAATTCATCTCGTTTGTAGTAAAAGCCCTTGTTTTTATCACCGCTCAAATGCTTGAACCACCCAAAAAACAGAAATATATCACCGACGGCAACCCCTTCTTTGCTTAGATGGCTCTGGGCAGCATCATCCTGCCCGAAAACACCGCGCCAATCTTTTGGCCGGGATTTGTTCAAAAATATATCGGGCCTTATATCAGGGTCAAGGTGAGCTTCGGTAAACATCTTAATTCCGAGATCATGGAATAAGTCCATATAAGATATACCTGGCAAAAACTGTAAATCGCGGTAGTTAACGCCACTTTCTGCCTCAGGAATAGGGAAGGAGTAGAGCTTATCGTTATAAACTACGCTTGGTTTTCCACCGGCGCTTGAGTCAAAGCCTTTGCGGCTTAGAATTATTCTTTTAAGAGGGGAAGTGTTGATTTTTGGCATAGGTCAAAGAAGGTCAAAGCCAGAATAAAAATAGTCTTATTTCTTATATATGGACATCATAAAAGTAGCAAGCCCCGGATTGTTTTTCACGATGAGGTCCATTTTATTTTGGAAGCCAGGCGTTTGAGTCAGTAAGACTAATTCTAAGGTACTGATTTGTTTGATTATATAACTAAATTTATCTTTTGATTCGATTTTATCTGCCTTCATAAGCTTATCGAAAGTCTTGCTTTTAAAATCTGCAATATCAAACTTAATATTATGCGCAAAACAATTTCTTAAATTGTTAATTTCGTAAAGATTTTCAGTCGCACCATTAAGCATTAGATTGGTGGTGGGGAGCATTCTTACTTTTTGAACGAAACTAAGTTTTGTCCGGCCCAAAATTTCCGGATCACATTCTTTAAAATTCCCCAGCAAAATCTGATCTAACAAGTATTCAACCCTTAAATGCGCCTCCAGCAATTTTGCAACCATGTCAGGGTTAGAAATTCTTAGCTGTTCATCAAATTCCGTATGCGCTTTTGCGAGCATAGCAACCGCGTCAGCCGCACCTTTTATCAAACCTTTGATCTGCCAGTTAAAATCACCCAATGCCTCTTTTAGCAGAACAGAAAATACGGGCATACCAAGCGCATCACTATATGCATACCATTCTTTTTCCGGAGCCTTATATCCTTCGTCTCGAACGCGTATGAGAAAAGACTTAAAGTTTTCTTCGTTATATATGGGCATCATGTATTGTTTTTTGACATTTCTAATATGATTTTTCGGAGACTTCCTCAAGTAGTAGCAACATATTTTCAAACCCAAGTAAAGTTAATCCGAGTTGATTTTTATAGAATTCCGCATCCCCCAGCCGGGCCTTCTGTATTTCTTCAATTCCTTCCTTATCTGTAACATTGTCCAGATGTTCATATTTAAAATCCGTGTCAGATGTTGCAGTGTGAACTACCCTCTTTCGCCTTTTATTTAACTCCACATATCCGGTTGATTTAAATTCCCTTAACCAGATATAACCGGCATTGTCATGAAACTGAGGAGGCACGCACTCTTCCAATACTTTCCCAAAATATACTTGCCGGGGATTTAAAATACCAGGGAAAAATGTTTCGATGACGTCACCTATTCTATCCCAATAATTATAAGCTTTTTCCCCTGCCATATCAACATACATGCTATAGCGCACCGCCAACAGGTCTTGATAATTGGGATATATCACCTCGGAGCCAGTATGAATCGCATCCTCTATCGGATTGTTTATATGTGGTCGATACAAGTATATTGAAGCGCAGGCGTAGAGCAAAGAGCGCGAACAGAATAAAATATCATCGAGGGCTTTCAGATAGCTGAATGCACCATTGTTTTTTATCCAGGTTTTCCTTACTACATCACTATACAAAGCCACTACTTGTTTTCCGTTATGTATGTAATCATTTTTAGGTCCGGCTAAACAGTAAATATTTTCTTCCCGATAAACCGACGCAATGGCTTTTTGATAATCCCACAATAAATCCTCATTCATTTGATTCGTTTTGATAAAGTTAAGGTCTTGTTACAATAATTGCGGCTAACTACCAATCTCAATTATTTGTACATGCACCCGGAACCCGGCAAGCACACTCGCTTTCTACATGGCAAGCATGGTCTTTACAACGGGCTGCTTCTGCCTCAATAGACTCACCATAAGTTTCCAGGTATAATCGTTTGGTTTCCTCAAATGTATTTTGGAGTTTCTGTTTATCCTCCACTCCGTAAATTCCAAAGTAAGGAAAGTGGTGTACAAAAAAGCCAAATACTTTTTGGCAATCGTCGGCATACGCCTGCGTATCGAGTATATGCTGGTGCCAGAATTTATCCATCTGTTTGGTTGGTACAATCTGCCTCTTTGGGTTAAGCAGTATAAGCGTCAGGAATCTTTTGTACTCTCGCTCACCGCTTTCGCACTCATCAACGGTCCAGGGTTTGCCTTCATCATTATTCATTAGCTTATACTTGAGCCTATTAAAATCAAGTAAATCTATTGATGGGTGAATGCCGGTTTCCAAAAGATTTGCGATTGCGATTGAAGTGTTTTGTTTTTTCATATACCTGGTTTTGTGGTTAATAAAATATGAACACAAGATTATACCAGGTCAGTGCAGCCTATTTGCATTTAGGTAATAATTTATACTAAAAAGGATTTTATCCGAAATATGTCACTTTTTTTACTTGCCCTTTACTCGTCAATTATATACCCGAAATACCTCAAACCAGAAGAGGAAGGGAGATAGTCCTGAAAAGAGTTTTTTTATTTAGGTATAAGATATAAATAATAGTAAATCTGCAATCCAAATCCACCAACAAAAAATACGTAGGCCGCTATTATTATTCTGTTAGTCCATTTAACTGTTGCTATATCATTTAAGTTTCGCTGAACAGCATTATCTATCATTCCCATTTTTCCGCCAGGAATGTTCATGCTTAATTTCATGTGTTCAAAAATGATGTTGGTTTGAATGCTACTGGCTATTGCCAGAGCAATTGCCCCCAAAAAGTCAAGTGTAAGCCCGAATAGGTATAAATGCATAATTTTTTTATGCCAATATAAATAATTAAGTGATTTGAGCGGATAACTACCGATTTTAAATAATTATGTAATCGCTCAAAATTCTACGAAGATTAAGTATTCTCGTCCATAAACTCTTTATACCAGAGAATAATTTCTAATAACGAGTAGAACTGGGATAACACAAGATAAGAGGAAGTTTGCTCGCCATTATAATGCATAGCAGCGTCGCTTATGCAATCCTTTAATGCTTTGGTCAAAGTGTAAATATGTGCCGGCATATATTGCGTACCGGTAGGTTCGTTTTTAAACGTGGTTTTATTAAACTCCGGTGAGCCACCGAGAAATTTAATTACACCTCCTAATTCGATACTATTTCCACGAATTAATTTTGCCGGTATAAAACCCTGAATGCGACTATTTAAATTCGAGAAAATTGCTTCCAAAAACGGTCGCAGATCCCGTAAAATGCTGTTTTCTGTTGTTTCATTTATTCCTTGAACCCTTTTAATAATGTTTACGAGTTCAGAGTCAAGCTCGAAGTCCAAATAACCAAGTTCGAAGACTTGAAAAATCTTAAAATATTGATTCCTGATTTTTGTTTCTGGGAGCTTTTCAACTTCCTGTTTTATGTAGTTGAATAATAGAGTGGTATCCTGACCCTTTTCAAAAATACGTGTTGTAGCCTCAAATGTCGACTTGAATTCAGTGAACCCGGTGTTAATACAAAATGGGATTGGGTGCTTTACTTTCCCCTGTAAATCTTTAATGTCCATGATAGCTTTAATGACTGAGTCGATATTTTCAGATCCTGGGGCTTGATCTTCCCGAAGGAAGCTTTTAGCGTCCAAAATCACAAATTGGTATCTCGCGTGATTATCAGCCAACTCCTCAAATGCGATATCCCAACTGTGCCTGAATGTAATCAGAATACTATGTTCGCTTGCACGTAGCTTTAAAGCTCGACAATAGTCTTGGTTATCATCAAACAATAGTGCGGTAATTGGTGATTTTTTTGCCATATTAATTTAGAGATAGTATTACAGTGAATTTTGTTTTGAAGTTATCCAAAGAATCTTCGGGAACCTGCCTGATATTTAGGTTTCCCTCAAGCTTTTTGAGAATTTTCTTTATAAAAATCAACCCAAATCCTCCTTTGGCTTCTAAGTTTGATTTAAGCTCCTCTTTTTTATATTGATTCCTTTCAATAAGTGAGCTATCAATAGGAATCCCATTGTTCTCAAACGAAATTGAAAGTAGATTAGCCAGCTCTCCTCTATCAACATCCATAATTCCAAAATTTTCGCGTGTAAGGATAATTCTCAAAATATTCTTGTCCTTTTCACTTTCTGGTGGAAAACCATGTTTAATGGCATTTTGAATTATATTTTGCACAACGGCTGTAAGGAGCTGCTTATCGGTTTTAACTGTGATTCCGCCACCTTCTACTTGTATTTTACAATTACGGATTACAAATTGATTTGCCAGAATTTCTTCAAGAAATTCTCTCACATCAAATTTTTCACTTTTCACAAGGTAGCTATCGAGATTTATTAATCCTTCCACTCTTTGCAAATATTGTTGAACAAGAGCTGCATTATTTGAAATTAACTCTAACTGGTTAATGAGTGTATAAGAAGACTTATCGGGATCGCTGTCTGGCAGATTTGGAGCTATATTCTCAGTAAGGTTCAATAATTCGTTTCGGGAAGCTTTTCCTATTAAAAAGTGTTTAAGGGAATGGACTCCATCTCTGATCGTTGCAATAGGTTGACTGATCGTATGTTTAAGCGTTGGAATAATATCGATGCTCGCTTGTTCATCAGTAACTACAAGTTTATAACTTTTGACCCCTTTTTCAGTTGGGCCATTTGGGAGATTGGATAAATAATCAATTAATACCTCGTTTTGCTCATTTATTGATGGCAAGTCAATCAGCATCTCCAAAAGGTTTCTTTCCGCAAGGAATGGCGTTGAAGTCCCGCGATAGTATCTCCACACATGATATTTGGTGAGGAGGTCTTCGTTTAACCTGAAGCACAGAAACTTTTCGGAAGTTTTATGGGTTGTCAATTTGAGTGCCAGTAAATGCGATCCTAAAAGGATAGGTTCATTTGAATACTGAAATATTCTGGCTTGAATCATTATTCCACTCTTATCAATCAATATTGCGCTTTCATTCAATAAATAATAGCCTTTTTCTTCAACGGTGATGGATTTTAAGCTCTCTGTTTTTAATTCAAAACCGTTTAGCGCTTCTGAATATAGTGAGTTTACGTATAAAAGTTCCGTTCCAAATGGGGCAGCTTCCAGTTTAATTTTAGTAGTCAATTCACTCAACTTGACCAAATTCCTGCCAAGCTGAATTCTTTCGTTCAACAAACTTTTTAGTTTTGGATTGTATCGCCTTGCCAGCAACGAATAACCCTCCTTGGCAATTTCTTGAGTCTTAATTATATATGAATTGGGGGTCGCTTTTTTTGTTTCATAGAGTTCCAATATCTTTTGCAAGATATCTGCATCCTGGTGCTTTGACCCATCAAAATCAATAAACTGAATATCACCCTTTTGATTTTTGCCCTTATTCAAAATGATCAGGTTTACCTTTAACCCACTTGGTTTTCCAGAAAAACTTTGGGGTAAACCAATGACAACTTCTAACAAATCATTTTCAATCAGAACTTCACGAAATTTGGACTCCGGTCCATCTGCAAATAGTAGAGACTCCGGTACAGTGAAAGCCGCTCTACCGGTTGAGTTCATTTTTTCTAAAATATAAAGATAGGGTGCCACTGTTCCCCTAACTTTTCCGTTGCTATCAAGAACCGAACTAAAATTACATTGCTCAATCGGTAGAGTGATCCGAGTATTACCCAGAAAAGGTGGGTCTGAAATTATGTAGTCGAATTTCTCTTCGTCCCATACAGCAAAAGAGTCGTTTGAACTAATCTTCAATTCATTAATACCTGAAATTTTGAGATTCATAGCTGCTAAGGCCGCTGCCATGGAATTGATTTCCTGGCCGCTGAAAACTAAACCATAATTACAGCGCTGTTGTAATTGAATAAACTGGCCTGCAACACCTAAGAACGGATCGAAAACCGTATCCCCTTCTGCAGGTGTAAAAATTTTTGAAAGTAATTCACGCAGATTGCCGGCACTTGTGCATAGCGGGATTTTGTTATTGTAATTCTCCGTCTCGCTAATAAGCCGGTTAAAGAGCCCGATAAATTCCTCATCTTTTAGCTTGGATGTTTTGATAGATTCGAAGTAATGGATAGCCTCCTCTGCTTTAAAACTTGGCAACCTCTCCTTTAATAAATGAATAGTATCTCCTGATATTGGGCTTAACAAAGGGAGATCGTTTTGAACTTCTCCAATAATACCTGTTAGTCTCCGTACATTTTCTGATCCAGATCCGATTTTTCTTCCCTGAGCCCCAGAAATGTTACTTTGATAATCTCCGGTATCGAGAAGCCTTTTGACAAATAATAAAAAGAGGGCGATATAATCGCGATTTAGGTTCGGCAACTCACCAAAAGCCTGGAGTAAATTTTTATATTCCTTAATTACATTTGATAGTTCGACATTTTTTTTAAGACTTATTAGATTATTTAGGACATCAAATTGCTCTTTATAGTTCTTTGCCCTGAGAATAATTTGGTTTCCTGAAATCATCGAACCATCTTTCTTAGTATAGAGTTTTTGTAGGCTGATTAAGCTCGCGATTTCTCCGGCAGGAAGCGGGCCTTCTGCCTCCAAAAGAATTTTCTCAATGGCTTCATGTAACGTCATAGAAATTGGTTAGTAATTTGTAACTGTTTACTTAAATGTAAAGAAATGTCATCCTGGTGCAGCCTATTTGCATTGGGAAATTACAATTAAATTATTTTTAGGTTGAAAAGGGATGAATTTATAGTCAAAAAGTAAAAAATGCCAGAAAATAAAAATGCTTCTTATCGTTACCGAATTATTGACGAATGTTTGCGAAACACAGGGCGAAAGTGGAAATTGGAAGATATCGTAGATACTGTTTCTACCCGCCTCCGTACGGAAGAAGGTGTGGAAAAAGGCATTAGCAAACGGAGTGTCCAGTATGACCTGCAGAGCATGAAAAGACCCCGGCCAGAAGGTTTTGAGGCACCCATTATTTGCAATCAAGGTTACTATTCTTATAGCGAGCCAGATTTTTCCATTTATAATTTGCCAATTGCAAATGATGATTTGTCTAAATTAAAGCAGGCCATTGATGTTCTTGAGCAAATTAAGGGGCTACATTTTTTTGAAGAACTTGAACCTATTATTAATAATTTATCCAGGCGAATAGAAAGCAATATTGACAGGGCCTATCGCATAATTGAATTTGAGCATCGGCCTGAGGCAAAGGGGGAAGACTACCTGGGTGACATTTACAAAGCCATACTTCACAAGAGAACGTTAAAGGTTGTATATAAGCCGTTTAATGCTGCGGCGATTAGTTCGTCAATCATTCACCCTTACCTTTTAAAGGAATACAATAGCCGATGGTTTTTGCTCGGTTGGGATGAAAAAATGGAAATGATAAGGAACCTGGCGCTGGATCGAATCGACGATATCAGAGTTGCTGGCAACACTTATATAGAAAATAGGTTTATTGATTTCAATGACTATTTCAAGAACATCATTGGTGTAACAATACCGGCTGATTCTAAAGTAGAGACAATTGAAATAAAGGTAAAAAATGAGCGGGCTCCATATATAGCAACCAAGCCAATTCACCTAACACAGCAACAAAAAAGGGTTACTAAATTGCACACTTACTTTACCTTTGAATTAATACCCAACAAAGAGTTGATTTCATTGTTTATGAGTTTTGGGGACGATTTAGAAGTAATATCACCGGAATTGTTGCGTGGTAAGCTGAAGGACATTTATCATAGCGCATCCAAGATTTATGAAAGTGAAATTGAGTTGGAATAGGTGAAGTCCGGTAATACAATTTTGGTAATAGTACCAAATGTCCTACGTTTTTTTGCCATAATTGAGAAGAGAGCAAATTCTTACGTACAATAATTCAAGGCAATCTCAATATTTTTTGATAAATCAAATAATTTTCCGCATCGAAACAAACAAAGATGACTTCTTGAATTCTTGAATCGTTCTCTAAAAATGCCTGCACAGTTGAGATTGCAATATGGGCGGCTCTTTCTTTGGGAAAGTGATAACGACCAGTACTAATATTGGGGAAAGAGATTCGCTTAATAGAGTTATGTGCAGCAATTTGGAGACTAAAGTGATAGGCACTTGTTAATAGCGCATCCTCGTTATTATTGCCATTAACCCACACTGGCCCGACCGCATGAATGACAAATTTTGCGGGTAAGTTACCGGCTCTTGTTATAACAGCTTCGCCGATCTTGCACCCGCCCTGACGATTGTGAATTACTAAACAGTCTTCTAAAATTTGTGGCCCGCCAATGCGATGTATTGCACCATCTACTCCGCTTCCTCCTAATAAAGAGGGTTTAGCAGCATTTACTATGGCGTCAACCGAGACAGAAGTGATGTCACCATGCACAACCTTTATCATATTTTATATGAGCTTATATTATTGACATTAAGGCGCAATCTTAGGTCATAAAGTTAAGAAATCAGTAATGGTTTAATTTTGGAGTTGATGTATTTTGACGCTCCATGCTTATAAGATTTTACATCTCGCCCGAAAAATTGCTCGTAAGAAGAAATTAAGGCCTTGAATTTCGCTCCTTTGTCCTTAGGATTTTTGAAATCTACTACCTCTATTTCGGTTTTCTCATCCACCATTCTTGATAACAGTTGGCGCATTTCAAAGTCTGCTTGTGGCAATGAATATCCGATAAAGACAATCTTTCGTGCCTCTGAAAGTTCAATACCAGCGTTTTGCCAGATTAATTTGTATTGCGGATTTGAAAGATCTTTTAAAAACGTTGGCATAATTAGGTTGGATACTAATTCATGAGATGGATAATTCTTAAAGTTTTCGTTACAATGCCAACATGTCCGTTTAGTAATGCCATTATATGGATCTAACGATATTTTTTTATTGAACTTCACATATAATCTTTGGCATCTGGGACAATTTAACCAATTTAAAGACCCATGTAATTTTAATAGCTTGACATTAAATCCGCCACGACCCAAGACCTCCAATCCAGGCTTTACAGTCTTATCAAATTTATCATATGAACTAATGTAACAACAGTAATCCACTACGGCGTCGTATCTCCTAAGAGCAATCTCATTGTAAATGGAATTATCCAATAGTATGTCCCAATTTGTAGTTATTACCGAAATTGGGTCGGCCACCTTAACGTATTCCCTCTTCTCTCTTTGCTTCGCAACCTGAACTAAATATTTCCCAAATAAATTGATGTAATCTTTATCAGTTGACTTTAATATAAACTGCAGTGTTTTTCCGATCAATTCAAATATCAATTGTCTTTTTTTCTTTAGCTCACCAACACTTAAATTCCGAAACGCGATATTATCCGCGATACATCGGTCTAATGGGGTGAATATATCTTCTAATGGAATTGTTTCGCGAAGACTTTCAGGTATATGTAAGGTGTGTTTGAGAAAAGCCTCAAATTCGTTCATCTTGGCTTTTGAAAGAATAGAAGGATTCCGTTTATACGTTTCAAAAATTTTTTCAACAAGCCTTTCCTGTGATGGAGCTCCGGCCTCAATTGAAAATCCTGCTCCAAGAACGTAAACTACTTTTGTTTTCATGCTCATTTCAAGGTTATTTTTTTAAAGTGTCCTCTATGTTTGCACTTCAAATCCTGTATTGTCCGATAAAACTAAGAAAAATCTTTTTAACGGCAACCTCAGCCAATGAAAGATGCAGAGATTAAGTATAAAACTGAATAGCAGGGGGGCTACCCCGAATTAAACAACGATAAATT
>Ga0182013_10005495_pt1 | contig 14718 bp, 11 predicted proteins | sample 612S2MmetaG_FD_120487 | JGI IMG/M metagenome (GOLD analysis project Ga0182013, IMG submission 120487) | Permafrost microbial communities from Stordalen Mire, Sweden - 612S2M metaG | ecosystem: Environmental > Terrestrial > Soil > Wetlands > Permafrost | place: Sweden: Stordalen | collected... | reverse complement strand
TCCTGTGGGCTCAAAGATGTCCCCTGCCTTCTGCGCCTCCCGCTGGACAAAGGCGCGAAACTCCTCTTCAAAATTAATCCCATGGGTTGTCGACCTCATCTCTTCCTGATGTCGAGTAACCAGACTCGCGAGTTTCGCGCTGACATCTTCCTGGAATTGCTGGTTCTTTGTGCGAACGTCATCCAACACGTCGGTCAACTGCCGATTAAGACGGGCGAGAGCGGATTGTTCGTTGTACAACGTGAGGTTGTCATTGATGGACTGCCTGGTTTCTGAGAGAACCAAGTTGAGCTTGTTGATTGCCGAGTCCCTGTTGTCCACGGAAAATTCATCTGTAAGTTGATTCGTTGTCTCTTCGACCTTTCTGACGAGGCGGCTCAGAGCAGACTTCTCGTCGTCCAGCGAAAATTCCTGCATTGCTTCCTGGATCTGCCTCTCGATATCTCCGGGTGTCTATGCCTCCCCCTCTTTGCCCCCTCCATAGTGCGGAGCTGCGCAGTTGGACAGGGGAAAACTGCGCAGTTAGGGGTAGAGATACAGAGAATCTTCAGGGTCAGGGTTGATAGTTGTTGGCGGCCTCCAGGGGTTGTACTGACAGGAGTTAACAAGGGGATGGATTCAGAACAAGAACTGCAGGTGCTGCCCCTCGTTCAACTCTCATTACTCAACAGACAGTCCTCTCGGCCCTTGGGCCGCCTCCATTTAATCCAAACTCCCCCTCTCCTCCCGCCGCCGCGACCAGCGCGCGGCCGGCCATCTGGGTATTGGATCATAACCTGCAAAGCCGACTCTCTGGGTTTGTACCAGGGGCTTACCTGAAGCCAATCCTGCCTTGCGCTGGACTCGTGGATTAACTCCGAATCGCGAACAAACTTGGCGGCGAACCCATTGGTGGACCCAAGGGCACTTATCTGGATCTATGCTGAGTCATGTCCAGCTTTAAGATCCACCCGGAACCCTAATGAAAGATCGTCACGCTGCTCAATGCGGTAGCCGCGGCCGCAGCAACCCATAGACCCATGTACCGGCAAGAGCACTCACCACTGCCACAATCATCACCGAAACACCGTTGCCGATGAGCGCAAAGAGCGGTCCGGGGCAAGCGCCGGTCAAGGCCCACCCGACGCCGAAGATAGTGCCGCCGGCCGCAAACTGAATACCGCGGCCCAACGGTCTGGCAGGGATTGAAATCTGCTCGCCCGAGAAGGACTTAAGCCCGGCTCGCTTGATGAGCACCAACGACACAGCTGCTGTTACAACCGCAGAGCCGATAATGCCGTACATGCGAAACGACTGAAATCGAAACATCTCCTGGATGCGGAACCAGGAGAGTACTTCTGATCGTGTAAGCACGACGCCAAAGGCGATGCCCAGCAGAAGATAAATGGGAAGGAACGCCGGACGGACTTCGGGCGAGTCCGCGTTTTCGGCGCCGCAGCCTTGAAACTGTGAGAGTGTTGCCTGCGTCATAAAGCTCCAAACAAAAACGGCATGATGAAATAGGTTGCTGCCAAGCCACCTGCAAAGAACCCCATGACCGCAATCAGAGAGGACAATTGGAAGTTCGCCAGCCCGCTGATGGCGTGCCCGGAGGTGCAGCCTGCGGCATAAGCCGTTCCAAAGCCCACCAGAAATCCGCCCACCACCACCGAGACGAAGCCGCGCAACGTGAGCAGCGCACTCCATGTGAATATTTCATGCGGAGCCACGCCGGAGAAGTCGTGAATCCCCAACTGGGCCAGCGCAACTCTGGTTTCAGTGGAGATGCCGATTCCCTGTCCTCCGCCAAAGTGAAAGGCCAAAAACCCACCAACTAACACCCCGGCAAGAAACGCCAGATTCCACAGCCCGGCCCGCCGCCAGTCATAGCGGAAATACTCCATCTTGCCCGGGGCGACAGCCGCGCACAAATGGCTGAGACTGCTCGAAATGCCGAACACTTTATTCCCGACAATCAACAATGCAGGAACAAATAATCCAATGAGCGGACCGGCCACATACCACGGCCACTCTCCGTCTAGCCAAGCTGTCATAACACTGTCACTCCTCATCCGCGGAAGCTACCGCGCACTAATTCTTATTTTTTCCAGGCAAAACTGACTTGAAATGAATTCTGGTACATGCGCAGGTTTGCATTTCCGCCGCCGTTGCCTGGGGCGATGGAGTTTGTGCCATGCACGGTGTTATCGAAGGCATGCACGTACGCGAAATTGATCTCTTTCCCGCTTTTCAAGCCCCAGGTGGCTCCCACATGCAGGTGGTCCTGAGTCACCGCTGGAGCAAGCAGATTGAAAAATGTCTGCGTGCTGTCGAAGGGCAACCCGGAATGGTTGTAACCTCCCCGGAGCGTCAATTCCGGATTCACTTCATAGGTTAGTCCAGTTTTCACCACGTTAATATCATGCCACCCGAAGCCTGGGCCGTTGGCAGACCCGAGTAGCGCCTGGTTCGCGCTAGAGTTGGCAATTGCTTTCACTTGTCCATAGAGAATACGTTCCTCATCGAACAACACCGTGGTCTTGGAGCCAAGCTTCACCGTGGCGCCACCCGCAAAGTTCGCAGGAATATCGAACTTGCCGCCCTCGGCAAACAGACCTTTATAGCGGGAAAAAGCGCTGGCATACGTCCGGCTTTGATAAGTCGCTCCCAAGCTCACAATACGATTCAGTTCGCCGATCCAGCCCACGCGGACGCCGCCGCCATAAGAGTTGGAGTGCCCGTTATTCGTGACATGCGCCGGGTCAATGGAATAACTCGCAGAGGCAAAATTCTGCAGTCCCTCCGCCGCGAAGCGTTGATATGCGATATTCACAGCGACTCCGAACGAATTGTGCGCGCCTGCTTTGTACGCCAGGGTCGGAGAAATGAACAGTTGTTCCAGATCCACACCGCCCCTGGTGCTGCCCAGCAGAGGAATCGGCTGTGTGAACGAAGTATCGAGGCCGCCATTGCCATAGATCGCTACTCCCAAGGCGATATTTGGCCTGTATAACCGGCTATAACCCAACTCAGGAAGCTCGAAGTTCTTCACCCGGTTCGCGTCATAAATGCCATTCACATCTGGATACCCGGGCGGCAACTGATTACCGGCTATCGCGCCATATCGGATTGGACGAAACAGCGTCAGCCCAGCATCAAAACGATTACCGGCAAGAAACAAACCCGCAGGATTTGTTGCTCCCGCGAGGCTGTCTCCCGGATGGGCGACGCCGGCGCCTCCCTGGCCCTGTTGCTTGGTGCCGAAGCCGGTGACGAAGTAACCATCAGTAGCAAACGAGGAATTTGCGATTAGCGAAAATGCCAGGACAACCAGAAATACTCTTCTTGCATTCAGAATCATGACAACTTTCTCCTGGTTTTCAATTGCAGGGTTCTCCGCGATACGAGTGACCAAGCCGGAAGGGACTCCTTCCAGTGACGTCGTCACGAGTTCTCGCTTGGCGGTGGGGTGAAGCCGTGGCTGTCCGTGCGTTGCGGGCTATAAATAGAAAGCCCACCTGCCAGAACAGCTTCTGGCGGTGGGCTAAGAAACTTCTTTAGCTGAAGTCGGGCTCTAGAATTGATGAGCCAGGCTCGTACCTGCCAGAGTACACGCTGTGTGCGCAGATGCGCAGCAACAAAGCGTACAAACTCGCGCCCTCTGAAGGTCACTTGACATGAACCGTATGTTATAAGTCGGTTTGATGTGTGTCAATGAGAACCTTCCTTCGCAGAACTGAATCAGTCGACTTATCATCCGCTAATCTAGTCCGGGATTGCGTCCCTGGCGCAGATCCCACAATGCAGCGACAAGCGCATCAACTTCATCGCAGGTGTTGTAAAGCGCGAGTGTCGCGCGGAGCGTGCTTTCCACTCCAAAGCGGCGCAGAATCGGCTGTGCGCAGTGGTGGCCGCCTCGCACCGCGATACCTTTCAGATTCAGGTAGTCGCTGATCTCCTCTGTACGAAAGCCATCCATCACCAAGGATAGGACAGCAGCCTTCTCTCTTGCCGTACCGATGATGTGTAGTCCGGGAATGCGCTGTAGCGCTTCGGTCGCATATTTCAACAGCATATGCTCGTGGCGCGAAACATTCGCAATGCCGACACGATCTACATAATCGATCGCAGCACCCAGGCCCACTGCATCGGCGATATTTCCAGTTCCGGCTTCAAACCGCTGTGGCGGGGGCTGGTAGAGCGTCTTCTCGAATGTGACGTCCTGGATCATGTTGCCACCGCCCTGCCAGGGTGGCATATTGTCGAGCACCTCGGACTTCCCATACAGCACACCGATGCCGGTCGGCGCGAACACCTTGTGTCCTGAGAAGACGTAGAAGTCGCAATCGATCGCCTGAACGTCGACGCGCATGTGCGAAACTGCCTGCGCGCCGTCCACCAGCACGCGAGCACCGTGACGGTGAGCAGATTCGACCATCTCCTTAACTGGCACGATGGTACCAAGAGCATTCGAGACGTGCGCGATGGAGACCAGGCGTGTCTTCGGTCCCAGCAGCTTTTCGTATTCGTCGAGCAGTACCTGTCCTGAATCGTCGACTGGCGCTACAAGCAGCCTCGCGCCCTTTTCTGTGCACAGCATCTGCCACGGAACAATGTTGGCATGATGCTCCAGCCAGGTGATGACGATCTCATCATCCTTTTGAACATTGCGGTGGCCCCAGCTCTGTGCGACCAGGTTGATTGCCTCGGTCGCCCCGCGGACAAAGACGATCTCCCGTGTGGCCCCGGCATTCAGAAAGCGGCGCGTCTTCTCGCGTGCGGACTCGTAGGCGTCGGTGGCGCGTGCGGCCAACTCATGTGCGGCGCGATGCACGTTTGAGTTTTCATGTTCGTAGAAGTAGGTGAGGCGGTCAATGACCGACTGCGGCTTCTGCGTTGTGGCCCCGTTGTCCAACCAGATCAGTGGTTGTCCATTGACCCGTTCGCGCAGAATTGGAAAATCGCGACGAATTGCCTCAACGTCAAACGAATAAGAAGAGAGATCTAGATCGCCAAGAAGCTCGGGCTGTGCAGCCCCCGGAGCCACAACCGGAGCAACATTCACCGGATAGAGGGGCCGAAGCTGGCTTTCTAAATCGCCAGAAGTTGGTGCGTGAAAGTCGGGTGCATGGGCCACAGTTCCGGAGAGCTGAGGCACGTTCAGATCGAGTGGTGCTGCAAAAGGATTGCCGCTGTTAGTGGGGATTTGCCCTTGGCGCACTGGCTTCTCCGCTGCGCCCGTGAATGGAATCGGACCAGGCGCCGCGGGTGGAGTCGAAAACAGTGGGCGCGCCTCTTCAAGAAATGAGAACGTTGGGATCGCCGATGAATCAACTGCGCCCACTGCTCCTGGAATTGCCGGTGCGGGAGGCTGCGCAAACTGGGTGAGTTGAGACGGTTGAATGTCTGCAATCAACGAAGTGGGTAGGGCCGCAAACCCTGCATCTGTGGGAACTGCACTCCCAAATGCTCGCGACGGAGTATTCAGAGCCGCGGGATCCGAAGCGGGCTCAACAAAGAGTGGCCGTGCCTCCTGTAAGAATGCAAACGCCGGTCCGGCCGAGGGATCAATTCCATCGCCGGGTCCACCAAGGGGAACCGCAGGAACGGGCGCTGCCGGAGCAGAGGGCCGGGCTTCTGGCGCGGCACTATTGTCCGGGATGGAAACGAATGTCCCTGGCAGTACCTCAGTCAAGCTTGCCACCAGACCCGGCACTGCAGGCGCAGTCGGGCTGGGCACAGCCGCATACGGATTCCCGCTGACAGCAGAGTTCGGTGGCATAAGCGCAGCGGCTGCTGTGGCAGCAGGCGCCTGGAGAGCTTCAGGCAACGCATGGAACATCTCGTTGGCTATGCGCGCCAATTCCGCCGGGCTGAGAATGCCGGGAGCAATGCCTTCGCTCCCCGGCAATATAGTAGCCCAGTTGCCTTTCTCCAGGGCCGCCGCTGGGACGAGTGTCTGGTCACTTGTACTCATGGTATTGATCCACGTCTACGTCTTCGAGCAGAGCAATTGCATCATTTGTAAGCACAGCGGCGGAGCAGTACAGCGACACCAGGTAGGACGCCAGGGCTCTCTGGTCGATCCCCATGAAACGAACAGACAGGCCAGGGCTCTGTTCACCCGGAAGACCCGGCTGGAAGAGACCCACGACGCCCTGCTTCTTTTCACCAACACGCAACAGAAGAATTTTGGACTTCTGGTCCTTGTTTCTCACCGCAATCTTGTCGCTGGGGATCAGCGGAACTCCACGCCAGGTCAGGAACGGCGTACCGAACAGGGTGACGGTCGGCGGGGGCACACCGCGGCGCGTGCATTCCCGCCCGAAAGCCGCAATGGCGCGCGGATGCGCGAGGAACAATGAAGGCTCTTTCCAGACTTTAGTCAGAAGTTCGTCCAGATCGTCCGGTGTCGGCGCACCCTTCCGTGTCTTTATCGTCCGCGACGCGGCAACGTTGTTCAGAAGTCCGTAGTCTGCATTGTTGAGAAGTTCGCTCTCCTGCTTCTCCTTTACGCTTTCAATCAGCAGGCGCAACTGCTCGCGTACCTGGTCATACGGATTGCTAAGGAGATCGGAAACGCGGGTGTGTACGTTGAGAACCGCATTGATGCTGCTCAGTCGGTATTCTCGTGGCGCGGCTTCATACTCAACGAACGTCGAGGGCAGGGTAGATTCATCTTCATGCCCGCAGAGCGACTCAATTACCTTGCTCTCATCGACTTTGTTCAGTCGAAAGGTTCCCGCTTCAAGGGGCTTCCAATCCAGTAAGCGAACCAGCCAGCGCGGTGTGATGGCTCCAAACTGGGGAGCTGTCTTGGTGACATTTGCTAATTGAAATGCCGATTCCTCGCTTAACGAGACGCGGCTAACTTCCTCTGGCACAGGATGCCTCCTTCTAGTTCAAGAACATGCAGATTGTAGCTCGTGGGAATGTACTCCGCAAAACTGATGAAGTAGGCTCTCGGTATGCGTTTCACGGCTCACTCTCAGCATCAGCCGATGCGCAAGGTGTGATACCGAAACCTCGAACTAATGCCGACAGAGTTTCAACGATCTTCAGTACTTTCTGACCCGCCGATCGACACGATCCGACCACGCGTGAATCCCTCCTGCCAGATTCCATACCTGGGTGAAACCCGCTTTCTGCAGAACCTGAACCGCCTTGGCGCCCCGCGGCCCCATCTTGCAGACTGTGACAATTTTCAGGTTTGTATCGAGCTCGTTGACTCGCTTTGACAACTCGGCTAGCGGGATGAGTTGCCCGCCGATATTGGAAATCTCAAACTCAAATTCATCGCGCACATCGAGAAGGAACAGATTCTCGCCGGCATCCAACCGCTGCTTCAGTTCTTCTACGCGGATCTCAGCAACGCCCATTACTTACTCCTAACCTGGAACCTGTTCGGCGAATGCGCAATTGTTGCACTCGCCTCAATTTCAACCCAAAATAGAAGACCCACCTGCCAGTTCAATTCTGGCGGTGGGTCAAAATGAGGTGCCGGCTTGTAAGTTACTCTAGCCCAGCCATTTCCTCACGCCAGAAGAGACGAATGCGCAACACATCGCCGCGCAACAACACATTTCGGCTCTCTGAGTGGTGAGGGTGTTCATTCACATAATGTAACATCAACCTCCGTGAACGGCAAGATTCCAATGATGAAGTTTTCAGGCGAGCCCAAGAAGTCGCAAAATGCTGCGCCCGGTCTTCTGTCAGCGGCGCGAAGTCGGAAGGATCTGCTCAAAGCTTCGAAGCTGATTCTCGAACTGCCGCGCGACGAGGTTGCAATGGCTTCTTGCATGGCGGATGCAAAGTGCAGCCACGACACAACAGTGGAAGCGCATTCCCAAATTGTGCGGAGCCGAAAGTTGACATCAAAAAAAACATGATGTACGGTGAAACCACCATGAACTGGTTTACGAGTACACACACTTCGCTTTTGAAAGCCTCTCAAACTGAACGCGGCTCCTCGCTGCGCGTTGAGTTGGCCGTGAAGTGTTGTTGTACCAGCTAGCCAGTTAGCAGGGATCCTCCCCAAAACTGCTGCAACCGGACGTTCTCAAAGAACGCCAGTGGTCTCTGCATCCAAATAACGATCATCGCCTTGGTTTGTTTCTTAACCTCCTTCGTCGCGTGAAGCATCGCCGCCGGAGGAGCGAGCGCTCATGCACATGGAGAGAACGTCATGAATCACAAATGGCTCTCTGGGAGAGCTTTGTCTGTCGGTCTTGTGGGGGCTTTTCTGCTTATTATTGCTTCATCAACACCCCTGCCCGCGCAAACAGCTGGAGGCACAATTCAAGGACAAGTGATCGACCCATCCGGAGCCGCCGTTTCTGGCGCTCAAGTGACGGTCACCGAAATCGCCACAGGAGTGAGCCGGACAGTAACCACCAACTCAGCCGGATTCTTCGCGGTTGCGAATCTGCAACCCTCTAATTACACAGCCAGCGTTACCGCAAGCGGATTCTTGCGCGAGATTGCCGCAAGCCTGCCCCTCGCTGTTGGGGAAAACCTCACCGCAAACTTTTCCCTGAAGATAGGTGTCTCTACAGAGGAAGTAGAAGTGCGAGATACCGCTGCGGTTGTCGACCTGGTTACATCGGATCTGAGCGAGGTGGTCGATAGCACCACCATCCGCGAACTTCCGTTGAATGGACGTGACTGGTCGCAGCTGATCACATTGCAACCGGGAGCCGACGAGGTACGCAATCAATCACAAGTGGGCGGCGCGGGCACTTCCGACGTAAATCGCGTGCTCCGCGGCTTTGGCAACCAGATGAGCATCGCGGGTACGCGGCCGCAGCAGAACAACTACCGTCTCGATGGGGTCAGCTTCAACGACTACACCAACGGCGCTCCCGGCGGTGTGCTGGGCACCATTACCGGTGTCGATGCCGTTCAGGAGTTCTCGGTGATTACGACGAATTACTCCGCAGAGTACGGAAAGACATCGGGCGGTGTAATCAACGCAATCACGCGTTCCGGAACCAATCAGTTTCGCGGCAGCGCGTACGAGTTCATTCGTAACAGCGCGCTCGACGCGAGGAACTACTTCGACGCCGCGACAATTGCACCCTTCCGGCGCAACCAGTTCGGCGGCACGTTTGGCGGACCCGTGCTTCGTGACAAGACGTTCTTCTTTTCCAACTACGAGGGTCTGCGGCAGTCGCTTGGAGTTTCCGAATCGGATCGTGTACCTTCGCAAAACGCGCGTAACGGTATCCTCTCTACCGGCGATGTCACGGTAGATCCGGCAGTAACGCGCTATTTTGGCTTCTGGCCGCTGCCGAATGCCGGAGTCGATCCTTCGGGAGATGTTGGAAACTACCGCGTAGCGACCAGCCAGATTGGGAACGAGAACTTCTACACGGGCAAAATCGACCATCACTTTTCGAGCCGTGACAGCCTGGCTGGCACCGTTCTCTACGACAGTACAGACCTCTCTCAGCCCGATGCACTGAACAACTTGCATTTTGTAAACCAGGACGCACGCACCTTCTCCAGCATCGAGGAGACACACGTTTTCAGCCCCACGCTGTTAAACACGGTCCGATTTGGTTTCAGCCGCAACCATGCGATCTCAAACACTTCTGATCCGATCGATCCTTTGGCCGGCGACACATCGCTGGGGTCAGTTCCAGGGCGGCCTGCGCCGTTCTTGATTGTGCCTACGTGGTCCAATTTCTATGGCGGAGTCGGCGGTTTTCCTAACTTCGTCATCGGTTGGAACTCCTTTCAACTCTATGACGATGCCTTCCTGACTCGCGGCACCCATACCTTCAAGTTCGGATTTGCCTTTGAAAGAATGCAGTCGAACAATTTCATGCACTTCTCAGAGAATGGCCGATTCGTTTTCGCCAGCGTGCAAGATTTTCTGACCAACAATCCTCTCGTCTTTAGCGTGCAACTGCCAAGCGGCGAGTCGGAACGTGGCTTCAGGCAATCGCTGTTTGGCGGCTATGTGCAGGACGATTGGCGGATTCGTCATAACCTCACGCTCAACTATGGCCTCCGTTACGAGGCGACGACCGTACCCACCGAGGTGCACGGACGTCTCTCCACCCTGCGCAATATGACCGATACGCAAATGCATCTTGGGAACCCGTATTTTGACAACCCCACACTAAAGGACTTTTCGCCGAGGCTGGGAGTTGCCTGGGATCCGTTCGGCTCCGGAAAGACCGCGGTGCGTGCTGGTATCGGCCTTTACGATGTGCTGCCGCTTCCTTATCTCTACTTGATAAGCGGCGCAGGCTCGGCGCCTTTCACGATTTCGCCCACGCTGATACACCCCGGAGCGGGCACGTTTCCGAACAACGGATACAACCTTGCCTTGAATGCTGTGGCTCAAGGTCCGCTGGTCAGTGAGCGCGTATCCTACTTCGCCCCGCAGCCGCCGCGTAGTCTCACATACAACTGGAATCTGAATGTGGAGCAGGAGATCGCGCCAAATGGCAAGCTGACCATCGCGTATGTCGGCTCACGCGGAGTTCACCTTCCCTATCACACCGACGACGCCAATATTGTATTACCCACAAAGACTACGGATGGATATGTTTGGCCTTCTGGAGATGCGTATCAGAGCGGAACCGTGTTGAACCCTAGCGTGGGAGACATCAACCGTACTTCGTATGATGCAGATTCATATTTTCACAGCCTGCAGGCCAGCTATGAGCAACAATTCCACCATGGACTACAACTGCGCGGAGCTTACACATGGGGCCGCAGTATCGATACTGGCTCGTCGTCAATTGCTGGCGACCAGTTCGCGAATTCGCCTTCGAGTGTGCCGCTATGGTTCGACCCAGAAACTCGGCGCGGCCTCTCTGATTTCAATCTCAGCCACGACGGAGTGATCAGCCTTCTGTGGGATACTCCGGCGGTGAAAGCAGGCCCTGCGTTGTCTCGTTGGGCAGTTAACGGGTGGCAGGCTGGTTCCATCTTTCAGGCCAGCAGCGGTTCGCCCTTCTCTGTCTTCATCGCAGGAGATCCGCTGGGCATGAACAGCACCGATCCATGGGACTATCCGGATCGGATTCGGAGTGCCGGTTGCAGTTCGCTTGTGAATCCCGGCAATCCAAACGACTACATAAAACTGCAATGCTTCTCCGCGCCCGTGCAGACTCTCCAGACTTCGAGCGGTCCGCAGCAACAAATCGTGAGACTGGGGAATGCCGGCCGCAATGAACTGGTTGGTCCGGGCCTGTCAAATCTGGACTTTTCACTTGTAAAGAATTCCAAATTAGCCGGCCTTGATAGAGGCAGCGTGGAATTCCGTGCGGAGGTCTTCAATATTCTGAACAAGAGCAACTTCGCTGCCCCGATCGACAACTACACCATCTTCAATCAGGACGGTTCCGCAGCAGATGGCGCTGGTGCGGTAGACCAGACCCAAACCACATCCCGCCAGATTCAGTTCGGCCTGAAAATTCTGTTCTGAACGGATTCAACCTCCGGGTCCGAAACCACGATCTTCGCGTACGGGCTCAGGATTGAAAGACCACAACCTTACCCAAGGAGAAATTAAACATGTGCACGAAGTCTCTCAAATCTGCAGCGTGGCTGCTCTTCGCGTTGTCCACATTTTCCGCCATCCTCCCCACGATCGCCCGCGCGCAAGCAACCATCGGCGCCGGCGATGGAAAGAACACCGTGTCGGTCGACTTTTACAAGGTTCCTCCTGGCAGGCAGGACGAGTGGCTTGCACTCTACAAGAAGTACCACTATCCGATCATGCAATATCAAAAGGCGCATGGGCAGGTGATCAGCGAAACAGTCTATACGCGTGCAATTCACCAGCTAAGCCCCTCCTGGGATTTTGCAATTGTGATCGTGGCGCCACCTGCCGACAAGCGGCCGAAGCCGGAATACTCGCGAAGTCAGCTGATTCGCAAACTCTTCCCGGATATCGACGACTATGTGAAGGGTGAAAAGGCGCGCTGGACGCTCACTCTCGAACACTGGGATGAAAGCTGGACCGAGGTGGACATCGACAATCATCCCTCGCTCTATGAGCCCTACTAAAATTGTCCGTGCCTGGGCCTGGAATCTTTCTCTTTCACTCGCACGGATGCGGCGCAATGCATGCAACGCCGCATCCGGATAGGAATCAACGATGAATCTTCGTTTAGCGTTGCTTTTGGCGTTGTGCTCGTTTGGCGGTTGTTTCGCGTTGGCGCAGCAGCCTTTGACCTTGGTGCAATCGATCGAAATGCCGGAGGTCCCGGCTGGTCCTTACGTGGATCATATGGCGCTCGATCTCAAAGGGCAGCGACTGTTTACGACGCCGCAGGCTAATAAGGCCGTTGATGTGCTTGACCTCAAGACCGGAAAGGTGCTGCACACAATTCCAGGATTTGGCAACCCGCACGCGATACTCTATCGCGAGGATCGCAATCATCTCTACATTACCGATGGCGGCGCGGGTGCTGTCAGAATCTTCGATGCATCGTCTTATCGCGAAATCCAATCAATCAAACTGCAAACCGACGCGGACGGGATTGGCTATGAACCGGAGACCGGTTACCTCTACGTCAGCAACGGTGGAGACATCGCCGGACAAGACTTTTCACTGATCTCGATTATCGACACAAATCGAGACCAGAAGATCGGCGACATCCGGGTCGATGCTCGGGGTCTTGAAGCGATGCTCATTGATCATCAGGGTGGAAGGCTGTACATCAACCTTCCTGAAGAGAATGCCATTGCCGTCATCGATCTCAAACAGCGATCGGTGATCGCGACATGGCAGCTGACAAAGGGAAAGCGCAACATGGCTCTCGCCATCGACAAAGCCAGCCATCAGCTCTATGTAGGTTGCCGCGACACCGATGTGCGCGGAAGCATTGTCGTCGTCGATTTGGAAGCAGGCAAGGAACTGGAGCGGCTCCCCATTGGCGGCTGGGTTGATTCTCTCTTCTACGATCCGGAAAGGCGCCGTATCTATGCTTCATCCGGGATCGGCGAGGTGTTCACCTACGAGCGTCAGGCAGATGGGAGCTACAAAGCGCTGGAGTCCGTGGATACAGCAGTCATGGCGAAGACGTCCCTCTACTCACAGGACCTCGATCGCCTGTTTGTGGCGGTCCCTCACCTCGGCGGAACGACGGCAAAGGTGCTCGTCTTCAAACCGCAGCAGTGAATGCGGAGCCACAAATTGCTTAGAATCAATAGACTTGGGGAGCAGTGTCAAACACAGATTTTGAACCGCATCGAGGAGCACATTTCAAGAAGGACTCTCCGATCTGGCTTCGCGACGGTCTCTCACGCGGGGTCTAGAAAGCGTCTGAGCCCATCAGTCCCTGCAAGTCGGTATAGCGAGCGTTTTCCGAGGCCTCTGCGTAGCTCCGGGTGTATCACTGGTCAACCTGACAGAACTCGAAGATGGATGGGTTATGTCCGTGGTCTATCCGGCGAATTCTGTGCCCGTTAGGATCAGACAAGCTGGTACAAAACATCTAGAAGGCCACCCTCGCCCGTTGCATCCTCCCCTCGTGACCTTGGAATGCTGATTGGCACTTGTGACAAACAGGAGAATCCAACTACAGTCCATAACTTGCCTTATCGTAAATGCTGCCATATTGCGCTTCGATATCCTGAATAAGCGCATCTTCGTCCGTTGGGAGGTCTTCCAGCGCATCGTCGATGCGTGTCAGCCACAATTGCTCCTTCCGCGAGATGCAGAACTGCTCCTGCGCGATTCCGTTCTTGAGAATCTTGATGGCAGCACGGCCTGCGGCTTTGGTTTGGCTACCTCCTGTTTTCTGAACGCTGTGCAGAGGAAGGTCTGGAAAATGAGCTTTTCGAAAGGAGCACAAGCGCGGAAGAAAGCTTCCATCCCCCGCTGATTGTAGGTCTCAATACTTTTTCGGTGATCTTCGGCCAGTTGCCCTTCTTCAATGTGATTACGGCTCCTGCATTCCTAAGCGGCATGAGCGCGACAATTTGGCGCCTGGTGACGGTCTTCGGATTGAGACCTTCTTCACGCCCTTTTCCTATTACGCTGAGGATTGCATGGCGCGTTACCTGACTCACGAACTGTTTCCCCAGTCTCTTCGCAACCCAATTAAGGTCGGCCTTGTAGGCGGAGTAGGTTTCCTCTTCCTTTGTTGCCTTTACCTCTTCGAGAAATCGATCGAACGCTGCGAAGATGCCCGTGAGCTCTAGACCCAGGTTTTCTTCTTCTGCGCCTGATCCGGGGTCCTTTTCGGGATTCTGATGCAAGTTCCAGGCGTCTTTTGCCTCGCGAGGAGAGGTACCGACAGGCGCTGCACGCGCCGGCCATTTTCATAGAACTCGAGGTAAAAGGTGCCGGAGGTCGAACGGAGAGGAGCGCCGTCGACCAGGACGGTGCCCGGGTAGGGCACGCCGTTCTGTTTCATTACCGGTACAAAGCGCCACTTGCCGCCAACCTTGATATACTTCTTCAGGTTCGCTCTGGTGTTTTTTATGCTATCCATGTTTACTATCCACCATCGTACAGTCGGCGGTTCGACTTCGCGAAGCGGATGCAGTTCTATGCAGAGAAATCAGAATTTGGATAGTAATTTGGATAGTAAATCAATAATGTTTCCGTAAGTTGTTGATTTTAATAGGCGGGAGTAGTTCAGTGGCAGAACGTCAGCTTCCCAAGCTGAATGTCGCCGGTTCGATCCCGGTCTCCCGCTCCATAAAATCAACAACTTACAGAATCGGTAGAAACCGTGAACTCCATTTGAACTCCATTAAGCGAATTCT
>Ga0182013_10005494_pt1 | contig 14719 bp, 13 predicted proteins | sample 612S2MmetaG_FD_120487 | JGI IMG/M metagenome (GOLD analysis project Ga0182013, IMG submission 120487) | Permafrost microbial communities from Stordalen Mire, Sweden - 612S2M metaG | ecosystem: Environmental > Terrestrial > Soil > Wetlands > Permafrost | place: Sweden: Stordalen | collected... | reverse complement strand
CGGTCTTGCGCACAAAGCGCACTTACCTTTGTGACCCCAACCGTGCTCGTTTGTGCGGCGACACGCCGACAGCGACGTACAACGATGCTCCCCCGTTACCGGGCGGCGTACTCCCGCTTGCGCGGGAGTACGCCCAGGTTGAAGCCAGAAAAGAAGCGCCGATCAGCGCTTGCTGTACTGCGGAGCCTTGCGCGCCTTCTTCAGGCCGTACTTCTTGCGCTCGGTGGCACGCGGATCGCGGGTGAGGAACCCGGCCTTCTTCAGTGGGGGCCGGTCATCCGGGAATGCCACGATCAATGCCCGGGCGATGCCCAGGCGCAGCGCGCCGGCCTGACCCGATGGGCCGCCGCCGTGTAGCAGCGCGAAGATGTCGAAGTTGTCCACCCGCTCGACGGTGACCAGCGGTGCCTTGATGAGCTGCTGGTGCACCTTGTTCGGGAAGTAGTCCTCCAGGCTGCGGCCGTTGAGCTGGAACTTGCCGGTGCCCGGTACCAGGCGCACCCGCACCACGGCCTCCTTGCGGCGGCCGACGGTCTGGATCGGCTTGTCGAACACGAACGCTTCGACAGGCTTGGCTGCTGGCGCCTCGGCCGGGGTGTCCGCGCTTTCTGCCTCGGGCGCTGCCTCGGTCGTGACCTCGGCCGCTGCCTCGGTTGTTGCCTCGGGCGTGACCTCACTGGTTTCGGTCACTGGGCCACCTGCTTGATCTCGAACGGAACCGGCTGCTGCGCGATGTGCGGATGCTCTGGGCCGGCGTAGACGTGCAGCTTGCGCTGGATCTGACGGCTGAGCTTGTTGTGCGGCAGCATGCCGACGATCGCTTTTTCAACCACCCGGTCAGGGTGCTTTTGCAACAGCTCGCCGGTGGTGCGCGAGCTCAGGCCGCCGGGGAACCCCGAGTGACGGTAATTCAGCTTGTTCTGCAGTTTGTTGCCGCTGAGGGCGACTTTTTCCGCGTTGATAACGATGACGAAGTCGCCGCCATCGACATTGGGGGCGAACGTCGGCTTGTGCTTGCCGCGCAACAGGCTGGCTGCTGCGACGGCAAGGCGGCCAAGCACCACGTCCGTGGCGTCGATGACGTACCACGACCTCGTGGTGTCACCCGCCTTGGGAGCATAGGTGGGCACAGCGCTTACCACTTTCTCTTAACGAGCCGTTTGACTCGGGTTGGATCCCGGTGTGACCCAGGTGCCGGTCAGGTGTGCACGGTGGGGTTGATCTCGGCGACCGACGTTGACCCGAGCCCCGGCGTACCGTACGCCAACGGTGCAGCATACCGACCGGCATCCCCGCAGGTCAAAACGACTGTGTGGTCCCGACGGGTCTCCTCCGTCGGGACCACACAGAGCCCATTGGCGCGGCTATCGCCGGACACTGTCCTTAGGCGGGTGTCGGGCGCCGCTACCTCGCCCAAACGCCTGCTGCCCGGCGGTCGGCATTGGCCACCTCGTCGGCGCCGTCGCGTACCGCGCTCCCTAGGTCGACAAGGATCTGGTTGAGCGCTGTGGCCGCCTGGTGCCACCTGAACTGCTCCTCTTGGTAGGCCGCCGCGGCTTCGCGAGTCCAGAGTTGCTGCAAGGGAGCGATCTGCGACCGCAGTTCGTCGAGTGCGGCGTTGAAACGGGCCGACGTGGAATGGATCTGCTGGCGCACCGAATATTCGATTTCGCCAAAGTTGTAGGACAGCACGGGGTCCACAGGCAATCCCTCTCAATCAAAGGTCTCCGCCGGCTGCGGCGATGTGGTCGGCGTGGTTGTGGCCGGCCTCCCGCAGCACGGCCTCGTTGTGCCGAATGGTTTCGGCGATCGCGTGCAGGACCTGATAGAGCCGCATCGACTCTGCGTTCCAGCGATCCACCACATCCTTGAAACGGGCGGCGGCGAGCCCACCCCACACCGCCGGCGGCACGCTGCTCATTTCGCCGATGAATGCATGCAGCATTGACCGGATTTCGTCGTTTCGGCTGTCCGTGGCGTTCGCAACCGAGCGCATCAGGTCAAAGTCGGTGTGCAGTGAGTTGGCACCCGCCGGTGTGCGCATCTCCTCTCCTTCCGTGAGAGTTCCGCTTCCGCGACTGATACCAAATACGACTGCGCTACCCGTCGTTTGGTTCCATCCGACATTCGGATTCGCGCCCGGCTCATCCGAATGCGTGCGCGGACCGCACCGCCTGCTCGCACACCTCACGGACGGCGTCCTCACCGCCGGGCCTGCTCTGGCATCCGATGCTGATCTGGACCGATCCGTCGAGCAATACCGTCCATCGCACCTGATGTGCCGCACGCACTTCCCGGTAGGTCACCGCGGACCGACCGACGCTGACTGCGGACGGGTCGAAGTCGACAAACACACCGGCCGGCTCCGCGTCGATGGCCCGTTTCAACCGCTCGGCGGTGCCTTCTAGAGGCTCGTGCGTCTCGTTTGTCGTGTCGGGAGCCGGTGATTGTGTGACATGCAACGCAATTTCAGGATCCGACGGCGATGTGATCTGTACCCGCGCCGAGCCGGGGCCGCCGATGACGCGCTGCGTGGGCCAGTTCGCGGGAACCGTCAGCGCTACCCGCCCTTCGACCAGAAACGTCGCGCGCGCTGCCCCGGTCGCCGGCGCACCATTGCCGCCGACCGCGGCCACAGCCGGCGCCGCCACGGCCAGGACAACCCCGGCGGCCGCCATCCCCGAAAGCTTCCATGCCCGCGACTCAACACCAACGGCAGCCGCGGCGGCCTTGGTGAGGTCGTCCTCGGGCAACCGGACCGAGTGGGCCAGCCGCGTCAATCGCGCGTCATCGACCACTACAGCCGTCTGTCCGTTGTCGGCGTCCCGGACCGCGGCGGCGATCGACGTCGCGAACGCGGGGGCCCCGGCGACCGCGCTCGGCGCGTCGATCAGCACGACCGAAGCCGGCCCCTGCCGTATCCGGGCGACGACAGCGGCGACCTCCTCGGCAACGGCTCGCAACCGCGTCCCACGGGGCACCGCAACAAGTCTCTCGCCTTTCGAATCACCCGCGATCGACACCAGCCTCTCGGCGATCTCCACTACCACCGTCGGTTCCGGGGCAGTGGATGCCTGACGGAGCAACCACGAGCGCGGTTGCATCACGGCGCCGTTCGCGGCGGCGGTGACCACACCGACACGCGACACCGGCCACCACGATGGGTGCACGACGATCATCGCTTTCGTCGCGTCGGGGCTGCCGCACTCCAGTGAACGCAGCGCGTCGTCCCATAACGATGCGACGGTGACCGGACGCCCGTGGACCAGCGCCACATGATCGTCTATCGCGCCCAGCGCCGCCGTATAACGCTCGGACATCTCGTCGTCGGCGGTCACGCCTGTGCCACAACACAATCGACGGACCCTTCCCGGGCCTACCTCTACGATTGCACGGTGCTTGGTGTGGCTCATAGGGGTGCGCACCAGCCCACCTGAACCAGTTGCTCGTCACCCGTAGGAGAGACGAGAATGCCACGGCCGGGTGGCAGCGGCGCCGGACGGCCCGTACCGAGGACTGCACGGTCGCCGGGACGGCCGCTCATCATCAGACCCATGCAGCCAAGGTCACGCAGACCCGCGAGCAGCGGCTCGAACAGGGCGCGCTCTGCGCCTGCGCTGCGCCGTGCCACCACCAAATGCAGTCCCAGATCCCTGGCATACGGCAAGTATTCGAGCAGCGCTGCCAGTGGATTACCCGCCGGCGTGGCGACCAGGTCATAGTCGTCTACCACGAGGTAGATGTCTGGCCCAGACCACCACGACCTGGCTCGCAACTGCGCCTGGCTGGCATCCGGCGGGGGCATCCGCCGGTGCAGCAGATCGAGCAGGTTCGGCAGCAATGCGGCCAGGGCGGGCGGCGACATAGCATAGCCACCAAGGTGTTCCGACTCGACAACGCCGAGCAGGGCACGCCGATAGTCGACGATCAGTAGTTGGGCTTGCTCTGCGGTCTTGGTCCGGATGATCTCGCGGCACACGAGCCGCAGCGCGGCAGTCTTTCCGCACTCGTTGTCTCCGAGCACCAGCAAGTGCGGGTGATGTCCGAAATCGACCGCTATCGGCTGTAGTCGGCGCTCCTCGAGGCCGAGCAGAATGTGCGGGCAGACCTCGTCACCGGCTCGTGCCAGGACGGTTTCGTGGTCGACCCGAGTCGGCAGCAGCGGCACCGGGGGCGCGGCCGATTTACCGTGCCGGCGGCGCAGCATGTCAACCATGCGCACGCCGGCTTCGGTGAGTCCGGTGGTCGACTCGACACCATCAAGCCGGGGCAGCGCGATCAGCATGTGCAGCCCGTCGCGCGAAAGGCCGCGGCCCGGTATGTCGCGGGGCACCTGGTGCGCCCGCTTGCGGTCTATTTCGGATTCGGCGGGATCACCCAGCCGCAACTCGATGCGGCTGCCGATCTGGTCCTTCAACGATGGTCTGAGCTCCGCCCAGCGCGACGCTGACAAGACCACGTGCAGACCGAGCGAAAGTCCTCGAACAGCAATGGCCGCGACCGCCTCTTCAAGAGCCCCGAAGTCACGGCGCAGGCTTGCCCAGCCATCGACGACCAGGAACACCTCGCCGAACGGGTCGGTGCGCGACATTGCATCGTGCTCCCGTCGCAGCTGACGGTATCGGGCGATGGACTCGACGCCGCGCTGGCGGAAGATGGCTTCCCGGCGTTGCATGAGCGATTCCAGTTCCGCGATGATACGTCGGGCGAGTTGCGGCTCGGCGCGGCCGGCGACAGCCCCCACATGCGGCAATCCACCCACCGAGGACAGGGCTTCGCCGCCGAAGTCCAGACAGTAAAACTGAACCCGGCCAGGATCGTGGGTCGCCGCCAATGCCGTGATTAATGTTCGCAGTGCCGTCGACTTGCCCGACTGAGGCGCACCGACTATCGCGACATTGCCTGCGGCTCCGGACATGTCGACCATTAGCGGCATCCGGCGCTGCTCGAACGGGCAGTCAACGATTCCGATCGGAACCACCAAATCGGCGGAAGCGGATCCGGCGTCACCTAACAGGGTGTCCACTGCCGGTGTCGCTCCCAGCGGAGCGAGCCAGACCGGGTGCGCGGGTAGTCCGTGTCCGGCTATCCGGTCGAGCACCGCTTGCAGGACGGTTCGCTCCGGCGAGCCGCCGACCGTGCGGGTAACCGGCCCCGACGCTTGCGTGGTGAACCGCCGCACCCACGGGGGTGCAGCCTGCACGATGTCACCGGTCCGACTGCGCTCACGCAGCGGTCCCGACACGAATGCGGTCTGGAAGCCGATCAGCTCGCCGGCTCCGGATCGCAAAAGGCCGGCACCGGGCGTGTTCGGCAACTCGTATGCGTCGAGTGTGCCTAGCACGGTTCGCGATTCGGAGGCGGACAGAGTTTTCAGACACACCCGATAAGAGAGGTGGGCTTCCAGTCCACGAAGCCGGCCCTCGTCGAGCCGCTGGCTGGCCAGCAACAAATGCATACCCAGCGACCGGCCGAGCCGGCCGATGGCCACGAACGTGTCGGCGAAATCGGGATGCTGGCTTAGCAATTCGGAAAACTCGTCGACGATGATGAACAATGTGGGCAGAGCGGCCAATTGCGCACCAGCCCGGCGCGCGCGCTCGTACGTCGAGACGCTGACTTGGCCGGCGGTGCGCAGCAACTGCTGCCGGCGGTTCATTTCGCCGGCCAGTGCGTCTCGCATCCGCGCGACCAGCGGCGCTTCGTCGGCGAGGTTGGTGATGACCGCGGCCACATGCGGGGCCCGCGCCAAATCGAGAAAAGTTGCACCTCCCTTGAAATCGACGAGTAGCAGGTTGAGCACCTCAGGCGAGTTCCGCGTCATCATGCCCAGGGCGACCGTGCGCAGTAGCTCCGACTTTCCCGATCCGGTGGCACCCACACAGAGCCCGTGCGGGCCCATGCCGTTCTCGGCTGCCTCCTTGATGTCCAGCTCGACCGGACTGCCGTCGACAGTGGTGCCGATTGGAACGCGAAGTCGAGCTTGGCGGTCCTGCAGGCGCCACAGCGTGATCGGTTCGAATCTGGCAACATCGCCCGCGCCGAGCAGACTCGGCCAGCCCGAGCCGTCACCCGCACCGTCCCCGGCGACCTGATATCGGGCGAGCCGGCGCGCGCAAGTTAACGCGTCTATTGGGTCCATCTGATCGGGACGCGCCAACACTTGAGACTCGCCCCGATACCGCATCGTCACTACCGAGCCGTCGCCGCCGGTCTCGGCCGCGAGGATGGTCACGCCCGCGACCGCATCAGCAGCAATGTGCTCCTCCGCGTCGACGATCAGCACCACCTGGGCTGGTCGCGCTCCGATGAGCTCCCGCTGCGCCTCGGCCAGACTCCGATACACCATCCGGGCCGGCCCGACGGTATCGGTCTTGGTCGGATGCCGGTTGTGCGGCAACCACTTCAGCCAATCCCAGTGGACTCGATTTCGATCGCTGATCAGGCCGACGATCAGCACCTGGTCCGGCGCGTGCAGCACGGCCAACTGGCAGACGATCGCGCGGAGCAGTCCACGCAGCCGGCTGATATCGCCATCGACTGTCACTGCGGCACCCCCACGTAATGCGATGGTGATCGGCGCCTCGGTGATCGTGGAATGGGTGTCGATGAAGCCACGCAGGGCCGCAACGGTGACCGGGTCCGACCGCTCATCGGCTGGGGTCTCCGGGGCCACCAATCGCGTGGCAAGCGCGACGGTCCCGACGCCGATGCGGACACGGCAGAAATCGGGGTCGCCCGGCCGCCGCTCCCACATGCGCGGGCCGCCGATCAACGTCCACAATGCATCGGGGTCGGGACGGTCCCAGCCCAATGACAGCCGTTGTGCCGCAGCCGTTTCACTGACGCTTTCGCGGAGCGCGGCCAGGTACCCGAAGTACGCGCACCGGTTGGCCTCAATACCCCGACCCCGTTGGGCGCCACCTCGGGCCGCCGCGGTCACCACGATCGAAAGCAGCATCATCACCGGGAACGCCAGGAATGTGGGGTTCTGGGTAACGGACGACCGCGAGAAGAAAACCGCCGCCATGACGGCCGCCGTCCCGGCAGATAGAGCAACGGGAAGGAACCGCAGCATCGGGGCCTGCGATGCCGGCGGCAGCTCGGGCGGCGCTTCAATGGCGATGTCCGTGGTCGCCGACGCAGCCGGCAACCCCCTTTGTAAAGGTACGAAACCTTGCGTCATCCCGGCCCCTCCCACCGCTGACCGACGCTAGACAGCACCGGAACCGGCCGCAAGTCACCTGTGGACAGCCGGATATCGAGGGCTCGAAACCTGCTTAGCGTGAGGACTATCCGATTCTGGGAGGACCACTTTTGTCTGCAATGGTGTCTGCATCAGATCCGGGGCTGCGCCGCGTGTCGGTTAATGCCGGCAACGCCGTCGTCGACCTGGTCCTGCCTGCGGGGTTGCCGGTCGCCGAGCTGATCCCGGAGATCGTCGACATCCTGCATGCCCACGGCGGCGGCAGGTCCGGCGACCCGGCAGCTAAGCGCTACCAGCTTTCCCTGCCGGGCGCGTCCGCTCTGCCGGCGTCGGCGACGCTGGCGCAGAACGCTATCCCAGAGGGCGCAATTCTGGTGCTCAGCCAGCCGACTACTCCCCTGACGGATCCGCGTTACGACGACGTGGCGGACGCGGTGTCGGCAACGGTCGATGCGATAACCCGCCCCTGGACCCGGCAAGCGGGCCAGCTCACCGGGGCGGTGGCCGCGTGCGGATTTACCGGCGTGGGGTGCTTAGTTCTAATTCGAAATGCGTTCAGAATGCACACTATTGGTAGCTTCGACAGCACCACCGCTGCCGCAGCATTGGCCGGCTTCGTCGCAATGTTGGCTGCGGTGGCCGCGCACCGGCTGTATCGGAGCCGGATCGCCGGGCTCACACTGAACCTGACCGCCAGCGGGTTCACCGCGACTGCCGGCTTTCTGGTGGTGCCCGGCGGCGCAGGCGGCCCCAATACACTGCTGGCCGCCGTCGCGGCGGCCGTCACCTCGGTGATGGCCATCCGCGTAACGGGCTGCGGCGTAGCCATCTTGACGGCGGTGACTTGCTTCGCGATGGTGATCGCGGCGGGTTCATTGGCGGCTGTCATCACCGCAGCCCCGCTGCACACGATCAGTTCAGTGTGCGCGCTGATATCCCTCGGTCTACTCGGTTTGGCCGGGCGAGTGTCAATCGTCCTCGCGGGTTTGTCTCCGCAGCTGCCGCCCGCACCACACCCGGATCCCCCTGCGCCAGAACGAGCGCCCAAAAGGGAGCCTCTGACCGCGAGGGCCATTCGTGCTGATCGCTGGCTGTCCAGCCTGCTCGCTGCATTCGCATCGGCAGCGGCCGTCGGTGCCGTGGTCACCGCGCTCTCGGGCGCCTCGCGCACTGACTGCATCGCCTTCGCCGCGATCATCGGTGCGCTGCTGCTGCTGCGCGCACGCCACGACAGCAGAAGGATGCCGGTGTACGCGATCTCTGGAATCCTCACTATTGGAACAACGTTCGTCTTCGCGGCGGGCGGCGCGCCCGAGTGCGGTCCATGGATAGCCGCAGCAACGGCGGCTTTAGCCGCGGCTGCGATCTACCTGGGATTCGTCGTTCCCGCGACGTCCTTCTCGCCCGTAATTCGGCGCAGCGTAGATCTGCTGGAGTATTCAGCCCTAGTCGCTATTGTGCCCCTGACCTGCTGGATATCCGGCCTCTACGGCGCTGTTCGCGGCCTGAGTCCGAGTTGACCGCGGCGCGCCCGGTGCACCTGCTGATGGTATGTGCCCTAGCCGGACTGTCTATCTTCGGAACACCCTCGGCGAAAGCGATTTCGCCGCCTCGGATCGACGATCGAAGGTTGCCTAAACCCGCGTTGCCGGCCCCACCTCAGCCGACCGTACAACGTGAGGTTTGTGCTGATCTGCAGGCGAATTCGGCACCGGGGCAAAACCAGCTGACGGACCTTGACCTGCCGCAGGTGTGGCAGCTCAGCCGCGGCGCCGGTCAGCGCGTCGCGGTCATCGATACCGGCGTTTCGCGGCACCCCCGGCTGCCCGACCTGATCGCCGGGGGCGACTACGTGTCGACCGGCGACGGCACCCAGGATTGCGACGCCCATGGCACCCTGGTGGCCGGAATAATCGCGGCCAAACCGGATCCCGAAGCCGACAGCTTCAGTGGCGTGGCGCCGGAGGTCACCTTGATCAGCATCCGCCAGTCCAGCGCGAAGTTCGCTCCCGCCAGCGGCCGGTCCGGCACCGGGATGGGTGATGTCGACACCATGGCGAGAGCCGTCCGGACGGCCGCAGACCTTGGTGCGTCTGTGATCAACATTTCTTCGGTCGCATGCGTTCCGGTCGGGTCGGCGCTCGACGACCGGGCATTAGGCGCCGCACTCGCCTACGCGGTCGACATCAAAAACGCTGTCATTGTGGCTGCAGCCGGCAACACCGGTGGCGCCGCTCAGTGTCCGCAGCAGCGTTCCGACGCGTCGTGGGAGACCGCGACGGTCGCGGTCAGCCCGGCCTGGTACGACGACTATGTCCTGACCGTCGGTTCGGTGAACTCACAAGGGGCGCCGTCGGCATTCACTCTTGCCGGGCCTTGGGTAGACGTTGCCGCCGCCGGCGAGGCGGCGACCTCGCTCGGGTCGGCGCCGCTATCCGGCACCAGTTATGCAGCACCTGTTGTCACCGGCGTCGCCGCGCTGATCCGCGCGCGGTTTCCGGCTTTGACCGCAAGGCAGGTGATGCAACGCATCGAGTCCACCGCGCACCATCCGTCCGCCGGATGGGATGCGCTCGTCGGCCACGGCACGGTCGATGCCCTCGCCGCAGTCAGCACTGACTCGGCGCCGGCCGCCAACACCTCCACACCAAGCTCGGCACCAGTGCCAATCACCACAGCGGCGACACCGAGGCCACCAGATCCGCACGCGCGAAACACGGCCTTCGGCGGTGCGGCGATCTGCCTGGTTGGGCTGCTAACAGTGCTGACTATCGGTGCAGCCAAGAGTGGTTTGCGGCGGCCCCGGGATAGTGTCCCAGGCGACTGAGGCTCTCTGCCTGCTCAGCTCCGGTCCGGACGGCAACGTCGCCAACACCGGCCACGGTGCCGAAGTCGCCGCCGGCAGCCCGAGGTCGTGCGCTGCGTCATCGTCGCGGATCGCGAACCGCACCCCGATATCGGTGACGAGGTATCGCGTGCCGATTCGACCGCTCCCCCGCACGTAAGCGCTGCGTCCCGGTGGCAGGTAGACCGCGTCCAGCGCGGGACCACTGCCATCGGCTTGTGCCAGCGCCACCGGCACCTGCCCGGCTGGCACCGGCAGCCCGGTCCCCGCCAGGTAAGCGATGCCGGCTTGGCCCGAGGGCCCGGGTAACGAGGGGTCCCACGCAGCGCACACCGTGGTAGCGGCGTTGTCCATACCGCCCTCGTGTGGCGGCCGGTCGGGGAAACTCGCCACCGGCAGTGTGCCCACGATCGGGCTGCTGCGGATCACATCGGGTGCCACCGTGATGACGTTGGTCATGCCGCGCGAGTTACTGAAGCGCAGCAGATCGGCGGCAACCGGTCCGATTCGCTGGATGCCGGCGGCCAAGACAACGTAATACTCGTCACCATCACCGCGTGTGATGCGCAGCACACTGCCGACCGCAAATCCGGGAAGCCCGGCCGCCTTGGCGCCCGTGCCCGGAATCCGCGGCGCCGCGATTGGCGCAGCCTCCGGGATGGCCATAAGCAACGTCCGCGAGACAACGCGGGGAGTGTGACCCTCAAGCCTCAATGCACGCACGACCGCACCGTCTGCAAGATCCACCGCAGCCCGCTGCCCGTCGTAGAGCAGGTAGGCCGGCGAGCCCGAGCCGGTTGTCACCAGCATCGCGTGGTCGGGGTCGAGGCGACGGACCGACGACCCCGCGGGGCGGCCGACGACGATCGTCGTTGCCGCGCCGCGGTCCGTATCGCAGATCGCCCAGGTCGACTCATCGGCGGACATCGGCGCGCCGAGAAGCTGCGGCGCACCCGGGATACCCAGCAGCGAGCCGCGTTTGGTGCGTCCCAATTCCGAGTCTCGCACCGGACGGGGGTTCGCCTCAGTCGCCGCAATCAGCCGCGCCGATGCCAGGTTCAGCACCGGATGCCAGGTGTCGCCCACCCGCACGTACAGCGCGCCGGATTCCTGACCCATCACGATCTTGGCTTGGTCGAGCCGTGCCTGTGGCCGCAACATTGCCAGGAATCCGCAAACCAGCACGGCAACGGTCGCCAGTGCACAACCGGCCGCCAGGGACACCGTCCGCCCACGCAGCACTTCGCGGGCTGCGCGGCTATCTGCACCCAGCAACGCGCACTCGAGGCGGCGCAGCAGAAATCGGTAACCGCTGACGTGCAGCCAGGTCGTCGGCTGGCGCGGCACTGACCCCCCCAAATTCCGCGAATCCGTTCCGCTCACGTTAGGCGGTGCGTCTGCCGTCCGGGCCAGTCCATCCACAGGTCACGAAAGTTTCGCCCCGATCGGTTTTGGGTAAAATTTGGGGGTGATTCAACACAGCACCCCAAGACTTCGGGCCCCTCGGGCGGGCAACGCACGGTCAACCGGTCGCTGGGTCGGGCTGGGCGCCAGCGCCCTCGTCGCGGCCGCCGGCCTGTTGGCAACCCCAAGCGGCACCCCGGTCGCCCACGCCGACTGCCCGGACGCTCAGGTCGTCTTCGCGCGCGGCACCAACGAGGACCCGGGACTCGGCCGGGTGGGCGATGCGTTCGCCGACTCGCTGCGCCAGCAGACCAACGGCATGAACATCAGCACCTACGGGGTCAACTACGCCGCCAGCAAGCTGCAGATACACACCGGCGACGGTGCCAACGACGTGATTTCATACGTCAAATCCATGGCCGCATCCTGCCCAAACACCAAGATCGTATTGGGTGGCTACTCACAAGGCGCGGACGTGATCGACATCGTCAGCGGGGTGCCCATCGGCGGCATCAATTGGGGCAATTCGCTACCGGCGGAGTACGCGAACAACGTTGCAGCCGTCGTCGTCTTCGGCGACGTGGCCGACCGCGCCGGCGGGTCGATAACGACGCAGAGCGCCTTGTTCGCCTCCAAGGCGATCGACCTGTGCAATCCCAACGACCCGATCTGCCATGCGGGTCAGGGCAATGAGTGGAGCGGACACACCGAGGGCTACGTCCCCGTGTACACCACCCAGGCCGCGGCTTTCGTCGCATCCAAGCTGCTGGCCGGGTCCAGCCAGCTGGTGCCCGGTTTCGGGCCGTCGATACAGTCCCCCGGCCCCGGGACCCCCGGGTATGGCGGACCAGAGTTGCCCGGTCCGCAGCAGGTGCCCGGTCCTGGCACGTCGATACATAATTCGACCCCGCCGGCCCCAGATTTGGTCGCGGCGTTCCACTGACGCGCTGCCAGTAAGCCCTAAAATCGCGGGATGAGTTTTGCCGCGATCATGCCGTCGGCACGCCGATTCGTCAGGTTGGCGGCGGCCGCGTTCATCGCAGCGACCTCGATGTTGATTGGGCCCCCGCTGATCCCCCAGGCTTGGGCGCGGTGCCCGGACGTTGAAGTGGTGTTCGCCCGCGGAACCGACGAGCCGCCCGGCGTCGGGAAGGTGGGCGGGGCCTTCGTCGACTCGCTGCGCCATCAGACGAAGAGAAACGTTGCCGCATACGGGGTCAATTACCCCGCCGACAAGGACTTCCTGGCCGCCACAAACGGCGCGAATGACGCCAGCGGCCACGTCCAGCAGATGGCCACTAATTGCCCCGGCACGAAACTGGTGCTCGGCGGGTACTCGCAGGGTGCCGCGGTCATCGACATCGTCACCGCCGCACCGCTGCCCGGCCTCGGCTTCCAACAGCCGCTGCCGGGCGACGCGGCCAATCACGTCGCCGCGGTCGCCCTGTTCGGGAATCCGTCGGGCCGGGCGGGCGGGTTGATGGGCGCGCTGAGCCCGAATTTCGGCGCCAAGACCATCGACTTGTGCAACCAGGGTGACCCCATTTGCTCGGACGGCAACAAGTGGAACGCGCACCTGAGCTACGTGCCCGGGATGACCAGCCAAGCCGCGAACTTCGTCGTCGGCAAGCTCTAACCCGGCGAGCGCAGATCCCGGGTGATCAACGTCCGTGCCGCCAGCTGGTCGTCGGGCGGATAGTCGACGCTGATCAGCGTCAATCCCTGCGCCGGCGCCGCCGCGAAGTCGCTGGACCGGCCTGTGGCGGTAAGCAACTCACGGCACCACGTGGCCGGGCGGCGCTGCTCGCCGACGGCCAGCAGCGCTCCGACCAGTGACCGCACCATCGACCAGCAGAACGCGTCGGCGGTGACATAAGCGGTGATCAGATCGCCGTCGCGCGACCAGTCCAGCCGCTGCAGGTCGCGGATGGTGGTGGCACCGTCGCGATAACGGCAGAACGCGGCGAAGTCGTGCAGCCCCAGCAGGTCTCGTGACGCGGCGCTCATCGCCTCCAGGTCGAGAACGCGCGGCCAGGCGGTGATGTAGCGCGCCTCGTGCGGCTGCACGCCGTAGGGCGCGGTGGACAACCTGTACATGTAATGACGCCGCAGCGCCGAGAACCGGGAATCGAAACCCGCTGGGGCGCGGGCGATCTTAATGACCCGCACATCGGCGGGCAGAAACCGGCCGAGGCGGCGCAGCAACGGGAGGAATTCCGGATCACCCTCGCGCGGGGATCGCGGGTAGGCATTCGGCAACGCGTCGACCGGCACATCGACGTGGGCGACCTGCCCTTGGGCATGCACTCCCGTGTCGGTGCGCCCGGCCGCGTGCAGCCGCACCTGCGTGCGAAAAACGGTCGTCAGCGCGTCATCGACAACGCCGGCCACGGTACGCTGCCCGGCTTGGGCCGCCCAGCCTGCGAAATCGGTTCCGTCGTAGGCGATATCGAGCCTAAGACGGACGTCCTCACTAATTCTCGGCGTCGCCCGACTCTTCGGCGGGGGCCGCTTCGACCCCGGCCTCGGCCTCAATGGCGGCCTCGGCTTTTTCGGTCACGCTGGTGGCCTCGCTGGTGGCCTCGGCCTCGGCTTCCGCCACGGCAGCGTCATCAGCCTCAGCCTCCGGTGCCACCTCGGGTGCAACGTCCTTCGACGCTTTCACCCGGCGTGCTCGATCAGCCTCCGAGGTCACCGTCTTCTCCCGCACCAGCTCGATGACGGCCATCGGGGCGTTGTCGCCCTTGCGTGCCTCGACCTTGATGATGCGGGTGTAGCCGCCGTTGCGGTCGGCGAAGAACGGCCCGATCTCCGCGAACAAGGTGTGCACCACGTCCTTGTCGCGGATCTTCTTCAGAACCTCTCGACGGTTGTGCAGCGCACCCTTTTTAGCGTGCGTGATCAGCTTCTCGGCATACGGCCGCAGCGCACGGGCCTTCGGCTCGGTCGTCTTGATCCGGCCGTGCTCGAACAGCGACGTGGCCAGGTTGGCCAGAAGGGCCTTCTGGTGCGAAGACGACCCGCCGAGGCGGGGGCCCTTGGTGGGCTTGGGCATTGCTGACACTCCTGTCTAGATGTTCAAAGCCGGCAGAGCTGCGTTAAAGCTGTTCGGTTTCGGCGTAGTCCGCGTCGTCGTAGGAACCCTCGGTGGACCAGGTGCCGGTGGCGACGTCGTAACCCGCAACCTCCGAGGGGTCGAAGGTGGGCGGGCTGTCCTTGAGCGACAGACCCAGCTGGTGCAGCTTGACCTTGACCTCGTCGAT
>Ga0182013_10005492_pt1 | contig 14724 bp, 4 predicted proteins | sample 612S2MmetaG_FD_120487 | JGI IMG/M metagenome (GOLD analysis project Ga0182013, IMG submission 120487) | Permafrost microbial communities from Stordalen Mire, Sweden - 612S2M metaG | ecosystem: Environmental > Terrestrial > Soil > Wetlands > Permafrost | place: Sweden: Stordalen | collected... | reverse complement strand
CGCCAGTAGGCTCCGCCATTGCCGTCGATGCGCGTGTTGGTCTCAACGTGGTAGCCGGTCAGGTACTGCCCGCCCGCGCTCACATAGAAGCCCGACTGCGCGTCGCCGCGTGAAAACTGCACGTTACCCTGGTTGGCGATGACGCCGCCCCAGATTTGGCCGGCGTTGCCGAGCGAGTTCCCTGCCGGATCGCGAAGGCCGGCATACGAGAGCTGGCTGTCTTTGACTGGATCGCGCACCAGGCTGATCGAGATAGGTCCGCCGCCGGGACGCAGGAAGGCGCGGGCCGTGAAGGTCGAGACCAGGAATCCGTATGGTGTGTAGCCGCCGGCAAAAGCCGCATGGGCAAAGGCCAGTTGTGCCTCACCGCCGATGCCCACGGCGTTCTGCTGAGCGGGCGGCGTGTTGGCCGTGTTGGTCAAGGTGCCGATGGGCTCGGGAATCACCATAAGGGCCGAGCCTGCGGTGGTGGACTGCAAAACTGTGATGGTGGCTGACCCGTCGGCCTGGCCCGAGTCAAGAAAGACCGGCTTGGCGACGATGGTGAAGCGCGCATGGAAGCCCATAGGCACAGAAGCTTCAAAGGGCGCTTCGAGGGCGGCCAAGTGATCGTAGCCCAGGGCGCCGGAGCGATAGTTGATGAAGCCGGAACCGCCGAGCCAGCCACTGTAGCCGCTCTCGATCGATTGCAGCTGCGCCTCCGCCTCTTCGCGTGGATTGAAGGGCCTTTGATCACGCTGAACGCGAACCCACGGTCCACGCAGGGGTGGAAGATTACGTTGTTGGAGCTCCTCATCGGAAAGGCCTGCGCCGGTTGAGGAAGGCGGCGGAGCGGGTTGGTTGGCCTGTGCGTCGGAGGGCGCTTCATACGGAACTGAAGTTCCCTGCGCGCTGCCGGAAGGCACCTCGTGAGCATTACTCAGAGCGGGTGTGTTGCCGAGTGTCGATGCGGATGTAGATGCGGACGTGGCCTGCGCGTGCCTGTGGACTGCCTTGACTTTGCGGCGTCTGCGTACAACGTGTGCAGTGACGGCGGGAGGCGGGGTTGCGGCGGACGGCTTTTCAGTCTGTGCCGGAGCAGCCTGCTGGCGCGGCACCGAGTAGGCGCCGGTAGCGGCCTCCTGCGCGGAAGGCGTGTACTGGGCCACGTTGTATTGGCCGGTGACTACAGACTTCTGCGTTGCTGGCTGCGTATTCGCAGGCAGCGAACCTTGTGCGTTGGCCAGGTTGTGCACCACCGGTATGGAACCCTGCGTAAGCTGGCTGTCCGTCTGCTCGGCAAACTCGGCCTGCACCTGCGCGGCCATCGCCCCTGTGGGCCTGGCCGTGATGCGCAGGCGGGATTCTTGAACGGGTTGCGCAGGATTCGTGCGCGGAGGCCTGGGCAGTGCATTTGAACTCTGCGGAACGTAGATGGGAGCATTCGAAGGCGCGCTCGAATGAGGGCTCGTCGCGGGCATCGGCAGCGGATCGCTTGACGGCGAGTTCAACCATTGACGCTGCGGAGCGGTCAAAGGTGGCGGCCCCGAAAGGCTTACAGGTGGCTGGCTGGCCGTTGAAGGTTTGTAGCCGGGCAAAGGCGGCAGCTTGGCTGAGGGAAGCGGATCGTTGCGCGGATCGAGGAGTCGCTTGGTGTCGCCCGGCATGGGGGTGCGATAAGAGCCGGCAGGATAAGCGAGGCCCGCGTCGAGACTCTTGATCGCAGAGCCTGGAGGCATGAGGGCAAGCGCCGAACGCCAGAAGTCCGCGGCGCGCTGGTTGTTGCCTCGGGCCTGCTCAAAGCGTGCGGCGAGGGCGAGAATCTGCGGGTCCGACCCGAACTTGCCGAGCGCCTGGCGGAGCCATGCCTCGGCCTGCGCCATGTCTGTCGCGGCGAGCGCAGCGCCGATGGCGCCCTGGTAGTCGCCGGATGCGGCTCCGTCCATCGGTATGGATTTGTAGAGCGTGACAGCCTCGGTGTAGCGGCCCACGCGCGCATAGGCACCAGCAACCGCAAAACGCACAGTCAGGTCGTCTGGGTAGTCCTCTGAGGCAGCCTGCAGCAGTTCGACACCCCGCAGCAGATGGCCCGTCTCCATGGCGGTGTCGGCACGGCGCACGGCCCAGTTTGCCCATAGCGTCTGCGTCTGCTCGCGTTGTGCCGGGGTCAGATCGGCCCGGGCATCCAGCCGCAAAAGCACGGGATAGAGCCCGACATCGTCCTTGGTGTTGTAGAGCAGCCAGGCGTGCTGCACTTCAAGGCCGGCCGGAGCGGGCGAGCGATGCAAGAGGTAGTAGTCCTCCACGCGATTCAGGTAATCAGTGGCGTGGACCGAATCGCCAACCGCGACATAGAGACTGGCAATGCCCTGGACGAACTCGATGTCGGCTTCAAGCTGGTGGCGCACGTCGGGTGGGATCTTGGCGAGCTCATCGAGAGCTTCCGTGTTCTTGTTGCCCGACATGAGCGAGAAGATCAGGCCCTTGTACGCATCGGAAGCCTGGGAGTGCGGCGCGTTGGGCGTGATGGGCACGGCCTGAACGCCAACTGAGTATTGCGCCTGAATCAACGTCGCGCCTGCCGCGTTCGTCAGGGCTGAGCGATAGACGGCGTCGCGCGGAGCCAATGCGTGGGTCCCACTTCCCTGCTCCGGCTTGAAATGAAGAATGCCATGCAGAACACCGTTCACAAGGCCGGAGGCCGGAGGGTGATAGACGCCGTCATGCATCACCATGCCGTTTCTTATGGCTGAGCCCACCGGCGCGTTACTGATCGTGAACGACTGCTGATGGAAGAGCTGCTGGTCGGGCGGCTGTGTCGACGGAATCACCGTCACCGCCGGATTGGATCGGTTCGCCGACGGATCGGGAGCCAGATAATGCGCTCCGCTTGGAGCTGGTGCGGTATAAGGAACCCCGCGCTGTTGCTGGTTCGACGATTGCGGCTGTGGCTGAGCGAGCACCAGCGGTGCCTGACCGTTGTAAGGATCGGGTCCGTAGGCGGGCAGCGGCGGAACATGCGTCGTCTTCGCAAATGGCTCGTTGTCGGGGTCGAGCAGCTGATGCAGATCTTGCGCGGTGACGGCGCGATGCGCGCGGGTATCCTGCTCGGGATAGTCGAGCTCGTGCGCCAGCTTGTCCACCGGGCTGGCCGCGGGCATGGCCGCCAGCGAGGCGCGCCAGTAGTCGGCCGCGCGCTGATTGTCGCCGCGTGCCTGCTCGTACCGCGCCGCGAGCCCGAGAATAGCCGCATCGTTGGTGAAGCGCTCGAGTGCCTGGCGCAGCCAGACTTCGGCCTGCGTCTTGTCATTGGCCGCCAGCGCCGCGCCAATCGCGCCCTGGAAGTCTCCTGAAGACGCATCCTGCATGGGCACCGTCTTGAAGAGCTTGAGAGCTTCACGCGACCGGCCGATGCGCGCGTACCCGCCGGCCACGGCCTTGCGTACCGCGAGATTGTCAGGAAACGCCTGGTTGGCCGCATCCAGTATGTCCACGGCGCGTCGAACGTCGCCATTGTCCATGGCTGCGGCGGCGCGGCGAACGCTCCAGTTGGCCCAGATGTCCTGGACCGTTTCCCGCTGAGCGGCCGTTAGATCGTTGCGGCCGCCAATGCGCATCAGCGACAGATAAAGGGCGCGGTCGTTGCCGGTGTTGTAAAGCAGCCACGCGTTCTCGACATCGACGCTCGGAGGCGGCAGGGTCTTCAGCTTGACGTAGTGAGCCTGCACCCTATTCATGTAGTCCGTGGCGTGGGCCAGATCGCCGGCGGCAGCGTAGAGGCCGGCCTCGGTCTGCTCAAACTCGATGTCGTTCTCAAGCTGCTTGCGCACCGGTGCTGGAATCTGGGCAATCTCCTGCAACGCGTCAGCATTGCGGTTGGTGGCTTGCAGAGTGGAGATGAGACCCCTCCACGCATCAATGCGATTCGGATCTTTCTGCAGTATTTGTTGATACAGGGCGTAGGCCTGGTCGGTGTTGTTCCGAAGCAGATAAATGCCCGCCAATTGCAATTGAAGAGCCACGGTGGGCTGGCCGCCGGCCGCTGTCTGCAGCTTGACTGAACGCTCCAGCAGGCCCTGCGCAACTTCATACTGGTTGCCCTGTTGGTAGATGGCGCCCAACATCGAGAGGAATCCGGGATCGGCGAGTGACGCCTCGTAGGTGGCCGGAGGCATCTTCTCAACGTCGCCGATGGCCAGCGTATCCTGCCCCATCTCGTGATGCGCGCTCACCAGCCCCATCCACGCCGAGACGCTGGCGGGATTGTCCGTCACCAGCTGCACGTAGAGCGCGGCTGCCTGATCGTAATGCTTCGCGGCCATCAGGATGCCGGCGTATTGGAGCTTGGTATCGGCCTTGAGTGTTGAGCCACTGTCAGGGAACGGCAGCGTGAGAGCCTGGGCCAGCACGCGCTCCGCATCGCCGCTGCGTCCCTCGGCCTGATAGAGGATGGCCAGCGTACGCAGATACTCAGGGTCGCGCGTGAGCGCGGACTTAACCCCGGCCGGAAAACGCGCCGTGGTGGCGAGCGCCTTCTGGTTCCGGTTATCGCGAGCATAGGAGAGGAACAGCCCGCGCCATCCGTCCGGCCTCGAAGGTTCGAGCTTGATCAGTTCCTCATACACTTCAGCAGCCGCCGGATACTGTTGCTCCCGGGTGAGGGTTCCGGCCAGGCCATTGAGCGCATCGGCGCTGCGCGCGTTCACGGCCAGCGCGGCGCGGTACTTCACCGTAGCCGTCACCAGGTCGTTTTCGTCCAGGGCCTGCTGCGCCTCCGACATCGTGAACCAGAAGCGCGAAGTGGCCAGCGCTGTGTCAATGGTCTTCGCCTTGTAGCCGTTCTGCTCGGCCTGCGACAGAAAACTGATGGCCGCGCCAAAGTTCTTTTGCTGCATGCGCAGGAAGCCCATGCCGGCCGCGGCCCGGCCGTTATTCGGATCGGCTTCAAGCAGCGCGGTGAAGCGGGCTTGAGCATCGTCGAGCCGGTGCGCGTTGAGAGCGGCAAAGGCCGCGCGCTCCTCCGGTGTGCGCGCAATGCCCGACTGCATCTGCGCGAGCTTGGACTCTTCTGTCCTCAGGTTCCCGGCGACCTCAGTGTCCTGTGGATGTTGCTTGAGGTATTGGCGCAATTCCGCGGCTGAAGTGGGATTGGCCGCGTTCCACAGCAGGGCTTTACGCAGAGCGGCTTGCGCGTCCGCGTCCTGTGGGTGCGCCTCAAGAATGCGGATGCCCTCGGCGCGGGTGCGGGCATCGTACGTCAGCATGGTGCCCAACGCGATTGCGAAGGGCGCCGATCCAGGGTTGCGATCGGCCATCGCACGCATGCCGGTCACAGCGGCGGCCTTTCCAGTATTGGTTGCGTAGAGCGTCTGATAGTAGGCCATGCCTACGTCGCTGTCGGGGGGATGGTCGCCATAGATCTGGCGGTAGATGCGGATGGCCTCGTCGGCTTTGCCCTGGCGCGCCAGTTCCCCGGCCTTGCGCAACTCGCTGCTTTCGCCCTCGGTGCTCGTCATGGCCGCGATTTTGGCAATGTTCGGGTCGCTGGGATGCTCGCGGCGCAAACGGCCCAGCGCCTCGTCGGACTTGTCTGCCGCTCCCATGAGTTTGTAGTCCCGTGCGAGGCCGGCCAGGGCTTCAGCATTATTGGGTTCCGAGAGCAAAACCTGCTGCCACAGTTGAACGGCCATGTCGGGCCGTCCGCGCGATTCAAGGGCACGGGCTTTATCTACGAGGGCGGTTCGGGGAGATGCGGAAGGACCAGCCGAAGGCTTATTTTGGGCGAGACCCAACTGGAGCGCCAAAAGCAGGCAACTCAAACCAATCGAAAACCGCATCCAAGCCCCGCAGCCGTGGTTCATCTGCGTTTCCATTCTACTTTCAGTTCACCCCCGGGGCCAAACTGGATCACGCCGTCCAGAAATCCCATGGCGAACAAGGCAAGATTCTGATCGTAATACGTTAAGTCTTTGCCGTACAAACCCGTAGACCCATCCCTTAACTGGCTCAAGCGGACTCTCTGCTGGGCAAAAATCCGCGTGAGGCCCGGGTAGGCCTTCAAATAGGGCAGCACGGCCGCCGAAAATCCCACAGGTCCATCTTGCGCCAACGGCAGACCCTGGTCACTGACCTTTTCAGGGGGCGCACCATGATCGGCAAGGTATACGCTCATGCCGGGGATCGCTTCGAGAACGGTTTTGCGCGTCCCGCCTTCTGGGGCCGTCATTCCTGCCCACAGGTAGACGCGGATCGCGTCATAGCTGCCGCCCGGCCCCTCGGTCGCCATACCGGAGGGTTGCTGCTCCGTTACGGGGTGAAATCCGTCGCCGGGCACATACTCCACCCAGTCCATCGCGAAGCCGTGGCGCGCGCTTTGGCTGAGCAGCAACGGGATGTTGGCGCCGATCCGCCGCCATGGTCCGGCTGGATCGAGCGATGCAAGCCGCGCGAAGAGAAATGGAGGCAGATAACTGGGGTTGACCAGAAACGTCTGGGCGGGTGCGGCGTGGCTGGCTGGAAGCGGGAGAGGCTCGTTCTTGTGCCTGCCTGTTTTGTGCTGCGCAGGCTCGGCCTCCGCTTCCGGGCTGGACAGCTGCGGTTGGTTGGCCAGGGTGGTCTGATGGACAAAGCCCGTTGCGCCTGGAAGCAGCATAAGCCCAAAGCCGGGCAGATCGGCCACTTCAGTGGCGGCAATCCGGGCCATCATTCCCTTGCCCAGGCTGGTGTAGAGGGGCGCGTTCCACAGGCGGCCGGCCTCCACCAGCGTATAGGCCATCCAGAGGTCGGCGTCTGAGGCGGAGTTCGCGTCGAGGGTCTTCCATGCGCCGTCCTTGTCTTTGCCCCAAAGCCAGGACGGCAGGTTGGCAGTCAGATCGTTCCTGGCGAGGTTCATTTGTGTCCAGCTCAACACGCGATCAAACTGGGCGCGGTCGTTGCCCGCAAGGGCAAAGAAGAGCGCGTACGCCTGCCCTTCCGACGTGGTGTGCTGGTCTCCCTGGGGATCAAAGACGCGGCCTTGCGGATCGATGAAGCGGGCTTCGTACGCGTTCCACAGCGTCCAAGGACCTTGCTTGCAGCCACCGGTAGCACACACCATCAGCAGCACCAGGAGCGGCAACAAACGCTTCCCCGCGCGGGATGTTCCAGGGTGTATCGCTTGCGTTCTCCAACTACTTGGTTGCGGTGGCGATCCGGTTTCAAAGCCGGAGAAGGTTCCGGCCTCAGCTTCTTGCAGAACAACCTCTAAGGATAAACGGCGTCAGGGCGCGCCGGGTGGTTCCCTCGCAAAGGAGAACCACCAGTCGCACCCTGCCGGTGCTCAATTGAAATTATGTTCCGATTTAGTCTTCGATCATCCGCAGGCGGGCCCGGGCTCTGCCACGCAGCCACTGGCGGGTCCAAACGGCAACCAGGAAAGCCAGAATCAGAACGATGACCGCAACGATCCACGGCACCTGGCGCAGCCACAACTCGAGCCTCACCCACCACGGCACAGAACCTACGTGATACACGCCGGAACCAATCCTGAAGGACTGAAACTGGGTTCCGTGGAGAACGGCCACCGACCCGGAAACATCGCTCGACTGCTGCACCTTCATGAAGGTGTCCAGGAAGGGCTCGAAATTATCCCCATCGCGGAGGTGAATGGCCACGATGCTCCGGCTGCCGCCGGGATCGTACGGCGACTCGATGCCTTCAATCACGGCGTCGGGCACGCCGGAGGCGGTCAGGTCGCCGGATTCAGTGTGCTCTTTTGAGCCCAGCTTCCACCACGCATGATGGAGCGGGGAGAAGAAGCCCTGCGTATCGTGCACCTGGATCTGGCCGCTTCCGAGCGAAACGGGAAGGTCGCCGCCGAGCTTCGCAAATGCGGGCTGATCGTTCCCTGTGCCGATGATCAGAAAGTCCGAGTTGGCGCCCGCGTGCAAAGCATCCGGCCCGTCGACGGTCACGCGCAACGCTGGAAAACCGGTCTGGCGGCCGAAGTGGCCCATCAGCGTGACGAAGGCTTCAATCTCCTGCGCCAGGGGTTCATGGGGTAGCACGACCTTGGTCTCGCCCAGGTCGGCATAGCGCGTGAATGGGTATCCGGCGTTCGCAAACAGCTCAAGATTGGGCAGCGGTGTGTAGTTCGGATAGCCGCTCAGGTCAATATACGAATCGCGCAGGATTGCGCCCTGCATGTTGATTGGCGTTGTATCCTGGCAGCCTCCCTTCTTCAGCAACTGGAAGGTGAAGTCGAATGAGAGCGAGTTCGAGAAGGGGCGCAGATTGACCACCGGCACTGATACTTCTGTTTCCATCTTGCGTGAGGCTTCCTGCCCGGGAAGCAGCGGAAGCGAGCCGAGAAAGGCATCGTTGACGCGCACCTGCATGCTCGAGATGGGACCGATGGGAATCGAGTTGTAGCGATATACGAGATGGAGAACGGCATTGGGCCGGTCGTCGTAAAAAATGTCGGGCGGAATGCGGAAATAAACGTTGAGCGGTGCAGTGCCATCGCCCTGCAACTGGTCGGAGGAGGCGTAATCCCACAGGGCAATCTTCTGGTCAGTGCGCGCCCAGCGCGGCGCGCCATCGGCCGGCTGCCGTTCCGGAAGCTTGAACGCATCGATCCCGGTTTGCGCCCCGGCAAGCATGTCGCTGTGCAGAGCCACGGCCTGGGCCGCAACTACCAGTTGGTCAGGGGTCCCGCCGGCCACGATCAGCAGCTTGCTGTATGGATCAGACGGATTGGTGCGCATGGCCACCGTGGGTCCATTCACGGTGGGCAGCCCGAGGCTAGCGGGCAGGCTTGAAGCGTTTTCGGCGATGACGATGGCGTTGCCAGCGGGGATGGCGCCGATGTGCACCGGGAAACGCACCGCGCGGTTCTCAGAGATCATGCCGAAATAGCTGGTGATGATGCCCGCGGCCTGGATCGCCTTGTAGGAAGGCTGCGCGGCAAAGACGATGGGCACGCTCGGCGGCTGGATGACGGCGGGATCGAGAAACGGCTGCGGCAACTGCTTGAGGTCGTCGGCCAAAGGCAGCAGGTCGCCGCGAATGTCGAGGAACGTATTGCGGTGAACCCGCGCCCACAACGTAGTATTGGCCGGGTCTTCGCACACCATCGTATAGTGCCCGATGAACTCGAGAGTGAGGGTGTTGTTGTGAACCAGCAGATCGGTTGGAATGTCGAAATCCGCCTCCGCGTCGCGGCTGTCGGAGCCGCCCACCTGTCCGGGTGTGGGCTGGATGGTGGCGAATAGCGTTCCGTTCAGAATGAGCTTGATGTGCGACAGCTGCGGAAGCAGGCTCGGAGAAAAAGCGTAGTAGACGTGAATCTTTGCCGTGCGCACGACGTGAGTTTCAGGCAGCGTGAAATAGATGCTGTGCAGGCTGTCGATGCCGTGCATCTCAATCTGCGGCGAACCGGCGTCATTGAGGGTAAATGTGTCCTGATAATGGCCTGGCGTAATTGCCGCATTCTGCGCGGCTGCCGCGGGATTTTGCGGGCCCGCCGCTGCCTGGCCAAGCATACCCTGCGCGCCGCCCAACAGCAGTGCCGCGATCAGAAGGAGCACTGAAGTGCGGGCAATCGAAAGCGTATTCGAAGGCCTGTCCTCCTTGTTCCGGTCGGTGAACAACGCGCGGAACGTCTGTGCCAGCCCGTGCATGGAGATCTGGAAGATGCGGCCCAGGCTGTTGAGCACATTGTCGCTCTCGCGCGATTCGCCCCAGCCCAGCCATGAATCCGCTCGTGAATAAAGCACCATGGTCAATACTTCCTCTTCGGCAATCGAAAGACCTTCAAAGTGCACCCGCAAAATGTCTCCTTCAGAGGCGACGACGGAGGCGGGCAATTCAGTGGCGGCGGCGGGCGATGGGAAGGCCAGGCGCACCCTGGATTGCGGGCTCAGCTGCAACGGTTGCTTGAACCGGATGCTGCTGCCACCCGGCGACAGGTTGATCGTCTCCCCGGCAAACGAGGCGCCGTCAGCCAGCCGCGCCACCACGGGCGAAACCACATTGATGCGGACCGTGGTGCGCACTTGCCTCAGCTCGCGCGCTACGGCTGTGCATACACCCAGAATGATGATGTTGAAGATGCACCAGATCACGTTCATCAGCACCGTGCCCGGCCGCTCCCGATCCCAGATGAGGAAGCGCGGAATGGCTACCAGCAGGCCGGCGATGTTGAACATCAGCATGATGAGAAATGGCTGCGCAATGCGCGTATCGAAGAATGTGCGCTTGACGATGCCGCCTTTTGAGGTCACGTTGAACTTGCCAAACCGCGGGTTGATGAGCGCCATCATCGTAGGCAGCAAAATGTAAGGCGAAAGAACGGTCTCGTAGATCTCGTTCCAGAACGAGTGCCGGTGTTCGCCCTGGATGCGCGAATTGGTCACGTTTGAAAGCGTGAGGTGAGGCAGCGCGTAGGCAAGGATCGCCGCCCAGTATCCGGGGATGTTGGTGTGATTCAGCAGCAAGTAGATCAACGGCGCGGTCAGGAAGATCAGCCGCGGCACCGCGTAGAGAAAGTGGCACATGGCGTTGAAGTAGCACAGCCGCTGCGCAAACGTGAGGCCTGGCGCAAAAAGCGGATTGTCGGTGCGCAGGATCTGGATCATGCCGCGGGCCCATCGGATGCGCTGGCCCACATGCGCTGAAAGCCGCTCGGTAGCCAGCCCCGCCGCCTGGGGAATGTTGATGTACGCTGTGCCCCACCCGTTCATTTGCATGCGCAGCGAAGTATGCGCGTCCTCGGTCACTGTTTCCACCGCAATGCCGCCGATGTCGTCGAGGGCGGCGCGGCGCAGCACCGCACAGGAGCCGCAGAAAAACGATGCGTTCCAGAAGTCGTTGCCGTCCTGCACTACGCCGTAAAACAGCTCGCCTTCATTGGGGATCACGCGAAACTGTTCGAGGTTACGCTCGAAAGGGTCGGGCGAATAAAAGTGATGGGGCGTCTGCAGCATCGCCAGCTTGGGATCGCGCACAAACCAGCCCACGGTCATCTGCAGAAAGCTGCGGGTGGGCACGTGGTCGCAATCGAAGATGGCCACCAGCGGCGAAGTGAGGGTTTTGAGCGCGGTGTTAATGTTGCCCGCCTTGGCGTGGGCGTTGTCAGCGCGGGTTTTGTAGCCAATCCCGGCCTCGAATGCGAAGCGTTCAAACTCCTTGCGACGGCCGTCGTCAAGAATGTAGACGTGTATCTTGTCGGCAGGCCAGTCCATGTTCAACGCGCCCAGCGCCGTGTAGCGCACCACATCGAGCGGCTCGTTGTAGGTGGGGATCAGAACGTCGATGTGCGGCCATTCCTCGGTGTTCTCAGGCAGTGAAACCGGCGCCCGGCGCAACGGCCAGATGGTCTGGAAGTAGCCCAGAAAAAGAATCATGAAGGCGTAAGCCTCGGCCCCCAGCAGACAGAGGATGAAAAATACGTCGAGAGCGCCCCAGTGGGTGGACGGGTCCCGAAAGAACTGGACCACCTGCATCACGCGCCAGTACCCGTACCGGAAGGTACAGAACATCGACATCATCATGAGGGTGAGCGTGACCAGGTAGGAATCGGAACTCGAAGCCATGGCCAGGGCCATAAGCAGGCTGATCGTGCCCAGGACCGCCTGCTGCGGCCAGGTGAGCGGAAGAATGGCGAGGAAACAGAATGCCGCCGCGGCTGCCAGCAGGAAGATGAAACGGAAGAGGCGGGTAAAGAAGTTCTCCCCTGCCCCGATGTCCTGCCAAAGGCCCGATGCCGTCATCTCTCGCTCCAGCGGACTCCACGATAACTGCTGCTCGCGGATGCGGATTGCGTCTTGACCCATCCGGCAAGGGTTCCAAAATCCTCAGCTACGCTGGAGCTTGGTGCGTAGTCCATCACCGTCATGCCCTCGGCCAGCGCCTCGCTCACCGCCGGAGAGCGGCGCACCACGAACGGCAGAAGCCGGTCACCCAACTGCTCGCGCAGCACCTCGCGAATATCAAGGTGCAGCGGAAGCGAGGGGTCAAACTGATTAAGCAGGTAATACGGCATGGCCGGCTTCATGGCGGGGTTTGGATTGTGCTGGAAAAAGCTGTCGATGGAGCTGACGCTCACCACCGAATTCATGTCGGGGACCATGGGGACCAGCACCAGCGGGGCCATCTTCAGCACGCGGCGGGTGGTGGCGCCCGAGGCCGTGGCCAGATCAACAATCACCCGGCTTACGCCTCGTGAATACTTGCCGATCTCGGCGCACAGGGCTTCCTGGTTGCTCGATTCAGCTCCCAGCCCGTCCGGATCGATGGTCACCATCTGGATAGGTGCATCCGTGCTGGTACCGGGAGGGCTGAAGGTTCTCAACTGTCCGGGGCGCTGATCGTGCGCGCCAAAGAAGAACGGCAGCAGTCCGTAGGCCGCCGTATCCACCAGCAAAACCCGTTCGCCTCGCGAGGAAAGCGCTCGTCCCATGGTGGCCGCGAGGCTGGTTTTGCCCACGCCACCGGCCAATGAGAAGAGGGCCAAAACCGGAGCCCGCGCTGGAGCCGGAGCGGGAGCTTCTTGGGGAGTGCCCTGTGTTTCAAAGACGCCGCGAAGCGCATACCAGCGTGAGGTAAGCCGGTCGCGGGAGCCTTGCAGGGTATCTTCGGGCGCATGCGGCACGGCAGGTTGAGCGGGAAAGTCGGGCCGATCGGGCGTGAGCCAGGCAGGACGCTCAACGGGCTCCTGCGCCTCGGGCTCCGGCCAGCTCTGGGCCCAGGGCTGAGTGCGGGCGGTTTCGCGCGTTTCGTAACTCTCTTCGCGAAGCGGAGGCTGCGGCGGCTGGCTCGCGGCCGGCCTTTGTTGCGGCGCATGCGCGTAAGCCGGGTAATCGTACTGCGATGCCGGGGCGGGCGTGGCTTCGGGATGAGGAGCCAAAAAAGCCGGAAATGGTGCAGCCTGCGCCGGTTGCCATGCAGCCGGCGGTGCGGCCTGGGTCCGTTGCGCGGCCCATTGTGCCGCAAGCGCCTCGCGCGCTGCCTCGGCCTGCAGCGCTGCCTCGTGGACGGCACGCTCCGATTCCTGACTGGCTGCAAGTTCGGCTGCTTGTGCGGCTGCCTGCTTCGCGGCTTGCTCGGCGGCCAGTCGCGCCTGTTCCTGCCGCGCGGCATTTTCGGCTGCCAATCGCGCTTGTTCCTGCTGTGCGGCATGCTCGGCGGCCAGGCGCGCCCATTCCTGTTGCGCGGCCTGCTCGGCAGCCAGCCTTGCCTGTTCCCGCTGCGCGGCTTGATGCGCGGCTTGCTCGGCGGCTTTCCTTGCGGCATATTGCGCGATCAGTTCGGCCTGCCGGGCCTCTTCCGCGGCACGCGCTGTTTCGGCCAGCCGCTGCACCTCCGCGGCGCGGTCGGCTTCTGTGCGGTGATCGATGTGGGAGAGATCAGCCAGGGACGGCTGGAAGCCAGATTGGGCCGCATGCGATTGCTCGGCTTGAAAGGGCTGAGGCGGAAACGGCTGCGACTGAAACGGCTGCGACTCGCCCGGTTCGGACTGAAACGGGTGAGGATCAAAGGTCTGAGGCTGGGACGTGGCCGGCTGGGACTGGGTCGCGGCAGACTGCTCGGCTTCCAGCGCCTGCTGTACGCGCAGCCTGACCTGTTCCCGCGTCTGTGCCCGCGATGCGGAAAAGTCACGGTATTTTGCGCCGTGCAGATTGGCCCAGGAATAAAGCGTCGCTACATCGTCAGGCGTCTCATTCTGGTCGTACGGCGGTCTACGATCAGTCATACGTCACCCCGGTACCTTCCGCGCCTTTCCTGTGTCCCTCGCCGGATCAATCTACGAATTTGTATCTAAGTAGTGGAAGGCCCAGACGGACTTCAAAAAAATCGGAGGATATCCTCAACAGGAATCGTAGTCGCTCGCTGTTGACAGAACAATAACACTTGCACGGTTGGGCCTCTAACACTTTCCCGTCATGGGAATGAGCAGAAACATCCCATTTTGTGCGCGTTGCGCGATTCCATCCCCTGCCGGTAATTACATTTGAAAGCGATCTGATTACCATGGTACTTTCGTGTGAGGGTACCCCGCTGGAGCCTAGATCCTGCCCCTCAAGCTTTTTCTCCGCCAGCCTTTCCCCCGGGCAGGGGCCCGGTTCCCGCATAGAGGACGCCCGCAAGAATGATCTCGGGGCAAATCCCATTCGCGGCCGCACCCGCAAGCGGCAAGGCCACACTCGCGCGCAGTAAGACCGCACTCGCGAGCGGCAAGGCGGGGCCTGTGTTAGCTTTGAAGAAGCGGCCTTGAACGAGCTCGTAGCTCAGTTGGTAGAGCAACGCCCTTTTAAGGCGAATCAGCCCTCTCCGGTAACTCTTCTGTAAACTTCGCTTTACCATGACAAACACCTCAAAATAAACAGATTGATAGGCAAAAGCGTTTGCAATAGGTTGCAATAAAATGCTCCGGTTTACGGAACAGGTGGCCACTAAATGGCTACTGAGTTCTCGTTGCAATCTAATGCAAAAACCCCCTCGTCACCAAGTTCGTGAAGGGGTTTTTACTTAGGATTGGCTCCCGCGATTGCTTTCGTCTTTTGTTCGCCTATACTGATCGGGTCGGTTTAGGGAGGGCACTACTAATGGGGGAGATGCGAAGGGCGACAGCCCGTGAAGAGGAACAGCGCAAGAAGGATCGGTTCGCCTCCACCCTGGTAATCGCAGCATCGATCATCGCCGCTGTTCGGCTGGCGCGTGAGGACATCAGTCGCCCTTCTCCGCAACTGACGGCAACCGTGGCGG